>Ga0307505_10002147_pt1 | contig 14169 bp, 15 predicted proteins | sample 23_S_MG_FD_202183 | JGI IMG/M metagenome (GOLD analysis project Ga0307505, IMG submission 202183) | Soil microbial communities from Populus trichocarpa stands in riparian zone in the Pacific Northwest, United States - 23_S | ecosystem: Environmental > Terrestrial > Soil > Riparian zone > Trees...
AGGCCAATCGTAAATCGTCAATCTACAATCGTAAATGAGGACCTTATGGACACATCATTAAATGACCGATACCGTGCCCGGCAACAGAAGCTCATGGCGCAAATGGAAAAAGGGATTGCCTTGCTCCAGGCAGGAAGCATGAGCCAGGACCCCCTGTTGCCTGACAAAAACGTGGCCTATCTAACCGGCAACACGAGCCAGGAAGCGGTATTGCTTTTGGCTCCGGGGGGGGTGAAGGTAGATTATTTTGAGACGATGCATACGAAGGAAGTGGGCCGCGGCCGCGTCGTCCATGCCATCCTCTTCATCAATATGCGCACAGCGGCCCAGGTTTTTATTGACGGGGCCGATGATTCGGCGGAAACGATTCAAGCTACCAGCGGCGTAGACCGTGTATTGGGGCTGGACAAGTTAAACGAAACGCTGAACCGCAATCTAATGCGTGAATCCGTTCTCTGGCTCAACACCCCTGGCACACCCCAATTGGGCAAACCCCTGACTACCCAGCAATTATTCGTCAATCAGTTGCGGGAACGGTTTTACTGGCTGGAATACCGCAACATCGCCCTGTTGGTTCACAAAATGCGCTACGTGAAAGATGAATACGAGATTGAATGTTTGCGCCAGGCGTTCACCATCCATGCCGAGGTTTTCACCCGGATTATGGGGGCGCTCAAACCGGGCACGAATGAATCACTGGGGCAGGCCATTTTTGAGTATGAGATACGCACGCGGCCGCGGCATGTCACCGTCGGCATGGGCAACTACGACAGCAGCATCATCGTCGGGGCGGGCAAAAACGCCGTCATCGGTCATTACATGGCGAACGATCAGGACATTGCAGACGGTGATTTGGTGCTCATAGATGCGGGCGTCAGTTACCAGGGCTACTTCTCAGACATCACCTCGACCTTCCCTGCCAATGGCACTTTCAGCCCGCGCCAACGGGAGTTGTATGCCATCGTTTTGGAGGCCCAGAAACAGGCCATCGCCACCATGCGCCCCGGCGTCACCGAACAAGAGGTACATCAGGCGGCCTATGCGGTGTTTGAAGCCCACGGCCTGGCCCAATATGGCTATGGCCGTTGCGGCCATTCGGTCGGCCTGAGCATCCACGATGTGTACGAATATCCTGATCCACCCCTGGAACCGGGCGTGGTGGTGGTTATTGAACCCTTCCTCATGTTGCCCGACGAGGGCATCGGCATTCGCCTGGAAGTAGGCGTACTCATCACCGAAACCGGGCACGAAATTTTGCCCCATCCCCCCCAGGAGATTGAGGCCGTCGAAGCCGCCTGTCGGCGAAATTAAGACGGGGTGCGTGGTTGCGTATTCCATATTTCATCGTGACGCACCACGCACCACGCACCACGCCCTTATGCACCGATTCTTTGTCTCCGGCTCCTGGCAAATTGGCGATGAGGTTGTTCTGGCAGAGGCGCAGGCCCACCAGATCAGCCAGGTATTACGCTTGCGGCCGCAAACCTTCATCACCTTGCTCGACAATATGGGCTGGGCCTACACGATCACGCTGACCGAAATCCACAAACGGCAGGTTCGCGGCCGCGTCACGGAACGCACCCCGGCGACAGGCGAACCCAATACCCACCTTACCCTCTACCAGGGGTTGCTCAAAGCGGATAAGCTTGAATGGGTACTCCAAAAAGGAACCGAAATCGGCGTGGCTTGTTTTGTACCCCTGATCACCGAGCGTAGTGTGGTGCAAGAGGTCAGTGCCAACAAACTGGCCCGCTGGCAACGCATCCTCACCGAAGCCGCCGAACAGTCCGGTCGCGGCCGCGTGCCCCAACTCCTAACCCCCACCCCGTTCGCCTCAGCCCTAACTAGCCTGCCACCAGGCACTCTGGCTCTCATCCCCTACGAACAAGAAAAAGCCACCTCGCTACGAACATCCCTCGCCGCATCGCCCTCTCGCCCCCTCGCCCTCTTCATCGGCCCGGAAGGGGGCTGGAGCGAAGCGGAAATTCGGCTGGCCCAGACGCATGGGGTGACACCGATTACCCTGGGGCCACGGATTTTGCGGGCCGAGACAGCAGCGGTAGTTGCGGCCGCGCTCACTCTCTACGAACGTGGCGAACTAGAAACTTGAAACTACATGATAAATTTATACCTGAAACGACTATGTGCCGGAACCCTCGCGGCCGCACTCCTCTTCACCCTCATCTGCACTATCCAGGTAACCGGGTATGCCCAAAAAGATGAAACGCGCCCCGCCGATGCGGCCATTGTGCTAGGCGCGGCCGCGTATGGCGACCGTCCTTCCCCCATTTTCCGCGAACGCATCAACCACGCCGTCAGCCTCTACCACCAGGGCCTGGTCAACACCCTCATTTTTACCGGCGGCCGTAACCCCAACGACCCCCTCTCCGAAGCCGAAGTGGCCCGCAACTATGCCCTGGCCCAGGGTGTGCCCGCCGCCGCCATCCTCATAGAAACGACATCCACCAATACCCAGGAAAATTTACGTAACGCCCAAGAGGTCGCGGTCGCGCACAATCTGCACACCTTCCTCATCGTTAGCACCCCCTACCACCAAAAACGCGCCCTGAGCCTGGCCAAAGACCTGGGACTAGAGGCGTATAGCTCCCCCACCCGCACCACCCGTTGGATAAGTTGGTTTAGTCGCGGCCGCAACTGCCTGCGTGAAGTCGTGGCTTACATGGGGTACGTCGTTGGTCTTTAGCCCACGGACTTGATTTCCCGGTTTGACAAAAATGAGGCACTCTAGTATTTTTATGGGCATCATGAAACAAGGAACCGCCTTTTCTCACCTACAAAACCCCATCCCTAGCGGCCCCGTTGGGCACGGGGTGGTTTCGTTGGCTGGGTAAGGTGTAGATGGTGTAATAGCAGGGCCGTAACCGCGGCCGCGACCTGACCTTGACGAACGAAACGCCCCAATGACCAACGGGGCGTTTTTTGTTGCTCATCACGTGGTGCGTGAAATCGTTGGTAAACGGAACACGCACCACGCACCACGCAGTACGTCTCAACGCCAATCATTTCTCTCCTACGAGGTGCTTTATGCGAATGTCTAAACGGTTTGGCCTGACCCTCCGCGAGGCCCCAGCCGATGTCGAGGTGAAAAGTCACCAGCTACTTATGCGGGCCGGTTTTATCCGTCCCCTGGCTGCCGGGATTTTTAGCTACCTGCCCCTGGCGAAACGCTCTATTACCAAAATCGAAAATATTATGCGTGATGAGATGAACGCCATCGGCGGCCAAGAGTTGACCATGCCCGTCGTCCATCCTGCCGACATCTGGAAAGAGACCAAACGCTGGTATGAGATCGGCTCAGAAATGGGCCGGTTCCTGGACAAGAATGAGCGGGATATGGTGCTGGCGATGACCCATGAAGAAGTGGTGGCCGACCTGATCCGGCGGGAAATCCAATCATACCGGCAACTGCCCCAGATGATTTACCATATCCAGACCAAATGGCGCGACGATCCGCGGCCGCGGGCCGGGCTGATCCGGGTGCGTGAGTTCACCATGCTGGATAGTTACACCCTGGACGCCAACGAAACCAGTCTGGACGAACAATACCGCGCCCATTATCAGGCCTACTTCAACATCTTCAACCGGGCAGGCATCAAAGCCATCGCCGTGGCCTCAGATGTGGGCATGATGGGTGGTTCGATGGCCCATGAGTACATGTACCTGACCCCCATCGGTGAGGATACGTTGGTGTTGTGTGACAATTGTGGTTATCACGCCAACCGGCAAATTGCTACGTTTAAGAAAAAGGCCGCGGCCGCGGAAGCCATTCTCGCCAGCGAAAAAGTCGCCACGCCCCACGTTGCCACCATCGAAGCGCTGGCCGAGTTCTTAGGTGTGCCCAAAGCCAAAACGGCCAAGGCGGTATTCCTGATCGCCACCATGCGCGAGACGGGCCAGGAAACCGAGAAGTTTGTCTTCTCTATTGTGCGGGGTGACATGGATGTCAACGAAACCAAGCTGACCAACGCCCTCAAAGCCCACGAACTGCGCCCGGCTCATGTTGAGGAAATCAAGGCGATTGGGGCGGTAGCCGGTTATGCCTCACCCGTCGGTCTACCGACTAGCAAGAACATCATCATCATTGTAGATGACGCTATTCCCACCTCGCCCAACCTGGTAGCCGGAGCCAACGAAGAAGGCTACCACCTACGTAACGTCAATTATGGCCGGGATTACAAGGCGACGATAGTGACAGACATCGCGGCCGCGCAAGAAGGGGATGGTTGCCCCCGCTGTGGCACACCTGTCTATCTCTCCCGTGGCGTCGAAGTCGGTAACATCTTCAAGCTAGGTACAAAATATACCTCAGCCTTGGGTGGCAACTTTGTGGATGAAGATGGACAACTCAAACCGGTCATCATGGGATCGTATGGCATTGGCGTGGGTCGGTTGTTGGCCTGCTCGGCTGAAGAAAACAATGACGACAAAGGGCTAACCTTACCCATCAGCATCGCGCCGTACCATGTGCATCTGGTGGGTATGGCTAAAATGGAAAATGAGGCCGATCAGGTGTATGAGCAACTGGTCGCCGCCGGGATCGAGGTGTTATACGATGATCGAGGCGAAAGTGCAGGCGTAAAATTCAACGATGCCGACCTCATCGGCCTGCCCATCCGCCTGACCGTAGGGTCACGGGCCTGGAAAGAAGGCGGTGTGGAGATGAAACTGCGCCGTAGTGACGACCGCACGGTTCTGCCGCTGGACAATTTAGTCGGTGGCGTAAAAGCCCAGATTGACGCCCTCTTCGCCGAAATCCAGGCCACTCTCATTCCCGTCCCCTTTGAAGCGTAAGATTTTTGTACAGGGATTTGGCGGATAAACACGGATAATGGCTAAAACGAATCCGTGTTTATCCGTCACCGTACACGCGACCAGGGATGTATGGGTTCGTGCTATAATGAGAGCAGAGGTGAATGATGAGCACAAAAGAGCTACTAGTTTCCCAGATAGATACCCTCAACCAAGATGAGTTAGAAGAGTTGTATGCCTTTGTGCAACAATTTTTGGCAACTCGTGAGCAAGAAAAAAGGCGTCCTGGCTTTTTGGAACGGTTGGGACGTGTGCAAATTGAAGGGCCAGAAGACTTTGCCGAGAATATTGATCTTTATTTGAGTGGAGAAAAGTCCATATCCAGGCTGGTTTCGCCGCCCTCATGAAAGGCGAACCCAAATGAAAATTGTTTCTATTGTGGGAGCGCGGCCGCAATTCATCAAAGCCGCGCCCGTCAGTGCCACCCTGCGCCAGCAGTTCACCGAAATCCTGGTTCACACCGGCCAACATTATGATCACGGCATGTCGGCCGTCTTTTTCCAGGAGCTAGGCATCCCGGAACCGGCCTACAACCTGGGCATCGGTTCAGGCACGCACGGCCAGCAAACGGGGCAAATGTTAGCCGCTATTGAGTCCGTGTTGCTCCAGGAAAAACCGGACTGGTTGCTGGTGTATGGGGATACCAACTCCACGCTGGCAGGGGCGCTCGCGGCCGCGAAACTCCACATCCCCATCGCCCACATCGAAGCGGGTCTACGTAGCTTCAACCGGGCTATGCCCGAAGAGATCAACCGGGTCCTCACCGATCATTGCGCCAATATACTCTTTTGCCCCACCCAAACCGCCGTAGATAACCTGGCAACTGAGGGCATCCACAATGGCGTTCATCTGGTAGGCGACGTGATGGTAGATGCCTTACTCTACTTCCTGCCCAAAGCCGAAAACGCCGCTATTTTGCAGGTTTTGCGCCAACACCGACTCGCGCCGAATGAATACATCCTGGCGACCATTCACCGGGCCAGTAACACCGACAGTGCCAAGGCGTTGACCCAGGTGCTGGCCTGTCTGGAGCAGAGCCAATGGCCGGTTGTCTGGCCCATTCATCCCCGCACCGCGGCCGCACTGCAACGCTTTGCCCTCACCCCCCCAGCCAACGTCCATCTCATGCCCCCGGTGGGTTATCTGGAGATGCTGGCTCTGGAGAAAAACGCCCGTTTCATCCTCACCGACTCCGGCGGAGTACAAAAAGAGGCCTACATTTTGGCCGTGCCTTGCATCACTCTGCGCGAAGAGACGGAGTGGGTGGAGACAGTTGAGCAGGGCTGGAACATCTTGACGGGGTCGGATGTGGACAAGGTGAAAGAGGCATTGGCGCGGCCGCGACCCAGCACAACTCCACCGCCCCTTTTTGGCGACGGCACGGCCGCGGCCCAAATCGCCTTGTGCTTAAACCGATGAAGACACGTTGTGAATATGCTACAATCATACCCATGACAACGGTTACAACTCCCCAACGTCAAATTGAACAAAAGCTAATGGCTATTGCCCGGCGTTTACCACCCGAACGTCTGACGCATCTGGTAGCATTTGCCCGTTTTCTGGAAGATGAATTAGATAGTGACAAGGCAACTGCTTCATATACAGAAGCAGACGCCCGTTGGGATGATCTCCTTGCCAGCCCAGAGGGTCAACACACATTGATGAAACTGGCCCGTGAAGCCCAAGAAGAATATGAAGCAGGCCAAACAACCGAAATTATTGTGACAGATGATGATCGACTTGCGCCAGGATGAATTCAAGAGCAACACGCCAGTTCTGGAAACTTTATTTTGCTTTGCCCCTGCAAATCCAACGCCGAGCACGCCGTGTCTATCTACAATGGCGTAATGATCCCCGCCACCCCAGCCTACATTTTAAGCGCGTCAGCGAACAAGAACCGCTTTTCTCAGCCAGAGTATCAGAAGATTACCGGGTATTAGGATGGCTGAGAGATAACACAATGGTTTGGTTCTGGATTGGTAAACACGAAGAATATGAGCGCATTATCAAGGCCTAATCCAAGATAAAACCTGTGCTATGACCCTTTCACTTCTCTGGCCGACCAGCGTGCCACCGCAGGCTCAGATCCATAAACCCACATTGGGGGATTTGTCCAGCCGAGACCTGGGGCTGGATAAAATCGTGACTGCTCTGGCCCCGGAGCGGAAGCACCAACCCTTCATCGAAACCATTTTGCGCCACCTCACCACCGATGCTGACATTATCCGTTATCGGCAGGCGGTTCTGGCCGATTTGTTGGCCCACCCCTCTCTGGTCCAAAAGCTGGCTGACCTTTTACCCACCATTGACGAACTGGCCTCTTTTGGCGGCGATCCCTTTTTTCCCGAAAAAACGGTTTTGCATGAAGTAAGCTGGCGACTGGGCGAGTTGGAAAACCTGATGATTTGTGTGACCCAATTGAGCCGGATGTTAAAGTCAGTGGGGGGAAATTTGCGGGCGGAAGGGTGGCAACAGTTACGGGACGCGGCCGCGCAAATGGAGCAAGACCCCACCTTTCGGCAACTAGTCCAGGAATTGCCCGGCATCCTGGAAAAACTCCGCGCCGTGGGCAGTATCACCATTGGCGTCAATCTGGATAATTTTCTGCGCCCAGTTGAGGCCACCCTTGTCTCTATCAATGCCGAGAAATTCAAAACGTCGAATCTTCTGCAAAAATTATTGGGGCGGACAGAGGATGGGTGGCAGGGCATGGCCGAGCTACACACGGCCATCAACCGCAACGCACCCATGAACCCCATGACCAGCGACCAACGCCACGCGGCTAATAACCCCCTGCTCATCCCCCTCTTCCGCGACCTGGCCGACATTCTGGACAAAACGAGCAAACCGATTGCCCGCACGCTCAGCCAGTTCAGCCAATTAAATGGTCAATTTCTCACCCACCTGCGCCATGAACTCCATTTTTATCTGGGGGCAGTCAATTTGATCCGTCGTTTTCAAGCCCTAGGTTTGCCTCTGTGCCAGCCGGACATTGCCCCCATTGAGGAGCGTTGTTGTCAGATTGAGGCCAGTTACAACTTTAACCTGGCTTTGCATTTACAGTGGGAAAAGGATGTTGCCCAACGGATAGTGCGTAATGAGGTGTCGTTGGGGGACCGCGGCCGCATCGCCATCCTCACTGGCCCCAATCAAGGGGGTAAAACCACCTACCTGCAAGCCGTTGGCCTGACCTTCGTGCTGGCCCAGGCCGGTTTACCTGTGCCCGGAACCCAGGCCCGGCTCAGCCCCGTGGATGGCCTGTTTACCCATTATCCAGTTGAGGAAGCGTTGGAGAAAGGCACGGGGCGGTTGGGCGATGAGGCTAAACGGCTCCATGAGGTTTTTGGCCGGGCCACCCGCCATAGCCTGATTTTGTTGAATGAAACTTTTGCTACCACCAGTGCTGGCGAGAGTTTTTATCTGGCTCAGGATGTAGTACGGGTTTTACAGTTGATAGGGGTACGGGCTGTTTTTGCTACCCATTTGCATGATCTCGCGGCCGCGGCCGACGAATTAAACGCTACCACCACCGGAGATAGTCAGGTCATCAGCCTAGTGGCATCCCCGATTGCCACAGGGGGTGACGGCGGTCATCGTTCCTACATCGTCCAGCCAGGGCCACCGCTGGGGCGCAGCTACGCCCAAGAAATCGCCACCCGCTACGGCGTCAGCCTGGAGCAACTAACTGATTTGTTACAAAGGAGAGGGGTGCTCCCTTCTTAATCTTGGAGCAGGTCAAGTCGCAGGTGATCTTGGTCCGCGTTGGTGAGGATGCGGGTTCCGGTCATGGGATCATACAAACCAAACACCGCGGCCGCGCCCCCCATCCCCTCTGGCAGAATATGTTGCTGTAACCATCGGTCCCCCGGATGCAACGTCACCGGGTCAACCCACAAGCCATCATCCCCGGCTAAAAACTCCCCTTCGGCATCCACCAGATGGGCAAACACGAACAGGCGCGGCCCGGCATACACCCCTGGTGGCGGTGGGTTGCTGATGAGAGGAATAAAGGGTAGATCAAGCGGCCGCGACACATCCCAGCCCAACTCTAACACCCCTGCTGTATAATCGGCCCACACCAGGCATAACCCATTTTGGAAACAGGCAGGCGTTTGCCATTCCCGTTCCGCTTGCACCTGGGTTAAACGATAATGCCCAGCCGTTTCGTCCGGTACAGGCATCATGTCCGTTTGGTAGCTGTCTGGGTTAATAGGGTAACCGGTAAAACTAACCGCTGGCTGGCCCCCCAGGTGTGTGATGAGGGCACGTTCGGGATTGTACCATCGTGGCCGCAACACCCCTTCCCCACCATGCTCCACCTCTAACGCCAGCCGATCCCACGGCCCGGCTAAAAACCCCGTCAGGCCAAAATCGGTCAGGTCAGGATGCGCCTTCAGATAATCCGCCACATCGCCAATATCAGCCCGGTACAAAAAGCGCGTCATCCCCCGCTCCGGCCAATGGGTAAAATAATCAGGCAAATCTCGCCCGGCAATTAACAAGACAAAGGTAAGAGCCATGAGAATGGGCAGAGCGTGGAGACTAAGAGACTGAGAGATTGAGAGACTCGGGACTGGGGATTTTGCGCTTGAAACTCGAAACCCGAAACTCGAAACTCGAAACCAACGCACCAACGCCCACACCGGTAAAGCTGCCAGGATGTACGTCGCCGGTTGGGCCACAATGGTGTGCCCCAGGCTGGCTGCGGGCACACTGAGAAAGCCAGGCAGGATGCCTGCCCCCCACCAGAAGAGAAGGAAGAGGGAGGAGAGGGGATGGTGAAGAGTAGGATGGGACGTTTTTTTGCGCCATATGCCATATAACATCGTCAACACTTGCCAGATGGCAATGGCGACTCCCGACCAGAAGAACAGCGCCCCGATAGGGCCAAAGAGAGGGCGAAACGGGATGTTATAGAGCCATTCGTCGTCGCCGGTGGCGTGAAACATGCCCAGTGTATTAAGGCCGTACTCAATCACCAGGGAAAAATCCCCTTCCAGGGCCTTGTTCAAGGGAACACCCACTTCGGAGACGCGGGCTTCGGCTGAGGGTTGTTGGCCGAGTACAATAAACAGGGGAGTGATGACCAGGGCGGTGGTTACGAACATCAGTAATAAACCAGGCCAGATGCGGCGGAGTTGCGGCCGCGCTACCACCCCCATCGCTCCGGCAAAGGCCACCACAATCACCGGCACCCCCCGCGAGGCAAAATATACATAAAACCCCAGCCCCAAGAAAACCCCCGCCCCAAGCCAGTGGTAAATCGTTAAGCGTAAATCGTTAATGGCTCCGCGTGGTGCGTGGTGCGTGGTGCGTGTTAGAGCGCGCCAAAAACAGATGAACGCCAGCATCGCCAGCAAGGGAGTCATAATCTGGCGCAGGGCAAAGCGGGAATACATGAGGGACCAGAAGCTGACGGTGAGGGCCGCGGCCGCGAGCAAACCCACATTCTCATCATAAAGCCGCTTGCCCAACACATACACCGCCGGAATACCCAACGTGCCCAAAATAACCGAAAGCCCTCGCATCCCCCACGCCGTGGCCCCAAACAGGCCGTACATCAGGGCGTTAAGCACATGGTACAGCCCTTCATTCCCCGACGCATCGGCATAATAAAGCTGAACGTCGCCAGCCAACGCTTTTTGCGAAATAACCAGCACATCAATCAGTTCATCATCGCGCCAACCCGGCGGAACTGTATCCAGCCGCCAGACACGCAAAAAAAAGGCCAGGAGTATTAACAAAATGAGGAGAAAACGCTGGGGCGAAAAAGCGAAATGTGAGGAATCATTCATGGGTAAACAGACCAACCAGGATAGAATCAGGCTAGATTATACTGCCAACGGGCATAATCTGACATTTTTTTCGCCCTGTCGCCGTGTCGCTTTATCGCCGCGTCGGGTATAGCACAGTAACCAGGGAAGTCAATGCCACCATACTGACGGGTGAATTTTCCCTCATCCATTGCTACGGTATAATTTGGTACGAGGAAGCACTGTGGCAAAACGAAGCAATCAACAATGGCTCAAAGACCTACAATCGTCCAACCAGGCGCGGGAGACGGCCCTGGCCGATCTCCATACCATCCTGGTTCGTGGTTTACGGCAGGGACTTCTGCATCAAATCAATACCAATTCCCCAGAATTTGAGGCGTTGGCCGAAGATTTTGCCCAGGAAGCCACCATCAAAATTCTGGATCAACTGAATACCTTCGCTGGTCGTAGCCAGTTTACTACCTGGGCGCATAAGATCGCCCTCCATGTTGCCCTGACTGAGCTACGACGCAAACGGTGGCAGGATCAATCGTTGGATGGGTTATTAGAGACGGATGAAGGAGAGTACACCCCCCTCATTGTGGCCTCATCTACCCCTGGCCCGGCGGAACAGACCGAACGGACGGATCTGCTGGCCAGAGTACAGCATGTTTTGTTGCATGGTCTGACCGAAAAACAACGTACGGCCCTCATCTCCCTGGTGATTCATGGCTCCTCACCGGAACAAATTGCCGACCAGATGGACATGAAAACCAATGCCGTTTACAAATTATTACATGATGCTCGACTACGGTTACGTACCCTCTTAGGTAAAGAAGGGTTGACGCCGGAAGCTGTTTTGGCCGTGTTTGAGCGTTAAAAGTAAGAAGTAATAAGAATGCCCCATCAGAAAATAGAGACCATGGAAAAAAGAGGAAGTTTGGCAATGTCTGAGGCAATAGGGGAAGAGGTTATTCAACGTTTAATGCGTCATCTGGTCAATATCAAGGCCGGAAGTTTGTCCTGTGACGATGCGTTTTCTTTGTTGGATGAATATGCCGATCTAACTTATAGTCAGGAGCAGGCTGAACAATTGATGCCTCTGGTCAACCAACATTTGGAACTTTGCCCCGGCTGTCGGGATTTCTACGATACTTTATTGCAACTTGTACAATCATCTGAAGGAGTGTTGCGTGATTAAAGCCGTGTGGAATGGCGTCGTTTTGGCGCAAAGTGATAAGACTGTTGTGATTGAAGGAAATCATTATTTTCCCCGTGAAGCCGTTAATTGGGAATATTTTGTCCCCAGTCAAACACATACAAACTGTCCCTGGAAAGGGGTAGCCAGTTATTACACGGTGCAGATGAATGGCCAAACCAATCGGGATGCGGCCTGGTTTTACCCTGAACCAAAGCCCGCGGCCGCAAACATTAAAGACCTCGTCGCTTTCTGGCGCGGTGTACGGGTAGAAAATTAAGGCATGGTCGCCCCTCGTATCGAGGTTTTTCCTGATTTAGAAGCCTTAAGCCTCGCGGCCGCCAACCAATTTGCCTCTTTAGCTCAACAAACTCACCCAACCAATCAGCCGTTCACAATAGCCCTTAATGGCGGGGGCACACCGGAACGGCTTTTTACTTTATTGGGCCAGCCCCCTTTTCGGGAGCAAGTAGACTGGGCAGGGGTTCACATTTTCTGGGGGGATGAGCGATGTGTGCCGCCTGACATACCAGGAAGCAATTACCAGCAGGCGTGGACTACCTGGTTACAGCATGTACCCATTCCCGGCCAAAACATTCATCGGGTACGCGGAGAGTTAGACTCGGTTGCGGCCGCAACCGATTACGCCCAACAACTCGCCTCATTTGCTCACCCCTTCCCTCGTTTTGACCTGGTGCTTCTGGGTATGGGTGAGGACGGGCACACTGCCTCACTTTTTCCCGGCCCTATTTCAGCAGCGGAACAAACCCAGACCGTTATTCCCGTCGTCGCCACTTACGAAGATCGCCCCGCCCAGCGTGTTTCTTTAACACCCCTTGTGTTCAACCAGGCCCACCGCATTTGGGTCATGGCTACAGGTGCGAAAAAGGCTCGTACCGTGGCGGCAGCCCTTCATGGCCCCCAGCAACCGGAACAGTTACCTATTCAGCGTATTCAACCAGCGTCAGGGGACATGGTGTGGTGGTTAGATATCGCGGCCGCGGCCGATTTGCAGTAGGCCAGGCACTCGGCCATCCGCTGGATAACCTGCTCATCGGGCTGACCAGCATCCAGGGTGTCGGGGTTGACTTCCAGGGTAATAGCATGAGGGTAGTTTGCGGCCGCGAGCCGTTGCAACAATACATCCAGCCGTAACTCACCCGTTTGCGGCCGCTGATGCTCCTTTCCTCCGGCAAAATTACTCAAGTGAATATGCTGAACCTGCTCACCCCACTGGTCATAAACCGTGGCTGGGTCCAGTCCCCAGGTTCCCAGGTGGGTGGTATCCATCGTCAGGGCCGGAAAACGCACAATTTCGGTTGGCCGATTCCAGTGACAGTAATGCCATTTCCACCCCAAACGGCGATAAGCGGGCATGTTCTCGATGCACAGTTTAACCGAGGTGTTGGCTTGAAAATCGGCGTAATCGCGCTCTAACCACCTTTTGTAACCCGCCTCAAAATTAAACCCCGGTACAAAAAGGGCTATCGTGCGACTTCCGGCCATCAGCCAAAAACAGGCCAGACGGGTGGGTAAATGATGCACTACAACCTGCACCCCGACGGTTTCGGCCAATCCCACGGTATGTTGCAACCGCCCCACCGGATCATCCGGCCAACCAGGCACAAAAAACCAGATGGGACTATGCAATGCCACGATGGGTATCTGGTATTGGGCCATGTACTGCTGAAGGAGTTCCGGCTGGCGCGTCTCCCGGCGGGCATCTACCATCACCTCAAGGCCATCAAAGCCCGCGGCCGCGGCAAAGGCAAAACAGCGTTCAACACTATAATCCCACAGAGAGCCAGTGGAAAAGAGAAATTTCATGATCGGATTTATGATTGACGATTTGTGATTGACGATTGAGAGCAATCTAAAATCGTCAATCGTAAATCTTCAATCCCAACAGTTGTTCTAGCCGATCCACGTATCCCGCCAAAACGGCAAAGGTCGTTTCCACCGCTTCTGGAGTCGTCAAATCAACCCCCGCCATCTTCAATGCGTCCAGGGGATACATGGAACCACCTGCCTTAAGGAAATTAAGGTAAGCCTCGACGGAGCTGGGTTGGCCCGCCAGAATGCCCCCCGCCAGGGCATGTGCCCCAGAGATGCCAGTGGCGTATTGGTAAACATAGAAATTGGCATACAGGTGTTGGAATTGGGCCCAGGTGATGCCCACCCGCTCCCGGTCAACCGTCACATCGGGGCCAAACCCTTCACTGAACAAATCCGCTGTCAGGTTAATCATGTCATCCGCCGTCAAGGCTTGCCCTCGTTCGGCTCGTTCGTGCATTTCTAGCTCAAAACGAGCCAGATTGGGCATGATGAAGAAGTAGCGATGGAAATTGGACATCGCTTCTTCGATGATGGCGATTTGTAATTGGGGAT
>Ga0307505_10002148_pt1 | contig 14164 bp, 11 predicted proteins | sample 23_S_MG_FD_202183 | JGI IMG/M metagenome (GOLD analysis project Ga0307505, IMG submission 202183) | Soil microbial communities from Populus trichocarpa stands in riparian zone in the Pacific Northwest, United States - 23_S | ecosystem: Environmental > Terrestrial > Soil > Riparian zone > Trees...
TGCCATCAGAATATTGCTGGCCGGCGGTCTGATTCTCCGGACGCCGCGCAATGGCGTCGCGCTTGGCAAACTCCTCTCGCGAAATCCGCCCGCGGTTGAGCTTGCTGGGTCCGACCGGATTACCGGCCAGACTTCCATTGCTGCCGTAAAACTCGTCGTCGCTTTCCTTTTCGGCCACCGCGTCGCGCTTCTTGCGAGTGGCATCGTGATCGACCGGCCAGTCTGGATTCCCGTTTCTGACGTCTTCGGGATTGCGCGGGACGATCAGAGCCTGCGACGGGGGCACTACGAGCGGCGCTCTCTCGCGATAATCGATCTCTTCTTCCGGCGGGAGTTCAATCAGGCCAAGTGCGCCAAAAAACTTCTGCATACCAGTCGGTTCTTGCGCAAATACGGGTGCAGCTGCGGCCACAAGAAAGGTCGCCAATGCAAGCGAATGAATCGAACTTCGGGTGACGATCCGAATCGGCATGATGCTACGTCCCTCGCCGTACCGGGCCGAACCCGGCCAGAGCCCCCATCGCCCTAAGTCGAGGCGGATGGCGGCGATTTCGTGACGCTCCCCTTCAAGGCATCGTACAACAAGCCGAATACACCGGCAACGATGGCCGCGTCGGCGAGGTTAAAGACGTACCAGCGCCAGCCGGAGGCGTGCAGCGACACAAAGTCCACGACAGCCCCGTAAACCACCCGATCCAATGCGTTGCCGAGCGCTCCGCCGATGAGGAACCCGAGCGCGATGGCCACGAGGCGCGATTCGGCCCGCGTCATCCAAATGGCGAAGAGAACCGCTGCGCCGACTTTTATGGCTGTCAGGAACCAGCGGCCAAACTCGCCGTCCTGCTGAAACAGCCCGTAGCTGATGCCGCGATTGTAAGTGAGGACGAGATCGACGAACGGCGCGACAATGAGACGCTCGTTCTCCTGAAGGCCGAGACCCTGCAACACAAACAGCTTCAGCAGTTGATCGAGAACGAAGACAACTGTGGCAATCGCCATGCCGAGCCGAACGTAAGCACCGGGTCGCGGCATCGCTCGCCTCACTCCGCTGCGCGGCGCGCGGCGTAGAATTCTCGCAGCGCCTCGGCATCGCGCGGCGTCACATCGGGGAATTCCTTATCCGAGCCAACAAGTGGCGAGATCTTCCAGGAGCGCGCGCATTTTTTTCCTTCGGCGCGCAGCGGCTCAACGGAGACGCCCTTCACATCGTCCAGCCGGAATGCGGTTGCGGGCCCGTCGCCCGCAACAACGCGAGCACCCGACGTAATGCAGATTTCAGCCAGATCCGCATCGTTCAATGCCGCGCGAAGGTCTTCGTCTGCAACATGAACGACGGGGGCGGCTTCCAACGACGCACCGATGCGCTTCGCGACCCGCTCGACTTCAAGCGCGCCGGTGACGACACGGCGCACAAGCCGAATCTTGCGCCATTTTTCCGCGAGCGCTTCGTCGCGCCACGAGGCGGGCACCTCCGGATATGTCTGGAGATGGACCGAACCGTCGCTGGAGGGAAAGCGCGTCAGCCACACCTCTTCGGTGGTGAATGAAAGGATCGGCGCGAGCCACGTCACAAGGCAATGAAAGACGTGATCGAGAACGGTCAGGCACGCCTTGCGCGCGACCGACGAGATCGGGTCGCAATAGAGCGTATCCTTGCGAATATCGAAATAGAACGCCGAGAGGTCGCTCGTCATGAACGCGTTGAGCGCGGCGAAGACACGCTTGAAGTCGAAGGCGGCATAATTCTCGCGCACGACCTCATCGAGTTCGGACAGGCGATGCAGCATCAGCCGCTCGAGTTCCGGCATCTTCTCGAATGGAACGCGGTCCGCGTCCTTGAAGTGGTGCACGCTCCCAAGCAGCCAGCGCAGCGTATTGCGCAGCTTGCGGTAGGTGTCGACCGTGGTCTTTAGAATCTCGGGACCGATGCGCTGATCATCGGCATAGTCGGCGGCAGCGACCCATAACCGGAGAATATCGGCCCCGGACTGCTCGATCACCTTCTGCGGCTCGACCGTATTGCCGAGCGACTTCGACATCTTCCGGCCCTGCTCGTCGAGGGTGAAGCCGTGGGTCAGCACGACGTCATACGGCGGCTGGCCGCGCGTGCCGCAGGACTCAAGCAAAGAGGAATGAAACCAGCCGCGGTGCTGGTCCGAGCCTTCGAGATACATGACCTCGTCACGGCCGCCGTCGCGCTTGCGGCGAATACCGGCGAGACCGGGGAAATTCACCGGGTCTTCCAGAACGAAAGCGTGGGTCGAGCCGGAATCGAACCAGACATCGAGGATGTCGTTCACTTTCTCATACTCGGCCGGCTTGTATTCGGGCGCGAGAAAGCGCGCACCGTCCTTGTCGGCGAACCACGCGTCCGCACCTTCCTTCTCGAAGGCGTCGCCGATGCGCTTGTTGACCTTCTCGTCCTTGAGTATCTCGCCGGACGCCTTGTGCACGAAGACGGTGATCGGCACGCCCCAGGCGCGCTGCCGCGAAATCACCCAGTCGGGACGGTTCTCGATCATGCCGGTGATGCGGTTCTCGCCCTGCGACGGCACCCACTTCACGGTCCTGATGCCTTCGAGAGCGGTTTCACGCAGCGACCGGTTGCCGACGCCGGAGACCGGCCGGTCCATCGCGATGAACCACTGGGGCGTGTTGCGGAAAATGACGGGCTTCTTCGAACGCCAGGAGTGCGGGTATTGATGTTTGAGGCGGCCACGCGCGATCAGCATACCGGCGTCGGACAGCGCCTTGATCACCGCATCGTTCGCGTCGCCCTTCTTGCCCTTGTCGTCGATGACGCGCTTGCCCTCGAAGCCGGGCGCATCCTTCGTATAGAAGCCGTTCTCGTCGACGGTATAGGGAATGGCCGGATCGATGCCGCGCGCCTGCAAATCGCGGGTTTTTGCGGTCCAGATATCGAAGTCGTCGCGGCCGTGGCCGGGCGCGGTGTGCACAAAGCCCGTGCCGTCCTCATCGGTGACGTGATCGCCATCGAGGAGCGGGACATCAAACTCATATCCTTTACCGCGCAACGGATGAGCGAGTGCCTTGACCGTCGATGGGTCGAAATCAGCGCGACGCTCGAATGCATCCACCCGCGCCGATTTCATCACTTCAGCGGCGAGCTTATCGGCAAGGATCAGCCTGTCGCCGGGCTTTGCCCAATTTTCCGCGGGCGCTTGCGTGACTTCATAGACGCCGTAGCTGACACGGCTTGAGAAGCTGACGGCGCGGTTGCCGGGAAGCGTCCATGGGGTCGTTGTCCAGATGACAACGCTTTCACCGTTCGATTCCTTTGGATCACCGACGACCGGAAACTTCACCCACACGGTGTCGCTGGTGTAGTCCTCGTACTCGACCTCGGCTTCGGCGAGCGCGGTCTTCTCCACCACCGACCACATCACGGGCTTCGAGCCCCGGTAGAGCTGTCCGCTCGTCGCAAACTTCATCAATTCGCGCGCGATCGCGGCTTCGGCCGCGAAGCTCATGGTCGTGTAGTAATTATCCCAGTCCCCTTCGACCGCGAGGCGCATGAACTCCTCGCGCTGTACCTTGATCCAGTGTTCGGCGAATTCGCGGCATTGCCGTCGAAACTCGTTGATCGGTACCTGGTCCTTATCTTTCCCCTTAGCGCGATACTCCTCCTCGATCTTCCATTCGATCGGCAGGCCGTGGCAGTCCCAACCAGGGACGTAATTCGAGTCGAGGCCCGCCATCTGATGCGTGCGGGTGACGATGTCTTTCAGGATCTTGTTGAGCGCGTGCCCGATGTGGATGTTGCCGTTCGCATAAGGCGGGCCGTCGTGCAGGACGAAGCGCGGGCGGCCGGCGCTCGCGGCGCGCAGCTTCTTGTAGAGACCGATCTCCTGCCAGCGCGCGAGCAGCTCCGGCTCCTTTTGCGGCAGACCCGCACGCATCGGGAAGCTCGTCTCGGGGAGAAAGAGCGTCTCGCTGTAGTCGTTGCCTTCGGCCGGCTTCTTGTCGGCGGACATCGGATCAGACCTTGCGCCTTTTGATTCCGCTCATTCCCGCGCAAGCGGGAATCCAGTGGATTTGTCTGGGTCCCCGCTTTCGCGGGGACGAGCGGAAGAGACAATCCGCTCGTCTTGCTGTCTTAAACTGCGTCATGCCTTAGCAGCCGGGGTCACGGCTTGCCAGCCTGTCCGCGGTCGCGGGCGAGCACTGTCCGCGCCTCCGCAAGGTCCACGTCCATCCGCGCCTTCAATGCCTCGACGGAGGCGAACTTCTCCTCCGGCCGGATGAAGCCGACGAATTCGACCGTCAGCAGCTTGCCGTAGAGGTCGCCGGAAAACTCGAACAGCATGACCTCCAGAAGCGGCGCTCCATTATCGAACTGGGGGCGGCGCCCGAAGCTTGCGACCGCGTCATGCCGGCGGCCGTCGACGACCGCGCGAACGGCGTAGATGCCATGGCGGAGCGCGTTGTCCGGATCGAGGGCAATGTTTGCCGTCGGGAACCCAAGCTCGCGCCCGCGCGCTGCACCACGAATGACCTCGCCTTCGATAAACCAATGGCGGCCGAGAAGATCGTTCGCTTCGTGAATGTCCCCTTCGGCGAGCGCGGCGCGCACCGCGCCAGACGACACCGGCTTTCCTTTCCAGGTCACGCGATCGAGGATGTCGACTGCGAAGCCGAGCTTCGCGCCCTCTTCGCGCAGCATGGCGGGACTGCCGGTTCTGTTCTTGCCGAAGTGGAAGTTGTCACCAACGACGACGCCGCCGATTTTGAGCCAGCCGACAAGGATCTCATCGATGAACTCCTTCGCGGTATGTCCAGCGAGCTCCGCGTTGAAGTTCAGGACGACTACGCCGTCGAGGCCGGTCCCGGAGAAGAGCTGAAGCTTCACCGGCTCAGGCGTGAGTCGAAACGTCGGAGCGTCAGGGAGGAAGAACCGGCGCGGGTGCGGCTCGAACGTGAGCGCGAGCGCCGCATGCCCCGCCGCATGCCCTCGCGCGGCCGCGCGATCGATCGCGGCGCGGTGGCCACGATGCAGGCCGTCGAAATTGCCGATCGCGACGAACGCGCCCTCGAGCCGCGGAGGCACCGGATCGCCGTCGCGCAGTATGGAGAACCCGGGTCGGATCGCGGGAGAAACGGTCATTTTGCCGAGATTCGGTGAGGGGCGGCAAACTGCCGTCGCGCCCCCTCGCCGTCAAGTTATGCCCGCGCCACGGCGGCGGAACCGGGGGTGCGGCGGATTAACCGGATGGCAAGCGGGTTTTGGCTAAGTTTGGGCCGGGATGGAGGCGCCGCCCGGCAGGCGGTGGCCTGCTTTTCGGGCGAGGCGGGACAGAATGTCCTGACATCGATCCCGATCAGGGAAGCGCAAGAACTGCGCGTGACGGAGCAAGCATGATGCCGGCCGACGTTTCGATGCCGATCCTCGTCGTCGACGACTACAAGACGATGATCCGTATCATCCGGAATTTGCTGAAGCAGCTCGGCTTCGATCACGTCGACGAAGCGGCCGACGGTTCCGAGGCGCTCTCCAAGATGCGCCAGAAGAAATACGGCCTCGTCATCTCCGACTGGAATATGGAGCCGATGACCGGGTACGAGCTCCTGAAAGAAGTGCGCAACGACACGCATCTGTCGAAGACGCCTTTCATCATGGTCACCGCGGAATCGAAGACCGAGAACGTCGTCGCCGCGAAGAAGGCGGGCGTGGACAATTACATCGTCAAACCGTTCAACGCGCAGACGCTGAAAAGCAAGATCGACGCGGTATTCTCCGTCGAGTAGTCAGCCGTCGAACCTTGCGAGCAAGCTCATGAAATCTGCGGCTTCCAAAAAATCGAAGCGTGTGTCGCGTGGCGGCGGCCGCCGTTCCGATGAGGCGGTTTACTCGAGCGTCGCTTCGCTCGCGGAGATCACAGCGGAATCGCTTGATGCCATCGTGCGAAAGATCGACGGCGAAGTTTTTCGCGAACTCAAGGCAATCGCTCAACACATCCAGACGCTGCGCCAGGAAATCGCCGTGCTCAAGCCGGGCGAGATCCATCGCAACAGCATTCCCTCGGCCGGTCACGAACTCGATGAAGTCGTGCACGCGACCGAGTCGGCGAGCAACCGTATTCTCGAATGCGCTGAAGAAGTGATGGCGGCGAATACCAGCGACGTCGAACGCTACAAGGAATTCGTGCAGGAGCGCATGCTGTCGGTGTTCGAGGCGTGCTCGTTCCAGGATCTGACCGGCCAGCGGATCGCCAAGGTGATCGATACGCTGAAGCAGATTGAAACGCGCGTCGCGCGCTTTGCGATTGCCGCGCGCGCGGACGAAGGTGCGGCCGCTATGCCCGAGTCCGAAGCGAAACTGATCGCAAACTCACAGAGCGCGGTCGACAAGATTTTCGCGGCGCCGCGGCGCCGGTAACTACCAGCTCAATCGCCAGATCAAAGCGTTCGGCGGGCCCCCGGCCTCGGCGAAGACGCGTGCGCTCGCTTCCGCGTCGGGCGAGCCGCCTGCGCTGAGATCAAGTTCGGCGGCATGGATTCCCGCGGCGACGAAGAGGCAATCGAAGCCCTGAAGCACCGCTCCCTTGAGATCGGTACGTACACCATCGCCGATCGCGAGCACCCGAGGTCGCGCGACGGGACCGCGTATCTCGCTGGTCGTTTCGAGGGCGAGATCATAGATCGGCGCATGCGGCTTGCCGGCATAGATCACCTTGCCCCCAAGGTTTTCATATTCGCGTGCCAGCGCGCCTGCGCACCAGATCATGCGATCGCCACGCTCAACGACGATGTCCGGGTTGGCGCAGATGAAGGGCAGGCCGCGCCGGTAAATCTCAGCGAGCGTGTCGGCGTAGTCCGCAGGGGTCTCGACATCGTCGTTGAAAAACCCGGTGCAAACTACGACGTCCGCCTGATCGAAGTCGACGAGACTGAGATCGAGGCCCTCGTAGTTCGGCATGTCGCGCTCGGGGCCGAGATGAAACACTTTGGCGCCGGGGCGCCGGCGCAACTCGTCACGCGCTACGTCACCGGAGGCGACGATCGTGTCGTAACAGTCGCGGGGCACGGAAAATTGCACGATCTGCCGCTCGATGACGGAACCCGGACGCGGGGCATTCGTAATGAGAAGAACGGTGATCCCCGCTGCGCGCGCACGACGCAGCGCGTCGACCGCCGCCGGATAGGCTGTTTCCCCATTGTGGACGACGCCCCAGACGTCGCACAGGAACAGGTCGTAGTTCGGGACGAGTGAGGAAATCCCGGTCAAAACCGGCGGGGGGGCGGCGGGCATGATGGATCGATCCGGCAGGCGCGGCTGCGTCCCACGTTCGGCGTTATTTCTCAAGCGGCGATGAGGTCAGGCGCTGCGCCGGACGAGGTCAGCGGGCAAAGTCGGCGCCGCTGCGGGCTCGCCTAACAGCACGTCCGCACGGACCGGGCGCGGCTGCGCGAACAGATAGCCCTGGCCCAGGCGCACGTCGAAATCGAGCAAGTCGACGACGATGTTCTCGGTCTCAATCCGGTCAGCGACCAGCTCGATGCCGTGGCGGCTGAGGAGGTCGGATAGATCCGCCGGATGGATGTGACCTCCGCCACCATTGCGCTCGTGATTCAGCATGAGATCGGCGGGCACCTTGATGAACCGAATGCCGCGTTCGGCCAGGCCGCGCGGATCCATGCGGAAATCCTCGATACGATCGAGGGAGAAGCGAAAGCCGCGTTCGGCGAGGAGCGCAAGGCTGTTCAATTCGGTCGCGGTGAGCGAGCGATAGACGTGTTGCGGCAGTTCAAAGATGAGCGAGGGCGCCAAGGCGCGGTTCGCTTCCAGATTGCCGAATATTTCCACAAACGAGGTGCGGTCCGTGAGCGTCTCGGGCGCGATATTGAGAAACAGGCCGACCTCGCGGTTCTTGGCGGCAAGACGCCGAACAACCGCGACGCAGTTCTGCACCAGCCTTTCGTCAATCTTCGGCAAGAGACCGGCGGTGCGGGCGGCGGGTAAAAACTTCGCAGCCTCGATGATGGAGTCGTCGGTCAGGCGCATGCGGGTTAGCGCTTCGTAGAAGCGAACCTTGCGCTGGGGCAGCGTGACCACCGGCTGGAGATACAATTCGATACGGTTGTCGTCGATCGCCTTGCGCACGAGCGTCGCAATCTCGGCTTCGCTGCGGCCGCTGAGCGGACCGTGAACGGGCGCAATCGGTGGAGCCGGCGGCGGCGGCGGCTCGATCGGAAGTTCCGCCTGTGCGGGCGGAGCGTGCGTCACGGAAACCGGTGCGGAACGAACCTGGCGGCTCACTTCCTGCGCGGTCAGCAAAGCCTCGTGCGCGGCAACCGAATGCGCCACATCTTCGATCAATTCCGCGAGAACATTGATCTCTCGCACCAAAGGCTCGGTTTCGGCGCGTGTGTCGGGCAGCGGCGCTTTTTCCAGGGCAATCACACGGTATCGCAGGTCGCCCACTTCCCGGGCGATGTCGGCGGAAGCGCGGGCCAATCCTTCGAAACGGTCGGCGAGATCGGCCCGTTCCCGGCGGCGTGAAACCGTCACTTCGAGGGCTGTCATCGCGAAAAGCAATGAAAGCGCAATCAGCGCCGCTTCGATGAGGTTGAATTCCAGGACAACATGCAGCACGGTTCCGGCCGATGCTGCGATCAGCATCATGCAAAGCGCCAAGAACAGGGAGCCGTACCCTCGCATGCCCGTCCGCATCGGCCAGGCGCAACCCCGCGCCCGTCCATTCCCCGACGAAAGTGTAGTCACGAATCGCCGACTGTCACCATAGCGGGGTGCCGAATCAGGCGGAAGCGGCAGTAAATCTTTTACGCGGTCGCGCGGATCAGCTTACCGATCTTGTCGAACGCTTCGCCGATCTGCGCCTCACTCACAACGAGCGGCGGCGTCAGCACCAGCGTCTCCCCGAGCGAGCGGATCATCAGATCCTGCTCGTGGAAGGCCCGGTCCATGATTTCAAAGGCTCGCTTGCCGAAGGCATCCGGCCGCGACGACAGATCGATCGCGGCGGTCAGGCCGACGGTGCGGATATCGAGCACGCCGGTCTCTCCCTTGAGACTCATGGCGGCATCGGCCCATTTGGGTTCGAGTTGCTTTGCTCGCTCGAACAGGCCTTCCGCCCGATAAAGTTCCAACGTCGCGAGGCCGGCCGCTACCGCGAGGGGATGCGCCGAATAGGTGTAGCCGTGAAACAGCTCGATCATGTGTTCCGGGCCGCGCATGAAGGCATCGTAGATGTGCTTGCGCACGATCACGCCGCCCATCGGCACAGAGCCGGAGGTAACGCCCTTTGCGAAGGTGATCATGTCGGGCACGACGCCGTAACGTTCGGCGGCGAACGGCGCGCCGAGCCGGCCAAAGCCCGTGATCACCTCGTCGAAGATCAGCAGCAGACCGTACTTGTCGCAAATCGCACGCAGCCGCTCGAGATAACCCTTGGGCGGCGGCAACACGCCGGTGGAACCGGCCATCGGCTCCACGATGACCGCAGCAATCGTGGATGCGTCGTGCAGCGCCACGATCCTTTCGAGATCGTCGGCCAGGTGCGCGCCCCACTCCGGCTCGCCCTTGGAGAACGCCTGCTTCTCGCGGTTATAAGTGTGCGGCAGATGATCGACACCGGTCAGCAGGTTGCCGAACTGCTTGCGGTTGTTGACGATGCCGCCCACGGATGTGCCGCCGAAGCCCACACCGTGGTAGCCGCGCTCGCGCCCGATCAGGCGCGTGCGGCCGCCCTCGCCTCGCACATTATGATACGCGAGCGCGATCTTGAGTGCGGTGTCGACCGCCTCCGATCCGGAATTTGCAAAGAAGACGTGATCGAGATCGCCCGGCGCGAGCGCCGCGATGCGCGTCGCCAGCGAAAACGATTGCGGGTGCGCGTACTGGAACGGCGGGGCGTAGTCGAGCTCGGCCGCCGATTTCTGGATCGCCGTCACGATCGGCTCGCGATTGTGGCCCGCGTTGCAGCACCACATGCCAGCGACGCCGTCGAGCACGGCGCGCCCGTCCGGCTTGTAATAGTGCATGTCCTTCGCGCGTACGACGAGACGCGGGTTTTGCTTGAACGCGCGGTTCGCCGTGAACGGCATCCAGAAGGCTTCGAGGTCGTTCGGCGCGAGCGCGTCGGCGCTCCGCGGTTTCGATTCTGCGCGGGACATTGGAAACTCCGAGATTACGCAGCAACCTAAGCACCGCCGGAGGGCACCACAACGGGCCGGGTGACGCGCTGCATCCCGCGCGCCTAAGCCGTTGCCGAATAAAAGGTTTATTTACCCTATTGGGCCAGTGTCGAAGCCTTGGGGGCCGCAGCCGCCTCCGTCCTGTTGCCAGTCCGCGTCGAGGGGTCGCCCGGCCATGGTGGGTACAAGAGGCTCGCAAGAGCCCTTACGCGTTCTCGTTGTCGAGTCCGATCCGGCGTCGCGCCGTTCACTTGCGGCGGCGCTTGCGATGTCCGCCCACGTCCGCGAGGCCGCGAGCCTTGCAGAAGCGGTGGAGTATGCGTCTTCATCCCTGTTCGACGCCGCCGTGGTGGCGCTGGACGCGGCCGATGCGGCAGACACAGTTTCCCATCTGCGACGAGCCGGTATCGCCGGCCCCATCTTTGCGACGAGCACGAGCGGTTCGGTGCGGACCGCTGTGGACGCGATGCGCGCGGGCGCCGACGATTTCCTCGTGAAGCCATATCAACCGGCGGATCTGGCGCGACGGCTGCTCGCACGAATCAGTGCTTCGCCAGCTCAGCCGGCGCATGCCGCGAAACCCGGCGAATCGTTTCAGAATTTCATCGGCAACTCGCCGGCGATGCACTCACTCTATGAGCAGATCCGCCGTGTCGCGCCGTCGAAGGCACCGGTGTTCATTACCGGTGAGAGCGGCGCAGGAAAAGAAGTGTGCGCGGAAGCCGTGCACGCCTGTTCGGGCCGCACGAACGCGCCGTTCATCGCGCTCAACTGCAGCGCCATTCCGCGCGAGCTGATGGAAAGCGAAATCTTCGGTCACGTGAAGGGCGCCTTCACCGGCGCGCACGAAGACCGGCCGGGTGCGTCAGAGCTCGCGCACGGCGGCACGCTGTTCCTCGACGAAATCTGCGAGATGGACCTCGCGCTCCAGGCGAAGCTCCTGCGCTTCGCACAGACCGGTACCGTGCGGCGCGTCGGCGACACCCGCTTACGGCACGTCGACGTGCGCTTCGTCTGCGCCACCAACCGCGAGCCCGCACGCGAGATCGAAGCCGGGCGATTCCGCGAAGACCTGTTCTATCGGCTCCATGTTCTTCCGCTGCACCTTCCCGCGCTGCGCGAGCGCGGAGACGACGCGGTAACCCTTGCCCGAGCGTTCCTCGCGGAATTCGCAGAAGAGGAAGGCCGCCATTTCCAGGGCTTCACGCCGGATGCCGAGAACGCGATCGCTACGCACGCATGGCCCGGCAACGTGCGCGAACTGCAGAACGTGATCCGCCGCGTCGTCGTCCTCCATGACGGCGATACGGTGAGCGCGGACATGCTTGCACTCTCGGGCGACCATGAACCCGCACGGGACACGGGGCCGCTCCCCCGGATCGAGAGCCCTTCGATCGACCCGTTCTGGCGGCAGGAGCAGCGCATCATCGAGCAGGCCCTCCGGGCGTTCGACGGCAATACGCACAAGGCGGCGATCGCGCTCGAAATCAGCCCGTCGACCATTTACCGCAAGCTGAACGCCTGGTCGCAGGGCCGGCTGTCTAGCGCTTCATCCTGAGGAGCGACCCGAAGGGTCGCGTCTCGAAGGATGAGCAGGCGTCGACTCGCCCTTCGAGACGCTCGCGTCGCGGGCTCCTCAGGGTGAGGCGACGCGGTCGACCTTGCGGACCGCTGCTTGCATTTCCCGGCGATTCTTGACTTGTTCACCCCTGCCGGACGTCCGGCGGGGGAGATTTCCCATGGCCATCGCCGCCAATATTCTCGTGGCGCTTGTCGCGCTGCTGCACGTCTATTTCCTCGTGCTCGAGATGTTTCTCTGGACCAAGCCGCTTGGGCTGAAGACATTCTCGCAATCATTGGAGAAGGCTCAATCTTCGGCGGTCCTCGCCGCGAACCAGGGACTCTATAATGGCTTCCTCGCGGCCGGCCTGATTTGGGGTCTCGTGCACCCGAACATCGCGATCGGTTTTCAGATCAAGCTCTTCTTCCTTGCGTGCGTGGTGATCGCGGGGCTTTACGGAGCTTTCAGCGTCTCAAGGCGAATATTGTTCGTACAGGCGGCGCCCGCGGCGCTTGCCATCGTCCTTCTGCTTCTTTCCTGACAGCGAGTCCGGCATGGCGTCCGACAAGAAAAACAAAATCAAGGCACGGCTCCCGCGCGGGCTTGCCGACCGCGGACCGGCGGAGCTTGCGGCCACGCGTGACATGCTGGAAACAATTCGCGCCGTTTACGAGCGCTACGGTTTTGAAGCGGTCGAGACGCCGGCCATCGAGTACACGGAGACGCTCGGCAAGTTTCTTCCGGATCAGGACCGTCCGAACGAAGGCGTATTCTCGTTCCAGGATGACGACGAGCAGTGGCTGTCGCTGCGCTACGACCTGACGGCACCGCTCGCGCGCTATGTCGCGGAGAACTTCGAGGCGCTGCCGAAGCCTTACCGCTCTTATCGCGAAGGCTGGGTGTTCCGGAACGAGAAGCCGGGACCGGGACGGTTTCGCCAGTTCATGCAGTTCGACGCGGACACGGTCGGCGCGGCGTCGGTCGCCGCCGACGCGGAGATGTGCATGCTCGCGGCGGATACGCTGGAAGCACTCGGGATCAAGCGCGGCGACTACGTCATCAAGGTCAATAACCGCAAGGTGCTGGATGGCGTGATGGAGTCGATCGGGTTGGCGAGCGATGCGAACGCAGGGAAGCGTCTCACGGTTCTGCGCGCAATCGACAAACTGGACCGGCTGGGCGTCGAGGGCGTCAAGCTTCTCCTCGGGGCCGGCCGCAAGGACGAGAGCGGCGACTTCACCAAAGGCGCAGGTCTAGAGCCGGCGGCGATCGACCGGGTGCTGCGCTTCGATGCAGGTGAAGCCGGCGCGGCCGGGCGCGCCGAACTTGAAGAAATTTCTGCGCTGGTGAAATCCGCAGGCTACGGAGACGACCGCATCAAAATCGATCCCTCCGTCGTGCGCGGACTCGAATATTACACCGGGCCCGTCTACGAGGCGGAACTCACCTTCGAAGTGAAGGACGAAAATGGAAATCCGGTGCGCTTCGGCTCGGTCGCGGGCGGCGGGCGTTACGATGGCCTCGTCGCACGCTTCCGCGGCGAACCGGTGCCGGCGACAGGATTCTCCATCGGCGTGTCGCGCCTCATGGCCGCGTTGAAGCATCTCGGGAAAGTCGACGACAGCCAGGAGTTCGGCCCGGTCGTCGTCACGATCTTCGACCGCGACCGCATCGCCGACTACCAGAAGATGGCGAAGCAGTTGCGCGACGCCGGCATCCGCGCCGAGCTCTATCTCGGCAACCCGAAGAATTTCGGCAACCAGCTGAAATATGCCGATCGACGCAATTCGCCTTGCGCCGTCATCCAGGGCGGCGATGAAAAGGCCAAGGGCGAAGTCCAGATCAAGGACCTGATCGAGGGCAAGAAGGCCGCCGAAGCCATCGCCTCGAACAAGGAATGGCGAGAGAGCCGCTCCGCTCAGTTTTCCGTGCCGGAGGGCGATCTCGTCAAGGCGGTGCGCGAAGTGCTCGCGCGACACAACATCAAATAACGTAGAAGCTCACACCTCCAGCCATTCGCGGCGCACGGCCGCGTCGGCTTTCAGCTCGGCCGGCGTGCCCTCGAAGACGATGGTGCCGTGGCCCATCACGTAGACGCGCGCCGAAATATCGAGGGCGATCGAGAGCTTCTGCTCGACCAGCAGGATCGCGACCCCTCGCCGCGCGATCTCCGAGATGAGATCTCCGACCTGGCGCACGATCAGCGGCGCCAATCCTTCGGTCGGTTCGTCGATCATGATAAGATCGGGGTCGCCCATGAGCGTTCGGCAGATTGTCAGCATCTGCTTCTCGCCGCCGGACAGAACGCCGGCGTCGGTGTCGGCGCGGCTCGCGAGATTGGGAAACATGGCGAGCATGTCCTCGATCTTCCACTTGCCCGGCCGCTTGGTGTCCTTGAGGCCGAGCAGAAGATTCTGACGGACAGTG
>Ga0307505_10002149_pt1 | contig 14163 bp, 13 predicted proteins | sample 23_S_MG_FD_202183 | JGI IMG/M metagenome (GOLD analysis project Ga0307505, IMG submission 202183) | Soil microbial communities from Populus trichocarpa stands in riparian zone in the Pacific Northwest, United States - 23_S | ecosystem: Environmental > Terrestrial > Soil > Riparian zone > Trees...
AGATCACGACGTCTCGATCAGCTCCACGCCATCGAGCCCCTGCGAGAGCGTATGCGCATCGCCGCCCTGGGCGAGCTTGATCTTCAGGCGAACTTCGTTGGCCGAATCGGCATGCCGCAGGGCATCCTCGTAGGAGATCTCACCGGCCTGATACAGCTCGAACAGGCTCTGGTCGAAGGTCTTCATGCCGAGGTTGGTCGACTCCTTCATGACGTCCTTGAGCTTGTGGATATCGCCCTGGCGGATGTAGTCCTGGACCAGCGGCGTACCGAGCAGCACCTCGATGCAGACCCGGCGCGACTTGCCATCCGGAGTCGGGATCAGCTGCTGGGCGACGACGCCCTTGAGGTTCAGCGACAGGTCCATGAACAACTGCGAGCGACGGTCTTCCTCGAAGAAATGGATGATGCGGTCCATCGCCTGGTTGGCATTGTTCGCATGCAGCGTGCACAGGCACAGGTGACCGGTTTCGGAGAAGTTGATCGCGTGTTCCATCGTTTCACGCGTGCGCACCTCGCCGATCATGATCACGTCGGGCGCCTGGCGCAGCGTGTTCTTCAGCGCGTTTTCCCAGCTGTCGGTATCGATCCCGAGCTCGCGCTGGGTGATGATGCAGCCTTCGTGCTTGTGGATGTACTCGATCGGGTCTTCGATCGTGATGATGTGTCCGGTCGAATTCTGGTTGCGATAACCGAGCATCGCCGCGAGCGACGTCGACTTGCCGGTACCGGTCGCGCCGACGAAGATGATGATGCCGCGCTTGGTCATCGCCAGGGTCTTGATGATCGCCGGCAGGCTCAGTTCATCGACGGTCGGAATGCGCGTCTCGATGCGACGCAGGACCATGCCGACGCAATTGCGCTGGTAGAAGCACGACACGCGGAAACGTCCGACGCCGGTCACCGCGATCGCGAACTGGCATTCGTGGGTCTTCTCGAACTCCTCGCGCTGCGAGGGCGTCATGACGTTGAGCACCATGTCGCGCGCCTGCTGCGGCGTGAGTGCGTTCTGGGTGATCGGCGAAATGCGACCGTGGACCTTCATCGACGGGGCGACGCCGGCCGTGATGAACAGGTCAGACGCCTTCTTGTGCACCATCAGTTTGAGGAACGAGGTGAAATCGACGCTGCTCATGGGAATCTCCCTGCTCCGGGCGGCCGGACGTAGGCGCCATGGTACACCGGCATTCAGGCGATGGATGCGATATGGCGCACGCGCCGTTGCCCCGCCGCATGCCATCCAGCGGGTGGCAGCGGCGATGTGCGATCCTGCAACGCCGCCACCACGGGAGCTGGAATGCCGCGCGAGTACAGCATGGGTGGCCGGTCTTCCCCGGGCCCCAGTCCCGGATGGTCCGGTGCGGAGCCACCGCGACGCCAGACCCTGCGCCAGCGCTTCGGCGCCTTGCGCAACCTGCTGCCGTTCCTGCGCCTGATCTGGGAGACCAACAAGGCGCTCACGCTGGCCAGCGCGGCGCTGCGCCTGGTCCGCGCGCTGTTGCCGGTGGCCACGCTCTATGTCGGCAAACTCATCATCGACGAAGTCATCGCGGTTGCCGGTGCCGGACACGCCCATGGCGACTGGCGCGCCTGGCTCGCGAGCGGACATCTCGACCCGCTGCTCGGCCTGCTCGCCCTGGAGTTCGCGCTCGCCGTGTTCGCCGACGTGCTGGGCCGCTATGTTTCGCTGATCGATGCGCTGCTGTCGGAGCAGTACAGCAATGCAACCAGCGTGCGTCTCATGCAACACGCAGCGACCCTGGATCTGGAGGATTTCGAGGACGCCGACCTCCAGGATCGCCTGGATCGCGCGCGCCGGCAAAGCATGGGCCGGATGACCCTGATGTCGCAGATCTTCGGCCAGGCCCAGGACGCGATCACCGTGCTGAGCTTCGGTGTCGGCCTGCTCGTCTACGCCCCATGGCTGATCGTGCTGCTGATCCTTGCCCTGGTGCCTGCGTTCGTCGGAGAGGCGCACTTCAATGCGCGCAGCTACTCGCTCAACTACGCATGGACGCCGGAGCGACGCGAACTGGACTATGTGCGCCAGACCGGCGCCAGCGTCGAGACCGCGAAGGAAGTCAAGATCTTCGGCCTGCATGGCTTCCTGATCGAACGCTATCGTCGCCTCGCCGAAGCGATCTACGACTCCAACCGTGCGCTGGCGATACGCCGCGCAGGCTGGGGCAGCGTCCTGACCGCGCTCGGCACGATCGGTTATTACGCCGCCTACGCGATCATTGCCTGGCGCACCGTGCGCGGCGATTTCAGCATCGGCGACCTGACGTTCCTGGCCGGCTCGTTCCGGCGCCTGCGCAACCTGCTCGAAAGCCTGCTCATGGGTTTCTCGCAGATGGCGGGACAGGCCTTGTACCTGGATGACCTGTTTTCGTTTTTCGACATCCGTCCGGAGATCCACTCACCACAGAATCCGTTGCCGTTTCCGCAGCCGGTCCGCGAGGGCTTCCGCTTCGAGAATGTCGGCTTCCGCTATCCGGAAGCCGAACGCTGGGCCGTGCGCAATCTGGATTTCACCCTCAATGCGGGAGAAGTGCTGGCCCTGGTCGGCGAGAACGGTGCGGGCAAGACGACCCTGGTCAAGCTGCTCGCGCGCCTCTACGACCCCGACGAGGGACGCATCCTGCTCGATGGGCACGACCTGCGCGACTACGATCTTGACCAGTTGCGCGCACATATCGGAGTGATCTTCCAGGATTTCGTGCGCTACCACCTGAGCGCGGCGGACAACATCGCGGTCGGCCGCATCGACGCGCGCGACGATCGCGCGCGCATCGAACGCGCCGCCGCACAGAGCCTGGCCGACGAAGTCATCCACAAGCTGCCGGATGGCTATGACCAGATCGTCGGCAAGCGCTTCCGCAAGGGCGTGGACCTGTCCGGCGGCGAATGGCAGAAGATCGCGATCGCCCGCGCCTACATGCGCGACGCCGACGTGTTGATCCTCGACGAACCCACTGCGGCGCTCGATGCCCGCTCGGAGTTCGAGGTATTCCAGCGCTTCAAGGAGCTCAGTGCCGGCAAGACCGCCGTACTGATTTCGCACCGGTTCTCCACGGTGCGCATGGCCGACCGCATCCTCGTGCTCGATCAAGGCCGCGTCGAACAGTCAGGCACCCATGAGCAACTCATGGCCATGCGCGGCCGCTATGCGGAACTGTTCGAGCTGCAGGCAGCCGGTTATCGCTGAACGCGGTGTCAGCGAACACCCGCGACGAACGCATTGCGTTCGTAAGACACCCGCAATACACTTGCGTTCGAGACTACAGGAATGACGAATGGCCAAGCAAACCATTACGATCCGGCTCGACGAGGATGATCTCGCCTATCTGTCTTCGGTCGAGATGCCCGGCGCTTCGAACCTGAGTGAGAAAATCCGCTCTCTGCTCGCGGAAGCTCGCGCGCAAAGGGAGGGAATGCAGGACCCGTCGCTGGCTTATGATCTCGCGCGACGCCTGTTTGCCGGACCTGAGCGCAGCATTCGCGAGGCGGAAATGCAGACCCAGACCCGATCCGAACTCGTCGCACGCATGCTTGCATGGCTGCCCGACGTGTCCGCCGTGATGCTGGCCGCCGGGATCCCCGCAGGAACTGCACGTGAGCGAAGCGAGCACTTGCGCAAGGTCGAGCGCAATCTTGGCGAACGGGCCATGAGTCTCCTCGACTCACTCTTGCAGATGTCGCTGGCCGGGTTTCCGGGCTGTTACGAACCGGACGCGCTCATCGAGCGCGCACAACCCGCAATTCGCACTGCGGCACAGCATGCGTCTCGCAACATCAAACACGAGAGGAATCGATCATGAGCGAACCACTGACCAGCCGCGTAGGACGCATCATTGCCGGCAGTTTTCACGCGATCGTCGATGCCGTCGAGAATGCTGCGCCGGAAACCATCATCGAACAGGCTATTCGCGAGATCGAGAGCACGACAACGGAAGTCCGCGCCGATCTCGGAACAGTCGAGGCACAACGTCACCTCACCGCCAAGCGTCTGGCAGAGGAGAGCTCGCGTCACGAACTGCTCGCCGATCAAGCCGCCCTCGCAGTCGAACAGGGACGCGAGGATCTCGCGCGCGCGGCGATCGAACGCCAGATCGACATCGAGGCACAGATTCCGGTTCTCGAAGCGCGAATGGCCGATTTCGCCGAAGAGAAAGCGCGCCTCGAAGGCTACGTGAACGCGCTGTTGGCAAGGAGGCGTGAAATGCGCGAAGCACTCGCCGACTTGCGGAAACTCACCGAGCAGAAATCCGCCGGCGCGGGCACTGCCGATCCGGTGCTGAACTCGCCGTCTACGCAGGTGCGTGTTGAACGTGCGACCGACGCTTTCGAGCGCATATTCCAGCGTCAGGTCGGACTCAATGCCCTCGCGGGCGGGACCAATGAGACTGCCGCCCAACTCGCCGAACTTGAGGCCATGTCGCGGCGCAATCGCGTGCAGGAGCGGCTGGCTCAACTCAAGGCGCGCCCATGATCGAGTGGCTCGACTCCGCCGGCAACGCACCGTTCGTCATCGCGCTGCTGGTCATGCTCGGGTTGGCGGCTGTCGAGTTGATCGCCGCTATCACGGGTTTCAGCGTGAACGACGTCGTCGACGATCTGGTCGTGTCGCACAGCGCGCCCGAAACGACGGGCGGGAAAACGATCGGCATGGACGCAGCCAGTGTTGACGCACCGGGACTCTTCGCGCGGTTCCTCGCCTGGCTCTATGTCGGCAAGGTGCCGGTGCTGATGGTCATTGTCATTCTCTTGAGCGTGTTCGGATTGCTTGGACTGGTTGCCCAGGGACTATTGCGCAGCGCGATCGGTGTCGCCGCACCGGCCTACCTCGCCGCGCCAGTCGTCCTGGTTGCCAGCCTGCCTATCGTTCGCGCGTGCACGGCAGTCATTGCGCGCATCCTTCCGAGCGACCAGAGCAGTGCGGTGGACCCCTCCAGTTTTGTAGGACGAACTGCGCGCATCACAACCGGGGTGGCGCGCGTGGGCATGCCCGCCGAAGCACGTCTTCGCGACAACTTCGGAACCGACCATCATGTCCTCGTGGAGCCCGAAGACCCGAACGAGAGCTTTCCTGCGGGTAGCGTGGTTCTGCTGGTCAATCAGACCGCTGGCGGTCGCTTCATCGCCATCGGCAATCCCAACGACATCCTTGCAGATCTGGAGTAAAGCACGTCATGGACTTCAACTTCCCGTTTGCATCGGCAATCACTACGGCGGTGATCGTCCTCATCACGCTGTTCACTCTGGGCCTGATTTTCGCCCGCTTGTACTATCGAGCGAGCAAGGAAATTGCATTCGTGCGCACCGGGCTGGGAGGGGAAAAAGTAGTGCGCGATGGCGGCGCCCTCGTCTTTCCGGTCCTGCACGAAACCATTCCGGTCAACATGAACACACTCAAGCTCGAGGTGCTTCGTGCGCGCGACGCCGCATTGATCACGCGTGACCGCATGCGTGTCGATGTGCAAGCCGAGTTCTACGTGCGCGTGAAACCGGACGCGCATGCGATCTCCACCGCTGCGCAGACCCTCGGTCGGCGCACGATGGAACCTGCCGCACTCAAGGAACTCGTGGAAGGCAAGTTCGTCGATGCACTGCGTGCAGTCGCCGCCGGCATGAGCATGGAAGAGCTACACGAAAACCGCTCGGAGTTTGCGCAGAAAGTCCAGATCGCAGTATCCGAGGACCTGCACAAGAACGGGCTCGAACTCGAATCGGTGTCATTGACAGGTCTGGACCAGACTGCTGCAGATTTCTTCAATCCGCAAAACGCATTCGACGCCCAGGGCCTGACCAAGCTGACCCAGGAGATCGAACGACGGCGCAAGGAGCGCAACGATATCGAGCGCGACACCAAGATCCAGATCGAGATGAAGAACCTGCAGACAGAGCGCCAGTCGCTGGAGATCGCCCGCGATCAGGAGTACGCGCGGTTGTCCCAGGATCAGGAGATCAAGGTACGCGCGGCCGAAGCCGCGGCAATGATCGCGCAACAGGAAGCCGAGCGTCATCGCGAGGCCGAACAGGCAAAGATTTCATCCGACCGTGCGATTGCGGAGAGCGAGATCGACAAGCGCCGCACCCTCGAGCAACGCGAGATCGAGCGTCAACGTGCCATCCGCATCGCCGAGCAGGAACGCGAGATTGCGATCTCGCAGAAATCACAGGAAGAGTCCGCGGCCAAAGCCGATGCCGACACCGCACTCGCCAAGTCCGTGACCGCCGAGGAAGAGGTCAAGAAGGTGCGGGAAACCGCAGTCGCCGAGCGCGCCAAGGCCGTGCGACTGGTGCAGGCCCGCGAGCAGGCCGAGCAGGATGCCATCGGCATCGTGATCGCCGCAGAGGCTGAGAAGAAGGCATCCGACGACCGCGCCGAGGCCCAGCGCGTGGGTGCGACAGGCGAAGCAGACGCGGTGCGCATTCGAGCGCTTGCAGACGAGGAACGCTACCGCGTCGAAGCCGAAGGCAAGCGCAGCATCAATGAAGCGCGCAATGCGTTGAGCATCGAACAGATTCGCCTGGAGATCCAGCTCGAACTGCTGCGCCAGTTGCCGGAGATCATCGCGCAATCGGTCAAACCGATGGAACGCATCGACGGCATAAAGATCGTCGACGTACGGGGCATGGGGGGTATGGGTTCCGGCGATTCCGGGTCGGCGAATGGTGGCGGTGGCGACGGCAACCTCGCGCGGTCCGTCGTCGATCACGCTTTGCGCTATCGCGCGCAGCGCCCGCTCGTGGACGCCTTGCTCAAGGAAGTCGGTATCGACGACCTCTCTGATCTCGGCGCCATGATGAGGCCCGGCGGCGCCACCTTGCCGCGTGCCGATGGACACATCGAGAAGGATGGCGCGTCGGAGATTACCTGACAACCGTGTTGCTGCGAGGATCTACCGGGCAAGGGCGGCGAACTCGTGATGATCCGCTATCCAGTCGCGGGGCGTTTCGGGAGAGCCTTCGTGCCTGTCGCAGCAGGTTGCGAATGCGCCTCGTGCAGACGCATCGGCCCCACGCGGTTTCGGAAAAACAACAGGCTGCATCAGCTCCATTCGATCGGTGGCGCGTCGAACAAGCGGGCACCCATGAGCAACTCATGGCCATGCGTGACCGCTATGCGGAACTGTTCGATTTGCGGGCAGCGGGTTATCGCTGACGCAGCGGACACGGGTCAGCGCTGGCGCTGACGCCGGCGCCGATGCATCGCGACAAAAGCCGCGAGCGCGGTCGCGAGAACGAGGCCCGCCAGCCCAGGAAGCGACGTCGTCGGCAGCGCAACCGGCTGCACTCCTCCGCCTGTCACCGGTGGTTCCGTCACGACGTGGTTCACGTGAAAATAGGCGACCAGTGGTGGCCAGCCGACCACTGCATTCTCCGGACCACCGACCGTGTAGATCCCCGCTGCGACATCATGGGGAACCACACCGATCCGGAACGGCGGCGCGGTGGCCACGCCGTTGGCATCGGTGAGGATGCCGAGCGGGTTCTCGATACCCTGGAACGCGCCGTACTGGCTTGCCGGCGGCGGTGGTTCGGTAGCGCCGCAGCAGGTGACGATGGCGTTGGGGAAAAACCACACCTTGAGCCCCCGCAGCGGGCTCCCGTGACTGTCGACGACACGGACCTTGAAGCGCTGCGGAAGCTCCGAGCCGACCGGCCCGAAGAACGCATGCTCGCCGACGAAGGCGATCGACGCCCGCGGGTTGTCGTTCTCCAGATGGGCGAGGCTTGCCGGCGCGGCGAACGCGAGCAGGAACGCGAACACGATCACAGCGAACTTCTGCATGGGAAATCCCCATTCCTGTTGACGCGACGGCGCAAACCCCTGGCGGATTCCGCACGATCTTGAACATCCGCCTCAGCTGGCGAATGCGGGCAGTCGACTGCGGCGGCGTCCAGGACGGTCAGTGCACGCAGCGATTCTCATGAACGTGGGATAGGACGCGGAAGTGCTCGCGAGCGTCGCAGGCGGACGCACGACCCGATCCGATCGCTGGCGCAACGGGCTGCGTGCGGCGTCAACCGCGATCAATGCGCGATCGGGCGGGCGTGTCGCGCATACCGAAATGCATCGAGTCACGAGCCGTCGATGCAGGCGCTTACGTCCCGATGCCCCTGTTCGGGATTGCCGAAGCGCATCGGCCCTGATGGGCGTCACAGAAGAGCGGACGCCGCGCATTCCCGCAGCGCTGCTACTTGAAGATTTCCTTGCTCTTGGCGTAGGTGCTGGCCTGCTGGCGCGTGACCAGACCGCGCTTGACCAGATCCTGCAGGCACTGATCTAGCGTCTGCATTCCGTGCTGGGCACCGGTCTGGATCGCCGAGTACATCTGCGCGACCTTGTCCTCTCGGATCAGATTGCGGATCGCCGGGATGCCGACCATGATCTCGTGGGCGGCGATCCGGCCGCCACCGACCTTCTTTAGCAGCGATTGCGAAATCACCGCGCGCAGCGATTCGGAGAGCATCGAACGGACCATCGGCTTTTCGCCGGCTGGGAACACGTCGATGATGCGGTCGATGGTCTTGGCCGCCGAACTCGTGTGCAGCGTGGCAAACACGAGATGGCCGGTTTCCGCCGCGGTCAGCGCGAGGCGGATGGTTTCCAGGTCGCGCAATTCGCCGACGAGGATGTAGTCCGGATCCTCGCGCAGCGCCGAGCGCAGCGCCTCGTTGAATCCGTGGGTGTCGCGATGGACTTCGCGCTGGTTGATCAGGCACTTCTGCGAGGTATGCACGAACTCGATCGGATCCTCGACGCTGAGGATATGGCCGTACTCGTGCTTGTTGACGTGGTCGACCATGGCCGCGAGCGTCGTGGACTTGCCCGAACCGGTCGGACCGGTCACCAGGATCAACCCCTGCGGCTGCTCGATCAGTTCCTTGAAGATGCGCGGGCAGCCGAGATCCTCCAGCGTGAGCACCTCGGAGGGAATCGTGCGGAACACCGCACCGGCGCCGCGGTTCTGGTTGAACGCGTTGACCCGGAAGCGCGCAAGCCCGGGAATTTCGAACGAGAAGTCGACCTCGAGGAACTCCTCGTAGTCGCGGCGCTGCTTGTCCGACATGATGTCGTAGATCAGGCCATGAATCTGCTTGTGGTCGAGCGCCGGAATATTGATGCGGCGGACATCGCCGTCGACGCGGATCATCGGCGGCAGTCCGGCCGACAGATGCAGGTCGGATGCCTTGTTCTTGACCGAAAACGCGAGCAGCTCGGCGATATCCATTGGACGTTTTCCCCTGATGGCGCCATGCGTGGCGCCGGCCTGCGGTTTGCGCGAGTATAGCTCGGTAAAATCAACGTGATGCAAGAACCAGCCCCGAAATTCCTCGAAGCCGCGTGGCGTTCCGTGATCCAGCGCGCGGAAGCCGCTGCGCCGGGCCGCCCGATCGAGGTGCTTGCGGTGGCAAAGACCAGGCCGGCGTCGGCGATCCGCGCACTGGCTTGCCTTGGCCAACGCCAGTTCGGCGAGAACTATGTGCAGGAAGCCCTCGCCAAGCAGCGCGAGTTGGCCGATCTGGATCTGCAGTGGCATCTGATCGGCCCGCTGCAGTCGAACAAGGCACGCGAGGTCGCGATCCATTTCGACTGGCTGCAGACCCTGGACCGGATCAAGCTCGTCGAACCGCTGGCGCGCTGGCGACCCGTCGCGGCAACGCCGCTGAACGTGCTGATCCAGGTCAACATCGACGACGAGCCCAGCAAGTCCGGATGCGTTCCGGACGCGATTCCCGCACTGGTCGCCGCAGTCGACGCACAACCCCGTCTGAGCCTGCGCGGACTCATGGCGATTCCAGCCCCGGTTGCGGACCCCGACGCACGCCGCGCTGCCTTCGCGCACATGCGCGCGTTGTTCGATTCATTGCGCACGACCCACGCTGGCATCGACACGCTGTCGATGGGCATGTCCGACGATTTCGATCTCGCGATTGCCGAGGGCGCGACGATGGTGCGCATCGGCAGCCTGCTGTTCGGGGCACGTGGCTGACAAGCCGATCAGTGGCGAGCCTCCAGGCGTTGCTTGAGCAGGATCGCCTGGCGCGTATCCCAGGCTTGCTCGCCAATCCCGTCGGTCAACCCCTTGATCGCATCCGGCAGCAGGCTCAATGCCTCTGCCTCGCGCCCTGCCGAGGCCAGGCATTCGGCGAGGTGGGCTAGCAGGGCTGGGCCGATGTACGGCTCTCCTTCAAGGTCATAGATCGCACGCGCAGCAAAAAAGTCTGTCAGTGCGGCCTCGAAGTTACGCGTGCGGCACTCGATGCGTGCGCGCATGTGATGCGCTCGCCCCGTGTAGGTCTTGAAGTCGCTCTCGCCTGCCAGGCTGGATGCACGATCGATCCAAGTTCTTGCCTGTTCCAGATCATCCAACTCGGTCGCAGTCCAACTCAGGTAGATCAAAGGCGAGATCAGAAATTCGTGGTCGGGTCCGTAAACATCAGTCGTAATGGCGAGAGCTTCGACTAGCGCGGAACGTGCTTCATCAAAGCGGCCTAGCCTTAAGTAAAGCAGTCCGAGGTTGTTGAGCTTAATGCCCACCTGGCGGTGCCGCGTCCCGAGCGTTTCGCGCATGCGCGGAATCGCGGCGACATAGTACTTTTCCGCCTCGTCGTAACGACGAATATCGATTAGCGAGTCGGCTAGCGATACCAAAGCACGGGCATAGTCAGGCGCCTTTTCTCCGTACGCCTCGCGGTTAAGCGCGACCGCCTCGCGGGCCACCTCGGCCGCTCGGTCTGGGCGTTGGTTCGCTGACTCGCTGTCGACCTGAAGCAGGCTGGTCTCGGCGAAGAACCGCGGATCCTGATCGAATAATTGAGGACGCAGCCGCGCGATCCACTGGTAGTGCGGATCGGCGTCAGCGTGCCGCAGCAGATTCCCAAGACTCATCGCCGCCGCGCCATGCGCATAGGCGACCGCCATGTCCTCCCTGCCTTTCGCCTGATCGATAAACGCGAGCGCTTCCTGCAGGTTCTGCGCGGCTTCGGTCGCGTCGCTGGCCTCCAGCGCATTGCTTGCGCTGTCCTTGAGCGTACGCGCGGTCAGCAACGGATCGCGCCATTCGGGCGCGCGGAACGTTTCGAGCGCGCGCGAATACAGGCGCTGCGCCGGTTCGTACAATCCCAGCCCCTGGTAGGAGCGCGCCATCGTCGACTGCAGCTGTGCGCGCGTGCGCGATTCGAGTCGGCTTTCGTTCTTGAGGCGCGCCGCACCGCGATCGAGCAACTCGCGTGCACTGAGATTCGGCGCCCCGGTCTCCTGCGGGTTAGCGCCCCGAAACAAGTCCTGCAGAAACCCGGCCACGACCAGTGCCTGATCCCTTTCTTCGGATATCCGCCGGCTCTTCTCGGCCAGATCCACGACGTAGTACGCCGAGACAAGGACCAGCACGAGCATCGCCGCACTGAGGGCCCAGTTGCGCCGCAGGAACTTGCGCGCGCGATACGCAAAGCTGCCGCGATGGGCGCGCACGGGGCGACCGGCCAGCCAGTTTTCGAGGTCCTGCGCAAGCGCCTGTGGGGACTCGTAGCGCTCGATCTCTGCCTCGGCCATCGCCTTGGCGACGATGCGCGCAAGGTCGCCGCGCAGCGTCGTGCGAAGGCGTTCGGGCGAAAGGCCGCGCGCCTGGGCCGTTTCGCGACGCACCGCGGGTGGCAACGCGGTCAGCGCCTGATCGATACGGGGCGCCACGCGATCGGGCTGGCGCGAACGCAGTTCGTGTGCGCTGTATCCGATCAGCAGTTCGAACAGCAGCAGGCCGAGCTGGTAGACGTCGCTGGGCGTGCGCACGGTTTCGCCGCGGCGTTGCTCGGGACTGGCATAGGCCGGGGTCATCGCAAAGGTCTGCGTCTGCCGCCCATCGGCCTGATCGATGAGCTTGGCGATGCCGAAATCAAGCAGTTTCGGGGTACCGTCCTCGGCGACGAGCACGTTGGCCGGCTTGATGTCACGGTGCACGACGAGGTGCTGGTGGGCAAACTGGACGGCAGCGCAGATCGGCAGCAGCAGGCGCACGCGCGCGCGGACGTCGAGCTTCCTCCGGTTGCACCAGTCCACGATCTGCTCACCGGCGACATATTCGAGCGCGAACCAGGGCTGGTCGCCGCTTGCACCGCCGTCGAAGAGCTGGGCGATGTTCGGATGCCCCAGTCGCGCGAGGATGTCGCGTTCGCGGCGGAAATGATCGTCGGGGCGCAACCAGCCGCCGCGCAGCAGTTTCAACGCAACCTGGCGCTGGAACGCGCCATCGGCACGTTCGGCGAGCCAGACCGCGCCCATGCCGCCGTAGCCCAAGGGCCGCAACAGCCGGTACGCGCCGAACAGGTCGCCCGCGGCGAACTGGTCCACGCGCGCCGCGCGCTCGGGCACGGCCGGCTCTTCCACGCCATCGGCCTCGGCCAGCAGTATGGCCACGCGCTGCTCGAGATCCGCATCGCCTGCGCTCAGACGCCGCACGAGCTCGGCCCGCAGCGCAGGATCGTCGACATCGAGTGCTTCTCGTGCGATGTTGAGCGTGCGCTGGGCCAGTGGATCCATGCAGCCTCCGGTTTCGACGAGGCGCGCCACCCGGCGCGGGGAAATGTCAGCTTTGCACGTGACAACGCGTATTGCTCGTTGTACACCCACACCGGAGGATTCGATCATGCTTGCCAGCGAACTTCAAACCAGTGCGACCTCAGACCCCGCGACAGGCAAACCGGGGCGCGCCCCGGGTCTCGATCTCGATGCGCTGCTCGCACATCTGCGCGCGACCCTGCCCGCTGGCAAGTGGCGGATCGCTTCGTTCAGGACCGTGATGCCTGCCGCCAGCAACACGTCCAAGCAGGCCAGCGGCGATCCTGAAGAACCCAAGACCGACGATCCCAGCCCCGACAATGCACCGATTAAGCCCGGCGGACCGAAAATCGAAGTCGTCTACGAATGGACCGAATCCTGAGCTGACCGAGCGCGCAATGGCCAACAGTGGGAGGGGTATCCGGACTCGGCTGCGGGGCAGAGGCATCGATCGCCCGGCGACCACGCGGCCAATTGCCCGAATGAGACGGGCGCTTCCTGCGTTCCCTGTTCCGTGGCATTTTCTTGGTATGAATTGCGGAGCATCCCATGCAGGAATTCCTGATCGGCCTGGCCATCATCATCGCCGTGACCGTCGTACCGGTCATGATCGCGGCGCGCCTGGTCGGCGCCCGCAAGACCGGTTTCGGTGCGGCGCTGTTCGCGCTGTTCCTCTGGATCGTGCTCGCCGCGGCGCTGTTGAACGTGATCACTCACCCGATCCTGCTTGCGGCCTGCAGTGTCCTGGGCGGCGCTGCCGTTTTCGCGTTCGCCCTCGACACGACGATGCTGCGCGGACTCATCGTGAGCTTTCTCAGCGGACTCATCGCGAGCGCACTGGCGTGGATCATCGGTGCAGCATGGCTGACCGGCTCGGTCGTGACCGGCGCTGTGGATTGAAGGGGCCACCGTTTCGCCGCTGTCGTCGACAGTCACGAATGCAGTCTGCCCGCCAGTCGAGCAGGCTGCGCTGAACTTCTTCGGACCCGTTTCCGCCGCTGGCGGCGACCATAGTCCCTGTATTGCTGAGCTTGAGAATACCCCGTGGCTTGCCGCGGGGTTGCTTGTTGGCGTGTTCGGCGTTCATCGACACCGCGATGTTGAGCCCGCTGCACGGCAGCTTGCGGCCGGGGCGCCCGAACGGACGAATCGATTGCGCAGGCAGCTCCCAGGCGCCGATCAAGTCGAGCGGTTCCGTGGCGCGGTGCCACGAGTCGGTGCTGCGGCGCAGGCATTGCCGACCGGATTCGCCGGATCTGCCGTCACACGCACCGCGTCGATGACTTCGCGCACGCCAGTGTGATCGGCGCGCCGATGCCCGATCGCCGGCAGCGATGCTGACCCCCTGCCACTCGGCGGGCAAGCGCCCCTGCGCCGACGCCGGCCAGCTCACCGACCCGAGCAGGCGGATGCCCCAGGGGTGCCAGAACCCCGGGACGCGCTGTTTTCCTACAAGCCGATGCGGCGTTTTCCTACAGACAGCGCTCGCGGCCCGGGCGACGATGGCGGCATGTCGTCGTCACCGCGGCAGCTCGCCACATGACGGGTTCCTCAGGCGATTCATTTCAAGCTCTGCTTGTGAGTAAGAGAAACTTC
>Ga0307505_10002150_pt1 | contig 14157 bp, 21 predicted proteins | sample 23_S_MG_FD_202183 | JGI IMG/M metagenome (GOLD analysis project Ga0307505, IMG submission 202183) | Soil microbial communities from Populus trichocarpa stands in riparian zone in the Pacific Northwest, United States - 23_S | ecosystem: Environmental > Terrestrial > Soil > Riparian zone > Trees...
CGCGATCTACCCGTTCGCGGTAGCGAATTATCGCTCCATTTCTCTAAACAGCGACAAATCAAGATGATCAATTCGCACATCTCTCAGGGAATCAGTGTGGATGTGAACCCTAGCATTTCGAAGGCGCAGGCTTCCCATCTTGCAGCGAATAAACTCGTTGTCGGATTCCTGGACACGGGTGAGGGAAGTGGCGACCTCATCATCTACAAGAGACCCCCAAGGGATTACCGACTCGCATGGCATGTGCTGCTCGCAATGTCACAGGAAGTGTTCGTGGATGCGCATACAGGAGAAATCTTACAGCACGGATCGACGCATCGAAATTGAGAAGTCGCTGGAGCAGTCCGTAGTAGTAGGGTGTGTGCGTTCTTTGTACGCACCGCTTTTTGTGTCGCCCTTACAGGGCTCTATTGATTTGTCAATTCGGTAACCCAGGGCTCACGCCCTGGGCTATCTTCTGTCGCCCCTCCGGGGCTAGATCAGTTCTTCGCACGATAACCCAGGGCGTTGCCCTGGGCTGATATGTATCGCCCTTTCAGGGCTTGCACATTCGTAATTGAAGGAGATTTCCCGTCATGGACATTCCACGGATCTTCACCATCACTGAGAGTTCTCACCGCATCCATAACCCGTTCACACCGGAAAAGCTTGCCTCGCTCGGCGCTGCGCTGCGTCTGGAGCCGGGAACGCGGGTGCTCGACCTCGGCAGCGGTTCGGGGGAGATGCTGTGCACCTGGGCGCGCGATTACGGAATCATCGGCACCGGAGTCGACCTGAGCTCGTTGTTCACCGAGCAAGCGAAACTCCGCGCGGAAGAACTCGGGGTCGCCGATCGCGTCATGGCGATGCGACCGGCTACGTCTCGGACGAGAAGGTCGGTATGGCGGCCTGTCTCGGTGCTACATGGATCGGTGGGGGAGTCATCGGCACTATCGAGCTTCTGGCGCAGAGTCTCCGCGCCGGAGGGATCATCCTCATCGGCGAGCCCTACTGGCGGCAGTGGCCACCGACGGAAGAGGTTGCCATCGGGTGTGGCGCTGCGACAATCTCCGAGTTTCTCATGCTTCCTGAACTTCTCGCGCTATTTGGCCATCATGACTACGACGTCGTAGAAATGGTCTTGGCAGACCAAGACAGCTGGGACAGATACGAGGCGGCCCAATGGCTAACCATGCGCCGATGGCTTGAAGCCAATCCCGACGACGAGTTCGCAAAAGAAGTTCGAGCCAAACTGACTTCGGAACCCGAGAGCTACGCCAGATACACACGTGAATACCTGGGTTGTGGAGTGTTCGCGCTGATGATGCGGTGATGAGAGGCAGGGTGCGTGCGCTCTCTAAAGGTCCTGAGCGAAGCCGAAGGATGTACGTACCGTTTTTGTATCGCCCTTACAGGGCCCTATCGTATTTGTTGCACGATAACCCAGGGCGTTGTCCTGGGGTATATTCTGTCGCCCCTTTGGGGCTTGAGAACGCCACGCTTCGCGAGGAGATTGGCGCTCCAGGACCGCGGCATCACAAAGTGATGAACCGTAGCCAGAAAGGCCGGGCTTGCTCACTCCGCACGCGAACGTTAACTCTCGATCCGGGACGATCCCAGATCACAGCCACAAATCCCGGATGAGTCTGGAGGGCTTCATGCGATCATGCATTCTGCGGTTCATATTCGTAATCGGGCTCTTCATACTTACGGCCGCCACTGCCTCTGCCCAGAACGAGAATGCAGTCCACACGAATTGTCTCGAAAAAGCGGCCGCCAAATTGGATTCGGGTGACTGGGTGAGTGTGGTCACCAGGACTTCCGAAGTTACAACCGCTCATCTGGTGTTTCTTCAGCCGGAGCGGTTCACAATTTCGGTCTCCGTTTTGCAGGATGGTGCGAGTAGTACTCGCGAGTTCGCGTTGGAGGAGATTGCGACGATCCAGTATCGCAGGACCGGAAAGCTGAGGCCATCTTACATGGTGCTCGGCACATTGATCGGGGGTGTTGTCGGCTCCATTATCGGTCGGGCGACGGACCCGGATTGCGATGGTGAAGGACTCTGCTTCGAGTTTGGCGGCTCGGCAGGATTCGTGATCGGCGCCGTAGGCGGTCTGGTGGGCGGATCTGTGCTATCGCTCGCGCTACCTGCGACGGAGAAGATCACGTGTGACAGTCCGTAGACATGGGGAGTCGTGGCCCTGACCGCCCTTGGTCAGGGTTCACGTAGGCGGGCATCAAACAACATCGAAGTAAAGTTAGGCGAGCACACGTGATGCGATGCCGTTTGTGAATTCAATCGTGAGTTACGCGAGCCCTGACCAAGAGCGGTCAGGGCCACGATTCCGGGGCTGAGGCGTCAAGCGGGGACCAAACTCTGGCGAGATTACGTAGGAACGTAGGTCAACCGGATCACATCCTCGCCAATCCGATCATTAGCGATGAGGTGGAGTGGCGGACGGGGTCCGGCGAAATATGGCGTGCCGTGACCAAGCACCACGGGGTGTAAATAGATCCGATACTCATCGATCAGGCCAAGTTCGGTGAGACTTCGCGCCAAGTTCGGGCCAGCAACTTCGATCTCGCCGTCGCGCTCGGCCTTCAGCGCGCGGATCGCGCCAACAAGATCATCTTCGACAAGCCGGGCGTTAGGGCCGACCGACTTCAACGTGCGCGACACGACCCATTTTGGCTGCATGCGCCACGCTGCCGCGAAAGCGTGTTCATCGGCGCTCCATTCCGGATGATCGTCGTCCCAGTAACGCATGATCTCATACATATTGCGACCGTACACACTGCCCGCCTGCCCCTGCGCCTCCTCGATGAAGTGACGAAAGAGCGTGGGGCTCGTCGCAAACGCCATATGGTCGACGTAGCCGTCCAATGACTGATTCATTCCGAACACGAGCTTGGCCATACACACTCACTTTTGTTATGCCGTACATACGCGCGATTCGGATCGCGTGATGCAATCGGATGGAAGCTAGAATGACTGATGTTGCATCGCAATTGGTTTTGGAGTGCCGGGGTGGACGAACCGCATGCGATTTACACTGTAAGTGTGGGGCTCAGTGTTTCATTTTTGTGTCGCCCTTACAGGGCTTTATAGATTCCTTGCGTAACAACCCAGGGCGTTGCCCTGGGCTATCATCTATCGCCCCTCCGGGGCTTAACGACGACACGCTTCGCGTGGGAGGCTGGCGCTCCCAAAAAGTGAGGAGGAAGTCATGGGTAGAAGCATCTTGGGCGCGATCATCGGATTCATCGTGTGGTCTGTGATTTGGGTTGGTAGCGAGATGGCCATGTCCGCCATCTGGCTGGATTGGTACGGGGTCCATCAGGTCGCGTTCGAGAAGGCCGTAACAGAAGGCGGCGACTTCACACCGGACACGACGATACTGATAATGAACATTTTTCGGGGTGCGCTCCTCGCGATCCTCGCTGGGTATCTTGCAGCGGTGATCGCCCGCGAAAACAAACGCTCACCGTTGATCCTCGGTGTGCTGTTGGTTGCATTTTGCGTGATGATCATGTCAATGGCGAAGAGTTACGTCCCGCTCTGGTACATGATCTTCTTCACGTTAGTCTTTATCCCGATGGCGATGGTGGGTGGGAGATTGAAGAAGTTCGCGTAGGGTGGGTGCGCATTTTGTCCGCACCGCTTCTCGCTGACAATTGTGTAAGGCGAATCCGGATCACAGTCATGGGGGTAGAAAATGGCAAGGCAACTCGTTTCGAGTGGCAGTCCCTATGAGTCCGTTGCGGGATTTTCACGCGCGGTACGTGTTGGTAATTGGATCTCGATTGGTGGAACTGCTCCGATTGGTCCGGACGGGGCCACTGTTTGCCAAGGTGACGCCGCCGGTCAGGCGCGCCGGTGTTTCGAAATAATCAGGGCCGCGCTCGAGCAAGCAGGGGCGGGGATGGAAGATGTCGTACGAACGCGTATGCTTCTCACGCGAATCGAGGACTGGGAATCAGTGGCGCGAGTTCGCGGCGAGTATTTCCGTGAAATCCGTCCGGTCGACACCATCGTTCAAGTGTCGCGGTTCATCCGTTCCGAGTGGTTGATTGAAATCGAAGCCGATGCAATGATAGATCGTGCGTAAGGTTTCGCAGTCGTGATCCGCCGAGGCGGATCAGGGCCACACGTCCATAGCTAACCGATGCTTCCCGAATATTTCGCGATTGTCGGTGCCATTATTGGCTCGCTCGGCGGCTTCTATTACCTGTATGAAACTATCGTCGGCAAAGCCCAGCCCAACCGCATCACGTGGCTGCTCTGGGGAATCTTCCCGATGGTCATCTTTGTGGCGCAAAGGGTGCAAGGTATCGATAGTCTTTCGTGGGCGTCGTTTGCTGCGGGCTTTGTGCCGTTCCTGATTGTCGCTGCATCGTTCGTCAACAAGAAGGCCTATTGGAAAAGCGAACGGCGCGACTACTACCTGATGGGGGCGGCTGTTGTCGGCATCATCCTCTGGGCGATTACAGGCAATCCAAACCTGGCCCTGCTGTTCGCGCTCCTGGCCGATATCCTGGCGGGCATCCCGACACTGATCAAGTCGTACAGCCATCCTCAGTCCGAGAGTTGGATTGCGTATTCTATAAGCACGGTCGGCTTCGGAATCAGCCTTCTCTCAGTTCAAACCTACAATTTTGAAACTGCCGCGTTCGTCGCCTACCTGTTTCTCCTCAATGGCGCCTGTGCGGTGCTGGCCTCACGGAGCCGTGGGCCTGGGTTACGCAATCCTTAACCACCTTCGGCCGGTAAGTACTGCGGGATACCAATGGGGATGAGGGGGCACTCGACCGTTGCAGATTCAGGTGATTTCATTGTAGTATTCCGATAACTAACGATTCCATGGCCCACTGCGGCTATCGGGGCACCCGCACCAACGTCAGATGGAGGAATTAGATGTCTGAGAATCTATGTGTGACGCACAGTGTAGAATTGCCTCGGTCTCTGTCAAGGCGTCGATCGCTAACTCAGTCTATGAGCCTCGCGGCGCTATTCATGATAATCTTGCCTACTGTGGCTGTGACTCAAGGGTTGTCGTCTGGCGGTACAACGAAGTGGGAAATGGAAGAGATGGAAGTGATCGTCACATTCCTGCTTTTCGATCCCAATGACCCCGCAGTAGACCTGCCCAAGGGGCTTCGATTCTATTCAGTTAGCGAAGTGGATGCCCCCGAGTTCCAGGAGCACCTGAAGCAACATCCGGAACACGGCGATTGGGCATTCTCGTTCATCGAGTTTGCACGTCCCAAGGGATGGCTCCTTGACGGAAAGGCCCCGACACTTCCGGAGAACGGGTGTCTGGGTGTATGGTTTGCACCGGTTGACCATTCGCAACTCGCGATCGAAGTCTCGATGGACCGGTATGCAGCGGTTATAGCGCCATCTCCCGACGCGATTCTCGTACTCGGCCTGTGGGTGCCGGACCGGGAGTACGTGGCCTACATGCGTGCCCGCGGACACTACGCTGATTACGGGATGGTGACGCTTGTGAAGGACAGCAATGGCGCGCACCACGGCGACATGCAGCTGGCCGAATTGAACCTCAAGGCTTCGGCAACACCTCGGGGTGAGGTAAGTTTGGAGCCGGATCCTTTCACGCAAGTGTTCTTCGAACCAGGAAAATCGGTCGAGAACGTCGTCGTCTTGGCCGGCAGGGACGTCCGTGAACGCAGCTGCGACGCAGAGTGGTCAAGGAAGGGCGATCACCCTATATCCCGCGGCGTAATTGTGGGTCCGACGTTCCTGGTCACCGAAGGGCCGCTCAAGGGAAGTGCATATCGCATTGGAAAAAAGCAGGATCGTTAATGATGGGTTCAGACAGGAGGCTCGCCCGTGGCGATCGGGGCCACGTGTCTACAATGTGATTGCCTTCTCAAACGGCGTTTGCCATAAAGTCGTGGCTTAAGTAAACCCTGGCGAGTGTTGCAGTGTAGCTTTGAGATGGAGATGAGACGATGAGGAGAAGTATTGCTTGGGCTTTCCTTGTGACCGCGGCCGTAGTACTGCTCACCGGATGCGAGTCGACGGGGAAGATCGCCCAGAATGGAGAGTCGAAGTTGCGAGTTCACTATCTGGAGATCGTGTGCAGAGACGTAAACGCGCAGATCGCGGCATTGGAGCGCGTGCATGGGTTGTCTTTTGGTCCGCCAGTGGCCGATCTCGGTCAAGCGCGCGTCGCTGAGGCCGCGAATGGAAGTCTGGTCGGAGTGCGCGCACCGCTGGCCGAGCACGAACTGCCGATCATCAGAACGTATCTGGAAGTTGATGACATCGCGAAAGCCGTCAAGGAAGCCGAAGCCGCGGGTGGAGTGGTCGCGTATCCACCTACCAGGCAAGGCGAAACCGGTACCTGGGCGATCTACTTCCTTGGTGATATTCAATTCGGGTTGTGGCAGAAGTAGGCAGTGAAAGGCGCATCTCTCATTTTCAGAATGGAATCCATTGAGTTGATAGAGAGAAATCGAATGACGGTTGCGTACCGGTCCGCAATCGCAATCGCGTGCGTGACAGGGTTTGTGCTTCTCTGGGTCAACGCCGCCGCTGGCATCATCGGTGATGGACCCATAAACTTATTGTATGTTGGAGTGATCGCGGTCGGCTTCATTGGCGCAGTGATCGCGGGCTTCGAGCCACGCGGGATGTCGCTGGCGCTCTTCGCGACAGCCGTGGCGCAGATGTGTGTCCCACTGATCGCGCTCGTGTTATGGAAGGCCGGCTGGCACGCTCTTCTGATCGATCCGAGCTCACCCAAGCCGCCGTTTGATCCTGGTGTCGGCCCGGTGTTTGCATTGAATGCTGTTTTCGCTATTGCGTGGGTCGTTTCGGGGCTGCTGTTTCGACGTGCTGCCCGCCGATGATTGGTAGGGCGAGAAAGGGTCGGATCATGGCACTACTGATCGGTGTGATTCTTGCCTCTGGCGCGGCACTATTGGCGAGAACCACAGGGCTCGGCCGTGACCGCGCCTTCTATCCCACGGTGATGATCGTCATCGCGTTGTTATATGTGCTGTTCGCGGCCATGGGAGAGTCCATGCACGCACTCGCTCTGGAGTCGCTGATTGGCGCGGGTTTTATACTTGTTGCAGTCGTTGGGTTCAGGTCGTCGCTTTGGGCCGTCGCGGTCGCACTCGCAGCTCACGGCATTTTCGATCTTACGCATGGCCAGTTCTTTACCAATCCGGGCGCACCAAGTTGGTGGCCCGCATTTTGTTCAGCTTACGAAATTACTGCGGCCGTGATCTTGGCGTGGTTGATTCAGAGCGGCCGCATGCGCGCTACAATTGCGAGAGTATAGAGTCAGTCTCAAATCACGACTCAATCCTTCCGGTTCTCTCTCACGACAAGAAGCGATTTATCCGCGATCGAGAGCGCTTCGATAACTTTACCCTTAACGCGCTTGGTCGCGCCGTCCTTCGGCATGGATTCTTCCGTGACAATTGTGATCTTTCCGGTCTCATCCTGCAGCGAGTAGAACTTGACTAAGAGAAGGGACTGAGTGCCCGATACTTCCCCTTCGATCGTCACTGTCTTGCCATCATACTTGCTTGGCTCCTCGACAATCTTGCCGATCGCAACCGGTCCCGAACAGCTCGCGACAAGCCATCCCGCGCAAATGCCCATGATGATCCCGGACACCCGCTTCCGGTTTGCCGTCGCGGAGCGTTGATTGAAATTTCTCGTCCACATAGAATCTCTCCCCCAAGGCGGTCACCCACCGTTGACAACCGATATCTTACGTTTGCAGACTTCTCCACACATTATACTCCATTGAGAGACCATTAGATACGATGACAATGGGGAAAGGCATTGTTTGAAAAGTAGAGGCATTCTGCATAGATTCCATTTGCCGATCGATACCGAGTTACGGTCGCGCTGACAAAGGTCACGGTCAACTGTCCACCAATTCAAACCGGAGGGAATCACCAATGACAACGGCCATCATTTTCCACGAAGTTCAAGACGGTGCAGTCTGGGCCAAAGCATGGAAGAAGGGCCCGGGAAGCCGCCACGAGCTGTTCGCGACACTCGGAATCAAGTGTCGGAACTTCCGCGATCCCAACAACCCCAATTCAACGGGTGTCATGGCGGAGATTCCCGACATGGCCCAGTTTCATGAGTTGTTGCAGTCCGACGAGGGCAAGAAAGCCATGCGTGAGGACGGCCTCAAGGTTGAGACGATGCGGATGTTGGTCGAGTTCACGCCGTAGCTGGCGGACTGGTCGGACTTAAAGTGCGGCACTCAAATCAACCTTTAGATCTACACTGAGAGGACCGATGTACGTACCGATCTGGCTGTTGGCGGTGTTGTTCGCGCTCCTTGGCGGCGCGATCCTGTGGCTTGTCTTCATCCTCGCAGGGCGCAATCCGCTTCCGTTACCGGACAACGGATCGCGCATTTTCACAGCTGCATCAGCGGACGCCAAAGCAGCTATTGTCGATCTCCTCGCGCAATATGGCGTGCACGAGCGATTCCAATTCAACACGGCCGGAGTGCTGCGCTCGATCATGTGGGACGGCACCATCATCAATTGCCCGGACCCCGATGTGACACGTCGCCTCGGATCGCCCAAAGCGAGTATCGGGCTTGTGTCGCCCGATCCCGCGCAGAGCGCAGCTCAGGCGGCGGCATTTCTCAAACAGCGCGGCTTCGACGCCGAAGTCGTGCTCGACGCCGAACCCGATCTGCCGATCGCGTTTGTCGTGACGAACGCGTTCACAGGGACTGTGCTGAATTTCCGCAAGCATATTATTCACATGCCGAGGCCGTAAAGTGTGTGAGGGCGATCCGTGCGTCTGGGCACAGAATCTCAGCCATCGGACGGTCGTTCGGGTATAAGAGCGCGTGTTTGGACGGTGGCCCACAACTTTCGACGAGCGAGGAAGTCCTTCATGATGATCCCGGTCAGTCTACTAATCTGCACATTACTAATGACCACTTCGGCGTTCGGCCAAGTGACGGATGACTCTCTCTACCAAGTTCCCGCACCCGAGGGCTGGGGCAAGGAGACAATCCAACTCCCGCCGGAATTTGCTCCTGACATGGCCTGGCACGGCACAGAGGAGCTGCGCTTTGCACCCAAGTGGCTGAAGGCCGAATCCGAAACGTTTTTCTCGTATGCATTGCTATTCCGGCTGCCGGACAATCAGAAATTGGATGCCAAGACCCTCGAAAGTGAACTGCTCACTTACTACCGGGGATTGTCGAAGGCGGTCTCTGAGAGCAAAGAAGTTGAGGTCGACCTCAAGCCGTTTACGATGACTGTGAAAGCTGACTCAACGAAGACCGCGAGGCGAGCAGGCGGGGAGGACATTACGGCGTTCGCCGGTGAGCTGTCGTGGATCGAGCCGTTCACCACAGGCAAACTGCAAACTCTCCACATGGACATTCAAGTCTGGCACTCCGTGAAGTACAAGGGAAGTTGCGTGTTCATCTGCGCGTCGCCTCTGCCGCAAACTGCTGAGGTGTGGAAGTCGCTGCGTGAGATCCGTGAGGGTTGTGTCTTGATCGAAGCCACCCAACCGGGAACTGAAACCAAGCCATGAAATTCCGTCTCGCGCTACTCGCTCTGTACCTGCTTGCCGCACCGTCTGCTTGCACGGCCCAGCAGAACAATGAAGCCGATGCCACACTGGCGCAGGATTCAAAGTCAGAGGAGGGCGGCAACCCATTGACGGGGTTCGAGCGCATGGTCGGCGGCGAGTGGAAGATGACTGCCCAGAGCGGTACGAGTATGTACGACACCTGGCATTGGGGGCCGGGCAAACACTCGTTACGCGTCATGACTGATGGCGAAGGCGCGGACGGCAACCCGTGGCGCTCATTGCAAGTCGTGTATTGGCATCCAGGTCTCAAGCAAGTACGCACGTTGGGATTGAGCCCGTACGAAGCGGGAGTATCGGAAGGAACGACAACGCTTGATGGGGACTCTGGAGTCGCGGTCGTCGACATGTATCAGAATCCCAGCCACCGCAAGCTGTCATGGCGAATGGTGTTCGACGGTCCCGACAAATACCACTCGACGCTGTTGGAATCAGTTGACGGCGCCGACTACGAAATCCTCAGCGCATGGGACTACTTCCGTATGACGCCTCGTCCCGCGGCATTCCCCGATACCGCTGCTTGGGCACGAGTGGTCCCCGACAGACTAAAGGCGTTTGCGGGATTCGTCGGCCACACGTGGGAGACAAGGGGAGAAGGTGTAATCGGCGACACGATACGCGCACATTCCGCAGTCGAGTTGATCCCGCTCGCTGGCGGGGTCTATGCGCGAACGTCGCAGTCGAACAACAACGGCGAAACATCACACCTGTTCGACTCGTACTTCTACCGTCACACCGGCACCGGTGCGTTGCGTTGCCTTGCACTGTCGGAAGATGGCAGCATTTACGAAGGCGATGTCACCGTACTCGACAATGGCGAGCTTCGACTAAACCTGACAGGTTATGGCCGTGAAGGCGTCGTCCCCTACGATATCCGAATCGAATTCAAGTCGGACGGCACGACGCATCAACGCGTCTGGTCTCTCGAAGCCGACGAGCGCATGCTCATCCTCGTTGTCCATCACAAAAAGATTGATCGCCCGAGAAACTGAAACTTCTGATTCGTGCTGTCGTAATTGATTGCGAACAGGAGGATCAGGCGATGACTGCTTGGGTTCGCTTTCTGCGGGGCAGGGATTGGTCGGCGCTCATACTTTCAGCACTCATTGTCAGTGTGTCATGCGTGACTGCCTTTGCGCAAGTTGACAACTACATATTCACCGACCGTAACGCGGATGCGTATGCGCTGACCAAGAACTATGTATCCTTTAGCACGAATGTCACCGGTGACGACATCCTGACGCTGAATCAGATGTTCGGCGGCAACTACTTGTGGGTGCGACGCGGCGGGAAGGAATTCGTAATTCGGGATCACAATGCTCTCAAGGACGCCAACCTACGCTTCGCCCCTTTCGCAGAGGTGGAACGCGAACAGATCGATCTGCAAAAGGCACGAGCGCAATTCGAGAAGGATCTCACGGCCCTTGATACTGAGGGCGCGGATCTCGAACGCCGTCTTGCACGGCTGGACAAGAGCGAGAAATCGTCACGTGCGCGTGAGTCGCTGGAAAGCAAGTTGGCGGAACTGTCTGTCAGGCGGACACAGCTCGATGGCATTGCCGCCGACCTCGACGCCAAAGAGTCTGCACTTCAAGCCCGTGTGAAGTCGCTCGCGCTTCAAATTGAGACTTCCATGTGGGCATTTGTCGATGAAGCCCTTGCTCGCGGTCTCGGCGTCGACGAGCGCCGATGGGGAGGCAACTAAAAGAACGGGTCGCCGGGCAGCGACGCTGCCTGCTTAATCCAACGCGTCAGTAGCTCTTCGTTGATCTGTTCGTCCTCGTAGATGTGGTAGTAGCGCGCGTTCGGGTCTTTCGATTCTACTGGCGGAAGCGGACGCAGCTTTGAGCCGCGCAGGAATGCGATTTTGATGTACTTCGTGAAGCAGTGGAATCCGAGGAACCATCCCTGGCCCTCGATTCCATAGAATGGAGTGTTCCATCGCACCGCCTTACGCACACCGGGGACTGTGCGCACGATCAACGAGTCGAGTTGGCGACCGACTTTACGTTTCCAATCCGGCATAGCCGCGATATATGCTCGCACCGGTGCATTGCCGTCGGCCTTCGGAATTTGCGGATTGCCACCTGAGAGTAAAACTGTTGTCGCTGCCGGCTGCTTCCTGACAGTTTTCTTTACTGACTTCGCCGGTTTCTTCGCAGTTTCTTTCGGCATCGTCACTTCCTGGCGGTGGACTCGTTCACACTGGCCGCCGCACGGATGAGGGACTTGAAGGCACTCCCGTCGATCTTGTCCCCTTCACAGATGTCAATCGCGCGCCTTGTGCCACCTTCGAGGCTGGCGTTGAAGAGACGTGCCGGATCGGGGAGTCCGGCACCTTTGGCGAAAGTGAGTTTCACGTAATTCTTGTAAGTCTCGCCGGTGCAGAGAATCCCGTGGTACGACCACACCGGGATCCCCGCCATCGCATTCGACGGCTTCTTCCATTTTCTCTCTTCAACCACATTGGGGACTGCCTGACTGATGAGCAGGCGAATCCGAGTCAGCACCACGTCCCGCCAGTCTGGCTTAACCTTATCCGCAGCAATGACTCGCTTTGAGGTATTAGAAAGGGCTGATGACTTTGCGGGCACTTTCTTCGCGACTTTGGTCGCTTTCTTCGATGTCTTGCCGGCCATCGGGTTCACTCCAAGTCTGCGTTGATCTCATACGCCGTAGGTATGGATACTAAACTAAGTAATGTGATTGCCGTCGGTCAATCTATCTGGTTATGGATCAGATTAAAGTGCTTCAGCCCCGGAAGTGTCCCCTCACCCGCCCGCTACGCTAACGCTTCGCAGGGCGACCTCCCCCTGAGGGGGAGGTGAACGACCTCGCGCATGCCCTTGCAGGTTGTTCACCTCTCCCTGAGGCCATTGGTCCCGCAGCGAAGCGGAGGGAGAGAGGTCGTCCCGGCGCTCTCCGCAGGTCCCGAGCGCAGCCGAGGGATAGCCGGGACGGGTGAGGGGACCGACACGAGGCAGTAGAACAATCTTATACACTACCGATGATTGACAGCCCCCAATCGCCACTGTTAATTCCGATCTCGAACTTGCTCGCGCTTCAGCGGCAACCCATCGGCGAGATAGACGTAGAACAATGTCATGACAATCAAAGTCCGCGAGTTGGGCGTGACAGCACCCACGATCGCCGCGACATTGAACGTGATTGAAGAACAGTATCCGCTGTTGTACCGCAATGTGTGCGACGAGACGGGCATGGTTCGCCGTCATATCAATGTATTTATCAATAAGTCACTTGTTCGCGATCCCAAAGAATTCTCGACACAGCTATCACCGGGTGATGTCGTTACGATCATGACCGCGGTTTCAGGAGGGTAAGATGGCGGAACGTGTAGTCCTTTGCATTGGCACGAAGAAGGGTCTGTTTATCGCCGAGGCGGCCAAGACCCGTAAACGATTCGATCTGCGTGGGCCGTTCGGTGAGGGAGTGTCGGTGTATTCGGCGTTGGTCGACACGCGCAAGAAGCCGACCATCTACGCGTCGAGCTGCAACGCTTTCTTTGGCATGAAAGTGCTGAAGTCGACCGATCTGGGCAAGTCGTTCAAGGAAACCAAGTCGGCCCCGGCATTCCCCAAAGATGACGGGCGCGCCTTGGCGAATATCTGGTCGCTCGAGACGGGCTACGATACGAAGGATCTCTATTGTGGTGTTGAGCCGGCGTCGCTCTTCCACAGCGAGGATGCGGGCGATTCCTGGGAGATGGTGCCGGGGATTAGTAATCACGAGCACGCGAGGCAGTGGCAGCCGGGCGGCGGCGGTTTGTGCATGCACACAATCGTCAAAGATGGCCAACGACTTCACTTGGGCATCTCAACCGGCGGGCATTACCTGAGCGAGGATCGCGGCCAGACTTTTAAGGCCGCGAATACGGGCGTAGGCGCTGGTTTCGACCCGAACCCATATCCGGAATTCGGGCAGTGCGTGCACAAAATCGCAACTCACCCCGATGCGCCGGGCCGTTTCTACATGCAAAACCACGGCGGCTGGGATGAGTGTCCCGGAATCGGCGTTCTGCGCAGCGACGACCACGGTCACACCTGGCGCTCAATCGCCAAAGGGCTGCCATCGGATTTCGGATTTCCGATCGTGGTGCACCCGCACAATCCCGACGTCGCCTATGTCGTGCCGCTCGTCCCCATGACCCGCACCTGCCCCGACGCGGCCCCCGCAGTCTGGCGCACCGAGAACGGCGGCGATTCATGGAAACGTCTGGCCAAAGGATTCCCGAAGAAGGATTCCTACTTCACCGTCCTACGCGACTCGCTCGACATCGACAGCCTGAAGTCGCCAGCGCTCTATCTCGGCACCACCACAGGACAGCTATGGATGGGACACGAGGGCGGCCAGGAGTGGACATGCCTCTTCGACGCACTCCCGCCGATCAATTGCGTGAAGGTGGCGGTGGTTTAGGCAATCACGAACTTGCGTGGCCCTGCCGGGGGCTTTATCCCGTCAGGGTTCACATAGGCCGGCATTGAGTCAGGAACGAAGAAACGTCGAATCTTATCTACTCGCAGAATGATGTGATTCGTTAA
>Ga0307505_10002151_pt1 | contig 14140 bp, 13 predicted proteins | sample 23_S_MG_FD_202183 | JGI IMG/M metagenome (GOLD analysis project Ga0307505, IMG submission 202183) | Soil microbial communities from Populus trichocarpa stands in riparian zone in the Pacific Northwest, United States - 23_S | ecosystem: Environmental > Terrestrial > Soil > Riparian zone > Trees...
TGCTCGACGCCGACCGACAGCCGCACCAGCGCGTCGCCGATGCCGAGCGCGGCGCGCGTCTCGGCCGGGATCGTCGCGTGCGTCATGATCGCCGGGTGTTCGATCAGGCTCTCGACGCCGCCCAGGCTCTCGGCCAGCGCGAAGATCCGCACCGCCTCGAGGAAGCGGCGCGCGCCGGCCAGGTCGGTGGCCAGGTCGAGCGAGATCATGCCGCCGAAGCCGCCACTCATCTGCCGCTGCGCCAGCGCATGCTGCGGATGCGAGGCCAGCCCCGGGTAGTGCACCCGCGCCACCTGCGGCTGCCGCTCCAGCCATTGCGCCAGTTCCAGCGCGTTGGCGTTGTGGCGCTCGATGCGCAGCGCCAGCGTCTTCAGCCCGCGCAGCGCCAGGAAGCTGTCGAAGGGACCGGCGATCGCACCCACCGCGTTCTGCAGGAAGCCCAGGCGCTCGCGCAGCGGTTGCAGTCGTTCATCCGCACCGACGACGGCCACGCCGCCGATGACGTCGCTGTGGCCGTTCAGGTACTTGGTGGCCGAGTGCACGACGATGTCGAAGCCCAGTTCCAGCGGGCGCTGGTTGAAGGGGCTGGCGAAGGTGTTGTCGCAGGCGCTGAGGATGCCGTGCTCGCGCGCGATCGCGGCCAGCGCCTCCAGGTCCGCGAGCCTGAGCAGCGGGTTGGTCGGCGTCTCCACCCACAGCAGCCGCGTTTCGGGCGTGATCGCCGCGCGCAGCCGTTCGGGCTCGCTCAGGTCGACGTAGTCGAAGCGGTGCCCGGCGCTGGCGCGACGCACCTTGTCGAACAGGCGGAAGGTGCCGCCGTAGAGGTCGTCGCCGCTGATCACGTGCGAAGCGGCCGGGATCAGCTCCAGCACCGTGGCGATCGCCGCCAGGCCGGAGGCGAAGGCGAAGGCGGCCGCGCCGCCTTCCAGGTCGGCGACGTTGCGCTCCCAGGCCCAGCGCGTGGGGTTGTGGCTGCGGCCGTAGTCCAGCCCCTGGTGCACGCCCGGGCTGCGCTGCACGTAGGTGCTGGTGGCATAGATCGGCGGCATGATCGCGCCGGTGCTCGGGTCGGGCGACTGCCCGGCATGGATGGCGCGCGTGGCGAAATGCAGCGGCTTGTTCGATTCGGTCATGGCGGCTCTCAGAGTGTGTGGCGCAGGTGGTTCAGCAGGTCGAAGCGCGTGATCAGGCCGTGGAAGCCGGAGGCGTCGGCGACGATCGCGACCAGCCCGCGGTCCAGCACCTGCTGCAGCGCCGCGAGGCCGGCGTCCGGCGCCAGCGTCTCGGGTGCGGTGCTCATCGCCGCGCGCACCGGATCGTGGAAGTGCGCGGCGCCGTCCTTCAGCTTCAGCAGCAGATCGGTCTCGTCGATCACGCCGACCAGGCTGCCGCCGGCCAGCACCGGCAGCTGCGACACCTCGGCCGCGCGCATGCGCTGGAAGGCCACCAGCAGCGTGTCGGCGGGGCCGACGCTGACGACGCTGCCGTCCTCGGCGCGGCGCGAGATCAGGTCGCGCAGATCGCCGTAGCGCGTGCGCGCGAGCAGCCCCTGGTCGAACAGCCACTGCTCGTTGTAGACCTTGCTCAGGTAGCGCGTGCCGGTGTCGACGACGAAGCTCACCACGCGCTGCGGCTCGGTCTGCTCGCGGCACCAGCGCAGCGCGGCGGCCAGCAGCGTGCCGGTGGACGAGCCGCCGAGCAGCCCTTCGCGCCGCAGCAGTTCGCGGGCATGCTCCAGACTGTCTTCGTCGGCGATGGAGTAGGCGCGCGACACCGCGGCCAGGTCGCAGTTGGCGGGCACGAAGTCCTCGCCGATGCCTTCGACCACCCAGGACCCCGGCTCGCCGTGCGTGCCGCTGTTGACCATGTCGGCGAGGATCGATCCCTGCGGGTCGGCGAGCACGAAGCGCAGGCGCGGCTGTACGCGCCGGAAGTAGCGCGACAGGCCGGTGAGCGTGCCGCCGCTGCCGACGCCGCAGACGATGGCATCGACGTCGTGGCCCATGTCGGCCCAGATCTCCGGGCCGGTGCCGGTCTCGTGGGCCAGCGGATTGGCCGGGGTGTTGAACTGGTCGGCATGGAAGGCGCCGGGGATCTCGGCGGCCAGCGCCGCGGCGCGCTCCTGGTAGTAATCCGGGTGGCCCTTGGTCACGTCGGAGCGCGTGGTGTGCACCTCGGCGCCCAGCGCCTTGAGGTGCAGCACCTTCTCGACGCTCATCTTGTCGGGCACCACCAGCACCACGCGGTAGCCCTTGGCGCGCGCCACCAGCGCCAGGCCCAGGCCGGTATTGCCGGCGGTGGCCTCGACCACCGTGCCGCCGGGCTGCAGGCGGCCGTCGCGCTCGGCGGCCTCGATCATCACCATGCCGATGCGGTCCTTGATCGAGCCGCCGGGGTTCTGCGATTCGAGCTTCAGGAACAGCCGGCAGGGACCGGTGTCGAAGCGCGTGACCTCGACCAGCGGCGTGCGGCCGATCAGGTCGAGCACGGCGGGACGGTTCGCCCTCGGGTCCACCAACGCTTGGCCCATCGCGATTCTCCTTCGCTGCAAACCGAAAGGCTGCGGCGCGCCCCCGAAGGCGCGCAGCAGCCGATTCTGCAGCGATGCTGCGTGCCGTGCCTCAGAACTCCGCGCCGCCGAAGCCGCCGGGGCCTGCGCCCGGGCCGGCTGCCGCCGGCTTGTCTTCCGGCGACTCGGCGACGATGGCTTCGGTGGTCAGGATCAGGCTGGCCACCGAGGCCGCGTTCTGCAGCGCCGAGCGCGTCACCTTGGCCGGGTCGAGCACGCCCTGCTCGACCAGGTCGCCGTACGTGCCGTCGGCGGCGTTGTAGCCGTGGTTGCCCTTGCCGGCCAGCACCTGGGCCACCACCACCGAGGCCTCGTCGCCGGCATTGGCGACAATCTGGCGCAGCGGCTCCTCGACCGAACGCAGCACCAGCTTGATGCCGGCGTCCTGGTCCGGGTTGTCGCCCTTCAGATCGCCCAGCGCCTGGCGCGCGCGCAGCAGCGCGACGACTGGGACGCCTTCGGCCAGCGCCAGACCGACAACGGCACGCAGCACGCTGCGCACGCTGGTGTCGCAGCTGCTGATGGCCAACCTGTTCGTCGGCATCGCCGAAGGCGCCTACGACGCGGCACGCCACTACACGCTGAAGCAGGCGCAGCCCTGGCCCGCGGCCGGCGTGGCGCGCTCGGCCGAGGACCCCTACGTGCTGCACCGCTATGGCGAACTGTGGCTGCTGCTGCGGCCGGCGCAGCTGGCCGCCGACGCCGCCGCGCTGCAACTGCAGCAGGCGCTGGACCGCGACGAGGCACTGACCTCCGGCGAGCGCGGCGCCGCCGCGGTGGCGGTGGCCGAGGCCAAGGTGCTGGCGCACCGCGCCAGCGTCGAGGTGTCATCGCAGCTGTTCGAGCTGACCGGCGCACGCTCCACCTCGGCACGCTTCGGCCTCGACCGCTTCTGGCGCAACGCGCGCGTGCACACGCTGCACGACCCGGTGGACTACAAGCTGCGCGACATCGGCCGCGACCGGCCCGAAGGCCGCGCGCCCGAGGCGACGGCCTACTCCTGAGCGCTGCGAATCAGCACCCGAATAAGCAAACTCCAAATGATCACTTCGAGCTCGGCACCCTGATGCCTAGACTTTTGCCGATGGGGTTCACTTGGCATATACGGAGGTTTTCATGACCAGCCACACACGAAGAAGATTCCTGGGCACGACGACGACGCTCGCCGCTGCGGCAAGCGTCCCGGCCGTCTTCATGAACCGCGCCGCGGCGTCCACGCAGGTGCCGAAGGAGTTCAAGATCGGCTGGCAGAAGGGCTCGGCGATCCTGGTACTCGCCAAGCATCAGCAGGTGTTCGAGAAGCGGCTGAAGCCGCTCGGCGTCGAGAACATCAAGTGGGTCGAGTTCCAGTTCGGGCCGCCGCTGCTCGAAGGGCTGGGCCTGGGCGCGGTGGACATCGGTGCGGTCGGCGACACGCCGCCGATCTTTGCGCAGGCGGCAGGCGCCAAGCTGGTCTACGTGGCGTCGACGCCGGCATCGCAGAACGCGATCCTGGTGCCCAAGGATTCGCCCATCAAGACGGTGGCCGACCTGAAAGGCAAACGTGTGGCCTTCGGCAAGGGCTCGAGTTCGCATGCGCTGACGGTGCGCGCGCTGGCCCACGCCGGCCTGTCACCCAAGGACATCGTTGAAGTGCACCTGGCGCCGGCGGATGCCACGGCTGCCTTCACCGGCGGCCGCATCGACGCATGGACCGTGTGGGATCCGTACTACGCCATCGCGGAACAGAGGTACGACGCGCGCGTGCTCATCGACACCAAGGCGCCGCATCTGGTCAGTGATTCCTTCTGGCTGGCCAACCGCGGCTTTGCCGAGAGCTACCCAGTGGTGCTGTCCGCGGCCTTGGAAGAGATCGGCAAGCTGGTGGCCTGGGCTGGCGGGCACCGCAAGGAGTTCGCCAAGTTCTACTCGAAGGAGACCTCGGTGGCGCTGGAACCGATCCAGGCCGCGTTTCTGCGCGCCGAGTACGCCTGGGGGCCGGTGACCGACAGGCACATCGAGTCGCAGCGCCAGCTGGCCGCGACCTTCTACGATCTGGGCATCGTGCCGAAGAAGGTCGACCCGAAGGACATCGTGTGGAAGGCTCCGGCCTGATGGAGGCCGGTGCCGATACCGCGCTCCCGGGTGCGCAGCGCCGGGACGCGGCCACGCTGGGCAAGGCGCCTGCCTGGGTCGCCGGTGCGCGCCATTGGCTGGCCGACGCCGGCACCGGCTGGCTGCTGCCGCTCGGCCTGCTCGTGCTCTGGGAGGCACTGGCCCGCCTCGGTCTTCTCCCCGAAACCATCCTGCCGGCGCCGAGCGCGGTGTTCGTGGCCGGCTGGGTGCTGCTGCGCAAGGGCGAGCTGCTCACACACATCGGTGTCAGCGGCACGCGCGCGCTGGCCGGCTTCGTGGTGGGTGGACTGATCGGCTTCGGGCTCGGGCTGGCAAACGGCCTGTCGGCGCGCAGCCGCAAGTTCACCGACACCACGCTGCAGATGATCCGCAACGTGCCGCACCTCGCGCTGGTGCCGCTGGTGATCATCTGGTTCGGCATCGACGAAGGCGCCAAGCTGTTCCTGGTCGCGTTGGGCGTGTTCTTTCCGATCTATGTCAACACGCTGCTGGGCATCCTGACCGTCGACCCGCAGCTCATCGAGATGGGCCGGGCCTACGGCATGTCGAATGCCACGCTGTTCCGCCGCGTGCTGCTGCCCGGCGCGCTGCCGTCGATCTTCGTCGGCATGCGCTATGGGCTGGGCATCATGTGGCTGACGCTGATCGTCGCCGAAACCATCGCGGCCTCGTCCGGCCTGGGCTACATGGCGATGCAGGCACGCGAGTTCCTGCTGGTGGACGTGGTGGTGCTGGCGATCCTGATCTATGCCTTGCTGGGCAAGCTGGCCGACAGCGTGGCGCGCGCGCTGGAACGGCGCTGCCTGCAGTGGCATCCGTCCTTCGGCAAGGGCTGAAGAGAATGGGCATGAGCGAATCCCAGCCACCGGGTCGCGGCGCCGCGCTGCGCCTGAGCGGCGTCGGCCGCGACTTCGGCGCGCACACGGTGCTGCGCAGCATCGACCTTCAGGTGCCGGCCGGCGAGTTCCTGGCCATCGTGGGACGCAGCGGCTGCGGCAAGAGCACGCTGCTGCGTCTGCTCGCGGGCCTGGACCAGCCGACGCGCGGGCGCATCGCGCTGGGCACTGGCGAGCGGCCGGCCGGCGCGCGCATCATGTTCCAGGAGCCACGCCTGCTGCCCTGGGCGCGCGTGGTCGACAACGTCGTGGTCGGCGTGGACGAGTCGCAATCGCTGCAGGCGCGGCAGGAGCGCGCGCGCGAACTGTTGGCCGAGGTCGGCCTGGCCACGCGCGCCAACGAATGGCCGGGCATCCTGTCGGGTGGCCAGCGCCAGCGCGTCGCACTGGCGCGCGCGTTGGTCAGCCGTCCCGAAGTGTTGCTGCTCGACGAGCCGCTGGGCGCGCTGGATGCGCTGACGCGCATCGAGATGCAGCGCCTGCTCGAAAGACTCTGGCTGAACCAGGGTTTCACGGCGGTGCTGGTGACCCACGATGTCGGCGAAGCGCTGGCGCTGGCCGACCGTGTGGTGCTGATCGACCGCGGCACCATCGCGCTGGACCTGCGCGTGAACCTGCCTCGTCCCCGCCGCAAGGACCAGCCTGAACTGGGCGTGCTGGAAGAACGCATCCTGGAGCAGCTGTTCGACGGCGTGGACGCCGGGGTGCCCGCGGCCGTCGCCTGACCACGCGCATTGCGAGCAGGCGCGATACCACGGCACGATCGACACCGCCGGCTTTGAACAAGGGAGCTTCGCGATGAGCGCATCCGAACGCCGTCAGTTGCGCCTGGGCGCCTTCATGCGGCCGGTCAGCATCCACACCGGTGCCTGGCGCTGGCCGGGCGCCTGGCCGGATGCCAACTTCAACTTCGCGCACCTGAAACAGCTGATCCAGACGCTGGAGCGCGGCCGCTTCGACGCCTTCTTCATGGCCGACCACCTGGCGCTGCTGCCGATGCCCATCGGCGCGCTCAAGCGCAGCCACACCACCACCTCCTTCGACCCGCTGACCCTGCTGCCGGCGCTGGCCGCGGTGACCGAGCACATCGGCCTGGTCGCCACTGCCAGCACCACCTACAACGAGCCCTATCACGTGGCGCGCAAGTTCGCCTCGCTCGACCACATCAGCGGCGGGCGCGCCGGCTGGAACCTGGTCACCTCGGCCAACCCGCACGAGGCGCTGAACTTCAGCCGCGAGGAACACCTGGAACACGGCGAGCGCTACCACCGCGCACGCGAGTTCTTCGATGTGATCACCGGCCTGTGGGACACCTGGGCCGACGACGCCTTCGTGCGCGATGTCGACAGCGGCGTCTACTTCGACCCCGCGCGCATGCGCCGGCTCGACCACCAGGGCGAGCACTTCCAGGTGCGCGGCCCGCTGAACGTGGCGCGGCCGGTGCAGGGCTGGCCGGTGATCGTGCAGGCCGGCGCGTCCGAGGCCGGCCGGCAGATCGCCGCCGAGACGGCCGAGGTGGTGTTCACCGGCCAGCGCACGCTGGCCGATGGCCAGGCCTTCTATGCCGACCTGAAGGCGCGCGCCGCCAAGGCCGGGCGCAACCCCGAGCACCTGCTGATCCTGCCCGGCGCCTTCGTCGTCGTCGGCGACACGGTGGACGAGGCGCGGGCCAAGAAGGCCCGGCTCGATGCGCTGGTGCACCCGGACAGCGGCATCGCCTCGCTGTCGGTGGTGCTCGGCAGCGATGCCTCGGGCTTCGACCTGGACGGGCCGCTGCCCGATCACATCCCCGAGAGTAATGCCAGCAAGAGCGGGCGGCAGAAGGCGATCGACCTGGCGCGGCGCGAGAAGCTCACGGTGCGCCAGCTGGCGCAGATCGTCGGCGGCAACTACGGCACGCTGGAGTTCATCGGCACGCCCCAGACCATCGCCGACCAGATGCAGCAGTGGCTGGAAGAACGCGGCAGCGACGGCTTCAACGTGATGTTCCCTTACCTGCCGCAGGGGCTGGACGAGTTCGTCGACCGGGTCGTGCCCGAACTGCAGCGCCGCGGCATCTTCCGCACCGAGTACGAAGGCCGCACGCTGCGCGAGAACCTGGGGCTGCCGCGGCCGGCCAACCGCCACTTCAGCGCTGCGGGCCGGGCGTAGACTGCTTGCACATGAACACGCTGCCGGTCGTCGACCTGTCCAGCGGCGACGCCGAGGTCGCCGCTGGCATCGGCCGCGCCTGCCGCGAGCATGGCTTCTTCTACCTCGTCGGCCACGGCATCGACGAGGCGCTGGGCCAGCGGCTCGAAGGCCTGAGCCACCGCTTCTTCGCGCTGCCCGAGGACGTGAAGGCGCGCTACGCGATGGCACTGGGCGGGCGTGCCTGGCGCGGCTGGTTCCCGCTGGGCGGCGAGCTCACCTCGGGCCGGCCCGACTGGAAGGAAGGCCTGTACCTCGGCACCGAGCTGAGCGACGATCACCCGCGCGTGCGCGCCGGCGTGCCGCTGCACGGCCGCAACCTGCTGCCCGGCGACGAGGTGCTGCCGGGCTTTCGCGAGACGGTGTTCGCGTACATGCGCGAGCTCACGGCGCTCGGTCACCGTGTGATGGCTGGCATCGCAGGTTCGCTCGGCTTGCCGGCAGACCACTTTGCCCGATACGTCACCGCCGACCCGCTGGTGCTGTTTCGCATCTTCCTGTACCCGAGCCGGCCGGTGCCGCGGGGTGTGGACGCGTTGCACGGCGTCGGAGAGCACACCGACTACGGCCTGCTCACGCTGCTGCGGCAGGACGATGTCGGCGGCCTGCAGGTGCACACCCGCACCGGCTGGATCGAGGCGCCGCCGCTGCCGGGCTCTTTCGTCTGCAACATCGGCGACATGCTCGACCGCATGACCGGCGGCTACTACAAGAGCACGCCGCACCGCGTGCGCATCAACACCAGCGGCCGCGACCGGCTGTCCTTTCCACTGTTCTTCGACCCCGATTTCAACGTGCGCATCGCACCGCTGCGCACGCCCGAGATCGACGATCACGCCACCCGCTGGGACGGCGCCAGCGTGCATGCCTTCGAAGGCAGCTACGGCGACTACGTGCTGGCCAAGGTCGGCAGAGTCTTCCCCGAGCTGAAGAGCGCGGTGCTGTAGCGGCTCGCACCGCGTTCTCATCGCAAGGCACATGGCCGCGGAATCTCAGAGCGGAACGGCCGTCTCCCGCACGACGGCCTCGGGTGAGCGATGGCGCTCTGCCGTCTCGCGCTCCTCTGGAGTGCGAAGCTGAGCCTGCATGTAGGCGCCCAGCGCACGCGCATGCGCGACGATGCGTTGGCCTTCCCCGAGGCGGCCGCGCTCGTACGCCCGCAGCGCGACGTCGACGCTGTCGTGACGGTTGAGCGCCTGGGTCAGAGCCATCGCATCGTCGGCCGCCTTTGTAACCCCCATGCCGCAGTGTGGACGGGCGACGAAGGATGCATCGCCGAGCAGGACCACGCGACCGAACGCGATCTGTGGGCTTGCCAGGTCGAAGATCGGTTGGAAGAACAGGTTCTCGCATGCACCCACCACCTCCGCGAACTGCGGCGACAGTACCTCCCCGGCCGCGCGGCGCACTCCTTCGATGATCCCGGCGCGCACCCGCGGCGGCGGGATGCCTTCGGGCCAGTGTCGACCATCGTTGTCGGTGAGCATGTCGCGCAGCGTGTCGGCTTCGCCGGCGGGCCGGTACCAGACGAAGTTCAGCCGGCGTCGACCCGACGCGGCGCTGTCGTCGACGCCGGCGATCGGGTAGGCGACCAGCTGTTCGTGTGGGGGCAAGTCGAACGCGAAGTAAGGCAGCACCTGCTGCCGCACGCGCGCCGACAGGCGAGATTCGTCGACCGTGCCGCGCCACGCCACGTAGCCCGCATAAAGCGGGATCGTGTCGGGCAGCAACTGCCGCCGCACCGTCGAGCGCAGGCCATCGGCCGCGACCAGCAGATCCGCGTGGTGGCGGCTGCCGTCTGAAAAGGATGCCGTGACTCCGGCCGCATGCTGCGACAACGCGCAGAGTTCTCGCCCGCTGTGGTACTCGTGATCAGGCAGTGCCGAGCGCAACACCCCGAACAGCCGGGACCAGGCCGTCAGCAACTGCGGCAGTGCGAGCGCGGTGCGCACGCTGCCGTCACGCGCCAGAACGACTCGCTGCTGTACGCGAACGCCCAGAGGATCACCCGACTCCAGGCCGAGTTGGCTCAGCGTCTCCAGCAACGCCTGATGCGTCACGATGCCGGCGCCCCTGCAGCGGTTGCTCGACGCGTTCGAAGACCTCGACGTCCCAGCCACTTCGCCTCAAGCAATGCGCGGCGAAGAGCCCGCCCATCGATCCGCCGATGACCAGCGCCTTCATGCGGGGGGCACCGCTTCCTCGGCCGCGTAGTTCAGCTCCACCGTGACGCCCGACGGATCTTCGACGAAGAGCTGATGCAGGCCCAGCGAGGGCACCGTGCGTTCCCGGTAGGCAAACCCGGCGCCATCCAGTCGCGCACGCAGGCCGGCCAGCCCTTGCGCCAGGAAGGCCACGTGGTCGATCGCACCAGAGCCCTGCAGCAAGGCAGCGTCCTTGTCGCCCAGGTAGTCCTCCAGGCCCTGCGGACGGTTCGGATCGATGCCGATCAGGTGTACGACACCGTAGTCGGTCGGGTCCCGTGTGGCCCGGTCATGGGCTTGATAGAGCCAAGCCCCAGGGAAGTCGAAGGGGGGCCGGTAGCCCTCGACCAGCCCGAGGATGTCGACGTAGAAGCGCTTCGTGGCTTCGAGGCGGTTCGTGCGCAGCGAATAGTGCGCCAGCTTGCGGATCGTCATGACAGCGCCTTTCGCTGCGGCGCCGGCACGAGCCTCAACGCCGTCGTTCCTGCGCCAGCACCGTCGGCACGCCGGCCAGGAAGGCGCGCACGCGCAGGTCGATCACCCGCTCCAGATCGCGTGGCGTCGGCAACTGGTAGATCCACTTGCGCACGCCGAGGTAGAAGACGCTGGAGTGCATCGCCCAGATCAGGTCGATCTCCTCCTCCAGTTCGGCCGCATCGCGCGGCTCGGCGATCCGAAAGGCATGGCGCAGCTCGCGCGCGATCAGCACGAAGTGCCGCTCGCGCAGCCGCGTCAGGTATTTTTGATTGATGCCCTCGCGACTCAGCCCCGCGTAGATGAAGATGCGCACCCAGTCGCTGCGCAGCACGAACCTGGCGTAGTCGTTGAGGTAGCGCTTCAGCCGCTGCTCCAGCGGCTGCGTGCGGTCGGCCAGCCATTCCTCCCACTCGGGGTTCCAGCGGCGCACGAAGACCTCGTCGTACACGCTGTCGATCAGCGCTTCCTTGGTCGGGAAATAGCGGTACAGCAGCGCCTGCGCAATGCCGATCTGCTGGGCCAGGTCGCGCGTGCTCGCCTCGAAGCCGTGCCGGGCAAAGAAGGCGATCGCGGCCAGCAGGATCTGCTGTTGCCGGTCTTCCGGCGCAAGGCGGCGCCGTGGAGCGCCCCGAGTTGGCGCGGTGGATGCACTTTCTGCCATGACGAATCGAAGCGGCCCCAAGTGGCCGCGAGAGTTTCGGCTGTGGCTCGATTGTCGGGCTCATGCGTCTTTTTCGGGAATCATCGGCAGAAGAAGCTGCACCGGCTGGGCAGGGTCGATATGCAGGGTGCAGACCGTGTCGAACACCGAAGGCGGCCGGTCGTCCGGATCGTTGTGCAGGAAGGGGCCGCAGCCGCGCATCGGGTACTTCATGTTCGACAGCCCCGCGCTGTCCTGGCCATGCTCGTAGTCGCGGCCCAGGAGGGTCAGCGCCAGCGTCCAGCCACGCGGCACCACCACCGAGGTCGGCCAGATCTCGACATCCAGGTCGACCGGCTCGCCCGGCACCAGCGGCTGTATCTCGTCGTGCGGGTGGTAGGGCCGCCACGGCCGGCTGCGCTGCGCATCGAGCTTGCGCTGCGAGGCACGCAGCCAACCCTGCCCGACCGGCGTCTTGGGATCGAGCGCGCCGTAGAACAGCAGTTCCTGGCCCTGCGGATCGAACACGCGCAGCACCGCGAACACGTCGGCATCGCGCGTGCGCGACGACAGCCGCAGCCGCAGCGCCGAAGGGCCGGTGATCTCGGTGTCCACCGTCATCGGCGCCGAGCGGAAGGTCAACCCGTCGCCGAGCGTGGTGTAGTCGAGCTGCGCGGCACGGCGCGGCGGTTCGGTGGCCAGCGCCAGGCCGTCGGCATCCAGGTACAGCGTGGTCCAGCGCGTGCGCGCGAGCGGCCACTCGTGCTCGGCGCGCGCCACGAAGCGGTCGGTATGCCGCACCTGCAGCAGCACGGGCGGTTCGCGGTCCCAGCCGTTGTCGATGTCCTTCAGGAAGTGGTCGAAGAAGCGCCGCTGCAGGCCGACGCCGTAGTCGGTGTAGTACTCCACCCAGTGCGTGCCGCCATGCACCTCGAGCCACTTCTGGCGCGATCCGGCGCCGAGAAAGCCTTCGACATTGCCGCGCAGGTGCAGCCCCTGGCCGCCCCAGTTCGCGGCCGACAGCAACGGCACTTCGATGCGTTCCAGTTCGGCACGCCGCTGCTGGTAGTAGTCGTCGTCGAGCGGGCGCCCGCTCACCTCGGGCCAGGCATCGACGCGCCGCTGCGCGAGCACCTCGTCGTCGATCGTCTCGGGGCCGCAGACCCATTCGCCGTTCATGTCGCTGCGCGCGCCGCGTTCGCCGCGGCCGTGCTGCAGCGGCTTGACCTGCATGTCCATCCAGTCACGGCCGAAGCTGCAGGCGATGCCGCCATGCCGGGTGGCGTCGCGGTAGCGATCCACTGCGCCTTCCCAGATCACCAACGCGGCCAGATGGGGCGGCTGCAACGCAGCCACGCGCCACTGGTTCATCGCGTAGTACGAGATGCCGCTCAGGCCCACCTTGCCGCTGGACCAAGGCTGCACGCCGGCCCATTCGATGCACTCGTACAGGTCCTGGACTTCCTGCGGCGAATGGCAGTCCATCACGCCGGGCGAGCGGCCCGCGCCGCGCGAATCGACCCGGATGCACGCATAGCCGTGCGGCACCCATTTCTCCGGGTCGCAAACCTCCCATTGTTGATAGCGGTTGCTGCTGCCTTGCAGCACCTCGGGCTTCTGCGCCACCATGATGTTCCAGGCCGTCGGGTAGCCCTGCTGGAACCTGAGGTTCTTGCCATAGGGGCCGTAGCTCATCAGCACCGGGTAGCGCCCGCGGCCCGGGGGGCGGAAGACATCGGCGCGCAACACCACGCCGTCGCTCATCGTGATCGGCACGTCCCAGTCGATCTGCATGCCGTCGCGCACTTCGCTTCGTTGGGTCATGGGAGAGATTCCGTTCAGTCGAGTTGGATGTTCAATGGGCCGATCTGCGCCCGGTAGCGCCGGACCTCGGAATCCAGATACGCGGCGAACTGCTCCGGCGTGGAGGTCACGAGCGTGGTGTTGAAGATCTTGACCGCAGCGAGGTACTCGGGACGCGCCACCGCGGCGACAACGGCACGCTGCAGCGATTGCGCCAGCGCGGGGGACATTCCCGCCGGGCCCAGCAGCCCGGACCAGGCGGGAATGTCGACCCCCTTGATGCCCAGTTCCGTCAGCGTCGGCACGTCGAGCAGCGAGGCAGCGCGCTGGTCGTGCGAGATCGCCAGCGCGCGCACCTTGCCCTCCTGGATCAACGGCAGCGCGAGCGAGGTACCGAGCCATGTCAGATCGACATGGCCACCCAGGAAGTCGGTCAGCGGCGAGCCCTTGTAGGGCACATGGACCAGCTTGACGCCGGCGGACCGATCGAACAGCTCGCCGAGCAGGTGCGTGGTGTTGCCCATGCCCCAGGAACCGTAGCTGATGGTGCCGGGCTTGGCGCGCGCAGCCTGCAGCAGCTGCTCCATCGTCTGGTAGGGCGAATCGGCGCGCACCAGCAGCACGAAACCCGGCGAGACGGTGATCTGCGTGATCGGCGTGAAGTCCTTCAGCACGTTATATGGCAGCTTGGTGTAGAGCACAGCGCTGGTGGTGTGGCCGCCGGTGGTGAACAGCAGCACCGAACCGTCGGGCTTGGCGCGCGCCACTTCGGCGGTGCCGATGACACCGCCGGCGCCGGGCTTGTTGTCGACGATGACCTGGCGCTTCAGGGTGTGCGCCAGGTTCTCGGCCAACGCCCGCGCGGCGGCGTCGAGCGCGTTGCCCGCGGCGAAGGGCACGACCAGGCGCACGACCTCCTGCGCGAATGCGTGGGCGGGAATCAGTGTGGCTGCCAGCGAGATGGCCAAGCAGGTGAGCGTGCGCAACAAATGCATGTCTGCCTCCAGGAGAAAGGTTCGAATCTTGTTCTTTGATGATCGAATGATCATTTAATGATCGCAAATCCAACAGAGGGGAAACCCGATCACTGGACTATTCGATGGAAATGCTCATCAACCGTCACTACTGTCCGGTTAAAAGTCGAACAAATTCAATTGGTTAGCGCGGTCGAGCATGTTGATCTGGGGCGCATCGGGCTGCAAGGCGCATGAAAGCTCGGTTTTCTCGAACACCGACACCGACAAGA
>Ga0307505_10002152_pt1 | contig 14134 bp, 14 predicted proteins | sample 23_S_MG_FD_202183 | JGI IMG/M metagenome (GOLD analysis project Ga0307505, IMG submission 202183) | Soil microbial communities from Populus trichocarpa stands in riparian zone in the Pacific Northwest, United States - 23_S | ecosystem: Environmental > Terrestrial > Soil > Riparian zone > Trees...
CTCCGAGGAGTTCGGGGAAAGTCCGCCGGCGAGCTGGTCGAGCCACTCGGATTCGTCGTCGCCACCCTCGATGAAAGCCTCGGCGACACCCAGACGATGAAGGGTGTGGAAGATGCGAACCGCCCCGCCCCGCCCGACCCGCGATTCGATGTAGTCGAAGGTGAAGGGTTGGACCAGAGAGACCAGAACCTGCCAGTCGTCTGGCGCGATGGTGATTGGCGCTTCGAGGTCGCGAACCAAACGAACACCTGCGGCTTCGAACAACCCGGCGTCGATGACTTCGCCTTCGAGAGAGCGGAGAGCGGCGACCTCGCCCATGACGTCCTCGACCGCGTATCCGTCTGAGTCAGGCCCATCTGCGGGGCCGACGGCGAAAGATCCGGTTTCGAGTGTGGAGAGTACGTAGAGGATGTCAGCGATGGAGCCACGGTCCGAACCCCGGTAGCTACCCCTGTCTCCGGACAGCTCGGCCCCGGTGACCGCGCCGTCGACGAAGTGAACCCGTCCCCGGCGACTGCCCTCGATATCGAGGGAGCCGGTCTTCTTGGTCACTTGCATGATCTGGAGCAGATCCGAGATGCTCCAGTCAGCTAGCTGGCCCGAAAGATTCTGTCCTTCCAACGTCGGTCCTCTCTGAGAAATACCTATCGGAAGAGATCGTCAGAATATTGAGAGGACTTCAGTCCTTTTTCGACTCCTTCATCGCACGCTTTTTCTCCCTGAGCACCGCTACATCGTCGAAGTTGGCGACATCGGCGATGCTGGGCCAGTCCGCGGCCTTCTCCTCCCACCCCTCGGGACGAACCCCCAACCGTTTTCCGAGCAGTCCGACGAATATGCGCGCCTTGGCGTCGCCAAACCCGGGGAGTGCCTTCAAGCGCTTGAGCAGCTCGGCGCCCGTGTCGGCCGTTTCCCAAAGGTCCTCGGCACGGCCGTCGTAGTCGTCGATGATGACCTGGGTGAGCGCCTGGGTGCGTTTGGCCATGGCACCCCAGTAGCGGTGGACTGCCGGCGGGCCCTGAAAGAAGCTCGCAAATTCATCGGGATCCCAGCCAGCGATGGCCTCCGCGGACAGATCCCCTCCCATCCGCTCTTTGAGCAGTTGCGGACCGTAGAAGGCGCGCTCCATGGGGAACTGCTGGTCGAGCAGCATCCCGATGAGCAGAGCTAGACCGTCGTCTGCGAGCAGACGGTTGGCTTGGTCGTCTTCCGTGAAGTGGAGTCGGTCTGGTTTGTCCATGGCCCGGGAACCGTACCAACCACCGTGGTTGTACCCCGAGGGCGGGTTCGATCGACCAAGATTGGGGGATGAGCGACGTGTACATAGTCGATGCGTGCCGGTCTCCCATGGGCCGCCTCGGAGGTCAACTCGCATTGGTGCGTCCTGACGATCTCGCCGCCCACACCGTCAAAGCGCTCCTGGCTCGCAATCCGGACGTCGACCCGATGGCTGTCGAGGACATCATGTGGGGCGCCGCAAACCAGGCCGGCGAGGACAACCGCAACGTCGCCCGAATGGCCGGCTTGCTGGCAGGGCTCCCCATCGAGGTTCCGGGCGCGACCGTCAATCGTCTTTGTGGCTCGGGGATGCAGGCCGTTGTCTCTGCCACCCATGCTCTCCACGGTGGGTGGGGTGACGTGATGATCGCCGGAGGCTCGGAGTCGATGAGCCGGGCGCCATACGTCATCAGCAAGCCAGAGAGAGGGTTCGCCACCGGGATGCCCGATGCCGCCGACACGGTGCTGGGGTGGCGTCTGGTCAATCCCGAGATGGAGCGTCTCTACCCACCGATCACCCTGGGAATGACTGCTGAGGTGGTCGCCGACAAGTTCGACGTGAGCCGTGAAGACCAAGACCTGTTCGCCCTCGACAGCCATCGCAAGGCGGTCGCCGCGGTCGGGGCAAGCATGTTCGCCGACGAGACCGAGTCGATCGACGTCCCAACCGACCACCGTCGCAAGTCCACCACGACAGTCGAGACCGACGAAGGCCCCCGTTCCGACACTTCTCTCGAGGCCCTCGCCAAGCTCACACCCGTCTTCAAAGAGGGAGGCACAGTGACGGCCGGGAACTCATCCCCGATGAACGATGGGGCCGCCGCGCTCCTCCTCGCCACCGAAGCCGGGCTCGAGCGCCACGGGCTGACCCCCATGGCGCGCGTCGTGTCGTCGGCGGCGGCAGGAGTGCATCCCGATGTGATGGGCATCGGCCCGGTCCCGGCGTCGGAGAAGGCGCTGGCCAGAGCCAACTTGGGTGTGGGTGACCTCGACCTCGTGGAGATCAATGAGGCGTTCGCCTCCCAGAGCCTGGCCAGCATTCGGCTTCTCGGGATCGACCCGGAGAAGGTCAACGTCAATGGAGGGGCCATCGCCCTCGGACACCCGTTGGGAGCGTCGGGTGCCCGGATCCTGGTGACGCTCGTCCATGAGCTCGCCCGCCGCGGCGGCCGTCATGGCATGGCCACGATGTGCATCGGGGTGGGCCAGGGGATCAGCACCGTCGTCGAGCGTGTCTGAGTCGACCATGACCGACAGCCACGGCCCCCTCCATGGAACGACCGTGGTCGAGTTCGGCAACCTCATTGCTGCGCCGTACGCCGGCATGCTCCTGGCGGATCTGGGGGCGAGAGTCATCAAGGTAGAGCCGAAGAGCGGTGACCTGGGTCGCCGGTTCGGGCCATATCAGAACGAGGAGTCGGCCTTCTTCCTGGCTGTCAACAGGGGAAAGGAGTCCATCGCTCTCGACACTGGAGATTGGGTGTCCAAACGGGTTCTCGACAACCTCGTGAAGAAGACGGACGTCGTGCTGCACAACCTGAGACACGGGGCGATGGAGCGCCTCGGTCTAGGGGAAGAGCGTGCCCGTGATCTCAATCCCCGAGTCATCTATGCGGTCGTCTCCGCATTCGGCTCCACCGGCCCTTACGCCAAGCGGCCGGGCATCGACGTCATCTTCCAGGGAGAGTCGGGCATGATCTCGGTCACCGGCGACCCCAGAGATGGCCCCCGCAAGACTGCTACCACCATCGGCGACTACGTAGCGGGGACCAACGTGGCATTGGCCATCACCGCAGCGCTCGCCGAGCAGCCGCGCACCGGCCGGCGCATCGACGTCTCGCTGCGCGACGGGCTGATGGCCGTCCAAGCAGGTTGGAATGCCCTCGCTTTCACCGGTCACACCCAGCCCGAACGGACCGGGACCGCCAGCCCCTTCCTCGCCCCGAACCAGGTGTTCGAGGCGGCCGACGGCGCTTTCACCCTCGCCGTCGTCTCCGATCGACATTTCGAATTGCTGTGTGACGCCATCGAGCGCGCCGACCTCGCTGAGTCCTACCCAACGAATGTCGAACGAATGGAAAACCGTGAATCCCTCGCCCGCAAGCTATCCCGTGTGTTCAAGACCGAGGGCGTCGAATACTGGGTCGCCCTGCTCGAGCAGGTCGGTCTCCCAGTCGGCCGCGTCCTGACCATCCCCGAGGCCTTCGATGACCCCCAGGCACGTCACCACGAGATGCTCGTCGAATTCGAACACCCGTCCGCTGGCCACGTCCGCACCACGGGCTCGCCGCTACGACTCGACGGAACACAAGCGAGGGCGGACTCCATGCCGCCATTGCTGGGACAGCACACACGGGCCATCCTCCACGAGACGGGTGTCGACGATGCCACCATCGACACCATGATCGAGGAGGGGAGGGCAATCAGCCCATGAACATCCACCGTACGGAACGGGTCTCCGACGATTGGGGCGAAGTGGCCGCCGAGCTGACCCGGGCCTTCGTCTTTGCCAGGTCTGCGGCTCAATCAGAAGAGAGCTTCGTCTTCGTCGTCCATCACGACGACCTGCTCGGGCGGCGGGGGGCGGGCAACGCCATGGTGGCCACCGGCCTTCTATCGGCCGCCCGGACCGCAGCCATCGAAGGCTCCAGGAAAGGGTGGACGGCCAATGTCATCGCCTACGACGACGAGTCCGACCCCGAACTGGTCGAGGGTTGGGCTGAGCGGATGGCCGGGGACTCCCTGGGCGTGACCGGTGAGCTGATCCGCCTCGGCTCCTCGCATCTCGGCAAGGCCCTGCCATGACCGGGACGGTTGTGGTGACCGGAGCTGCGCGAGGGATCGGGCGAGCGATCGCCGAGCGACTGGCCGCCAACCCGTCTTTCACAGTGATCGGGGTCGACCTCGCCCCTGAGCTCGCCATGGCCGTCGGGGAGATCGTCCCGGTCCAGGTCGACCTGACCACCGACGAGGGAATCGCCTCCGTCGTCGCCGCGGTCGACGACGCCGGAAAACCGCTACTGGGCTTGGTCAACAATGCCGGGATCACCCGCGACGCCCGACTCGTCAACATGACAGATGCCGACTTCGCTGCCGTGATCGAAGTGAATCTGGGAGCTGCCTTCACCCTGTCGATGGCCCTGGCCGATCGGGTCGCCGAGGGTGGGTCGATCGTCAACATCGCCTCCCGTGCATATCTGGGCAACTTCGGTCAGTTCAACTACTCGATGTCCAAAGGCGGGGCGGTCGGGCTAACCCGGGCCCTGGCCCTGTCGCTTGCGCCCCACGTGCGGGTCAATGCCATCGCCCCGGGTCTGATCGGGACCGAGATGGCGATGGCTATCCCAGACGACGTTCTCGACAAGATGATCTCGGCCATTCCACTGGAGCGGATGGGGACACCCGAGGAGATCGCCAACGTGGTCTGGTTCCTGCTCACTCCTTTGTCTTCGTACATCACAGGCCACGTCGTGGTGGTGGGTGGGGGCCGCTCGCTGAGCTGAAATCCCGGTAAGGCACCTGCAAGGGGGCTGCAAGTGACCTGAAAGCCTCGTGCTGCATCCTCCTCCTCAGATAGGAGAGGTACAGCATGAAGAAGATCACGATCGACCAGCGACATCAGGGACCATTCGGGACTGCCAACGGCGGATATGTGGCCGGGCTCTTGGGTGACGCCCTCCAGGGTGCGCCGAGCTCGGTGCGGATCCACCGGCCGGTGCCGGTGGGCACGCCTATTTACGTCTACCGGCGGGGTGACACCGCGTTCATCAGGCACAACGACCAGACCGTCGCTACCGCCGAGCTGGCCGACGCATCCATTGCGACGACCGAGTTCGTGTCCGTCGCCGACGTGGCGGCGGCTCCCGAGCCCGATCTAGACCTGGGGATGTTCGCCGATTGCTTCGTCTGCGGGCAAACGGCCCCCGATGGCTTGGGAGTCAGGGCAAAGGCGTTGCCCGATGGTCGATTCGCGGCCGTCTGGCACCCGGGAGAGAGCCGCCACATCACCGGATCGAAGGTTCCCGCCGTCTATCTGCGTTCCGCGCTCGACTGCCCGGGTGGGTTCGCCGCTCTCACGGCCAACCAAACCATTGCCCTCACCGGGACTCTGACCTCGAGCGTCGAGTTCCTGCCGGAGGCCGACTCCACACTCATCGTCGTGGGTGAGGCCACTCACGCCGAGGGACGAAAGCTGGGCGCCCTGTCGACCATCTACACCGCCTCCGGCGATCTGGTAGCGACGGCGTCTGCGCTCTGGATCGCGATCCCGGGCATGGAGATGTCGGCCGATGCCATGGCCGTTGCCTGATTGCTGGTATCAGGAAGGGGCTCATGCGCTCTTTCGTTTCGTACGCTTCGAGAGCCCTGAGCCCCGCACGCCCGGGCGGCCGACGCCGCCCCGTTGAGGGAGGCTCACGATGAGTAGACACGACGAGCAAGCGGTGAGGTATGGGGCCCAGCGCTCCTCCGATGAGCGAGGCCCGGTGCCAGGGAGTCCCCAGGACCGCCTTTCCCGAGTCCTTCGGGTCATCGCCGATCTCTTCCGCCCCCAACCCAGCCTGCGGATCCCCTAACCGTCAGTAGTAGAGGCGAGTGAGACGCTCGGCGACCATTGCGGGCTTCTCCTCACCTTCGACCTCGGTGACCATCGTCTGCTTGAGGTGGATTCCGCCGGGCACCTCCGAGACCTCGTCGAGGGTCAGGCGAACCCTGATCCTGGAGTTGACCGGGACCGGAGCCGGGAAACGCACCTTGTCCAACCCGTAGTTGATGCCCATTAGTGGGTTTCCGACGTCGAGGGCGACCTCAGTCCCCATGGGCACCGACATGGAGAGTGTCAGGAACCCATGGGCGATGGTGCCCCCGAAAGGAGTCTGCGCCGCCAACTCGGGGTTGACGTGGATGAACTGGTGGTCGTCGGTTGCCTCGGCGAAGGCGTCGATGCGCTCCTGGGTGACTTCCCACCAGTTGCTGACCCCGATTTCCTGCCCGACTTGGGACTGAAGACGTTCGAGTGCTTCCTGCATGTCCTTCTTTCTACACGCGTGAGTGCAGGTATACCGGGCGGCCGCCGCCCGTAGATGGAGTGGAGAGTTGGGTAGGCGTGCCCGACCAACTAGCTTTGGGGTATGGCCGACGCAACCAAGCTGATGGTTTGGATCGATCAGGACCTCTGCACCGGAGACGGTATTTGTGAGGAGATCACCCCGGATGTATTCGTTGGTCGCGACGATGGCCTCTGGGTCGTCAAGGAAGAGTCCAAGCACTTCGGAAACACCGTTGTCTTCGATGGTGAGGACGCTCCGGACGGAGCCCGTGGCCTTGCACGCGTCCCCGACGGGCTGATAGACGATGTGATCGAATCCGCCGAGGAGTGCCCCGGCGAGTGCATCATGCTCGAGCCCTATCAGGAGTCCGCCGTTCACAACGGCTGATCCAGACCACCCCTAACTAGCCTCCAACTCGATGCAGGTCTTGAAGACGCGTCTCGACACGCGCTCAACGGAGTACCAATCGAACCGGACAGCCATGGAGGACAAGCTCGTCGAGTTCGAAGAGCTGCAAGCCCGGGCTCGTTCGGGTGGTGGCGAGAAGTACGTCCAGAGACATCTCGAGCGCGGCAAGCTGCTCGCCCGGCAGCGCATCGAGCTGCTTGTGGACGCCGACTCCCCCTTTCTCGAGTTGTCGACCCTCGCCGCCTGGGGCACAGACAAGCCGCTCGGGGCCAACATCGTCACCGGGATCGGTGTCATCAACGGGGTGGAGTGCGCAATCCTCGCCAACGACCCAACCAGTCAGGCAGGTGTGTTCAACCGTTACACCCTCGCCAAGTCGTTGCGGATCATGGACATCGCCATGGAGAACCGACTTCCATTGATCAACCTCGTCGAGTCCGGCGGTGCCGACCTACCTGACCAGGCCGATGTCTTCCTCGTTGGGGGCAAGTGGTTCCGCAACCTCACCAGGCTCTCGAAACAGGGAATTCCCACCGTGGCCATCGTCTTCGGTAGCTCCACGGCGGGTGGCGCCTACTTCCCGGCGATGTGCGACTACGCCGTCATGGTGAAAGAACAGGCCAAGGTGTTCCTCGGAGGCCCGCCTCTGGTCAAGATGGCCACCGGCGAAGAGTCCACCGATGAGGAGCTCGGCGGCGCCGAGATGCACTCGAAGGTCTCCGGTCTATCCGACTACTTCGCCGACGACGAGCACGAGGCGATCCGGATGGGACGGGACATCGTGGATCACTTCAACTGGCGCAAGCTCGGCTACGGGCCGACCAAGCCGGCGGACGACCCGATCTACGACCCGGACGAGATCTTGGGTGTGATACCCGCCGACCTCAAGATCCCCTTCGATATGAGGGAGATCGTTGCTCGCACCCTCGACGGCTCCCGGTTCGAGGAATACAAGGCGGTGTACGGCACTTCGATCCTCAACGGATGGGGCTCGCTGCACGGCTACCCGATCGGCGTGGTGGCCAATCAACAGGGCGTGATCTTCGGCGACGAGGCCAAGAAGACCACCGAGTTCATCCAGCTATGCAATCGCTACGACACGCCGATCCTCTTCATCCACAACACGACCGGCTACATGGTGGGCAAGGACTACGAACAGAGCGGGATCATCAAAGATGGGGCCAAGATGATCAATGCCGTCGCCAACTCCGAGGTCCCCCACATCTCTCTCATGGCGGGGGTGTCCTACGGAGCCGGCAACTATGGGATGTCGGGACGTGCCTACGAGCCTCGATTCGTCTTCGGATACCCCAACCACAAGGTGGCCGTCATGGGCGCCAAACAGCTCGCCGGCGTCATGTCGATCGTGGCCCGCCAATCTGCGGATTCACAGGGAGTCGACTTCGACGAGGACGCCGACGACCAGCGCAACGCCGAGCTGACCACGATGATGGAAGAATCCGAGCGGGCTTACTTCTCCACGGCTCGTGTCCGTGACGACGGCCTCATCGACCCTCGCGACACCAGGACCGTGCTCGGGATCGCCTTATCCGCCATCCACTCCGGCCCGGTTCAGGGCACAGACCGCTTCGGCGTCTTCCGGATGTAGCCTGCCCTTCGGGCAGGCTACGAACCCAGGGTTCCAGACTTCGCTGAGCGGTGGTGCGAACCCAGGGTTCCAGACTTCGCTGAGCGGTGGTGCGAACCCAGGGTTCCAGACTTCGCTGAGCGAAGTCGCTTCTCGAGCCAAAGGCTCGAGAAGTAGGAGTTTCTTCGAAACTCCAACCCTGTCCGAAGGACAGGCGCGCCCTCGGTTCGCAGAGAATCAGCCCTCAGTCTCTGCGGGAGCTTCATCGAAGGTGACGACGACGTCGGCGTAGCCGACGCTGAGCAGGAAGTCGGTGAGGACGGAACGGGCGTTGTCCTCGGCACGATCGAGGATTCCCTCATCGATGGCGTTGCCTACCAAGACCTCGTCTGCGATACGGCGGACGTCGGACTCGAGCCCAGGATCACCGCTGGTGAAAAATCCGACATCACGCTCGAGGACCTGAGTGGCTTCCTCGTCGGGGTCCACGTACTGGATAGCGGCGGCCGGAACCTGGATCTCGACGACACCCTGGTCATCGACGGCGACGTCACGCACAGTCAACTCGCTGAGGTCGACCCCGGCGCCGATGCGGGCAACCGCGAACATGCGGAGGGAATCGCCGCGTGCCCACGCCAGCCAACCCTCATCGGTGCCTTTCTCGACGATGGTGTACTGGACCGCCTCCACCGTCGTCAGCTGTGCGAGATCGCGGATCGCTGTGATGGTCACCGGCCCGATCTCCTCGTAAGGCTCCGGCTCGAAGACACTGGCGATGTCGCCCGGTGTCGGGATGGCCGAGATCACCGTGCGAAACCCCCAAAAGGCGAGCAACGCAAAGGCGACGACCAGAGCCAGGATGGTTACGGAGACAAACGGGAACCGAGACCTCGTCTCGTTCTCCATGCAACACATGTTACCGGGGCCTGGGACGCTACATCAGGTCGTCCTGTAGCCTCGCCCTCCGCATGATCTCCAAGGTCCTGGTCGCCAATCGTGGCGAAATCGCTCGTCGCATCTTCCGTACCTGTCGTGAAATGGGCATTTCCACGGTCGCCATCCACTCCGAGGCGGACGCCGGGGAGCCGCACACGCGGGACGCCGACCAGTCGATCCTCCTGACGGGCCAATCCCCCGCCGAGACCTACCTCGATGTCGATTCAGTCATCGCTGCCGCCAAAGAAAGTGGCGCCGATGCAGTCCACCCCGGCTACGGGTTTCTCTCAGAGAACCCTTCATTCGCCAGGGCTGTAATCACCGCCGGTCTCACCTGGATCGGCCCTTCGCCGGACGCGATCGAGATCATGGGATCGAAGCTTGAGTCGAAACGGCTCATGGCCGAGACCCGTGTGCCCACACTTCCCTCCGTCGAGATCGAGGGCCTCGACTCGATCAACAGCGCCGCCCTCTCGCTCGGCTACCCGGTGCTGGTCAAGGCCTCTGCCGGTGGCGGGGGCAAAGGGATGCGCATCGTCAGCGAGCCCTCCGAGCTGGGAGAGGCGCTCGAGTCCGCCTCGAGAGAGGCCGAAGCCGCCTTCGGTGACGGCACCGTGTTCTTGGAGAAGTACCTCACCGCCCCCCGCCATATCGAGATCCAGGTCTTCGGCGATGCCTCGGGCACTGTGGTCTCCCTGCACGAGAGAGAGTGCTCGATTCAGAGACGACACCAGAAGATCATCGAGGAAGCGCCCTCGGTAGCCATCGACCAGCCGACGCGTGCCGCCATGGGCGAGGCAGCGGTCGCAGCCGCCCGGGCCGTCGATTACGTGGGGGCGGGAACGGTCGAGTTCCTCTATCAAGACGGTCGGTTCTACTTCCTCGAGATGAACACCCGCCTCCAGGTCGAGCATCCCGTGACCGAGATGATCACCGGGCTCGACCTCGTGCGGCTTCAGCTCGAGATCGCCGGAGGCGACACCCTGCCGGAGAAGGGGCCTCGCATCGAGGGGCATGCGATAGAGGCCCGGCTCTACGCCGAAGACCCGCAGAACGACTACCTCCCGGTGACGGGTCGCTTCCACCGTTTCCGGTTCCCCGAGGTCGAGGGGCTGCGTGTCGACGCCGGAATCGAGGATGGGTCATCGGTCACCGTCCACTACGACCCGATGATCGCCAAGGTCATCGCCCACGGGCCCACGAGGGAGGCAGCTACGGCGATCCTCGCAGCTGCCCTGCGACGGGCCCAGATCCACGGCTCCACCACGAATCGGGCATTGCTCGTGCGGATACTGGAGCATCCGGAGTTCTCGTCGGGCGAGACCGACACGCACTTTCTCGTCCGAAATGACGCCGCCCACCTCGGTCGGCCCCTTCTCGGTGCGCCCGAGGAGCGGCTCGCTGCCCTGGCAGCCGCACTCGCCGATCAAGAGCGCGGACGAGAGTCGAGCAAGGTGCTCCGCACCATCCCGTCGGGATGGCGAAACTCGCCGAGCCAGCCACAGCGGCGGGCCTTCCGTGGTGAGCATGGCGTGCATGACATCGACTACACCATGGCCCGCCCATTCGTGCTCGAGGGCGTCGGGACCATCACGGTGCGCTCAGCCGAGCCAGGGGCCGCAAAGATCGGCGTCGGTGACGACGAGCTCGAGTTCGAGGTCTCCAGATACGACGATCTCCGCTACGTCGATTCCACACTCGGCCCGGCCACGCTCACGGCCATCGATCGGTTCCCTTCGGTCACCGGAGAGGCCGACGCCGGATCGTTGCACGCCCCCATGCCGGGGAAGGTGATCCGGGTCGACGTGTCGGTCGGTGAGGTCGTGTCCGAGGGGTCGGTGCTCTTGGTGATGGAGGCCATGAAGATGGAGCACACCCTGCGCTCCCCACATCCAGGGACCGTCACCCAGGTCTTGTGCGAGCCCAATGACCAGGTCGAGTCGGGGGCTGTCCTCGTTGTAGTCGAGGAGCCAGTCGTTGGCTGATACGCCTTGCGCTTCGGCCCAGGCACGCCAGTTCGACTTCTGGTTAGGTGACTGGGATCTGAGCTGGCCGGCGGAACAGGCGGGCGGCGAGGCGGGTGAGACCATGACCGGCACCAACCGCTTGACCAAGCTTTTTGGCGACTGCGTGATCGAGGAGAACTTCTCCACGAGCGACGGGAGCTACCTCGGTCGGAGCCTCTCGGTGTATGACGCCAATGACGGTCTGTGGCGCCAGACGTGGGTCGACTCCCAAGGTGCCTACCTGGGCTTCGCGGGCAGGATGGAAGGCGATGAGATGATCCTCTCCACCGCCCCGGTCACGGACGGCGACCACGTAGTCATCAACCGAATGGTGTTCTCAGACATCACCCCCGCTTCCTTATCTTGGAGGTGGCAGCGCACCACCGATTCCGGGGAGACGTGGTCCGACCGCTGGACCATCACCTACCACCGCACCCCTTCCCGAACCTAAGGTTCCACGGGTCATATATGGGACCAATCCGCTGATCTACACCCGTCGTGTGGGCGGCCTCAACCGAACTTCAGCGGGTTGGTGCCATATCCGGGTCGTAGAACCTTAGGTTCGGGGTTTGGCAGGATCTGCGGGCTCAGAAGGATCCGAGGACCTCGAGGGCGTAATCGATGTCGGATTCGGTGTGGTCGGCGCTCACCTGGAAGCGGATCTCCTCATCGCCGTGGGGGACCACCGGGAAGTTGAGGCCGGTGGCGAGGATCCCGTTGTCGAACAGATGCCTGACCAAGGACGATGTCCGCTCGGTGTCGCGGACCATCAACGGAACCACCGGGTGGGGACCTGGGATGGTTTCGTACCCCGAGACCGCGAGACCGTCGGCAAACCTCCCGGTCATCGCTGCCAAATGGCCGAGCAACTCGGCGCCCTCCCCGGAGTCCACGATCGAAACCGCCATCTCGGCGGCCGCCGCCTCGCCGACCGTGATCGGGTTGGAGTACACGTACATGGGCCCCTTCTCGCGCAGGTAGTCGGTCAAGGTCTCCGACCCGACCACATATCCGCCGTTGACACCGAAGCCCTTGCCCAGCGTTCCGATGAGGACGTCGGCGCGACCGGCGGTGACCTCTTCGGTGCCCCGGCCGGTGGGGCCGTAGGCGGCCACCCCATGTGAGTCGTCGACGACGACCACGACGTTCTCCGGGAATGCCCCGTCATACCGGCTCGCCACCTCGGTGATGGCGGACAGGTCGGCATAGTCCCCCCGCATCGAGAAGACGCCGTCGGTCACCACCAGGGCACGTGAGCCCACCTCGGCTGCACCACCGAGCTCGCGATCCAACGCATCCACGTCGAGGTGTGGGTAGACCGCCCTGGCTGCGGGGCGGCTCATCCGTATGGCGTTGATGATGCAGTTGTGGTTCAGCTCGTCGGAGAGGACGACGGTGTCGGGTGTGATCAAGGCTCCCAGCGTGGAGACAACGGCGGCATAAGCCGAGGAGTAAGCAACCGCCGACTCGCGATCGTGGAAGCCGGCGAGCCGACTCTCCAGGGCTACATGAGCCTGATAGGTGCCGGATATGAAGCGAACGGCCCCCGGACCGGCACCGAACTCTCTGGTTGCCTTCTCCTCGGCATCGAGGACCGCGGGATGTGTGGACAGACCGAGGTAGCTGTTCGAGTTCATCCTCAGGAAGTCCCGGTCGCTCCCGGCGAGCCGGTAGCGCGGGCCTCGACCCGCACTCGGCGGCACGACGCCAGTGACCACCGACTCGTTACCTTTGTGAGTTCCCGTCGAGCGCAACTCGTCCAGTTCGGCCTCGAGTGTCTCGTCCAGTCGGTTGCTTGGCATCGGCGTTCGAGCATAGGGTGCGACACAATGACCCGGCTCGGATTCATAGGCCTCGGCATCATGGGCAGGGGAATGGCTGCCAACCTGGTCGGTGCCGGTCATCGGGTGACTGTTTGGAATCGGACCCCGGGCAAGGCCGATGGTCTCGACGTGAACATTGTCGATGACGCCGCGTCGGTGGGGCCGGAGTCAGACATCGTGTTCGTCTGCGTCTCCGACACCCCCGATGTCGAGGAGGTCGTGTTCGGTGACTACGGGGTCATCCATGGCATGACCGAGGGAGACACGCTGGTCGACCACTCCACGATTTCACCGATGGCAACCCGCGACTTCGCCACCCGGGCCGAGGAGCTCGGTGTCTCCTGGGTGGACGCACCGGTCTCTGGCGGATCCGAAGGCGCCCAGCGGGGAACTCTGGCGGTGATGGCCGGCGGGCCGAATCCAGCTCTGGAGCGGGTGAGGCCATTCATGGAGGCGTACTCATCGTCGATCGTCCACGTGGGCGAGGAGCCCGGCTCGGGTCAGATGGTCAAAGCAGTGAACCAGGTCCTCGTTGTCCTCAATCAGCTCGCCGCGTCGGAGGCTCTGATGCTGGCGGATGCGGCCGGGCTCGATCTGCACAAGACTCTGGCCGCAGTCGAAGGCGGCGCCGCCGGGTCGTGGATGTTGTCGAACCGGGGGCCTCAGATGATCGAGCGCGACTGGAGCCCGGGATTCACCATCGACCTCCAGCAAAAAGACCTGAGACTGGTGTTGGCGACAGCCGACGAGTTGGGAGCGACGATGCCGGGGACCGCCCTGGTCCACCAGCTCTATCGGGCACTCCAGGCCCGTGGCCTCGGCTCCGAAGGCAACCACGCCCTGGTCAAGGCCCTCGAGCACCTCACCGGCAACGAGTTGGGGACCTGAAAGACCGTTCTGTGAAGATCCTTCGCGAAGGGGTCGCGAAGGATCTTCACAGAACGGTTATCACGCCCCCAGCAGGTCTTGTTTGACCCGGGCGACGTGGCCGGTCGCCTTGACGTTGCGGTAGGCCTTCTCCACCTGACCGTCCTCGTCGACCACAAA
>Ga0307505_10002153_pt1 | contig 14131 bp, 12 predicted proteins | sample 23_S_MG_FD_202183 | JGI IMG/M metagenome (GOLD analysis project Ga0307505, IMG submission 202183) | Soil microbial communities from Populus trichocarpa stands in riparian zone in the Pacific Northwest, United States - 23_S | ecosystem: Environmental > Terrestrial > Soil > Riparian zone > Trees...
GACAGCTGCGGGTTCTTCACGCGCGATGCCGACACCTTCGCACGCGTGGCCGACGTGCTGCTCGGTGCCGATCCCGCACCGCTGCCCGCCGCGCCGCGGCTGCTGCAGCCGACGGACGTCTGGGCGCTGCTCGCGCCGGAGGTGCAGGCGGCGTTGCAGCCCGCGCTCGCGCGGGTCGCGGCGCGCCTCGGGCCAGCGCAGCCGTGCACGGTGGTGCTGGACAGCTTCGATGCGATGTACTGGCACTTCCGCTACTTGCAGGGGCGCGAGGCGTGGCAAAGCGACGGCGCGTTTATCACTCGCCATGCGCCACCGCTGGGCCCGGGCGTGGCCGAGCGCTTCGCGTGGTCGCGCAACGTCAGTGACGACCAGGTGGCCGATGCGACGGCTTTCCGCGGCGCGTTGCGCATGCAGCTGCGATCACTGCTGGGCTCCGATGGCGTGCTGGTGATGCCCACGATGCCGGACGTCGCGCCGCTGCTGACGACCTCCGAAACCGAACTGGAGGATTATCGAAACGCCGCGATCCGCATGCTGTGCATCGCCGGGCTGTCGGGTTTCCCGCAACTCAGCATGCCGCTGGCAAACCGCCTGGGCGCGCCGCTGGGGCTGTCGCTGCTGGGACCGCCGGGGTCGGACCGCTCGCTGGTCGCAGCAGCGCAGGCGATCGCTCGGGGTTAGCGGTTCAGTCCGCTGCGCGGGGCTGGCCGCACAGCCGCCGCGGTCAGCCGCTGCACTGGCCGCCGATGTGCGGCGGCGCGTGACGTCAACGCGCGCGGTCCAGCATCGCGTGCAGCAGCACGTTGGCACCCGCCGTCAGGTGCTCGGGCTGCGCATCCTCGATCTCGTTGTGCGAGATGCCGTCACGGCACGGCACGAAGATCATCGCGGTCGGCGCGGTGCGCGCGACGTAGACCGCGTCGTGGCCGGCGCCGCTGACGATGTCCATGTGCGATGCGCCGAGCTGCCGTGCGCCGGCCCGCACGGCCTGCACCAGTTCCGCCGCGAAAGCCACCGGCGGAAAGTAGACGACCTGCTCGACCGTCGCGCGCACCGTGCCCTCGGCCTGCAGCGCGGCGGCGGCCGCGCGCAACTCGGCGTCCATCGCGGCCAGACCCTCGTCGGTGGTGTGGCGGAAGTCCACGGTGAAGGTCACGCGCCCGGGAATGACGTTGCGCGAGTTGGGAAACACGCTGACATAGCCGACGGTGCCGCGCCCGTGCGGCTGCCGCCGCAGCGCGATCGCGTTGACCTGATGCATCAGTCCGGTCGCCGCCAGCAGCGCGTCCTTGCGCAGGCGCATCGGCGTCGGGCCGGCATGGGCCTCGACGCCGGTCACCGTGACGTCGTACCAGCGCTGGCCGAGCGCACCGGTCACCACGCCGATGGTGCAACCGACATCCTCCAGCACTGGCCCCTGCTCGATGTGCGCCTCGAAGTAGGCTCCGAGGGCCGGTGCGCCGTCGGCGATGGCGGCTGGCGCATCGCCAGCGTAGCCGATGGCCGCGAGCGCGTCGGCGACGGAGACGCCATCGCGGTCACACTGGGACAGCGCGTGGGCCTGCGTGAAGGCGCCGGCGTAGACGCCGGACCCCATCATCACCGGCACGAAGCGCGAACCTTCCTCATTGGTCCAGATGCAGACTTCGATAGGCGCAGCCGTTTCGATGCCGAAGTCGTTCAGCGTGCGCAGCACTTCGATGCCTGCCAGCACGCCGTAGTTGCCGTCGAACTTGCCGCCGGTGGGCTGGGTGTCGATGTGACTGCCCGTCGCGATGGCCGGACGCACCGGATCGGTGCCGGCCCGGCGCATGAAGATGTTGCCGATGGCATCCACCCGGACCGAGCAGCCCGCAGCGCGCGCCCAGGAGATCACCAGATCGCGGCCCTGCCGGTCCAGGTCGGTCAGCGCCAGGCGGCATACGCCGCCGCGCGGCGTGGCGCCGATGGCGGCCAGATCCATCAGCGATTGCCACAGGCGGGAGCCGTTGACGGCCAGCGAGCCCAACGAAGAGGCGGGAGCGGAAAGGTCGGTCATGGAGGAGAGCCGATGCGACGGTGATGCGGTGAAGTACCGCAGCCCATGCAAGCTTAGTACCAGCGACGCGGCACGCGCGCTGCGACGGCGCGGCCGCCTGCCCGCTTACTCCTCGGCGCCGCGCACCACGCGCCGGATCACCGACTCCGAGAAGCCGCGACCGGCCAGGAAGCGCATCTGCCTGCCGCGGTCCGTCGGGTCGGCCGCCGGCGCGCCGAAGCGGCGCTGCCAGACGGCTCGCGCGCGGGTGAACTCCGTCCTCTGCAGCTCGGCCACTGCGCTGCGCACCAGTTCTTCGTCGACGTCATGCGTGCGCAGTACCTGCCGTACCCAGGCAGCACCGTAGCGTTCGCCGCGGGTGCGCGCCAGCGAACCGACGAAACGCTCGTCGGACAGCAACCGATCGGCTTCCAGGGCGTTCAGCAGGCGCGTCAGCTCATCCGCATCCGCTGCATGCGGCGCGAGCTTGCGCGCCAGTTCGGTGCGGCTGTGCTCGCGGCGCGCGAGGTAACCCAGCGCGCGCGCGCGCAGCGACTTCTGCCGTGGCGGTCGGGCCGGCCGGCCGGGCTCGGCGTCAGTCGCCATCCTTCGCGGCGACATTGGCAGCTCCGACGCGCGCGGCCACGCCCAGCTTCTCGCGGACACGGTTCTCGATGTCCATCGCGATGGCCGGATTGGCGCGCAGGAACTCGCGGGCGTTGTCCTTGCCCTGGCCGATGCGGTCGCCGTTGTAGCTGTACCAGGCGCCGGACTTGTCGACGATGTTGTGCTCGGAGCCGAGATCGAGGACCTCGCCTTCGCGCGAGATGCCTTCGCCGTACAGGATGTCGAAGTTCGCCTGCTTGAACGGCGGCGCGACCTTGTTCTTCACGACCTTGACCTTGGTCTCGGAGCCAATGACCTCGTCGCCCTTCTTGATGGATCCGATGCGGCGGATGTCCAGCCGGACCGATGCGTAGAACTTCAGCGCGTTGCCGCCGGTGGTCGTTTCGGGGTTGCCGAACATCACGCCGATCTTCATGCGGATCTGGTTGATGAAGATGACCAGGCAGTTCGTGCGCTTGATGTTGCCGGTGAGCTTGCGCAGCGCCTGCGACATCAGGCGGGCCTGCAGGCCGGGCAGCGAATCGCCCATCTCGCCTTCGATCTCGGCCTTGGGCGTCAGTGCGGCGACGGAGTCAATGACGATCAGGTCCACAGAGCCGGAACGCACCAGCGCGTCGGTGATCTCCAGCGCCTGCTCGCCGGTGTCGGGCTGCGACACCAGCAGGTCCTGCAGGTTGACGCCCAGCTTCTGTGCGTACTGGATATCCAGCGCGTGCTCGGCGTCGATGAACGCACAGGTGCCGCCGATCTTCTGCATCTCGGCGATGACCTGCAGCGTCAGCGTGGTCTTGCCCGACGATTCCGGACCGTAGACCTCGACCACGCGGCCGCGCGGCAGGCCGCCCACGCCCAGCGCGATGTCCAGGCCCAGCGAGCCGGTGGACACCACCTGGATGTCCTCGGCCACCTCGCCGTCGGCCAGGCGCATGACCGAACCCTTGCCGAACTGCTTCTCGATCTGCGCCAATGCGGCGGCCAGCGCCTTCTGCCGCTCCTTGCTGTCCGTCACCAACAGGCTCCTTCCGTCGTCCATCGCCGCCTCCACCTGAGCTGAAACTGGTAGCGCCCCCGAGGGCACCGAGATTGTCTGCACTGAGATTATTTACAGTGTCAGCACTGTATATAGTTTCAGTATCCACTGTCAACCGCGCCGTCCGCCGGGCAGCGTGAACGGTGTGCAGCGCGGCTTGTACGGGCGGCGGCGGCCGACCTAGACTGCGGCACCCGCAACCCGGCCGCCGACACAGTCGCAGGCAGCTGCACAGCATACCCGCGGGGCCGGGCCGCCCTCTTTCAGCACCGCCGAACCATCATCAACCCATGCGCATCCTGATCGCCGAAGACGACGCCGTGCTGGCCGACGGGCTGTCGCGCTCGCTGCGCGCGGGCGGCTATGCGGTGGACGTGGTGCAGAGCGGCGACGCCGCCGACACTGCGCTGACCGCGCAGCCCTTCGACCTGCTGATCCTCGACCTGGGCCTGCCGCGGCTGTCGGGCCTGGACGTGCTGCGGCGGCTGCGCGCGCGCAACGGCACGGTGCCGGTGCTGATCCTGACGGCCGCCGACAGCGTTGAGCAGCGCGTGCGCGGCCTGGACCTCGGTGCCGACGATTACATGGCCAAGCCCTTCGCGCTGTCGGAGCTGGAGGCGCGCGTACGGGCACTGACACGGCGCGCGGCCGGCGGCTCGCAGACCGTGCTGAAGCACGGGCCGCTGCGGCTCGACCAGGTGGGCCATGCCGCCTATCTGAACGACCAGATGCTCGACCTGTCGGCGCGCGAGCTCAGCCTGCTGGAGATCCTGCTGCAGCGACCGGGCCGGCTGGTCAGCAAGGAGCAGCTCGTCGACCACCTGTGCAGCTGGGGCGAGGAGGTCAGCACCAACGCCATCGAGGTCTACGTGCACCGGCTGCGCAAGAAGATCGAGACCGACGCGGTGCGCATCGTCACCGTGCGCGGCCTCGGCTATTACCTGGAGCGCTTTGCGGACCCGGCCGCGGAAGTCGCCGCGGGCAGCGGTTGATGACGCGCAGTGCGGTGGTTCCCGACGCGCCGCCGGCCGCTGCGATGCGCTCACGCCCGGTGGCGGGCGTGCATGGGTACTTCAGTGAGCGCTGATGCCTGACGACGCCGCATCGAAACGCCGACTGCGCGTGCCCTGGCCGCGGCGCCGGGCCGCTGCTGCAGCGCCCGCGCCGGCTGAGGAAGAAGTCGCCCCGGCACCCTTCACGCTGGACGCGGAATCCGCCGACTCTGCAGCGCAGCGGCGCAACGCGCTGCACGGCCGCCTGCATTTCGAGAAGCGCTCGCTGTTCGGCGAGATCCTCGACTGGATGCTGGCGCCGCTGCTGCTGCTGTGGCCGATCAGCGTGACGGTCACCTACATCGTCGCGCAGACCATCGCCAACGGACCCTACGACCGCAGTCTGGCCGACGCCGTGCACGCAGTCGCGCATCACATGCGCGCGAAGGACGGCAGCATCACGCTGCAGTTGCCGATGAGCGCGCGCGACATCCTCGGCGGCGACGCGAGCGACGGCATCTTCTACCTGGTGCAGGGGCCGGGCGGCGAATTCATCGCCGGTGACGGACCGCTGCCGGTGCCCCCGGTAAGCGGCAACCCTGCAGCGGGCGACGTGCAGTTCCGTCCGGGCCACGTGCTGGACGAGGAGGTACGCGTCGCCTACAAGTGGGTGGAGGTGAGCCCTGCCGCCGGCGCCGAGCCCGCGCAGTTCGCGCTGGTGCAGGTGGCGGAGACACTGGAGAAGCGCTCGCAGCTCGCCGGCGAGATCATCCGCGGCGTCATCATTCCGCAGTTCGTCGTGCTGCCCATCGCGGTAGTGCTGGTGTGGTTCGGGCTGACGCGCGGACTGGCGCCGCTGGCGGACCTGCAGGCGCGCATCCGCTCGCGTCCGCCCGACGATCTGTCGCCCATCGACGCCGGCGGCGCGCCCGAGGAGATCGCGCCGCTGGTCAGCTCCTTCAACGAGCTGCTGGCGCGGCTGTCGCAGAACATCGAGATGCAGCAGCGCTTCCTGGCCGATGCGGCCCACCAGATGAAGACGCCGCTGGCCGGCCTGCGCACGCAGGCAGAGCTCGCACTGCGCGAGACCGATCCGCAGGAGCTGCGGCGCACGCTACGGCATATCGCGGCCGCCACCGAGCGCTCGACGCACCTGATCAACCAGCTGCTGGCGCTGGCGCGCGCCGAGTACCAGGCGAGCGACCCCAGCGGCGTGGAGGTCGTGAACCTGGTACCGCTGACGCGCGCGGTGGTGCACGACTTCGTGCCCGATGCGATCCAGCGCGGACTGGACCTGGGCTTCGAAGGCGAAAGCCGGCCGTTGCAGATCGTCGCGGTGCCGATGCTGGTGCGCGAGTTGCTGAAGAACCTGATCGACAACGCGCTGCGTTACACGCCGTCGGGCGGCACCGTCACCGTGCGGCTGGCGCGGCGCGGCGAGGCGGCCTTCATCGAGGTCGAGGACACGGGGCCCGGCATCCCCGAGACCGAGCGCCCGCGCATCTTCGACCGCTTCTATCGCATCCTCGGTACCAACGTTGACGGCAGCGGGCTGGGGCTGGCGATCGTGCGCGAGATCGCGCAGCAGCACGGCGCGCTGGTGCGCATCGGCAACAACCCAACGGGCGACGCGCGCCGCCCGGGCACGCTGATCAGCGTGGAATTCGAAGCGCTGGACGCCAGCCAGCCGACGGTGGACCTGTCGCTGCGCTGACGAGCCGCCCTGCGCGGCGCGCGGCGGCTCGTTTGACCCCGCTTCCTCCGGCCGGCATAATTTCGGGCTCGTTGCGATCGGCTGTGGCTTCAACCCATTGCAGGCCGGGGCAGGCATCGGCCGGCAGATGTCAGGCCGTAGGCCCGGGGTCGTTAGCTCAGTCGGTAGAGCAGCAGACTTTTAATCTGTTGGTCGCAGGTTCGAATCCTGCACGACCCACCAACGAAGAAGGCCGCAGCGCAGTCAGCAGTCATGTCGGGGGTCGTTAGCTCAGTTGGTAGAGCAGCGGACTCTTAATCCGTAGGTCGAAGGTTCGAATCCTTCACGACCCACCACCCGACTTCCAACCCCTCGCTTTGATTCTGGATCGGCCTCGACACGCGGCCCGACTGGCATGGGGCGGGTGTTGCTAATTTTGCTACATTTGAAGCAAAATTAGCTACATGAACGACGCCCCTTCACTAGCAGGCTTCCTGCTGGGACGAACACGAGCGGCAGTTCTGTCGGAACTGCTGCTGCATCCGGACACCGCCCTGCACGTGCGGGCTCTTGCGCGCGCAACAGGTGCAAATGCCGGGTCTCTGCATCGTGAACTGCGCGGCCTCGCGGACGTGGGTGTCTTGAGTCGCGAGGAAGTCGGCCGACAGGTGCTCTATCGCGCGAACCTCGCGTGCCCGGTCTTCCCCGAACTTAGAAGCCTGCTGAAAAAGACGTCTGGCTTGGCAGACGTGCTGCGCGACGCGCTGGCGCCCTTGGGCGGCAAGGTGAAAGTGGCATTCGTCTACGGCTCCGTCGCGCATGGCACCGAGTCCGCAAACAGCGACATCGACCTGATGGTACTAGGCTCCGTGGGGTTCGCGGACCTGGCGCGCGCACTGGCGGCCGCGCAGGCGTCCTTGGGTCGCGAGATCAATCCGACGATCATGAGTCAGCGCGAGTTTGCTCGGCGACAGGCGGAGCGAGAGGCTTTCACTGCCAGCGTCGTCGCTGGGCCACGGATCTGGGTGAAAGGCAACAACGATGACATTGCAGAACTTGCTGCGCATCGGCCGGCTTAAGACCCACTCGCCGTCACCCGCTGAGGTGCAGCGCCTGCTCGCTGCCATCGACCGCAATCTGATGGATGCCTCCGTCGCCGCGATCAGCGACGAGACTCGATTCGACGTAGCCTATAAGGCAATCATGCAGTGCGCTCTGGTGGCAATGATGGCCTCAGGCTTCCGGCCGTCCACCAGCGAACCCGGACATCATCAGACGCTGCTGCAGTCGCTGCCGTTGACGCTCGGCCTGGCAAACGATCGCTGGGTCGTACTGGACGCGCTTCGCCGACAACGCAATGCCAACGACTACACAGGGCAGCCGATCGGTTCAGCGACACTCGCGGACTGCCTTGCACAGGCCCAGGCGCTGCGCGCGGATCTACAAGCCCGACTGGCTGCCGAGCATCCGGCATTACTGGGCTGACGGACGACAGCCTGCGGCCACCTGCAGCAGTGTTTACTGCGATCTCTCGACTTGGTCGGCCTAATAGCTTGGCCTGCGATGCTGATGGGCGACCGCCAGAACATACAGGTGATCGGCTTCGACGAGTTCTCCCCGAGCCTCGGGCGAGAAGAGGATCCGCATCAGAGCGGGCCGACGATGTCCTCGGCCGGGATGCCGCGTACCTTGCCGGCCCGGTATTCCGTCAATCGCCGCTCGGCCTCTTCGATCCACATCCGGTCGATCGCCGGATCGGGCTGGTCGAGGCTGTGAAGTACGCGGTCGATCAGCTCGAGCCGCTCCGACGGATCAAGTTTGAGTGCCTGCTCGATCAGTTCTCGAGTACCCACGCGAAGCTCGCAGTAGTTACCGACAGTTTAAATGTACACCCGAGGGCGTGGCGTGGCCTTGGTCGCCTCGGTCTTCTCGCCGCAGGCGGCCACTGCAGTCGTGAAGGCGAGCACCAGCATCGCTCTCATCGCCCCCTCCCTCGTCGGCACCGCACTATGCGCCGCTGCCGGAATACGCCCGCTGGCGGAACCACTTCGTTGCAATCCACTTCTCGCCAGCGCCCACCGGGCTGCCGCCATGCAATGTCCGCGCGTCCAGCGCGCCTTCCTCCGAGCAGTACGCGAAGTAGACGGCATTGCCCTTGCGCGGCAGCACGTCGATGCCGACCTCGGGAAACACCGTGGAGCCGCCGGCGTCCACGTCGTTCAGATACATGATCAGCGTCGCGATGCGCTGGCCGCCCTGCGTCAGCACCTGCTCGTTGCCGGGCTGCTTCGGGTCGAAGTAGTCGAAGTGCGGCCGGTACTCTCCGCCGCGCTCGTAGTGCAGTATCTGGATGGGTTCGCCGTTCTCCACCGGGTATTCGACGAGGTCGGCGATGCGCTGCTCCAGTCGGCTGATCAGCTCGTTCTCCCCGCGATCGAAATAGGTGCCGTAGCTGGTGCGGTGCGGATGCACGTCGTAGCTGCCGGTTTCGTTGTTGACGACGCTGGACCGCTCCAGCTTGCCGCGCGACAGCAGCACCATCTCGTCACACTCCTCGGCCGACAGCAGGTTGCCGAACAGGATGATGCGCGGCGCGGTCAGCGCGAACAGCATGTGCACGTCGCGGTCCGGCGTGGCGATGGTGCTGGGCATCGCCACCAGTTGCTGGCTCAACGTCTGCGCGCCCTGCGGCCCGTCCATGGCCGCCACGGCGGGCTGCGCCGCCGGCGACGGTGCGGGCGGCACGGCGGGTGCCGGCGTTGCCAGCGGTATGGCCTTGAAGGCCGCCTCCACGACATCGCGCGCGTACTTTTGCTGATAGCCGGCCGCGACCAGTGATTTCAGCGTTGCGTCGCGCGTCGAGCCGCGCTTCACGGTGTCGCGCAGCCAGGACTGCAGGTCCGGGGCAAGGCTGTCGAATTTCATGGCGGGCATCGGAGGCCTGATCGCTCGCAGTTTAGCCGTAGGAATCGCGTCGTGAAGGCACGGGCGCACAGGCAGTATCCTTGCTGACTGTGTCGTGAATTTGTACTGCGGAGCCAAGCGGGAGACCGACAATGTTGCAGAAAGTGGGAATGCCGTCGCTAGCCGACGGCGCGCTGCTCAGGACCGATGCATACATCGACGGCGCGTGGTGCGGCGCGAGCGGCGGCGCGCGATTTGCTGTTACCAATCCGGCCGATGGCCTGCGCATCGCCGAGGTCGCCAACTGCGACCGCAGCGATGCCGAGCGGGCAATCGCCGCGGCCGATCGCGCGTGGCCCGCGTGGCGCCGCAAGACGGCGAAGGAACGCGCGGCGTTGCTGCGCGCCTGGTTCGATCTGATGCTCGCGCACCAGGAGGATCTGGCCAAGCTGATGACCGCCGAGCAGGGCAAGCCGCTGGCCGAAAGCCGCGGCGAGGTCGTCTACGGCGCGTCCTTCGTCGAGTGGTTCGCCGAAGAAGGCAAGCGCGTCTATGGCGACACGCTGCCGACGGTGGCCGCCGACCGGCGGCTGCTGGTGTTCAAGGAGCCGATCGGCGTGGCGGCGGCGATCACGCCGTGGAACTTCCCCAACGCGATGATCACGCGCAAGGTGGCGCCGGCGCTGGCGGCCGGCTGCACGGTGGTGGTGAAGCCCGCGGAGCAGACGCCGCTGTCGGCGCTGGCGCTGGCGGAGCTTGCACAGCGCGCCGGCCTGCCGCCCGGCGTGTTCAACGTGGTGCCGGCCGACGAAGAGCGGTCGATCGATGTCGGCAAGGCGCTGTGCGAGTCGCCCATCGTGCGCAAGCTGTCGTTCACCGGATCCACGGCGGTCGGGCGCATCCTGATGCAGCAGAGCGCGCCCACGCTGAAGAAGCTGTCGCTGGAACTGGGCGGCAATGCGCCGTTCATCGTGTTCGATGATGCCGACCTGGATGCTGCGGTCGAAGGCGCTCTGGCCTCGAAGTACCGCAACACCGGCCAGACCTGCGTGTGCACAAACCGCTTCTACGTGCAGGAAGGCGTTTACGAGTCCTTCGTGCAGAAGCTCGCCGCGAAGGCACGCGGCCTGAAGGTGGGATCGGGCTTCGAATCCGGCGTGCAGCAGGGGCCGCTGATCGACGGCAATGCGCTCGCAAAGGTCGAGGCACACGTGGCCGACGCGCTGGCGCACGGCGCACGTGTGCTCACCGGCGGCAAGCCGCACGAGCTGGGCGGCACGTTCTTCCAGCCGACGGTACTGGCCGACGTCACGCCGCAGATGCTGGTCGCGCGCGAGGAAACCTTCGGCCCGGTGGCGCCGGTGTTCCGCTTCGCGACGGAGGACGAGGCAGTGGCGGCGGCCAACTCCACGGAGTTCGGCCTGGCTGCGTACTTCTACTCGCGCGACGTGGCGCGCGTGTTCCGCGTGGCCGAGCGGCTGGAAAGCGGCATGGTGGGCGTCAACACCGGCATCATCTCCAACGAGGTGGCGCCTTTCGGCGGCGTCAAGCAGTCGGGCATCGGGCGCGAGGGGTCGAAGTACGGCATCGACGAGTACCTGGTCATCAAGTACGTGTGCATCGGCGGGATGTAAGGGTAGAAGAAGTCAAGGTGGATCCCCGCTTTCGCGGGGATGACACCATACCGAATACCGCTGTCATCCCCGCGAAAGCGGGGATCCATTTTTCGAGCGCTACGCCCGCTACGCCTTCTCGTTGAGCAGCCACTCGCGCGCCTGCGCAAGCTCGTCCTTCTTGGCGCCGACCACGCGCGGGAAGCGCAGGTCCAGCCGTTCCACCGCGTCGACGATCGCCGCGGCCACCACCAGCCGCGTAAACCACTTGTTGTCGGCGGGCACCACGTACCACGGCGCCTCGGGTGTCGCGGTCGCACGTATCGCGTCCTCGTAGGCCTTCATGTAGGCATTCCAGTGCTCGCGCTCGCGCACGTCGCCCAGCGAGAACTTCCAGTGCTTGTCGGGTTCGTCGAGCCGCTCGAGGAAACGCTTCTTCTGCTCCTTGCGCGACACGTGCAGAAAGAACTTGACGACCGTCGTGCCGTTGCGTGTCAGGAAGTCCTCGAAGCGCGCGATGTCCTGCAGGCGCTGCTCGAAGATCTTCTTGGTCACCACCTCCGGCGGCAGCTTCTGTGCGGCCAGGATCGACTTGTGCACGCGCACGACCAGCACTTCCTCGTAGTAGGAACGGTTGAAGATGCCGATGCGGCCGCGTTCGGGCAACGCCTTCCAGTGCCGCCACATCCAGTCGTGGTCCAGGTCCTCGGTCGACGGCTGCTTGAAGGACGTGACCTGGCAGCCCTGCGGGTCGACGCCACTCATCACGTGCTTGATGGTGCCATCCTTGCCGGCGGCATCCATCGCCTGGAAGATCAGCAGCAGCGAGCGGCGATCCTGCGCGTAGAGCTTGGACTGCTCCTCGGCCAGCCAGCTCACGCCATCGGCCGTGCGCTGCCGCGCCATCGGCTTGCTGCCGTCGTCCATGCCGCCCATGTCGCCCGGATCCAGGTCCTTCAGACGGAACTTCGCACCGCGGATCACGCGGTATGGCTGCAGCAGCTGCTCCATCTGCTTGCGGCTCTTGCGATCGAGTATGGCCATGGGAGTCTCCGCGCGTTTCTAGATGACGATCTGCGTGCCGATCTCGATCACGCGGTTGGGCGGAATGCGAAAGTAATCGGATGCGGGCTGCGCGTTGCGCATCATCCACCCGAACAGCTTCTCGCGCCACGCCGCCATGCCATGTCGCTTGCCGGTCACGATGGTCTCGCGCGACAGGAAGAACGACGCGGTGTTGACGTCCAGATCGAACTCGTAGGTGCGTCCCAGCAGCTTCGCGATGTCGGCGATGTCGTAGGAGTCCTTGAAGCCCAGCTTGATCTTCACGGCGAAGCAGCCATCGCCCAGCTCGCGGATCTCGGCGGCCTGCGTGGCGTCCACGTGCGGCACGTCCTGCGGCAGCGCGGTCAGGAAGATCACGTGCTCGTGCAGCACGCGGTTGTGCTTCAGGTTGTGCAGCAGCGCAGCCGGCACCTCGTCGGCGATGGCCGCCAGGAACACCGCAGTGCCTTCGACGCGCTGCGGCGGATAGGTCGACAGGCTTTTGATGAACGGCGCCAGCGCCAGCCCCGCGCGCGCGCGCTCCGCGTTCACCAGCGCGCGCCCGCGCTTCCACGTGGACATCAGCAGATACAGCAGGCCGCCGAACGCCAGCGGCAGCCAGCCGCCGTGCGGGATCTTCGCGGAGTTGGCCGTCAGCAGAAGCAGGTCCAGCAGCAGCAGCGGCAGCAGCAACAGCAAGCGCCCCGGCAACCAGCACCAGCGGTGATGCGCGACGACGATGACGCCCAGCATCGTGATGATCATCGTGGTGGACACCGCCACGCCGTAGGCGCCGGCCAGGCTGGACGAGCTGCCGAAGCCCACGACCAGCAGCGCGACCAGCACCAGCAGCGCCCAGTTGACGAACGGCACGTAGACCTGGCCGAACGCGGTGTCCGACGTGTAGTGCACCGACATGCGCGGCATATAGCCGAGATTGATCGCCTGGCTGGTGATCGAGAACGCGCCCGAGATCACGGCCTGCGACGCGATGACCGTCGCGGCGGTGGCCAGTACCACCAGCGGCAGCTGCAGCACCGGCGGCGCCAGCAGGAAGAAGGGATTGCGCACGGCCTCCGGCGACGACAGCACGAGGCTGCCCTGGCCGAAGTAGTTGAGCATCAGGCAGGGCATCACCAGCCAGAACCACGCGAGATAGATGGGCCGACGGCCAAAATGACCCATGTCGGCGTACAGCGCCTCCGCGCCGGTCACCGCCAGAAACACCGCCGCCATCACCGTCAGCGTCAGCAGCGGATGCGTGGCCGCGAATCCCAGTGCATGCACCGGCTCCAGCGCGGTCAGCACGATGGGCTGGCGCACGATCTGCACGGCACCGAGCACGCCCAGCGTCACGAACCACACGACCATCACCGCGCCGAACACGCGGCCGATGCGTGCAGTGCCGCGGCGCTGTATCGCGAACAGCGCGAGCAGCACCAGCAGCGTCACCGGCACCACCGCCGCCTCGAAGGCCGGCGACACCACCTCGAGCCCCTCCACGGCCGCCAGCACTGAGATCGCCGGCGTGATCACGCTGTCGCCGTAGAACATCGCCGCGCCGAACAGGCCCAGCGCCACCGCGACGGCGCTGGCGCGACTGTGCACCGGCATGTGCCGCAGCACCAGTGCCAGCAGCGCGAGGATGCCACCCTCGCCGCCGTTGCCCGCGCGCATGACGATCAGCACGTACTTGACCGACACGACCAGCGTAACGATCCAGAAGATCATCGACAGCACGCCCAGCACCTCGGCCTGCGAGATGCCGGCGCCATGCACGCCGGCCACGCTCTCGCGGAACGCGTACAGCGGACTGGTGCCGATGTCGCCGTAGACGATGCCCAGTGCGGCGATCAGCAGTGCGCTGGACGGCGACGAAGGACGGGAGGGGGGATCCGACGACATGGTGCTGCCTTCGCTGACGGGTGTGGCGCAGGATGCGCCGGTCGGCTGACGGGAGGCTTGCGCGGATCGCTGAGTCGTGGAGCGGGTGAAGGGAATCGAACCCTCGTATGCAGCTTGGGAAGCTGCCGTTCTGCCATTGAACTACACCCGCAGTGCGTAGAATTGTAACGATGAATCCCGCTGCAACCATGGTCTCAACGCTGCAGATCCACGTCAACGGTAAGCCGGTGGCGCTGGCGCAGCCGCTGACGGTGGCCGCACTGCTGTTGCAGTCCGGGCACGCCGGCAAGCGTGTCGCGGTCGAGA
>Ga0307505_10002154_pt1 | contig 14130 bp, 15 predicted proteins | sample 23_S_MG_FD_202183 | JGI IMG/M metagenome (GOLD analysis project Ga0307505, IMG submission 202183) | Soil microbial communities from Populus trichocarpa stands in riparian zone in the Pacific Northwest, United States - 23_S | ecosystem: Environmental > Terrestrial > Soil > Riparian zone > Trees...
GAGCGGCGGGCCAATGCGGCGCGCGATTATCTGCTCTCGCAAGAGGTGCCGGCGGCGCGGCTGCTGGTCACCAGCTGGGGCAAGGAACGTCCGGTCGCGACCGGCTCCGACGAGAGCGCCTGGGCGCAGAATCGCCGGGCAGTGACCGTGGTCGTCAGATGAGCTTGCACGCTGTCAAAAGTCCAACCGCGCGTTCGTCTAGGGAGGGGCCGCGGGGGCCCCAATAGAGGTGGAGAGCAAGGCAAATGAACGACCTAGTAGCATGTGTGTTGGTAGCGTTTGCTATATACATCTCCGGCTTGGGTCTGTTTAATACATTATATGAACAAAAAGGCGGAGCCATTGCATTTCTCCGTCTTAATCATCCGGATCCGATATTAAAGCTCTCCGCAGCGCTATTAGCAATTTCTGCCATACTGTTTCTGGCTATCCCATTCAGTACCGTTGGGTTCGAACTAGCTACGACAGCTATTATACTATTCGTAATCCACGTTGGAATTCTCTTTGTAAGGCGACCATGACGCTCACATTGAGCAAACCAGGTGTGCCGGGCTTCCACAAAATTCCAAAAAGTCCGATCGTCGACTGGACGATTTTCTTTCTTGGTTGGCTGCTGATGCTGCTGCAGCCTGTTGCTGGATTGTTGGCAGGGCCCGGCGGTGTCCTAGTGTTCGCACTCGGGCTTTCGATGGTGCTCCGGACTAGTCTCAGGTCACGCCGGCGCTATGCCAGTTTCAAAGGCTGGCAACCGAGAGCCGGAAGAGCAATGGACGCTTCGCGACCGATGGTCCGGATACAAATATGCTGAAGTCCCTTCACGAAGTTGACCGGTCGCAGATGAATGTGCAATCGGGGCCCGCGCGACGGCCTGGCTGTAAAACACATTGTAAAAACTTGTGTTTGGGACCCCGCTAAGTATTTGAAATGCGGGTGTAGCTCAATGGTAGAGCAGAAGCCTTCCAAGCTTACGACGAGGGTTCGATTCCCTTCACCCGCTCCATTTTAAGTCTGTCCGGGGGACAGACTTAAAATGGAGCGCCCGAACGGCGGCGAGCGGCGACCGCTAGTGCTGCCTGCCCATATCCGTCTTTCCAACTGCAACTTCCGCCCCCGCCCCGCATTGACAGCCGGGACCCGCGCGGCCATTTGGCGCGCCGACTGAGGGACGTCCGTCCCGCCATCTGGAGAGGTGGCCGAGTGGTTAAAGGCAGCAGACTGTAAATCTGCCCGCGCAAGCGTACGCTGGTTCGAATCCAGCCCTCTCCACCACCTGCCAGTGGCCCGACGCGGGGCCGTGCGTGGGCAGGAACGGCGAGCAGCAATCGGGCGGCTTGTCGCATTCCCCAGAGTTGAGCCGGGGATCGTGGCATAGACACCTTTTCTCGACTATCGCGTAAGGCCCGATCATGATTGCCGAGGCCGAAGTGAAAATCCTGATGTTCGGAAGTCTGGGCGAACAGATCGGACGGGAGATTTTCGAGGAGTTATCTGCGGACGGATGCACCATCGGCGAACTTCGTCAACGTCTGGTTGCCAAGGATCCGTCGCGTCAGGGGCTGCTCGATCCCGCGATCCGCGCAAGTGTCGATCAAATATTGGTGAAGGAGGATTTTGTCGTTCGACCCGGTCACGAACTGGCGTTCTTCCCCATGCTCTCGGGTGGATGACATGACACGAAATGTCCGGCTGGAAAGCAATGCAATTTTGCCCGATCGCGAACTCCGACTGTTCCTTGAAGGGCTGGACGGCGAAGGCGCCGTCGTCAATTTTACCGGCTTGGCCCGGCCTCGCAGCAGCGATGGCGAAGAGGTAACCGGCCTTTTCCTCGATCATTATCCCGGGATGACCCAAACCTCGCTTGAGCGCATCGCCAGTGAATCTTTGGTTCGGTTTTCGGGTCTCAAGGTAACCGTCGTCCACCGTATCGGTGCCGTAGTTGCCGGTGAGCCCATTGTCTTCGTGGCGGCCGCGGCCCTGCATCGCCGCGAGGCCTTTGAAGCTGCCCAATATGTGATGGACCGACTGAAGACCGAAGCGGTCTTTTGGAAACGGGAGGACCGTGCAGGCGGATCATCGTGGATCGAACCGACAGCGCATGATCTGTCCCGCCTCGGAAAATGAAAACGAGTTAGTCTCGACTAGCTAAGTCACCACTCGGTCCAAAATGGACCGAGAAGTCACCATCCGATCTGGTTTACGCTACATTATCGTCGTTTAATTGAGGACTCCCGCCATTTCGCTTACACTCGGGCGGATTCGCGGGGGGTCTTCGACTATGCTAGCGACAATAACGGGAATTCGGGTGGGTAAGGTGGCGTCTGACGAAATCGACACCGATCGCGGTTCAGGGCCCAGCGCAAGCTCGGTGGACCGACTCACCGCCGGCCAGCTGGACTGCCTCCGCCTGGTCGACCAGCATTTGTCGTCCAAGGAAATCGCGGTCGAGCTTGGAATCTCGTCGCACACGGTCGACCAGCGCATCCGCCTAGCGCTCCAGACCCTCGGGGTCGAGCGTCGGGCGCAAGCCGCGCGGCTGGTCGCCCAGCAACTTGGCCCATATCAACGGTTGATAGATCAATCGCCGTATATTGAGGCCAACCCAGGCACCGGCCAGTCCAGCGAGGCGGTCGGTTTTCAGATTCGGCACGCTGACCGTGCAGGGAGGGCTGGTGGCTCCGGTTTCAATACCGAGCAGAGGCCGGCGTCAAACTGGTCTTCCCTGCCTTTGCCGTTTGCAACGAGGAGTCACCCCAGGAATGAGATGAGCGTCGGCCACCGGCTGCTCTGGATCGTCCTGATCGCTATTGGCGCTATCTTTTCGGCGGGAATGTACCTCGCCGGGCTTGAGAGCCTTTCCAGGATGATCGGCCGCTAGGCGGACTGCCATTTCTCCTGTCAGCTAGACCGGTGCGCACTGCGCGTCCGGCAAGGAGAAGTTATGCGCAAACAAGTCATCGAGAATGCTGCTTTTGAAGTCGCCACCCAGATCCGCACGGTCGAGGATTGCATCGAGGATGCCTTGGTCGAGATCGCCGACCTGCAGTCGAAGATGCTCCGCGCCCGGGCCGCCGCCGGGGTCTCCACCTCAACCGGCCATGCCGCGCTTGAACAGCTTGCCACCGCCGTCCAGGCGCTGGTCACCGCGCGTGGCGGGATGGCCAATTGTCACGGCGAACTGCGCGATGCTAAGCAGTTCGTCCCAGGCCTGCGCACGGTCAGCTTTGGTGACGGCGACGAATGCCCGCCGAAAGTCGCTCGCACCGATTTGCGTATTGTCGCCTGACCGGCTTGAAGGGCCGGACTGTCTCGCAACGGTCCGGCCATTCACCTGATGCTTAGCCCGTACATCTATCACGCCCTGCTGATCGCCGTGTGTGCCTACGCCTTCCTGGCCGGGCGCAAGGATGAGCAGTTCGCGGCGGCGATCTGCCTGATCGCGACGGTGGCCACACGGCTGGTCCTGTCACCGACGGCGAGCCGTTATTCAGGTGTCGAGGCCGGCGTGTTCGTGGTGGATCTGCTGGTCCTGGCCGGTTTCACCGCCATCGCCCTGCGCTCGGACCGATTCTGGCCGCTATGGGTGGCCGGACTGCAACTGACGACGATCATCGCCCATATGCTCAAAGCGGCCCAGTTCGAGCTGATCCCGCAAGTCTATGCTGTCGCCGCCCGCTTCTGGGTCTACCCGATCTTCCTGATCATCGTGGTCGGCACCTGGCGAAGCCACCGCCGCCGCGCCGGCACCACCGGCGCCGCTTACCCTAGCTAGCCGCCCCGCGGCTGCGCTAGAGCGGGCGCATGGCCATCGCTCCTTTGTCCGCAACCGCGCTGATCGAGGCGCTCGACGAGCCCGCGCTGATCGTCGAGGGCGGACGGACCCTGGCCGCCAACGCCGCCGCGCGCGCCTTGTTCGGCAAGACCATCGCCGGCCGCGACATCCGCTTCGCCATCCGCCATCCGCAGGCCCTGCAGGCCATTCTCGCCGGCGGGCACCGCGACCTCGCTGTGGTCGGTCTCGCCAATGCCGAGCGGCCTTGGCAGCTGTCCGTCCGGCCCATTGGAAAGGGCGCCAGCCTGGTCCGGGTGACCGACCGGTCGGTGACGGTCGCGGCGGAGCGGATGCGGGTCGATTTCGTTGCCAATGCCAGTCATGAGCTGCGCACTCCGCTGGCCACGATTTCGGGCTTTGCCGAAACGCTGGCCGAGGATGGACCGCTAGCGGAGGGCGCGCGGCGCAAGTTTGGGGCCACGATCCATAATGAAGCGGCGCGAATGCTGAGGATCATCGAGGATCTGATGGGACTGTCACGGATCGAGGCCGATCGCTTCGTCGCACCGCGCGACTCGATCGATCTCGCCGCCGTCGCCCGGATCGCCGCGCAGCAGGTCGCGGCACTGGCCGAGCGCAAGGGTTGCGCAATCCTGGTCGCCGGGGACGGCGCCATTCCGGTAATCGGCGACTATGCGCAACTGGTCCAGGTGGCTGACAATCTTATAAGCAACGCTGTCCGCTATGGCTGCGGTGCCAATGCCGCTACGATCCGGATCGAAGTGCTCCACGACGCCGGGCGCGCCGTGCTTCGGGTGATCGACCAGGGTGATGGCATTTCCCCCGACCATCTGCCGCGGCTGACCGAGCGATTCTACCGGGTCGATCCAGCGCGGAGCCGCGAATCGGGGGGTACCGGTCTCGGCCTGGCCATCGTCAAGCATATCGTCGAACGCCATCGCGGTACGCTCGATATTCGAAGCCGTCTCGGCGCCGGTACAACGGTCGAGGTCCGTTTGCCGGTCCCCGACGCATCCTGACGGTCCGGCTGTCATCATATTGTAACAAGAGCGTCACACAGGCGCCGGGCGACAGGCCTAGTCCCGCTTCATCCGGGCCGGGGGCCCTTATTCAAAAAAGGCGAAAAATTGATGAACAAGTCGATCGCGCTCCTTCCCCTCGTGGCGCTTGTCGCCGCTTGCGGCGGCAACGGCTCAGGCGGGGGCGCCGCGGGCAGCCGGCTCAAGATCGTCGGCTCGTCGACGGTTTATCCGTTCACCACCGTGGTGTCGGAGGCATTCCAGCGCGCCAATCCTGGCAACAGCGCGATCGTTGAATCGACCGGCACCGGCGCGGGCATCAAACTGTTCTGCTCGGGCGTGGGAAGCACCTTCCCCGACATGGTCAATGCCTCGCGCCCGATGAAGGCATCCGAATATGCCGATTGCGTCAAGGCCGGCGCCAAGAACGTGATCGAATTGCCGGTCGGGATTGACGGGCTCGCCCTGATCCAGGCCAAGGGCCAGCCGGCGCTCAATGTCACTATCGCCGAAATCTACCAGGCGCTCGCAGCCAGCCCGTTTGGCAAGCCGCAGACCGCCACTACCTGGAAGGACGTCAACCCGGCGCTTCCAGCAATCAAGATCCGGGTGCTCGGCCCGCCGCCGACCAGTGGCACCCGCGACAGCCTGGCTGAGCTGATCCTTGAGAAGGGCTGCGATAGCGATCCGGCGATGAAGGAACTCAAGAAGTCCAATGCCGACCAGCACAAAACGACCTGCACCAAGATCCGTGAAGACGGTGCCTATGTCGAGGCGGGTGAGAACGACAATCTCCTGGTCCAGAAAGTCGCGGCGGATCCGGGCGCGCTCGGCGTGCTCGGCTACAGCTTCCTCGAGGAAAATGCCGACAAGGTCGCCGCCGTGTCGATTGCCGGCGTAACCCCGACCGAAGCGACGATTAGCGACCTGAGCTATCCGGGAAGCCGCAAACTATTCGTCTACATCAAGGGCGAGCATCTGGCGGCCAAGCCGTCGATCAAGCAGTTCGTCGATACCTATGCCAAGGCAATGGGTGCGGGCGGATTGCTTGCCAGGCGCGGGCTGGTTCCGCTGGGCAGCGCCGACGCGGCCGCTGCGGTCGCGCAAGCAAGTGCGCTCAAGCCGATTGATCCGGCGAGCCTGAAGTAAACTGCTGAGCGGACGAGCGCCATGAGCCTGACCGTTGCGCTCGTCGCGATCCTGGTGATCGCCGTTGCCGCCGGTCTGTTTGCCCGTAAGCGGGCGAACGGGCTGCGCGGTAGCGGCGCCCGCCTCAACAGCCTGCCCAATTATCACGCCGGCTTTGTCGGCCTGTGGACGCTCCTGCCGGCCTTGCTGTTCCTTGCCATCTGGACCCCTATACAGGGCCGGCTGGTCGACCGCGCGGTCCTTGCCTCCACGGCGGCGCAAACGCTGCCCGACTTTGCAATGACCCGCGACACCATCCTGGCCGAGGCGCGCAACATCGCCAGCGGCGCGATCGAGGCGGGATTCAATCCCGAATCGACTGCCCTCGCCCCGGTCTTCGCCGAGGCCGCCGCGCGCTATGCCGCGATCGGCGGCGGGATTACGATCCTGCTCGCATTGCTTGGAGGCTATTGGGCGCTGCGCCGGGTCAACGCCGACTTCCGCGCCAGGACCGGCGTTGAGCGGGTCGTCCTTAGCCTGCTTGTCCTCGCCTCGCTCATCGCGGTGCTGACGACGCTCGGGATCGTGCTGTCCTTATTGTTCGAAACCCTGCGCTTCTTCCGGCTGGTCAGCCCAACCGAATTCCTGTTCGGCACCACGTGGAGCCCGCAGATGGCCATCCGCGCCGACCAAGCTGGATCGTCGGGCGCGTTCGGATCAATCCCCTTGTTCTGGGGTACGGCCTTCATCGGCGCGATCATCGCCATGATCGTCGCCATCCCCTTGGGCTTGATGAGCGCGATCTTCCTGACCCAATATGCGCCGCACCGGTTGCGCGCCTGGCTCAAGCCCATGCTCGAGATTCTCGCTGGTGTCCCGACCGTCGTGTACGGCTATTTCGCGGCCTTGACGGTTGCTCCTCTGGTGCGCGATTTCGGCATCTCGATCGGCGTTTCCTCGGCCAGCAGCGAAAGCGCGCTCGCCGCCGGGCTGGTCATGGGCATCATGATCATCCCGTTCGTCTCCTCGATGGCCGACGACAGCATCGCTGCAGTGCCGCAAGCCATGCGCGACGGCAGCCTGGCACTGGGCGCGACCAAGTCGGAAACGATCAAAAAGGTCGTGCTTCCCGCCGCTCTTCCGGGGGTGGTCGGCGGCGTCTTGCTCGCGGTCAGCCGCGCCATCGGCGAAACCATGATCGTGGTGATGGCCGCGGGGCTGGCTGCCAACATGACCGCCAATCCGTTCGAAAGCGTGACCACGGTCACGACCCAGATCGTCCAGCTGCTGACCGGCGACCAGGAGTTCGAAAGCGCCAAGACGCTCGCCGCCTTCGCGCTCGGCCTGGCCCTGTTCATCATCACCTTGATCCTCAACCTCATCGCGCTGAGCTTCGTGCGCAAGTATCGGGAAGCTTATGAATAGCCGTGCGCCTACCCGCTGGACCGACGGCTCGATGGAGCGGCTGGTCGCCAAGCGCTATGCGGCCGAGCGTCGCTTCAAATTCTTCGGGCTGGCCGCGGTCAGCCTGTCGATGGCGTTCCTCGCCTTTTTGCTGATCACCATGGCGTGGAAGGGCGCGGGCGGATTCACCCGCACCGAGGTCAAGCTCAGCGTGGATTTCCCGCGCTCGGACCTGATACTCGATCCGGCTGCACTGAAAGGGCCTGAATCGGCCAAAGCAATCGGCGCCGCCGGGCTCGACATTATGCTTGAACAGGCGGCCGTGGCTCAGTTCGGCCAGGGCGGCGGCGAATTGCTCGGTGGGGCCAGCGTACGGACGCTGGGCGAGCGCCTGATCGAGGATCCCGATCTGCTCACGCGGCGAGTCGACTTATGGCTGCCCGCCTCGTCCAAGGCCGACGTCGCCGGCAAGGGCGATGGCGATCCGGCAATTGAGGCACTACTCGCCAAAACTGACCATCGGCGGCGCCTCAACCCGACCTTCCTGACCTCGTCGGATGCGACCGACGCGTCGGTGGTGGGGATCTGGGGGGCGCTCAAGGGCACCTTCCTGACCATCTTGGTGACCATGCTGCTGGCCTTCCCGATCGGGGTGCTGTCGGCCCTTTACCTCGAGGAGTTCGCCCCGCGAAACCGCTGGACCGATTTGATCGAGGTCAGCATCAACAATCTTGCTGCCGTGCCATCGATCATCTTCGGCCTGCTTGGGCTGGCGGTGTTCCTCAACTTCATGGACCTGCCGCGTTCGGCGCCTTTGGTCGGCGGACTGACGCTGGCGCTCATGACCATGCCGGTGATCGTTATCGCCGGGCGCAACGCGATCACCTCGGTCCCGCCGTCGATCCGCGATGCCGCGCTTGCCGTAGGGGCATCGAAGATGCAGGTCGTGTTCCACCATGTCCTGCCGCTCGCGCTTCCGGGGATTCTGACCGGCACGATCATCGGCATGGCCCGCGCCCTGGGCGAAACCGCTCCGCTGCTGATGATCGGCATGCGCGCCTTCATCGCCTCCCCGCCGGGCAGCATCACCGAGCCCGCCACCGTTCTCCCCGTCCAGATCTTCTTGTGGTCTGACGAAGTCGATCGCGGCTTCGTCGAAAAGACCAGTGCCGCCATCATCGTCCTGCTCATCTTCATGCTACTGATGAACGGGCTCGCCATCTATCTCCGCAACCGCTTCGAACAGCGTTGGTGACCACCATGAATGACAAGACAAATCTGACGCCGAACCCGGCCCCGTCCACGGCCATCGCCGCCGCGGCCGCCAAGGATCAGCGCGAAACCATGGGCGGTCCCGTCGTGCCGGAGCCTGAGACCAAGGCGGATTCGATGGGGGTTCACGCCACGGTGTTCAACGACCCCGATCCTTCGGGCTCGATCGACCAGGACCGCACGCCCAAAATGACGGCGCGCGACATCCACGTCTTTTACGGTGACAAGGAAGCGCTGAAGGGTGTCGACATCGACATCCACGACGACAAGGTCACCGCCTTCATCGGCCCGTCAGGCTGCGGCAAGTCGACCTTCCTGCGCTGCCTCAACCGGATGAACGACACCATTCCGGCGGCACGCGTGACCGGCACGATCGAACTGGACGGCGAGAATATCAACTCGGCCAGGATGGACGTGGTCCAGCTCCGCGCCCGGGTCGGCATGGTGTTCCAGAAGCCCAATCCCTTCCCCAAATCGATCTATGAGAATGTCGCCTACGGCCCGCGCATTCACGGCCTGGCCCAGGGCAAGACGGAACTCGACGAGATCGTCGAAAAGTCGCTCCGCCGCGCGGGATTGTGGGACGAGGCCAAGGATCGGCTGGATGAAAGCGGGACGGCTTTGTCGGGCGGGCAGCAGCAGCGGCTGTGCATCGCCCGCGCGATCGCGGTCGATCCCGAAGTCATCCTGATGGACGAGCCCTGCTCGGCGCTCGACCCGATCGCCACCGCCAAGATCGAGGAGTTGATCCACGAATTGCGCGGCCGTTACGCCATCACCATTGTCACCCACAATATGCAGCAGGCTGCCCGCGTGTCGCAGCGCACCGCATTCTTCCATCTCGGTGAGATGGTCGAATATGGTAAAACCAGCGAGATCTTCACCAACCCGCGCGAGCAGCGCACCCAGGATTATATCACCGGCCGCTACGGCTGATCGGAGCAACACCATGGCCACCACCGGCGGACACACTATCAAGGCATTCGACGACGATCTCGATCGGCTGCGCGCGCTCATCAGCGAGATGGGCGGGCTGGCTGAGCATAATATTCGCGAGTCGATGCGCTGCCTGGTCGAACGCGATCTCGAAGGTGCCAAGAACGTCGTCGAGGAAGATCGCAAGCTCGACGCGCTCGAGATCGAGACCGAGCGCCGCGCGGTCCGGTTGATTGCGCTACGTGCGCCGATGGCGGGCGACCTGCGCGATGTCGTCGCGGCGCTCAAGATTTCGAGCGTGGTCGAACGGATCGGCGATTATGCCAAGAATATCGCCAAGCGCGTGCCGCTGCTCACCGATATCGGCAATGTTGAGCCCCTGTCGGTGATGCCGGAGATGGCCCGCATCGCGACCGAGATGGTCCATGATGTGCTGACCGCCTTCGTCGAGCGCGACGCCGAATCGGCGCTGAGGGTGATCGAGCGCGACAGGAAAGTCGACGATTTCTACAATTCGATCTTCCGCACTTTGCTAACCTACATGATGGAAAATCCACACAACATCACCCAGTCGACGCATTTGCTGTTCGTGGCCAAGAACGTCGAACGGGTCGGCGATCATGCCACCAACATCGCCGAAATGGTCTATTATGCCGCGACCGGCGATTATCTTGGTGACCGGCCCAAGGGCAGCGATGCGATTGAGGCGGACGCCCGGTGACCAGCCGAAATCTTCTGCTGGTCGAGGACGACCGCGCGCTAGCCGATTTGATCGGCTTCCATTTCGAGCGCGACGGCTGGACCGTGACCCGCACCGGGGACGGTGAGGAAGCGCTGATCCTGGCCGAGGAAGTCGCCCCCGGGCTGGTCATCCTCGACTGGATGATCGAGGGCATCAGCGGGATCGAAGTGTGCCGCCGCCTGCGCCGCAAGCCGGCCACCGCCGGCCTGCCGATCATCATGCTTACCGCCCGCGGCGAGGAAGCCGACCGCATTCGCGGGCTGGAGACCGGCGCCGACGATTATATGACCAAGCCGTTTTCGCCCAAGGAACTGGTTGCGCGCGCCGCCGCGGTGCTGCGCCGGTCGCGTCCGTCGCTCGCCGCCGAGCGGCTCGATTATGCCGGGATCGAGATGGATCTGGCCGCCCACCGGGTCCGCCGCGGCGGGGGAGCGGTTAAGCTCGGCCCGACCGAATATCGCCTGCTGCGCCACCTGCTCGAGCGCCCGGGCCGGGTGTTTTCCCGCCAGCAATTGCTCGAAATGGCGTGGCCGCACAGCGAGGAGATCGAACTCCGCACGGTCGACGTCCACATTCGGCGACTGCGCCAGGCACTGGGCGACCCCGACCTCATCCGAACCGTGCGCAGCGCCGGTTACGCGCTCGACGCCGAAAGGGTTGCCTAAGCCCCGGCCTCGCCGCATGAGCCTGCCCCATGGCGCGCAAGAACAAGAATCGCGGGGGCGGCAACCCCAACCGGCCGCGTTTCTGGGGCCGTCACGCGGTCGCGGCCGCGCTCGATAATCCCGATCGCAAGGTGCTCAAGGCGTGGACCACGCTCGAAGGCGCGGCCTTGATGAATTTTCCAAAGGATCTGGTGGTGATGCGGGCCGAAGTGCCCGACCTCGGCCGCATGGTCCCGGCCGACGCGCCGCATCAGGGCGTGGTGATCGAGGTCGAGCCGCTCGAGGACATGTGGCTCAGCGACCTGCTGTCCGAAGCGCCCGAGCGCGCGGTGCTGCTGGTGCTCGACCAGGTCACCGATCCCCATAATGTCGGCGCGATCCTGCGCTCGGCCGCCGCGTTCGGTGCCATCGGCATCGTCACCCAGGACCGCCATTCGCCGCCCGAGGGCGGAGCGCTGGCCAAGGCCGCCTCGGGCGCGCTCGAACGCGTGCCGTGGGTGCGGGTGGTCAACCTCGCCCGGGCGCTGGAGGAAATTGCCGAGGCCGGCTTCTGGCGGATCGGGCTGGCGGGCGAGGCCGATACCGACCTCAAGGCTGCGCTCGGGCCACAGCGGGTCGCGTTGGTGCTCGGCGCCGAGGGGCCCGGAATGCGCTCCAACACCCGCGAACATTGCGATGCCTTGGCCAAGCTGCCGATCTCGAGCGCCATGGAGAGCCTCAACGTCTCCAACGCGGCCGCGGTCGCGCTTTATGCTGCAAGCGTCGCCTGATGGTCCGCACCGCCAGGTCGCTCAATCACAGCCTCGACGCGCTCGCCGCCACCGAGCCGGCCTTCGCCCGCACCCTTAAGTCCCACGGCCGCCCCGAGCCCCGCCTCAGCGAGCCCGGAGTCGAGACCCTGCTTCGGACCATCGTCGGCCAGCAGGTCAGCGTCGCCGCGGCGCGCTCCATGTGGGCCAAGCTTACCGCCCGCTATGGCGAGCCGGTCGCGCTCCAGCCGCTGATCGCCGCCACCGACGAGGAACTGCGCGAAGCCGGCCTGTCGCGCCAGAAAGCGGGCTATGCGCGCAGCCTCGCCGCACTGGTGCTGTCGGGCGAACTCGACCTCGCCAACCTCCCGGCCGACGATGAGGAAGCCATCGCCTTGCTCACCAAGGTCAAGGGCATTGGGCGCTGGTCGGCGGAAATCTATCTGTTGTTCGCCGAAGGGCGCGGCGACGTGTGGCCGGCTGGCGATCTCGCGGTGCAGATCGAGCTCGGCCGGATGCTCGGGCTCGACGACAAGCCCACGGAAAAACAGTTGCGCGAGATGGCCGAGGCCTGGCGTCCCCACCGCGGTGCGGCGGCGGTGCTCGCCTGGCACAGTTACAATTCGGTTGGAACGGCGCTCTAGCGCGCCCCTTGCGTCAGTTGCGCCCGGTGCCAGTGCTTCCGAAGGTGCTGAGCATCGTCCCGCCCCAGCTGCCGCTAAACCCGTCGTAAATCGTCCGCGCCGCTTCGGCGATGGTCCTTGGCCGGTCGCTCCCGCCCCGCGCGAAGAACGCCACCGCCAGCCGGCGACCGTCGGGCATGGTGATGAAGCCGACATCGCCGGTCAGGCCGTTCAACGTGCCGGTCTTATGCTCGACCCTGGTGCCCGCCGGAAGCAGCGCCTTCATCCGGTTCCGCCCGGTGATGCAGCGGCTCATCGCCGACAGCAGATAGGCGCGACTATCGGGGCGCAGCATATTGCCTTTATCGAGCTGACGCAGAAACGCGATCATCGACAATGGCGAACTGGAATCCCGGCGATCAAACAGGTCGCGCTTGGCGCTAAGCAATTGTGCGATGGTGCGGTCGATGCGGATTCCGTGAAGCCCGTTGAGATTGAGCCATTGCTGGACGTGACCTGCGCCGCCGAGGTTGCGGATGAGGACATCGGTGGCGGCATTGTCGCTGCGGGTCAGCATCACCTCGATTAATTGCGCCGCTGTGCGCGATCCAATTCGGTCGTCGAGCGAGCGACGTCCATGATCGACCTGGGTCAGATAGGCCGCAGCCACCGCCAGCTTGACCGTGCTGGCCATCGGAAAAGGCTGGTCGCCGTTGATGCTGACGCTGCGGTCATTGGTGAGGTCGAGCGCGGCAATCCCATATTCGCCCGATTTGGAGCCGACCAGATAGGCCAGTTGCCGCTCGACCGAGACCAGTTCGGGCGACGATGCCGCCGCCGCCGGCTGGGCGGTGAAGGCTAGAATCCACAACAGGGCGGCAATTAAGCGCAAGGCAGACCTCATTTTAGGATCGACGAACCGGCTTAGTAACAACGCAAAAAGTTACAAATACGTAAGAGCCCGTGCGTTTTATTCGGGCGACGAACGCCATCTGGCATGTCCCGAATCAGGACCGCAAGCCTTTTTCGTAACGCCGCGCACCGAGGCCCGTCCATGATCGCGCCCCACGATCGAGCCGCAGCGGAGCCAGTTTGTCCTGCCCCGGTTTGCCCTGACCGACCAGGAATCCGGCCGCGCTCTGTCCCTTGCCGCTCGACCAGCGATAGCGGATGTTGATCGCCACCAGCGGCATGAACAATTTGCGGCCTTCGACCTCATACTCGCGGATTTCGGCGCGAGTCAGGCGGACCGCGCTGCGCAACGGAATCCGCGCGTAGGGCGCGATCTGCGGGATCGGGTCGCCGGGCGCGTCCGCGGCGGTGAAGAATTCGCTAAGCTCGGCATCCTGGCTGGCACCGGCGTTGAACAGCCTGGCCTCGATGATCACGTCGCGCGCCGCGGCGCTACCCGAATTGAACAGGGTCACCTCGAACGCGATCGCTGCGCCGGCCTCATCGAGCAAGGCGCGGTCCGGAGTCAGCTCGATGTCGATCCACGGCCGGAGGCTGGTGGCGACGATTCCACCCGGAATGACGGGGTCGGATGGTGGTCGGGCAGATGGCTTCGGCTGGGCCGGCGCCGGGGTCGGCGGCGGCGGCATCAACGTCGTCGGCAGTGGTCGACGAGCACCGCCGGTCGCCACGGGGGCCGGCGCGTCGCGAGGCGCTGCGGCGGGTACGGGCTTGGGCTCAGGCACCTCCCGGCGGGTGATGTCGATCGCCGGGCCGCCGGTGGCATAGCGCTGCTGGCGGCGTTGGCGGCCGAGGTAGATCACCGCCGCGCCCGCCGCAGCGAACAAGGC
>Ga0307505_10002155_pt1 | contig 14128 bp, 12 predicted proteins | sample 23_S_MG_FD_202183 | JGI IMG/M metagenome (GOLD analysis project Ga0307505, IMG submission 202183) | Soil microbial communities from Populus trichocarpa stands in riparian zone in the Pacific Northwest, United States - 23_S | ecosystem: Environmental > Terrestrial > Soil > Riparian zone > Trees...
CTGTTTCCAACCCGCGGCCTGCCAGGTCTCGAACGGGCCAAGCTTCCAGCCATAGCCCCAGCGGATCGCGAAATCGACGTGGCGCGCGCTGTCGGCGATGTCGGCCAGATGAAACGCGGTGTAGTGGAACAGGTCGCGGAACATCGCCCACAGGAACTGCGCCTGTGGATCGCCGGACGCGCGCAGCGCGGCGAACTTCGCTGCCGGGTCCTTGTTGGCCAGGATCTTCGCGACCTCCTCACTCGCGCCTTCGGTTGCCGGGCGATAGTCCTGCTTGCCGAGATCGACGACGTGGATGTCCTTGCCGACCTTGCGGAAGAAGCCCGCTCCGGTCTTCTGGCCGAGCGCGCCCTGGTCGATCAGCGCCTTGAGCCAGGCCGGCGCATTGAAATACCGGTGCCAGGGGTCGTCCGGCAACGTGTCGTGCATGGTCTTGATGACGTGCGCCATCGTGTCCAGCCCGACCACGTCGGAAGTGCGGTAGGTCGCACTCTTCGGCCGTCCGATCGCCGGCCCGGTGAGCGCGTCGACGACGTCCAGGCCGAGCTTGAACTGTTCGGTGTGGTGCATCGTGGCAAGGATCGAGAACACGCCGATGCGGTTGCCGATGAAGTTCGGGGTGTCCTTGGCATGCACGACACCCTTGCCGAGCGTCGAGGTCAGGAACGCCTCGAGTCCGGCGAGCAGATCGGCATCGGTTTCGCGTGCCGGAATCAGTTCGACCAGATGCATGTAGCGCGGCGGGTTGAAGAAGTGGATGCCCGAGAAGCGCGGGCGCAGACCGGCCGGCAAGGCCGCGCTGAGCGCATTGATAGAAAGGCCCGACGTGTTGCTCGCAACGAAAGCAGAATCAGATACATACGGAGCGATCTTCTTGTAAAGGTCGAGCTTCCAGTCCATTCGTTCGGCAATCGCCTCGATGATGAGATCGCAGTCCTTGAGCAAGCCCAGATGCTCGTCGTAGTTGGCGGGCACGATCGCCGCGGCACGCGCGGGATCCGCCAGCGGTGCAGGCGAGAGCTTGGCGAGATTGCCGATGGCCTTGATCGCGATGCCGCTTTTCGGACCCTCCTTGGCCGGCAGGTCGAACAACACGGTTTCGACGTCGGCATTGGTCAGGTGGGCGGCGATCTGCGCGCCCATGACGCCAGCGCCAAGGACGGCAACCTTGCGGATGCGTAGCGGACGGTTGTTCATGCGTTACCTCGAGGGAGCATTGAATGGTGCGGTCGGAGTTGGCCGCGTTCCGGATAGGGTCTTAAAGGGCATGCAGGGCAATCAGTCCGCGCGCAAACCGGCAGCAGCAAAGCGGACCAGGTGCTCGGCCGCGCGCTCGCGATAGGTCTGCTCGGACATGCTGGCACGGCGCTTGATCACGCCGAAATCGGCCATGGCATAGGTCAGCGCACCGGCGATGATGTCGATGCGCCAGTACAGCTCTTCCTTGTCCAGATGCGGCAATTTCGCACCGAACGCGCTCGCGAATTCCTTGAGTGCATGGCCGTAGTTGTCGGAAAGGAACTTGCGCAGGCGTTCGTTGTGCTCGGCGTACGCACGCGCGAGCACGCGCACGAACGTCGCGCCGCCGGGCTTGTCGATCGACAGCGACAGGGCAGGGTGGATGAATGCGGCGAGCAGGTCCTCGAGCGTGTGTTCGAACTGGCCCAGCACGCGGGCGAGCGCGTCCAGGCGCTCGGCATTGAGTTCGTCCAGGCGGCGGCGGAACACTTCGTTGACGAGGTTGTCCTTGGATCCGTAGTGGTAGTTGACGGCGGCAAGGTTCACTTTTGCGGCGGCGGTCAGTTCACGCAGCGACGCCCCGGCGAATCCGTTGCGCGCGAACAGTTCCTCGGCGGCATCGAGGATGCGTTCCTTGGTCGAAAAGTGTGGATTGTTCACACCGCAGCGCTCCGGGTCGGATCGAATGCCAAACGAGCGTTTGAATCATACGCTGCGGCGTGGGGCGGATCAAACCGGAAATGCGAACAAAAACGCACTCTTGGGGTGCAATCCATCACGGAAACTAGCTAGAATGCACGACTGGTTTATCCGCTAACTTGCCGGATTGACGTGGGTTTGCGCTCGCAAGCTGCGCAATTCGTTCATTTTTCCCTGAAAACGACAAGGTTCTTGAAAATGGCGCTGGAGCGCACTCTTTCCATCATCAAGCCCGATGCGGTCGCCAAGAACGTCATCGGCGAGATCTATTCGCGATTCGAGAAGGCCGGCCTGAAGATCGTGGCCGCCCGCATGAAGCAGTTGTCGCGCGCGGACGCCGAGGGATTCTACGCAGTCCATCGCGAGCGCCCGTTCTTCGCTGCATTGGTCGACTTCATGATCTCCGGTCCGGTCATCATCCAGGTGCTCGAAGGCGAGAATGCGATCGCCAGGCATCGCGACTTGATGGGCGCGACGGATCCGAAAAAGGCCGAAGCCGGCACGATTCGTGCCGACTTTGCCGATTCCATCGATGCGAACGCAGTTCACGGTTCCGACGCGGCGGAAACCGCAAAGTCGGAAATCGCATACTTCTTCGCGAACGACGAAGTGATTTCCCGCTGAGGACATGTTCTTGAGTGATCCACGTACCAACCTGTTCGGCCTGGATCGCAAGGGTCTGCGCGATTTCTTCGCGCAGGCCGGCGAGAAGCCGTACCGCGCCGACCAGGTCATGAAGTGGATGTATCACCGGCACGTCACCGAATTCGCGCAGATGACCGATGTCGGCAAGGCGTTGCGCAGCAAGCTTGAAGCAATCGCCGAGATCGTTCCGCCGAATGTGCTGTTCGAGAAGCAGTCCACCGACGGCACCCACAAGTGGCTGCTCGGCATGGATGGAGCGAACGCGATCGAGGCGGTGTTCATTCCGGATGGGACGCGCGGCACCCTGTGCGTGTCCTCGCAGGTCGGTTGCGGGCTCAATTGCCAGTTCTGCTCGACTGCCACCCAGGGCTTCAACCGCAATCTGTCCACCGCCGAGATCATCGGCCAGGTCTGGGTCGCGGCGCGCCATCTGGGCAATGTGCCGCATCATCAGCGCAAGCTCACCAACGTCGTCATGATGGGCATGGGCGAGCCATTGCTCAATTTCGACAATGTCGTGCGCGCGATGAGCATCATGCGCGACGACCTCGGTTTCGGCCTCGCCAACAAGCGCGTGACCTTGTCGACCGCAGGCCTGGTGCCGATGATCGACCGGCTTTCCGAGGAAAGCGACGTCTCGCTCGCGGTGTCGCTGCATGCGCCGACCGACGATTTGCGCACCCAGCTCGTGCCGCTCAACAAGAAGTATCCGATCGCCGAGCTCCTCGATGCCTGTCTGCGCTACGCGCAGCGCCGTCCACGCACGATGATCACGTTCGAATACACGATGATGAAAGGTGTCAACGATCAGCCCGAGCACGCGCGCCAGCTGGTCAAGCTCATGCGCAAGGTGCCGAGCAAGGTCAACCTGATTCCGTTCAATCCTTTCACCGGCACGCGCTTCGAGCGCTCCGAAGAGCCGGTGATCCGCGCATTCCAGAAGATCCTGCTCGACGCCAACGTATTGACCATGGTGCGCCGCACGCGTGGCGATGACATCGACGCGGCATGTGGTCAGCTCAAGGGCCAGGTCATGGATCGCACACGACGCCAGGCCGAGTTCCGGCGCACGCTTGAGGAGGGGGTTTCCGATGCGGCTTGAAGGCTGGTCAAGCGGGTTCGTCGTGCTGGCGATCGCATTGTCGGTATCGGCGTGCGCGACCGGTGGCGCTTCATCGTCCGGGAGATCCTCGGCAACGGCGCCCAGGCACGAAGCGGCGCCCGTCAACGAGGCGGCGCGAGTCAATACCGAGCTGGGCCAGAAGTACCTGCGCCAGGGCAAACTCGAACTCGCGATGGAGAAGCTCAACCGCGCCTTGATCGCGGATCCACGTCATGTGGACGCGCACACCGTCATCGCCGTGTTGTACGAGACGATCGGCGACAACACCCGCGCCGAAGACCACTATCGCCGCGCGACCCAGCTCAAGCCCAAGTCCGGGTCCGAGGCAAACAATTACGGAGCGTACTTGTGCAAGATCGGACGATTCGACGAAGCAGCTTCGTATTTTGAGCGCGCCGTCGCAGATCCGTTCTATTCCACACCGGCCGTGGCCTTGACCAATGCAGGAACCTGTGCGATCAAGGGAGGCCGGTTCGACGCCGCAGAACGGGATCTGCGTCTCGCCCTGGAGCGTGGTCAGGACAACGCCGAGGCACTGTTCCAGATGGCCACGGTGCTGTACCGCAAGGACGAGTTCTTCCGGGCCCGGGCGTTCATCCAGCGCTACGAGTCGATAGGCGAACAAAGCCCCGAATCGTTGCTGCTCGCACGCAACATCGAATTGAGGCTGGGGAATGCGTCGGCGGCGCTCGACTACACGCGCCGGCTTCGCCAGAAGTTTCCGGATTCGGAGCAGGCGCGCGCACTGGATGCGCCGAGTTCGTCGTGACGATCGGGTCTCAGGGCAATGGCCCTGACCTCGATGGATCGATACTCGCATCGGATGGCTTGTACAAGAACGACAACAATGACAATGGCCAGCTCGAATTGCTCTTAAGCGGGGAGACTCAGGCAGTGAGCGACGCAGGCATCGAAAACCCTGATCAGAACAAGCGCATCGTCAACACGATGAATTCCGACGAAGCACGGCACGAACACGAGGCCGACCCGGACCTTGCCAACCAACCGGTTGGCGCGCGCCTGCGCAGCGAGCGCGAGCGCCGGGGCTGGAGTCGCGAAGAAGTGGCGGCGCGCCTGAAGCTTCAGGTCAGCGTGGTCCGTCGCATCGAGGACGATGACTTCAGTGGAATCGCGCACGCGGTATACCTGCGCGGATACCTGACCAGTTATGCACGTCTGGTCGGCGTGCCGACGATCCTTGCCGACAAGGTCGTCGCGATGCGCGGTGAACAAGCCCCGCTCGTATCGACCGGAACGATCTCGCGCTCGCGCTATCTGCTGGATCGCTACTCGGTCAGCGCGACGTACCTGATCCTGACCGGCCTCGTGGTCGGTCCGGCGGTATGGCTCGCGACTCACGGCGGGTTGCAACAGAATCTCGCGCGCACCGAGCCGCTGGATACCGCTTCGGAATCGGTTCCGGCGCAGACGCTGGCAGCCGCGACCGATTTCGCCCTGATCGATGCGGGTGCGATCACCCTCGAGAAACCTCCGCTGCCGGCGGCCGTGACCGAGCCGCCTCCGATCGTTGCGTCAATGGCACCGTTCAGCGCGATACCGCAACCGGCCATAGCGCCGGCTCCGGCGCTGCAGCCGGGCACCCACACCCTCGTGCTCAAGCTCGTGCAGGCAAGCTGGGTCGAGGTCACCTCATCGACCGGTGAGAAGCTTGAGTACGGCCTGCTCGCTGCGGGGACCGAGCGCAGCTATTCGAGCACTGGCGTCGTCTCGGTGCGCCTTGGAAATGCCGAAGGCGCGCAACTGGTCGCCGACGGCAAGCCCGTGGACCTTGCACCGTACCGCCGCGCGAACGTTGCCCACCTCCGGCTGTTCGGCGCCGGCGCCCTCGCGACTCGCGTCGACTACTGAGAATCTCCAGGATCTCACCACGCCTTTTTTACGGGCGTGGTGCCGAATCCTGCTACCCTACGGCCCCCCGCGCCCCGCGCCCGCCGTCAGTCGGCGATTTCCGCGCCGGCGCTCCAACGGTGATGCGCAATGGCTTTTGAAGTCCTCGACGAACACGAACAAGGTGAAGTGGTGCGCAAGTGGCTGCGCGCCAATGCAATGTCCATCGCGGTCGGCATCTCGATCGGCCTGCTGATGATTTTCGGCTGGCAGCAATGGAAGGCACGCGAGTTGCGTGCGCAGGGCGAGGCCGCCATGCAATATCAGGCCTACAAGGACGCGATCGAAGCCAGTCGCGACGAGGATGCAACCGCGATTGCCGCGGCGCTGCGCAAGGACCACGCCAAGAGTGCGTATGCCGTCTTTTCGGCATTGCGCAATGCGGAAAAAGCCGCAACCAGCAACGATCTGGCGACCGCAGCCACGGAGCTGACGTGGGCGCGCGACGCTGCGTCGGACAAGGCATTGAAGGCGCTTGTCACCTTGCGACTGGCCCGCGTCACGCTCGCACAAGGCGATGCCGATGCCGCGATCGGTTTGCTGGATGCCGTGCCGAAGGACAACTACGTCGCCTCCGCAAGCGAGTTGCGTGGCGATGCATTGGTCAAGCTGGGCCGTTTCGATGAGGCGCGCTCCGCGTATCAGGCCGCTGCCGACAAGCTGGAGGCGATGTCGCCCGCACACGAGATGTTGCAGATGAAGCTCGCCGACCTGCCGGCCGCCGCGGAGAAGCAGAACTCATGAAGCGCGCATTTCTGCTCGTGGCCATCGCATCGGTGGCGCTCGGAGGCTGCAACTGGATCAAGGGAATGGGCAAGAAGGACAACGTCGAGCCGCCGACCGCGCTCGCCGAGTTCTCGCGCAGTGCCAGCGTGCAGCGCGTGTGGAGCGCGAATATCGGCAAGGGTGCAGGCAAGTCCGGTGCGCGGATGCAACCGTTCGTGGACGGTGACCGGGTTTTTGTCGCCAGCGTGGATGGCATCGTGCAGGCACTGGATGCAAACAGCGGAAAGACCCTGTGGACCGTGCGCAGCAAGGACCGGCGCTGGAGCGGTGGTCCCGCGGCCAATAGCGATCTGGTCGTCGTGGGATCTCTCGATGGTCACCTCCAGGCGTATTCCGCTGAGGACGGCAGCGAGCGCTGGCTGCTCAGGATCAACTCGGAAATCATTACCGCGCCGGCGATTGCCGATGGCATCGTGGCGGTGCGTGCACAGGATGGGCGCCTGTACGGTGTGGATCAGGCCGACGGCACGCGACGCTGGGTCTATGAACAGCCGGTTCCGATCCTCAGCCTTCGCGGAAATTCGTCGCCTCTGATCGGCGCGGGTCTGGTCTACGGTGGATACGACAGCGGTCGGGTCGTGGCCGTGCGCGTCAGCGATGGCGCCCAGGCCTGGACCCAGATGCTTGCCGCCGGCGAGGGACGCACCGAAGTGGAGCGCCTGTCGGATGCGGATGGAACGCTGGTGCTCGATGCCGGCGAACTGTTCGTGGTCGGTTATCGTGGGCAGTTGGCGGCGTTCTACACCGACAGCGGACGTCCCGCCTGGGGACGCGAACTGTCGAGCTACTCGGGCGTCGCGGTCAACGCGAACGCCGTCGTGGTCAGCGATGCCGAAGGCAGCGTCTGGGCATTCGACCGCCGCGGCGGCGCCAATCTCTGGAAGCAGGATGGCCTGCGCTATCGCTGGCTGGGTGCACCGGCGATTGTCGGTGATTACGCAGTCATGGGCGACCTCGACGGGTATGTCCACTGGCTCAGTCTCGAAGACGGCCGATTCGTCGCGCGCGAGCGTCTCGGCAAGAAACCGATTGCCGGCGCGCCCGTGGTTTCCGGCGACACCATTTATGTCATGGATGTGGACGGCCGCATCGCCGCCTATCGTTCTCAATAGTTGCAGAGCCGATCGCGGCTCTGCGCATACCGGTTTTTCCGCGCCGCCGGAATTCGCGGTGGGTTGAACGCCAGGGCTGTTGCCTGAAGCGGTCGCCGCACTGCGGAACTCCGCGTCGGCCTCATTCACGGAGCGCCCGCGATGCTGCCTGTCGTCGCCCTGGTCGGACGCCCGAACGTCGGCAAGTCGACCCTGTTTAATGTACTCACGCGCACGCGTGATGCCCTCGTTGCCGACATGCCGGGGGTTACCCGTGATCGCCACTACGGCATCTGCCGGCTCACCGAGCAGCAGTTCGTCGTCGTCGACACCGGTGGTCTGGCCGACGTCGAGGAGGGCCTCGCCGGACTGACCGCACGCCAGGTTCGCCTGGCGATCGACGAGGCTGACGTGGTCGTCTTTGTCGTCGATGCACGCGATGGCCTGCTGCCGACCGACCAGACCATCCTCGAAGGGTTGCGCCGCACCTCCAAGCCGGTGCTGCTGGCAGTGAACAAGACCGATGGTCTGGATGAGTCGGTAGCGCTTGCGGACTTCTCGCGTCTGGGTATTGCCGATCCGCTGCCGATCGCGGCATCGCACGGGCGCGGCATGCTCGGACTGCTCGCCGCCCTCGAGGCGGTATTGCCGCAAATGGAGCCCGAACCGCCGAGCGACGCCGACACGAGCGGCGTGCGCGTGGCGATCGTCGGCAGGCCGAACGTCGGCAAGTCGACCCTGGTCAATCGCCTGCTCGGCGAGGACCGGGTCATCGTCTCCGAGGTCGCCGGCACCACGCGCGATTCGATCCGCGTGCCGCTTGAGCGCGACGGACGCAAGTACACGCTGATCGACACGGCCGGTGTGCGGCGCCGCTCGCGGATCGACGATTCGGTCGAGAAATTCAGCGTGATCAAGACCCTGCAATCGGTCGAGGCGGCGAATGTCGTGATCATGATGATCGACGCGAACGAGGGGGTGACGGACCAGGACGCGGGCCTGATCGGCCATGTCCTGGATGCCGGGCGCGCGCTCGTACTGGCGATCAACAAATGGGATGGCCTCGGCAAGTACGAGCGCGAGCAATGCCGCAATTCGCTGGCGCGCAAGCTCGAGTTCGTTGCATGGGCCGCGCAGATCACGGTCTCGGCCCTGCATGGCAGCGGCATTGGCGAACTCATGAAGGCGGTCAATCGCGCCTATGCCGCCGCCAACCGCAAGCTGACCGCGTCGGAACTCACGCGCGCGCTGGAAGCGGCCTATGCGGCCTATCAGCCGCCGCTGGTCCGCGGACATGCACCGAAGCTCAAGTATGCGCATCCGGGCGGTTCAAACCCGCCGACGATCGTGATCCATGGCTCGCGCACCCGCCATCTTGCCCAGGCCTACCGGCGCTACCTGGAAAACTTCTTCCGCAAGCGCTACAAGCTCGAAGGCACGCCGGTCAGGCTCGACTTTGCCGAAAGCGACAATCCCTACGCGGGCAAGAAGAACGTGCTGACCGAGGGCCAGCAGAAGCGCCGACAGCGCGTCATCCGCAACGCCAAGCGTGGCGGGCGCTGACACTGGCCCAGAAAGGTCCGCCCGTGAGCACAGCCCGCGAGTTGTCCATCGCCATCCTCGCTGGCGGTGCCGCGACCCGACTGGACGGTCGCGACAAGGGGTTGCAGGTGCTGGACGGCGAGCCGCTGGTGGCGCGACTGCTGCGCGCGCTCGATGCGAAGATGCCGGTGCTGATCGTGGCCAATCGCAATCTGGATCGGTACGCCGCTTACGCGCCGACGATCACCGATCAGGATGCCGTGCCGCGTGGACCGCTCGCCGGCATTGCCGCCGCGCTTGCCCATGACACGGCGCCCTGGATGCTGACCGTGCCGGTCGACTGTCCGGATCCACCCGCCGATCTCGCCGTGCGCCTGCTTGCCGCGACGCGCGTGCATCGCGAACGCGCATTCGTGGCGCATGATGGCGAACGCCGTCAGCCATTGTTCGCCTTGTACCGCCGCGATCTCGCCCGCTCGGCCGCGCATGCCGCAGCGATGGCTCAGGGCGTGTGGCAATGGCAGGACACGGTCGGCGTGCGTGAGCTTGATTTCGCCGATCGCCGCGCGCATTTCCTCAACCTCAACACATCCGCGGATTTCGCCGCGTATGCGGAGCGCAGCGGTGAGTGAGGGTCCCAGCCTGCTGTCGGTCGACGCCGCACGCGAGTTGATTCTCGCGGTTTGCGCCCGGCGCCGGCTGGCCTCGGAAAGCATCCGACTTGGCAATGCCTGCGGCCGCGTGCTTGCCGAGGATGTCGTGGCGACCAGCGATCTGCCGCGGTTCACCCATTCGGCAATGGACGGATTCGCACTGCGCAGCAGTGATCTGACCCCGGCAGGCGAATGCCGCTTGCGCATCGTCGGCACCCATCTGGCCGGCGACACCCTGATCAATGCGATAGAAGCTGGCGAGGCCTTGCGCATCACGACCGGCGCACCGCTGCCGGATGGTGCCGACACGGTCGCGATCAAGGAGCGCGTGCGCGTCGAAGACGGGATGCTCATCGTCGATGGCGGGTTGCCGCCGGGGACCAACGTGCGCCCGCGCGGCGAGGACTATCAACGCGGAGAGATCGCGTTGCATGCAGGTGCGCATATCGGTGCCGCGCAACTGGGCGTGCTTGCATCACTTGGACTGGCCCGCATCGGGGTCAGCCGACGGCCGCGCGTAGCGGTGCTGACCACGGGCAACGAGCTCGTCATGCCCGGCACTGCGCTTGCGCATGCGCAGATCCACAACAGCAATGGATACAGTCTGGCCGCACTGCTCGCCCGGGCTGGCGCCGATCTTCTCGTTTCGCCCGCAGGCGAGCGTTTCGGCCACGTGGCCGATGACCGCAATCAGCTGCGCGAGGTACTCGGCGAACTGGCTGCGAGCGCCGATGTGATCGTGACCAGCGGTGGCGTCTCGGCCGGCGAGGCGGATTTCCTGCCCGGCGTGCTTGGCGGAATCGGGCGCGTGCATCTGTGGAAGGTGCGCATGCGTCCGGGGATGCCGCTGCTTTTCGGCGAGATCGGGAAGACGCTCGTGTTCGGTCTGCCCGGCAACCCCGTATCGAGCATGGCCACGCTGCTTGCGTTTGTCCTTCCGGCACTGAATTCGCTGCAAGGGGCCAGTACGCTGTCTGTCCGCGCATGGAAGGCACGTCTCGCCACGCCGCTGCACAAGCGTCATGATCGCACCGAGTTCATGCGGGCGACGCTGAACTCAGCTGAAGACGGCACGTTGTGGGTGACGCCACTGGCGCGTCAGGGTTCGGGCATGTTGCGTGGCATGGTTGAGGCCGACGCGCTGGTCCTGATTCCCGAATCCGCTCGCGAACTCGAGTCCGGTGCAGTCGTCGATGCGTATCTGTTGCCGGCCCTTGCCGGCATGGGGTCTGCATGAGTACCGGTAAACGGACCCCAGGCCCGATCGAGATCGATCCGCTCGATGCGCTGGCACGCCAGCGTGCCGGGGCACTGCTCGTGGACGTGCGCGAAGCGCACGAACGCGCGGCCGGCATGGCTGCGCATTCGGTTGCTGTGGACCGCGCGCAGATCCGACAGCAGATCGAGCAGATCGAACCGGACCGATCGCGCGAGGTGTTGACCCTGTGCGGAAGTGGTCGGCGTTCGTTGCTGGCGCGCGATGCGCTGATTGCACTGGGTTATCGCCACGTCGTTTCGGTGCGCGGTGGATTCACGCGCTGGCGCAACGAAGCGCTGCCGCTTGCCGAGGGTGCAATGGATGCCGATTCGGCAGAACGCTACGCGCGTCACCTCGTGCTGCCGGAGGTGGGCGTCGCCGGGCAGGCGCGCCTGGGTTCGGCACGCATCGCGATCGTCGGGGCAGGGGGCCTGGGCTCGCCAGCGTCGCTGTATCTTGCCGCCGCGGGCGTCGGATCCCTGACCCTGATCGATGACGACCACGTCGAGCGCTCCAATCTCCAGCGCCAGATCGTGCATGCCGATGCCCGGGTCGGCATGAGCAAGACCGCATCGGCACGAATCGCGTTGCAGGCGCTCAATCCGCAGGTGCAGGTATGCCTGCATGAACAGCGCGTGCAGGCAGCCAACGTCGAGGCGTTGCTCGCCGGGCACGATGTCGTGATCGATGGCGCCGACAACTTTCCCACGCGCTACCTGCTCGATGCCGCGTGCCGCCAGTTGCGGATTCCACTGGTGTATGGGGCAGTCCACCGATTCGCCGGCCAGGTCAGCGTTTTCGATGCGCGCCGAGCCGATTCACCGTGTTATCGCTGCTTGTTCCCGCAGCCGCCGTCAGCGGCTGAGGCGCCCAACTGCAGCGAGGCGGGGGTGCTGGGCGTGTTGCCCGGAACGATCGGGCTGCTGCAGGCCACCGAGGCGATCAAACTGGTCCTCGAACTGGGACGCCCGCTGGTTGGCAGGCTGCTGTGCTACGACGCGTTGCAGGCCGGTTTCCGCGAACTCACGTTGCCGCGCGATCCGGAATGCCCCGGCTGCGCAGCACAACATCTGTTCACGGGATATGAAGATATCGCCAGGTCCTGCAGCAGCGCCTGAGGGATGCGCTGCGAAACGGTGCAGTCGCCGTCAGCGACGGCGATGCGCAGTCCGGCTTGCCCGCGAGCGCCGCGTATCCGCGCACGCTCGCGGGCTGGATCACTCAGGTTCTTGCGACTGCCGGCTTGCCGCCACGAAACGGACGGCGCTTCTTGTTCGCCGCGGCATGTTCGCCGCTGCCACGCCCTGCCTGCACGTGCGGCCGACGTGCGTGCTGCCCGCGTGCCGGCTGCGACGGGCGTGAGGCGCCGGAGGACGGACCATCCAGGCGCAGCGCATGGGTCGGCTCGAAGCCTTCGACGTTGACGATCGCGATGTCCTGCTTGAGCATCTTGCGGATGTCGCGCAGCAGGCCTTCCTCGGCGCGACTGACCAGCGAAATCGCCACGCCTTCGATGCCGGCGCGGCCAGTACGGCCGATGCGGTGCACATAGTCCTCGGCGACCATCGGCAGGTCGTAATTGATGACCATCGGCAGCTGGTCGATATCCAGGCCGCGCGCGGCGATATCGGTTGCGACCAGCACGTGCACACGGCCGCTCTTGAAGTCGGCCAGCGCACGCGTGCGTTGTCCCTGGCTCTTGTTGCCGTGGATCGCGGCGGCACGCAGACCGGCCTGGCCCAGCTGTTTGGTCAGCTTGTCCGAGCCATGCTTGGTGCGACAGAACACGAGCGTCTGCTGCGCCTCGGAATTGAGCAGGTGCAGCAACAGGTCGCGCTTGGATTCACCATCGACCGGATGCACGCGGTGGGTGACTGTCGATGCCACGCTGTTGGGCTTGGCGATCTGGATTTCCTGCGGCGTGCGCATGAACTGCGCCGCGAGACCCTTGATCTCGGTCGAGAACGTCGCCGAGAACAGCAGGGTCTGACGGTTCGTCGGCAACGCACCGATGACCCGCTTCATTGCCGGCAGGAAACCCATGTCGAGCATGCGGTCGGCTTCGTCCAGGACGAGGATTTCGATCCCCGAAAGGTCCACGGTACGCCGCTGCATGTGATCCATGAGCCGACCCGGGGTTGCCACGATGATCTCGACGCCGCGACGCAGCGCATCGATCTGCGGCCCCATGCCGACGCCACCGAACACGGTGGCCGACTTCATGCCGATGTGCTTGCCGTAGTTGCGCACGCTGTCCTGCACCTGGGCGGCGAGTTCGCGGGTCGGGGTCAGGATCAGTGCGCGTGCCTTGCGCGCGGCGGGATCGCGCTTGCCGTTCGGGTACAGGCGCTCGAGCAAGGGCAGCGTGAACGCCGCGGTCTTGCCGGTGCCGGTTTGCGCGCCGGCCATGATGTCGTGACCGGCCAGCACGAGCGGGATCGCCGCGGACTGGACCGGGGTCGGTATGGTGTATTGCTGGTCGGCAAGCGCGCGCAACAGTGCGGGCGACAGCCCGTAGGTGTCGAAACTCATGGAGAAACTCCTGGTGGATTACCCGGAGCGTCCCTGATGAACCGCGCTGCAGGTGAATTGTTTTGCGGACGCCGGCCTTGCTGGCGGCATTCCGGTTCCTGCGTCTGGGCCGAACGGTGAGAGTCGTGTAGTGCCGCGGAACGGCAGGTGCACGATGATCCGTAGGGGAAATCGGAAGTCGACGCGACGGGAACGAGGCGCAGGGTACAGTATTTGTCGGCGTGCAGCCAGCGCCGGGATGCCGGCATGGAGTTCACAGCGGGTCGCTGGGAGCCTGCGCGGCAGAAACGTTCGAGGCGAGAAGTCCGCTGCGCGAGGACAGTTTTGACCAGCTTCGCTGTTGTGAAGCGCTTCGACGATTCGCCGGTCCGTAGTGGTTCTACGGGCCAAGAAGCGGCGGAAAAATGGACCGCGCAGCGAACTTTGCAGCCCGGACGGCTTCTGCCGCGCAGGCTCCTAGGGCAGGCATGACCGTTATCCGTTGTCGCCGGCGTCCGGCATGCGTACGCTTCGCCGCATGCGAATCACCTTCGAACTGGAATCTGCCGACATCGAACGCTTCCAGGCGTCGTTCGCGCGATCGCGCCGGCTGGCCATGGACGCCGAAGAAGTCGATATCGTCGATGCGGCCAAACATGCGCTGGACGCGATA
>Ga0307505_10002156_pt1 | contig 14120 bp, 16 predicted proteins | sample 23_S_MG_FD_202183 | JGI IMG/M metagenome (GOLD analysis project Ga0307505, IMG submission 202183) | Soil microbial communities from Populus trichocarpa stands in riparian zone in the Pacific Northwest, United States - 23_S | ecosystem: Environmental > Terrestrial > Soil > Riparian zone > Trees...
CGTGCATCGACGCGTCGATGCGATCGATCTCCGCGCGCAGATCGTTAAGCGTGGGCGCGGACCCCGGATTCGGCTTGAATTTGTTCGGCTCGGACATGGCAGCGGCCCATCGGTCGACGCCCTGATAGCGCGCCTTAAGCCGATCGCAAAGAAAACGTTGACATGCTTGTGACAGGCTCTCTAGCACTACCGCATTCCCGGCCAGCGCCCGGAATTTGAGGACCTATGAGCGTCGTTCGTATCGACATGGAAACGCCGGAAAACCGCGCGCGCGCCATCCGCCGCGAGGCGGACGAGCCGCGTTCGGAAGTCGTACGTTTCGGTCCCGACAAGCCGATCCGCCTCGATGCCGGTGTCGATCTCGCGCCGTTTCAGGTCGCCTACAAGACGTACGGCGAACTGAACAGCGATCGCTCGAACGCGATCCTCGTTTGCCACGCGCTCTCCGGCGACCAATACGTCGTGGGCATGCATCCCGCGACCGGAAAACCCGGCTGGTGGGAGACGATGATCGGCCCGGGAAAAACAATCGACACCGACAGATTTTTCGTCATTTGCCCGAACGTCCTCGGCGGCTGCATGGGCACCACCGGCGCGGCGTCGCGCAATCCCGCGAATGGCGAGCCATACGGACTGTCGTTTCCGGTCGTGACGATCCGCGACATGGTGCGCTCACAGGCCATGCTCCTCGATCACCTCGGCATTGAGACGCTTCTCTGTGTCACCGGCGGATCCATGGGTGGCATGCAGGTGCTGCAGTGGGCTGCGAGCTATCCGGAGCGCGTTTTTTCCGCGCTGCCGCTCGCGACTGCCGCGCGCCATTCCGCGCAGAACATCGCCTTTCACGAGGTCGGACGTCAGGCGATCATGGCCGATCCGGAATGGCGCGACGGACGCTATCTCATCGAGGGCACGAGCCCGCGACGCGGCCTCGCGGTCGCGCGCATGGCGGCGCACATCACCTATTTGTCGGACACGGCTCTACACCGGAAGTTTGGCCGCAACCTGCAAGACCGCGCGATGCACACCTTCAGCTTCGACGCCGACTTCCAGGTCGAGAGCTATCTGCGTCATCAGGGGTCGAGCTTTGTCGAACGGTTCGACGCCAACTCGTATCTCTACATCACGCGCGCGATGGACTATTTCGATCTCGCCGGCGAATACGGCGGCGTGCTTGCGAACGCCTTCAAGGGATCGCGCTCGCGCTTCTGCGTCGTCTCTTTTACTTCCGACTGGCTCTTTCCCACGAGCGACGCGCGGCAGATCGTGCACGCGCTGAATGCTTCGGGCGCCTCCGTTTCCTTCGCCGAGATCGAGACCGACAAGGGCCACGACGCCTTCCTGCTCGAAGAGCCTGAGCTTTTCGGTATCACGCGCGGTTTCATCGAGGCGGCGGCGCGCGCACGCGGTCTGCCGGCCGGGAAGCGCTGACCATGCTGAGCCGGGACAAGCCGCCAGCGACGTGGCGCGTCGATCATGTGCTGATCGCCGATATGGTCGCTCACGGCGCCCGCGTGCTCGATGTCGGCAGCGGCGACGGAGAATTGCTCCGGCTCCTCGTCGAGACGAAGGGCGTCGATGGCCGGGGCATCGAAATTTCGCGCGAAGGCGTCAATTCAAGCGTCGCCAAGGGTCTCGCCGTGATTCAGGGCGACGCCGACATCGATCTCGCCGACTATCCGGATAACGCGTTCGACTATGTGATCCTGTCGCAGACCCTGCAGGCTACGCGCCGCCCGCGCTGGGTGCTCGAGCAGTTGTTGCGCATCGGGCGACACGTCATCGTTTCGTTCCCGAATTTCGGTCACTGGCGCATTCGTACCCAGTTGCTGACGCGCGGCCGCATGCCGATCACCGACCGTCTGCGCGACACCTGGTACGACACGCCGAATATTCACTTCTGCACGATCCGCGACTTCGTCGAGCTCGTGAATGAAATCGACGCCACGATGGAGCGCGCATTTGCGCTCGACCGCTGGGGCCGACCGGTGCGGCTGAATGCGCCGTGGGTGTTCTGGAACTTCTTCGGCGAGCAGGCGCTGTTCCTGCTCACGCGCAAGAACTGATCAGATTCCGGCCGGCTCCGGCGACGATGCCGGTGCGAGCACGCGGTCAAGTACACGGACCCGTTTCGTTGTAACCGGCCGCCAGACCTGCTTGGTCGCTTCGACAATGTGAACGCCGGCGAACGGCAACGACAGCGTCTTGCCGACACGCTCCCACGCGACCGCGGTCCGCAGCACGGGCGCGCCCCCCACCGGCGGCACCCAAAGCGCCTCGTCCCAGCCGACCGGCGTGAACAGCGCCTCGCGCAGCAATTCGATCAGCTGCGGTTTTGAATAGGGCCGTCCATGGCCGAACGGAGTCGAGTCCATCCGCGCCCACAAACCGCGGCGGTTCGGCACGACCAGCAGCAAGCGCCCGCCCGCGGTGAGCACCCGCCAGGCTTCGCTCAACATGTCGGGCGCGTGTACGGTCGTCTCCAGCGCATGCACCGCGATCACGCGATCGATCGAGGCATCCTGCAGCGGCAACAGCGTTTCATGCACGAGCGCCGCGAGCGACGGCGCCGCCGAGGGCCATTTCACCACGCCCTGCGCGGCGGGCATGAAGGCGAACGTACGCTCCACTTCCTCGCGGAACACGCCGAGATAAGGCGTCGCGTAACCGATGCCCATCACCGCCATGCCGCGCGTATCGGGCCAACGCGCCCGCACCGCGCGGTTGATCAGCCGCCGGGCGACATGGCCAAGTGGCTGCGTATAGAAGTTTCGAAGATCTACGATGTCGGGGAACATGATCCGGTCCGTTCGCGGCAGGATAGCCTCCTCGCGCCGGCTACGGAACCCGCCGGGTTGCGGCCCCTAGGTCCCATGATAGGTTCCCGCCGCGACCGACAATTTTCGGATTGGAGTGCTTATGACCGTGGAAGTGCGACTCGTGCCCTGTCTGTCCGACAACTACGCGGTAATCGTGCGCGACACGGCGAGCAACATGGTCGCGGTCGTCGACGCACCGGACGCAGCCCCCATCATGAAAGCGCTCGATGAGGCGAACTGGAAGCTCACGCACATCCTCGTCACGCACAAGCATGCCGACCACATCCAGGGCATTCTCGCGCTCAAGCAGAAATATAACGCCACCGTCATCGGCCCCCGCGCCGAGGCCGGAGAGATACCGACCCTCGATACCCAGGTCGCTGAACCTGACACCGTTGAAGTCGGCAGCCTGCGCGCACGCGTATTCGACACGCCCGGCCACACCGCGGGACACATCTGCTACTGGTTCGACAAGGAAAAACTCCTGTTCTCCGCGGACACCCTGTTTGCGCTTGGCTGTGGCAGGCCGTTCGAGCGCCCCGCCGCGGTGCTGTGGCAGTCGCTCCTCAAACTGCGAAAGCTGCCCGACGACACGACCGTCTACTGCGGCCACGAGTACACGCTGTCGAACGCGCGCTTTTCGGTGACCGTCGATCCGGATAACGCCGCGTTGAAAGCGCGCCTTGCCGCCGTTGAAAAAGCGCGCGCCGCCGGCAAGCCGACCGTTCCCTCGATGCTCGGCGAAGAAAAGGCGACCAATCCCTTCCTGCGCGCCGACGATCCCGCCATTGCCGCGGCCGTCGGCATGAAGGGCGCCGATGCGGCCGCCGTCTTTACCGAGATCCGCGAACGGAAGAACACGTTCAAAGCATGATCCCGAAAAAGCCTACCCCGGACTTGATCCGGGGCGGGTACCGATTTTCGGAAAAGATCATGCTCCACAGAAGAACCTGAGATGCACGCGCGTCCCAAGCTCACTGCCTCCGACGTAATCCGGCTTCTCGACCTGAAGCCGCATCCGGAAGGCGGACACTTTCGCGAGACCATCCGCGACCATCACGCGTCCGGCTCGCGTGCGCACTCGACCGGCATCTATTTTCTGCTTGCCGCGGGCGAGCGCTCGCGCTGGCACAAGGTCGACGCGATGGAAGTCTGGCACTATTACGCTGGTGCCGCGCTCACGCTGGAGATCACGCTCGACAAGGACGGTCCGATCGAGCGCATCAAGCTCGGGCCCGATCTGGCTGCCGGCGAACGGCCGCAGGCGTCCGTGCCGCCTCATGCCTGGCAGGCGGCGGAAAGCCAGGGCGACTGGACGCTCGTCGGTTGCACGGTGGCGCCTGGCTTCGACTTCTCGGGCTTCGAATTGGCGCCCGCCGATTTCAGCCCGAGCGACGATCCGCTGCGCGAGTAGCTCAGATAAAGTACTGCCCGCCGTTCACGGTGAGCGTCGAGCCCGTGATGAAGCCGGATTCGTCGGCTGCGAGAAACACCACACAGCGCGCGATCTCTTCCGGTTCGCCAAGGCGTCCGAGCGGGATCTGCGGCAGGATGGTTTTCTCGAGAACTTCCTTCGGTACCGCCCGCACCATCTCCGTGCCGATATAGCCCGGGCAGATCGCGTTCACGGTCACACCCTTCTTCGCATTTTCCTGCGCGAGCGCTTTCGTGAACCCAAGCTCACCCGCTTTCGCTGCTGAATAATTGCTCTGGCCCATCTGGCCCTTCTGGCCGTTGATCGAAGAGATATTGACGATGCGGCCGAAGTTTCGCTCACGCATGCCTTCGATCACCGGCCGGCACATATAAAACAGCGAATTGAGATTGGTATTGATCACGGAGTGCCACTGGTCGGCAGTCATCTTGTGAAACATGCCGTCGCGCGTAATGCCCGCGTTGTTGACGAGCACGTCGATCGGGCCGACCTCGGCTTCGACCTTCTTCACCCCGTCGGAGCAGGATTCGAATGAACTGACGTCCCATTTGAAAACCGGGATACCGGTTTCATTCTTGAATTTGTTCGCGGCTTCTTCATTGCCGGCGTAGCTCACCGCCACCCGATAACCTGCGGCCTTCAACGCGCTTCCGATGGCGGCGCCGATTCCCCGCGTACCGCCAGTAACCAACGCAACACGGCTCATTTCTGCTTCCTCCCCACGAGCCGGTGGCCCTTCTGGCGGGGCTACCCGGCATTCAAATCCCGCTGCTCAGCGCTCCACGCACATGGCAATTCCCATCCCGCCGCCGATGCAAAGTGTGGCAAGTCCGCGCTTGGCGTCGCGCTTTTCCATCTCCGCAAGCAGCGTCACGAGCACACGCGCTCCCGAGGCGCCGATCGGATGGCCGATCGCGATCGCGCCGCCGTTCACATTCACCTTGGCCGGATCCCATCCCATGTCCTTGTTCACCGCGCAGGCCTGCGCGGCGAAGGCCTCATTCGCTTCGACAAGATGCAGGTCGTCCGCCTTCCAGCCGGCTCTTTTCAGCGCGGCACGCGACGCCGGGATCGGGCCAGTACCCATGATTGAGGGATCCACGCCCGCCTGCGCCCACGAGACAATCCGAGCGATGACCTTCTTGCCTTCCTTGGCCGCGTCGGAGCCCTTCATGAGCACGACGGCGGCTGCACCGTCATTGATGCCCGATGCATTACCCGCCGTTACCGAGCCTTCCTTGTCGAACGCGGGGCGCAGCTTACCGATCGTTTCGATCGTCGTTCCGTGCCTTGGATATTCATCGTGCTCGACGATGATATCGCCTTTTCTGGAAGCGATTTTCACCGGCACGATCTCGCTCCTGAAACGCCCGCCCTTCTGCGCGGCTTCCGCCTTCTGCTGCGAACCAACCGCAAACTCGTCCTGCTGCTGGCGCGTGATCTGCCACTGCTTGGCTACGTTCTCCGCTGTGTTGCCCATGTGGTAGCCGTTGAAGGCATCCCAGAGGCCGTCCTTGATCATGGTGTCGACGAGTTCGAGCGAGCCCATCTTCGTCCCGTTGCGCAAATGCGCACAGTGCGGTGCCTGGCTCATGGATTCCTGTCCGCCCGCCACGACGATTTCTGAATCCCCGTTGAGGATCGCCTGGTAGCCGAGCGCGACCGCGCGCAGGCCGGAGCCGCACAATTGGTTAACGCCCCACGCCGGAATTTCGACATCGAGGCCGGCGGCGATCGACGCCTGACGCGCCGGATTTTGGCCCTGTCCCGCCGTGAGAATCTGGCCGAGAATAACTTCGCTCACGCGTTTCTTGTCTACGCCGGCACGCTCCAGCGCCGCATCGATCGCGATCTTGCCCAGATCGTGCGCAGGCAGCGAAGACAATGCGCCGTTAAACGCACCGACCGGCGTGCGCGCTGAACCGACAATGACCACCTCGTCCTTCATGGGATTCTCCTGTCCTGGCGCCGCGCGGGCGTCCCTTAGTACCATCGTTGTTGGCCCCGGCACGCGATGTCAACATTAACGGCGGGCGGCTGCCATGCATTTGACAAATCGGTAGCCCCTTCCGGGGAAACGTCCTAAGGTCCAAGCCTGTTTCGTGGGCAGCGTGTCAATCGGGAACCGTGCATTTGTCATGAGCAAGACCCAGGAGCCCGTAACGATCAAGAAGTACGCCAATCGGCGGCTCTACAACACCGGGACGAGCACCTACGTGACGCTCGAAGACCTCGCCGTGATGGTGAAGGACGGCGAAGATTTCGTGGTGTTTGATGCCAAGACCGGCGATGACATCACGCGCTCGGTGCTGACTCAGATCATCTTCGAGCAGGAGAACAAGGGCCAGAATCTCCTGCCGATTACGTTCCTGCGCCAGGTGATCCGCTTCTACGGCGACAGCATGCAAATGCTCCTGCCGCGTTACCTGGAAGTGTCGATCGACAGCTTCACGAAAGAGCAGGAAAAATATCGCGAGCAGATGTCGAAGTCGTTCGGCGTCGGCGGCTTTACGCTTCTGGAAGACCAGGTCCGCCGCAACATGGAAATGTTCGAGCGGGCTTTTTCGATGTTTCTCCCCTTCGCACAGAGGGAGAACGCCGGCGAAAACCCCGGCGGCGGCGAGCAGGACATCGACGATTTGAAGCGTCAGGTCGCGGAAATGAACAAGCGGCTCGAACGCCTGACCGACAAGAACTGACGCCTCCATTTCCCGTCGCTAGATAATTACCGCCCCCGCGCCTCGGGGGTTTCGCGTTCCGGGCTCCGGTAAGTTTAACGGCATCGCGCGGAACGAACGCCCCTACAATTACGTCTACTGCCTGCGCGGCCGCAGCGATTGCGGCCCGGCATTTGCACTTGATTGAGCATCGATCACAGCCTGTCCCGCTTCGAGACGGAAGCCTGATGCGAATAGCGGCGAGCACGAGCACCGGCCTTAACCTTCATCCGCGCGGCGCGGGTGCGGATGCGCGCGACACGACCGAACCGCCGGTTCGCACCACGCTTCCGGCAGTGATAGCGCGGCCCGACAATTCACTGGATACGGACCGCTCCGCGAGCTCGCGCTCGAACGCGTCGTTTCTCGCGCAATTGGTGGCCGGCGCCGAGGACCTGCCTACATCACGCGTGCGACGGCGCGCCGATCCTGCAACTGCAATCGGATGCTATCTGGAAATCGCCGGTCTCACCGGCGGCCATTCCCGCCCGCCAATTCGTCTGATCTGAAAATCAGACCGTGCTCTCGGGCATCGACTCGACCGTCAGGTCGCGCCGCGCCGAACGCAGCGATACCGACCATCCCGCCATCACATCGATCAGCGCCATCAGAAGAATGATCGCAAACACCGACGTTGCGGCCTGCGGGACCAGCAGGAATTCGACGAGCGCGACGATGAACACCACGGTCGAAAGCAGATGATCGAACAGCGCGCGGCTCGAAGTCCGCGTTGCCTTGATCATCTCGATGAACAGGAAAATCAGTGACACCGCGATGAGCGTGTCTCCGAGCGTGACCGTCCAGGTCGCGCCCGACTGCATCGGCACAGCGACGAGGGCGTCGCTCCACGACACGCCCGGCGTGAGAAACGCGATCATGTTGTAGATCGCGAATGAGATCAGGAAGAGCGGGAAATTGACCAGCATGGCGGTCCCCACGCAACGCCGAACGCGCCCCCGCCGCGGGGGCGCGATACCTTACGCTTCCGTCTTGGCCTTCAGGATCTGCCGGCCGCGATATTTGCCGGTCTTCAGATCGATATGGTGCGGACGGCGCAGTTCGCCGGACTCCTTGTCCTCCACATAGGCAGATGCCTTCAGGGCGTCGGCCGACCGGCGCATGCCGCGCCGCGAGGGGGAGGTTTTTCGCTTCGGAACAGCCATCTCGGCTCCTTGAATGCGGGGCCCGAATACGGGCGTCATCTGGATGTGGCGGGGCTTATAGAGGATCGCGGGCGCCGAAGCCAACCATCGATTTAGCGCCCCTGTTTGAGGCAAACGACCGCGGCGCCGCCGTCAACGGCAACCCCGTTCATCGTGCGCGCCGCAACCCGCTGCAGCCCTGGGCCGGGTTTGGCGGCATTGCGCCGCATGGGGTTCGGCAGGGAGGCCGCGAGCAGGGCTGCTTCGCGCGGTGACAGATTTCGCGCGCTCTTTTTGAACGCGCGCTGCGCAGCCGCTTCCGCCCCGAACTCACCATCCGGGCCCCACTCCGCGATGTTCAGGTAGACCTCGACGATGCGGCGGTGCGACCACGTGAAGGTGAGAAGATATGCGATCGGCACTTCCATCGCTTTCCGCACGAAGTTCCGGCCTGGCCAGAGAAACAGATTGCGCGCCGTCTGCATGGCGATCGTGGAAGCTCCCCGCGCATCGGAAAGTTCGTCCGCGTCGGCGATTGCATCGCGCACTTCATGCCAGTCGACGCCGCGATGTGTGCAGAGCCGCCCGTCCTCGCTCACCACCACGGCATGGACAAGGTTCGGAGAAATCTGTTCGAGCGGTCGCCACTCCCGCGTAACGGGTTTGCCCGTGAACCAGCGCGCCAGCATGAAGGTCGAAACCGGCGGAACGAACGCATAGGCGAGCGTCAACAGCAGCACGAGGGCGAGATAAGCCCCCGCTACCCACGCAATCACCCTGACGATCCGTCCGATCATGGGCTCCCCACTCGCCTATCGAAGCAGAATTAGCGCCCCGTGGCGACGCTTGACGTTTTACGAAGTTCGATGCCCGTATGCGCCGATGCCGCTGACGTCTGCTGAATTCGAGCGCCGCCTGAATGCCGTGGCCTCCTCGGTTGAGGCCGCGCTCATGCTCCGCCTCGACAGTGCGGCGCAGCCGGGAGAACTGGCGCGCCCGCAGCGGCTGATGGCGGCAATGCGGCACGCGGCGACCGGGGGCAAACGCATCCGCCCTTTTCTGGTCGTTGCAGCGGCAGAACTGTTCGGCGTCGGGGAGAAAGCGGCACTTCCCGCAGGTCTCGCCTTCGAGTGCGTGCATTGTTACTCGCTCGTCCACGACGACCTGCCGGCCATGGACGATGACGACCTGCGGCGCGGTCAGCCGACGACCCACCGTGCTTTCGATGAAGCGACCGCGATCCTCGCCGGCGACTCGCTTCTCACGATCGCGTTCGACCTCCTCGCTGGCCTCGATACGGACGCTGAAACACGCGTCGCACTGGTGGCGCTCCTCGCGCGTGCCTCCGGCATCGGCGGCATGGCTGGCGGCCAGATGTTCGATCTCGAGGCCGAGGGTCGCTTCACCCAGGAAAGGCGGCCGCTATTGCTTTCGCTCGAGGAAATCGAGCGGCTGCAGACCATGAAAACCGGCGCGCTGCTGTCGGCTTGCTGCGAGGCCGGCGCGATCCTCGGCCGCGCGAGTGAACTCGAACGCGAGGCCCTTGCGGATTACGCGAGAGCGCTCGGGCTCGCCTTCCAGGTCGCCGATGACCTGCTCGATGCCGAAGGCGACGAAAAGAATCTCGGCAAGGCAGCCGCGAAGGATGCGGATCGCGGCAAGGCCACGCTTGTTTCGTTGCTTGGCATCGCGGGTGCGCGCGAACGGCTCGCCGCTCTCGTGGCGGAAGCGGAAGCTGCCGTTGCGCCTTTCGGGGAGCGCGCGGCACTGCTGCACGCCTGCGCGCGTTACGTCGCCGATCGCAAGAGCTGACGGCTATTCCGCCGCTGGACGCTGCATTACGCCGAAGCGGCGCGCTACGTAATCTTCGACCATTTGCTTGAAGTCGGCGGATAGCGTGGGACCGCGCAACGTGGCTGCTTTCTTGCCGTCGATGAAAACCGGCGCGGTCGGCTGCTCGCCGGTGCCGGGCAGCGAGATGCCGATATCGGCGTGCTTCGATTCACCTGGACCGTTCACGATGCAGCCCATGATCGCGACGTTGAGGGTCTCGACGCCGGGATAGTGCTTCTTCCACTCGGGCATGCGCTCGCGAATGAAGCTCTGCACGTCTGAGGCAAGTTCCTGGAACGTGGTGGATGTGGTTCGCCCGCACCCGGGACACGCTGCGACGAGCGGCACGAAGGCGCGCAGCCCCATGGTTTGCAGCAGCTCCTGCGCGACCTGCACTTCCCGCGTGCGATCGCCGCCCGGCTCCGGAGTGAGCGAAATTCGGATCGTATCGCCGATCCCGCGCTGGAGGAGAACGCCGAGGGCTGCGGACGATGCGACAATGCCTTTCGAACCCATGCCGGCCTCGGTAAGCCCGAGGTGCAGTGCATAGTCGGATCGGCGCGCGAGCTCGTCATAAACGGCGATCAGATCCTGCACCGCCGAGACCTTGGCCGAGAGAATGATGCGGTCACGCCCGAGGCCGATTTCTTCCGCCCGCCCCGCCGACAGCAGCGCTGACTGGACCATCGCTTCGCGCGTGACGTCGCGGGCCGGCTTCGGCGCGGGCGACCGCGCATTCTCGTCCATCAGCCGCGTGAGTAATTCCTGGTCGAGTGACCCCCAGTTCGCACCGATGCGTATCGATTTGCCATGCTTGATGGCCATTTCGATGATCGCGGCAAACTGGCGATCCTTCTTGTCCTTGAAGCCGACATTGCCGGGATTGATGCGGTATTTGTCGAGCGCTTCGGCACACGCCGGATGATCGGCGAGAAGCTTGTGGCCGATGTAGTGAAAATCGCCGATTAGCGGAACATCCACGCCCATGCGCGCGAGCCGTTCCTTGATCTTCGGGACCGCGGCCGCGGCCTCGTCGCGGTCCACCGTAATGCGCACGAGCTCGGAGCCCGCGTGCGCGAGCGCTGCAACCTGGCGCGCCGTTCCTTCCACATCCGCTGTGTCTGTATTGGTCATCGACTGCACGACAACCGGAGCATCGCCACCGACGACCACTCGCCCGACGGTGACGGATACCGACCGCCGGCGCGCCGCCAGCCCGCCCGATGTCTCGCCGATGCTCGTCGCAGTCATGATTTCAGCGCGCGTCCTTGCGGCAATTCTGGCAGAGGCCCTTGATCTCGAGGACCGGCGCATGCGCTTCGAAACCTGCCGCGCCCGCGGCGCGTGAGAGGCCGCGGCCGACATCCGAAGAGGTCACCTCGGCCACCGTGCTGCACCGTTCGCACAACAGGAACACGACGACTTCTTCCGCGTCGTGTCCGCGATTGCACGCCAGGAACGCATTGCGGCTTTCGATACGGTGCGCGAGCCCTTCATTCACGAGAAAATCCAGCGCGCGATAGACCGACATCGCCGGTGCGCCATCGCCACCCTTCTTCAGCCGCTCCACGATGTCGTACGCGCCGATCGGTGAATGGCTTTCCGCAAGCGACTCCAGCACGCGTCGACGTAGCGGCGTCAGACGCCTTCCGCTCTCCTCGCATGCCTCCTCCGCCCGCGTCAGCGTGTCCGAGACGCAACGCGTGTGATCGTGGTCGGGCTTGGGAAACACTGATTTCATCGGATTTTCCGGCGTCATTCTACCGCGCGCGACGAGCTTGAGAAACCGCACGCGACCACTTATGTTGCATTGCACAAAATCCAGCGACCTGCACGGAGACTACCTTGCTCAAGGGAAAGAACGCACTTGTTACCGGTTCCACCAGCGGCATCGGCCTCGCAACGGCCCGCGCCATGGCGGCGGCTGGCGCAAACGTCACTCTCAACGGCCTCGGCGATTCGGCCTCGATCGAGAAGCTTCGCGCTTCCCTTGAAACCGAATTTAAGGTGCGCGTCGCGTTTTCGCCAGCCGACATGACGAAGCCCGCGGAAATCGCGCAGATGATCCGTGAAGCGGAGGCGCGTTTCGGATCGCTCGACATTCTCGTCAATAACGCGGGCATCCAGCACGTCTCTCCGATCGCGGAGTTTCCGGTCGAACGCTGGGATGCAGTGATCGCGATCAATCTCTCGGCGCCGTTTCACACGATCCGCGCGGCCGTTCCCGGAATGAAAAAGCGCAGATGGGGTCGCATCATCAACATCGCCTCGGCGCACGGACTTGTCGCAAGCTCGCAGAAGGCCGCTTACGTTGCGTCGAAGCACGGTGTGATCGGGCTGACGAAGAGCGTGGCGGTAGAGCTCGCCAACGACGGAATCACCTGCAACGCCATTTGCCCCGGCTGGGTGCTGACCCAACTCGTGGAAAAGCAGATCGTCACGCGCGCGCAAGCGTCCGGCAAGAGCATCGAGGCCGAGCAGCTCGCCCTTCTTTCCGAAAAGCAACCGCAGCACGCTTTCACCACGCCTGAGGATATCGCGGCACTCGCCCTGTTCCTTTGCGGTGACTCAGCCTCGACGATGACCGGTGCCAGTTATCCGATCGACGGCGGCTGGACCGCGGCCTGATGGCATTCCGGCGAAGGAGAACCCCGAAGCCGGTGAATTTGGCCCTCCAGGGCGGCGGCGCGCACGGCGCCTTCACGTGGGGCGTGCTCGACCGGTTGCTCGAAGAAGAGCGCCTGGTCTTCGACAGCATTTCCGGGACCAGCGCGGGCGCGATGAACGCGGTCGTGCTCACCTCCGGCTTCGAGCAGAACGGCCGCGAAGGCGCGCGCGAGGCCCTGCAGAAATTCTGGCGCGCTGTGTCGCGCGACGGCCGGATGAACCCGGTCCAGCGCAGCGTGATCGATCGTTTTCTCGGCAATTGGTCGCTCGATCACAATCCAGCCTTTCTCGCGCTCGACGTGGCCTCGCGCTTCCTGTCGCCCTACGATTTCAATCCCTTCAACATCAACCCGCTACGCGAGATCATCGAGCGCGAAGTCGACTTCGAGGCGGTGCGCGCCTGCAAGAAGATCAAGCTGTTCATCTCAGCGACGAACGTGCGTACCGGCAAGGCACGGATTTTCCGCACTGGAGAAATCACACCCGACATGGTGATGGCGTCGGCCTGCCTGCCGTTCCTGTTTCAGGCCGTGGAGATCGACGGCACTCCGTACTGGGACGGCGGTTACGTCGGCAACCCGCCGCTTTATCCTTTCTTTCGGACGACCGGCACCGACGATGTGATTCTCGTTCAGACCAATCCGGTCATTCGCGAGGAGACGCCGCAGACGGCGCGCGAGATTCTGAATCGCGTCAATGAGATTACGTTCAACGCTTCGCTGCTTTCCGAGTTTCGCGCGATCGGATTTGTGCGCCGTCTGATCGACGGCGGCATCATCCGCCGTTTCACCGGACGCAGTGGCCAGCGAAACCTGTTGTTGCACCGTATTGCGGGGACGGAGGAACTCACCGATCTCACATCCAGTTCGAAGTTCAATACCGAATGGTCGTTTTTCATGCATCTACGTGACATCGGCCGCGCCGCCGCGGAAGCATTTCTCGAGAAGAACTTTGCCATGATCGGCAGGCGCGCGACGCTCGATCCGACAAAGGATCTCGCCTGACGGTCCGCGATCAGCGGTGTTAGGCTCACGACATGAGCCCTCCGCTGAATCTCGCCGCCGAAACCCGCGGCACGCACCTCGAGATCGTAGTTGGTGACATCACGCAGCTTGAGGTCGACGCCATCGTCAACGCCGCGAACAGCTCGCTGCTCGGCGGTGGCGGCGTCGACGGTGCGATCCACCGCGCGGCCGGTCCCGAATTGCTTGCGGAATGCCGGACACTCCACGGCTGCGCTACCGGCGAGGCCCAGATCACGCGCGGCTACCGCTTGCCCGCCAAGCACGTGATCCATGCGGTTGGACCGGTGTGGCAAGGTGGAGACGCAGGCGAGCCCGAGCTGCTTGCGAGTTGTTATCGACGGTCGCTCGCGCTTGCGCGCGATCATGCGCTTCGCTCGATCGCGTTTCCGGCAATCTCGACGGGCGTCTATCGTTTCCCCGCCGATCGAGCCGCAATCATCGCCGTGGGCACGATTGTCGCCGAAGCTGAGGCGGGTCGGTCT
>Ga0307505_10002157_pt1 | contig 14117 bp, 12 predicted proteins | sample 23_S_MG_FD_202183 | JGI IMG/M metagenome (GOLD analysis project Ga0307505, IMG submission 202183) | Soil microbial communities from Populus trichocarpa stands in riparian zone in the Pacific Northwest, United States - 23_S | ecosystem: Environmental > Terrestrial > Soil > Riparian zone > Trees...
CCGGGCCTCGCTAGAACCAGTGACACTGGCCCGCGCTCTGCGCGGGCATAGACGTCTTGAACGGTCGCGAAAACTTGACTCATTTGCACAGATTCTGACCGTTCAAGACGTCTAGAGCCGCACGACGAAGCGGCCGTGTGCGCGGCCGGCCATCAGCGTCTCGAAGGCGGCCGGCAGGTCGTCGAGGGCGATCACCGTCGTCAGCGGGGCAAGGGTGGCCGGCTTCATGTCGGTCGCCAGGCGCTGCCAGGTGGCTTGTCGCAACGCCATCGGACACATCACCGAATCCACGCCGACCAGGCTCACGCCTCGCAAGATGAACGGCATCACCGTGAGCCGCAGATCGATACCGCCGGTCAGCCCCGTGCTGGCGACGCTGCCCCAGTAGCTCGTCGTGCGAACCAGCCATGCCAGCAGATCCCCACCCACGGCATCGACCGCGCCGGCCCAGGTGGCCTTCTCCAAGGGCTTGCTGCCCAGGTCAATCGAGGCACGCGGCACGACGGTGCGCGCGCCGAGCCCCCGCAGGTAGTCGTGCTGGTCGTCCTTGCCGGTGATCGCCGCGACGTCGTAACCCAATCGGGAGAGCGCCGCCACCGCAATGCTGCCGACGCCGCCCGTAGCGCCCGTGACGGCCACCAGCCCCTGTCCCGGCGCGAGGCCCGCCCGCTCGAGGCGCGTAATGGCCAACGCCGCCGTGAATCCGGCCGTGCCGCAGGCCATGGCGTCGAGCAGCGACAGTCCTGCCGGTAGAGGTACCACCCAGTCCCCCGGCACCCGCACCCGGCCCGCGTAGCCGCCGTCGTGGGCAACGCCCAGGTCGTAGCCCGTCACCAGCACCTGGTCGCCGGGCGTGAACCGCGCGTCGGCGCTGGATTCCACGGTGCCCGCGACGTCGATGCCGCCGATCAGCGGAAAACTGCGCAGGATCTTTCCGGCGCCCGTCGCGGCCAGCGCGTCCTTGTAGTTGACGCTTGAGTACGCCGCCTGAATCACGACGTCACCGGGGGTCAGCTCGTCGAGCGTCGCCTCGACCAATCGCCCGCCGACACGCCCGTCCGCGCTGAAGATCCGAAACGCTCGAAACGTCTGCATCACGGCCGATCGCTGGAAAACCCCGTCACGCTTCTAGATGTCTTGACCGCCTCGAATCCAGACAGATGAGTCCAGTATAGCCGTCGGCCGGTATCATCCTCGGCACGGGAGGATCGCGCGTGGAGGTTCCGCGGGTCGTACAGGACATGTTGGAGGAAGGACGGCGCGATCCGGAGTCGTTCTGGGCGCGCGCGGCCGGAGAGCTCCCGTGGTTTCGCCCGTGGCACCGCGTCTTCGAGCACCACTACCCCACATTCCGGTGGTTCATCGGCGGGGAGACCAACCTGGCCTACAACGCGCTGGACCATCACGTGGCCGCGGGCCGCGGGGCGCACACCGCGCTGCGCTATCTGAACGAACGTGGGGACGAGCAGCGCCTGACCTATCGGGAACTGCTGCACGAGGTGAAGCGCACCGCCGGCGCGCTGCGCGCGCTCGGCGTGGCCAAGGGCGACCGCATCACGATCTACATGCCGACGTGTGTCGAAGCGTTGGCCACGATGCTGGCGGCCGTGCGCATCGGTGCGATTCACTCGGTGGTCTTCGCGGGCTTCGGCGCCCGCGCGCTGTGCGAGCGGATCGTCGCCAGCGGTTCCACGGTGGTGATCGCCGGCGACGTGACCTTCCGTAAGGGGAAGGAGGTGGCGCTCAAGTCCATCCTCGATGACGCACTGCGGATGCCCGGCCACGCGGTGCGACACGTCGTGGTGCTGTGCCGCTCGGCCCACGCGCCGTCCTTCGAGCCAGGACGTGACCTCACGTGGGACGAGTTCCTCTCGCGAGGCGCCGGCTACCCGACCCACCACGAGGTGATGGAGTCGAACGATCCCGCGTTCATCCTGGCCACCTCCGGCACGACCGCCACGCCGAAGTTGGCCGTCCACACGCACGGCGGCTACCAGGTGCACATCGCCAGCATGGGGCGCTGGTGCTTCGGGTTGAAGGCGTCCGACGTGTGGTGGGCCACGTCCGACGTCGGCTGGATCGTCGGCCACAGCTACATGGTGTACGCCCCGCTCCTGGCTGGGTGCACCACGGTGGTCTTCGAGGGGGCCCTCGACCATCCCACGCCGGCCGGACACTGGCGCCGGGTGATCGAAGAGTACGGGGCCACGGGCGTCTTCACCTCGCCGACCGCGGTTCGCCTCCTTCGCCGCTACGGCGAGGACTCGCTGGCCGGTGTCGATCACGGGAGGCTGGAGCGAGTGGTTTGCGCGGGAGAGGTCCTCAACCCGCAGGCGTGGGACTGGCTGCAGCGTGTCGTGCTCGGCGACCGGATTCCGGTGATCGACCACATGTGGCAGACCGAGACCGGTGGCCCCGTGATCGGTAACCCCTATGGCATCGCCGCACTGCCGATCAAGCCGGGCGCCGCGTGCCTGCCGCTGCCCGGCATCTCGGCCGACGTGGTATCGATGGATGGGCGGCCCTGTCAGCCGGACGAGCGCGGGATCATGGTCCTGACGCGGCCGTTCCCGGGGCTCACGCCGACGCTGTGGGGCGATCCGGACCGCTACGCGCGCGACTACTGGGAGCGCATCCCAGCGAACTACTACTCCGGCGACTCGGCCTACATCGACGAGGACGGCTACTTCTGGTTCTGCGGCCGCGCCGACGAGATCATCAAGATCGCGTCGCATCGCCTGGGCACCATCGAAGTGGAGAGCGCCGTCGTCACCCATCCGGCCGTCGCCGAGTGTGGCGTCGTCGGACGCCCGGACGAGACGCGGGGCGAGGTGATCGCGGCCTTCGTGCTGCTCAAGCACGGCCACGAGGCGTCCGATGCCCTCCGACGGGAGGTCGTGGAAACGATCCGGCGCGAACTTGGCCCCGTGGCCGTCGTGGGCGAAGTGAAGTTCGTGGCCATGCTCCCCAAGACGCGCAGCGGCAAGATCATGCGACGCGTGTTGAAGGCCGTGGTCCTCGACAAGGACCCGGGCGACATCACGACCATCGAGGACGAGGGGTCGGTGGAAGAGGCCCGCCAGGCGTGGCGGGCGCTCAAGGGTCTGGCGAACTGAAACAATGGGGGGCGTTATCGCCCGGCTGCCTCCGCCGCCGCCTTCTCGTCGGCGCGGTGGCCGCTCAGGATGTTGAACAGCGAGTAGTTCCCCTCGTGGCACGCGTACTCATAGAAGCCGTAGGCGTCGTCGCGCTTGAGCGGCATCTCGTAGGTCCACGGGCGCGTCCACGTCTTGGGGTCGTTGACGACGGCCTGGTAGCGCAGCAACGTGTCGCTGACGCGCGTGAAGCGCTCGGTCAGGATCAGCGCGTCGCTGATCCGACCCCCGCCGCCGTTGACACCGATCCCGGACGTGCGGGGATCGAAGTTGCGCGTCTCGACCACCAGCGTGTTGCCGTCCCAGTAGCCGCGCGAGTCGCCCATCCAGAACTTGATCGCGTCGTTCACGGGCGGCCGCCGGTCGAGCGGCACGACGCGCGTTTCGTGGATCATCTCGTTGCGGATGGCGACGAAGCCCGGGGCCTGCACAATCTCGTTGCCGTTGTTGTAGATGACGGGCAGCATCGAGCCCGCGATGCCGCGCGTGATGCAGCGGTCGTAGAGGCTTCGGTCCGTGTAGGAGTCAGCAGGGCCACGCTGTTTGCGCGCCGCCGCCAGCGCCTGGGCCCGCTGCTGGGCCTCCGGCGTCTGCGGCGGCATGCGCCCATCCGGTGGATCCACGATGAGCGATGCCTGGTACTGCGGGATGCCGCGCTCCAGCCAGTGCGGAGGCGGTGACACCGGCCCGCCCACGTCGCCACCAGGTGTGCTGGTGGCCGTCTCCAGATCGAAATCGGCTTCGTCCTGCGCCGCCTGGCGCTCGAACTGCGCCTGGCGCGCCTTGAACTCGTCCTCGGCCAGGACGTTGCGCGTGCCCAGCTTCGGGTCGCGCTGCATCGGCACGCCCACCATGTCCGTGCCCGGCCACTTTCCCTGCAGGTCCGGATCCCCCCAGGGCGTGCGCGGCGGCTGATAACCAGGCGCCTGCCCGGCAACGCTCGCCGTGACCGCCAAAGCCCCCAGGAGCCCACTCCACACCGATAGACCACGACACTTCATTGCCCGTCTCCCCAAGACATCTAGCGAGGCGAAGCCTCGCGACCGTAACGCGGCGTGAGCCTCACCGCGGAGGCAACGCGTAGACGATGTAGGCGCCCTGCGCGGGCGGCGGCCCGCCGGCGCGACCGCCGCGGCCACGCGCGGCACCGGCCGCGGCCTGGCCTTCGGGTGATGCGTTCGCCGGAGCGGCCTGCGGTGGTCCGCCGAACCGGATCGAGAATCCGCCCGTGCCGGCCGCCACCGGAAACGCGATGAACTGGCGACCGTTCACCTCATACGTTGCCGGCACGCCCTCGGACCCCGTGGGCAGGTTGGTGCTCCACACCACCTTCCCCGAGTCCCGGTCGTAGGCCCGGACGGTCCGATCCGACGCCGTCGCGACGAACACCAGCCCGCCGGCCGTCACCAGTGGCCCTCCGCGCGGCATGTGCGAGCCCGCGTTATCGGGAATGTTCGAGCCGGGAGGCGCCGTCACGCCACCATGCGGCACGCGCCATTTGATCTCCCCGGTGTTCAGATCGTAGGCCGTGATGTGCGACCACGGCGGCCCGATGGCGGTCATCGCATTGGTCGGGCTCAACAAGAAGTCGTAGGGCGACGTATACCGCACCGGTCCCTTGGACGCGGCTTCCTTCGCGTCGGCCATGAGCGTGGCCAACTGGGCCTTGTCGATGATGGGCTGCGCGGGCCCGCCGCCGAGTGCGCCTCCCGCCGTGGGCTCTTCGTTGCTGCGCACGAGGCGGAGCATCACGGGCATGTTCTTGGACACGACGTAGAACTCCCCGCGGATCGGGTCGACGGCGCTGCTGCCCCAGTTGGCTCCGCCGTTGTGCCCCGGCATCGAGACGGACCCTTGCAGGCTGGGGGGCGTGAACACGCCCTCGTTGCGCGAATTGCGGAGCCGTTCGCGCAAGTAGTCCTGCTCGGCCTGCGGCAAGAACGGATTCACGTCCTTCTCGGTGAACGACTGGACGGCAAACGGCGCCGGCTTGGTGGGAAACGGCTGCGTGGGCCACGTCACCTCGCCCGGGACGTCGGTCTGCGGCACCGGGCGTTCCTCGATCGGGAAGAAGGGTCGGCCGGTCACGCGGTCGAAGACGAAGATGAAGCCGGCTTTCGTGGCCTGGGCCACCACATCCACGTTGCGACCGTTCTGACGCAACGTCAGGAGCTTCGGCGCCTGGGGCAGGTCGAAGTCCCACAAGTCGTGGTGCACGAGCTGGTGGTGCCACTTCCGCTGCCCCGTCCGGGCGTCCAGTGCCACGAGGCTGTTGGCGAAGAGGTTGGCGCCGATGCGATTGCCGCCGTAGAAATCGAAGCGCGCCGTGCCGAACGGGATGTAGGCGATCCCCCGCTGCTCGTCGATGGTCAGCTCGCTCCAGTTGTGCACGCCGCCGGCGGTGCGGAACGCGCCTTCGGGCCACGTGTCGTACCCGAACTCCCCCGGGTGCGGAATGCTGTGGAACACCCACCGCACCTTGCCCGTGCGCACGTCGTAGGCCTGGACGTCGGCCGGCGTCGATTCGTAGCCGGCGCCCTGCGCCGGCAGCGAGATGATGATGACGTCGTCGAAGATGCGGCCCGGATTGCTGGTCTGCAGCGGCAGCCGCGCCGGACGCCACAGGGCGTTGCGCAGGTCCACGCGTCCGTTGGTGCCGAACGATGCGATCGTCTGCCCGGTCTTGGCGTCGATCGCGGTGAGATTGCCGGCATTCAGGTACAGGAGGCGCCGGTCCGAGCGGTCCGGACTCTCCCAGTAATTGAGCCCGCGCGCCCCGATGCCACCCATGTTCGGGTGGGTCCAGATCTCTTTCCCGGTTGCCGCGTCCAGGGCGACGATGGCGTTGCCCGTGCCCTGCGCGTACATCACGCCGTCGATGACGATCGGGTTGAACACCACAGTGCCGGTCACGGGGTAGGTCCAGGCCACTTGCAGTTGGGAGACGTTCGACTTGTTGACCTGGTCGAGCGCCGAGAACTGGGCCGAGTGCGACCCGCCCCCGTACGCGGTCCACTGCGTGTAGGGTCGGGCCCCGCCGGCGCGTCCCCCGGCGCGCCCCGACTGCGCCACCACCGCTGCCCCAACGGCCAAGACCACCGCGGCCGTCAGCGCCACGCGCGTGCCCCGTCCACCTTGCCCGGCGTACGTCATTGCCTGCCCTTTCTCTGCGACCGCGTCCCACCGATACGCTGCGAAGTCCCGATGCAGCGGCCGTTTACGTCGCCGCGTACTTCGCGCGGATTGTACCGTAGTCCATCCGCACCACTGAGGTACGCGCGGCGCGGGGCCGCGGTGTGTGAGCGGTCCCGGCATGACCGCGCCGTATAATACGCGCCACACACATGAACGACGCGGGCCGTACGCACCGCGCGCAAGGAGCCCTGCCATGACCTCGACTGCCATCGGCCGACTTGCCGGATCGGTACTCCTCGTATCAGCCGTCCTCATGCCGGCGAGCGCGCTGGGCCAGACCACGACGCACAAGGCGCTGACGTCGCTCGACGGAGCCACCACGGTCCCCTTCGCGCCGCCCAGGACGCCGTGGGGAGATCCTGATCTGCAGGGCGTGTGGACGAGCGATGACATGCGCGGCGTGCCCACGGTGCGGCCGGCGGAGTTCGGCAACCGCCTCTACCTGAACGAACAGGAGTTCGCCGCGCGCAGCAAGCGCGACGCCGCGGCCCGCGACCGCGGGGACAACGACATCGGCACCTTTCGCAACGACGTGGGCACACGCACCTGGCGGCAGACGTCGCTCCTGGTCGATCCTCCCGACGGCCGGTATCCCGCGTTCACGCCGTATGCGGAAACCCGGCGCGCGTCGCGGGACCGAGGGACGTTTGGCGACGGTCCGTTCAACACCACCGAGGACTTCACGCTGTACGACCGGTGCATCACGCGGGGCATCGTGGGCGGGGTCCTTCCCGTGCCGTACGGCAACGGCAACCGGATCGTGCAGGCCCCCGGCATGGTCGTTCTCAGCTACGAGATGGTGCACGACACCCGTGTGATCTACACGGACGGACGGCCGCACGTGGGCACCGGAGTCCGCCAGTATTTGGGGGATTCCCGCGGCCGCTGGGAAGGCACCACGCTGGTCATCGAAACGACGAACCTGACGGACAAGACCAGCATCGGACCCAACGGCAACGGGCTTCGCCACAGCGCGGACATGAAAATGACCGAGCGGATCACGCGGGTCAGCGAAGACGTGGTGCAGTACGAGGTCACGGTGGACGATCCCAAGACCTACACGAAACCCTTCACGATCTCGATGCCGCTGACGCCGTTGCGCGGCGACCTGCTGCTGCCTTATGAGTGCCACGAGGGCAACTACGGCCTGCCCAACGCGCTCAGCGCGGAGCGCGTGGAGGACAAGGCCATCGAGGACGACCTCAAGAACGGCATCACGCGCGCCCGGCGCGCCATCCAGGTGGCGATTCCCAACCGACCGGAGGCGCCGCCCGTGGAAGGCGCGGAGCGCTGACGCGATCCTTCGGCTCCGCCGATACGATTGACGGGGGCCGCCGAGCGGTCCTTCGCCTCACTGAGCGCTTCAAGCGCGTGGCCGCCCTTACGGGCCGGCCACGTCTTTCTCCCACTCGGCAATCAGCGGTCGCAACTGACGCGCCAGGTCTTGCCTGGTGCGCGCCAGGTCGTTGCGTTCTCCAGGGTCTTCACGCAGGTTGAAGACCATCACGTTGGGACCATCGACCAACAGCTTCCAGTCGCCCTTTCGAACCGCTCGCTGCGCACGCGTGGGTAGGACGTTCCGGAAGAACAAGGTGCGCTCGAACGGCTGGGTGCGAGCCTCCAGGACAGGCAGGAGGTTCACGCCGTCCAAGTTCGCGTCGGCGGGCACCGGCGCCCCGGTCGCGGCCAGAAGTGTTGGCAACAGGTCGAACATGTTGCCGACTTGTGGCAACGTCTTGCCCGCCGGAATCCGACCCGGCCACCGCGCCACGAGCGGCACGCGCACGCCGCCTTCCCACACCGTGTCCTTGCGGTGGAAGAATGGCGCGTTGCGCGACAACCACTCGCCGCCGTTGTCCTGCGTGTAGATGACCAGCGTGTTGCGGGACAGGCCCTGCCGATCGAGCGCCGCCAGGATCTTGCCGACGCCCTGGTCGGCTCGCTCCAGCACAGCGACATAGTCTTTGCGCGTGCTGGTCTCCGGATCGTGCGGCTGCACGAAGCGCGCGTTCCCGGGCGCGACCGACGGCTTGTCGGGCACCTGGAACGGCCAGTGCGCGGCGTTGTAGGTCACCTCGAGGAAGAACGGCGCGCTGGCGTGGCCCTCGATGAACTTCACGGACCGCTCGGTGATGAGGTCGGTCATGTAGCCGTCCACGTGCGTCGGCGTGTCGTTCTCGTACAGGTCGTGGGCGCCCGACTGGTCGGTGTGCTGGTAGTAGTCCACCAGGCCGCTCTTGAACCCGAAGAAGTAGTCGAAGCCGTGAGCGTTCGGGCTGACCTCCGTTTTGTAGCCCAGGTGCCATTTGCCCACGAGGCCCGTGGCGTAGCCGTTGTTCTTGAGGAGTTGCGGCAGCGAACGGCCCGTGACGGGCAGGCCGCGCTCCCCGTCCGCTGACGTCGCACTGCCCAACGGCCGCTCGATCTTGACGCGCTGGTAGTAGCGACCCGTGATGAGAGACGCCCGCGTCGGCGAGCAGGTGGGCGCGGCGTAGAAGTCCGTGAGCCGAACGCCTTCCCGGCCGATCCGGTCGATGTTCGGCGTCTTCACGTCCGGCGCGCCGTAGCTGCCCAGATCGCCGTAGCCGACGTCGTCGGTGATGATCAGGACCACGTTGGGCCTGGCCGACGGCGCCTGGCCCTGTGCGCTGGCGCCGACAGGCGAGATGACGGCGGCGAGCACCAAGCACACAAACACTCGATTGGTCATATGGAGTCTCGACTGACGGTCAGGTGCCTCCTGAGAGGGCTGACCCTGAACAATGCAGGTCAATTCCGGAGCTGACGCGCGCTACTTCCCGTCCGCCTGTTCCTTCGCGCGCTCGCCGCTCAGGATGTTGCGCATCGCGTAGTTGCCTTCGTGGCACGCGTACTCGAACAACTGGTAGTCCGTGTCGCGTCTCCACGGAAACGCGATCGTCCAGGGTCGCGCCCACGTCTCCGGGTCGTCCACGGTCGCCTCATACTGCAGCGTGTCCGCGTCCACCCGCGTGAACCGCTCGGTGATGGTGGCGGCGGTCGAATGCCGGCCGACGGCGCCAAGCGCCGTCCGATCCGTCATGTTCGACGTTCGCACGACCAGCGTCCGACCTTCCCAGTGGCCGCGGGAATCTCCCATCAACGACCGAATTCGCGACCCCACGTGCGGGCGGCCGTCGAGCGGGATCACCCGCGCCTCGTGGATCATCTCGTTGCGGAGCACCACGTACCCTGGGGCCTGCACGATCTCGATTCCGGCGTTGTAGACGGTCGGCAGGATCGACCCAACCACGCCGCGTGTGATGCAGCGGTCCCAGAGGCTCCGGTCCTCCCACGAATCGGCGGGCCCTCTGCCCTTCCGGGCGGCTTGCTGGGCGGCCGCGCGGTCTCGTCCGGCTTGCGTCATCGGCGGAAGGCGCCCGTCAGGAGGGTCTACGACGAGCGACGCCTGGTGGGTCGCCCGCCCGCGCTCCAGCCAGTGGGGCGGCGGCGACGTGGCCGATCCCACCTCTCCGGCGTTGGACGTGTCGGCCGTGTCGACGTCGAACTCCGCGTTGTCGGTGTCCAGTTGCTTCTGGGCCTGCGCGGCGCGCGCGGCAAACTCCGCGTCGGTCAAGGTATTGCGCGTGCCGAACGTCGCCGGACGCTGGAACGGGGTTCCCAGGAAATCGGTGCTGGGCCAGACGCCCTGCAGGTCGGGATCACCCCACGGCGTGGGCGGGACGGCGCTCGATGCCGGCGCGCCGGATTGCGCCGCGAGCAGGAACGGCGACGCGACGATCGCCAGCGCGACCAGGCCTTGCCCAAGACGACGGACCATGCACACCTCCCCGGGTGGACTTGTAGTGGAACGGGGGCGGAGTGTCAATAAAGGGCATCAATGCCCAATGCTCAATGCCGAATGCCCAACTGCCTCAATCGGCTACAATCCGGCCGATGATGAAATCTGCATTTCTGGCCCTGCTGGTCGTGGCAACGGTCACCTGCGGAGGATGCGCGCAGACCGCGCCGGCCAGCCCGTACAAGCCGGTGGCGAGCGTGGACGAGGTGATGGACGGCACGATCGCGCCCGCGGCGCAGATCTTCTGGGGCTCGGTGTCCACGACGATCAGCGCGGCGGGCGTGGACGAGAAGTATCCGCGGACCAACGACGACTGGGAGGCCGTGTGGGGCGCGGCGATGACCATCGCCGAGTCCGGCAACCTGCTGATGATGCCGTCGCGCGCCCGCGACGAGGAGTGGATGCGCCTGTCCTCCGCCCTCGTGGACGTCGGTGTCGAGGGCGCCAAGGCCGCCCGGTCGCGGAATCCCGAGAACATCCTCGAGGTCGGGGAGAAGATCTACAACGTGTGCACCGAGTGCCACATGAAGTACATCATGGCGGAATAGGCGGCCCCCCACCGCCCCCCCTTGACAGGTATCTGACAATGCGTAAGATACACCTGTCGTGAGCGACCCACTTCCGTCGATCTCCCCAACCGAGTCCGTCATCATCGACCTGCTCCGCGGCCGCGAACGCTACGGCCTGGAGCTCGTGGACCAGTCCGGAGGGCTGCTCAAGCGGGGATCGGTCTACGTGCTCCTGTCGCGCATGGAGGCGAAGGGCTTCGTGACGTCGCGTCTCGACGACAGCCCGCGCCCGCCGGCCGGCGCCACACGGCGTCTCTATGTGGCGACGCCTTACGGCCTGAAGGTGCATCAAGCCTATGGGCTCCTGCGGGACGCACTGGCCCTGCGTCCTTCCGGGGTCCGCCCGTGACGAGCCGGGTCGTCGCAGCCCTCGGGACCGCCCTGCTCCACCACCGCACCATCGCGCTCGTGCTCGAGCCCGCCCTGGCCGACCTGACGTTCGAGGACGCCACGTCCTCCCAGCGCGGACGCGCCGCGGCTCACAAGGCGGCGTGGGCCGCTCTTGGTTGGGCGCTGTGGCACGACGTCGTGTGGGAACCACGCGGACCAGCCTGGACCCGTGGTGCGGGCATGCTTGCCACGCTCTGCGGCCTCGTGGCCGCCTACCACGCAGCGATGTTGACCCTCATCCTCGGGTTCGACGGAAGACTCCGTTCCACGGCGATGGCCGACGTGTTGACCGGCGTCTCGAGCGTCACGGTCGCCCTGTGGGTGGTGGTGTCGTTCGCAGCCGGCGTCGCCTGGGTCGTGCGCAGAACCCGTTGGGCCACCGAGCCCTGACACCATGCTCGAAGTCGACGACGTCACCAAGACCTATCACGGCTTGATCGGCGTCCGGGGCCTGAGCCTTTGCGCCCGTCCGGGTCGAGTCGTCGGCCTCCTTGGCCCGAACGGATCGGGCAAGAGCACGACGGTGAAGATGCTGGTCGGGCTGCTGCGCCCGTCGCTCGGAGTCATCCGCTGGAACGGCGTCGACATCCAGCGCGGCCTCCGCGAGTATCAGGCCAGGGTCGGCTACGTCCCCGAGGAGCCTCGCCTCTACAGCTACCTCACCGCGGTGGAGTACCTGGAGCTTGTCGGCGGCCTCCGGGGCATGCCGCACGCGCTGCTGTCACGTCGCATTACGACCTACCTCGAGCTCTTCGGCCTCGACACGGACCGCTACCTGCACTTGTCGGCCTTCTCGAAGGGCATGCGTCAGAAGGTCCTGATGGCGGCGGCGCTCCTGAACGATCCCGAACTCGTCATCTTCGACGAGCCCTGCTCGGGGCTCGACGTGGCGTCCATCCTGATCCACCGGCGCATGGTGTCCACGCTGGCGGCACGCGGCAAGACGATCATCTACAGCTCGCACGAGCTGGACCTGGTCGAGAAGGTCTGCGACGACGTGGTGATCCTGCGCAAGGGGCACGTGGTGGCCAACAACTCCGTGGCCCGGCTGCGGGAACTGGCGCAGGCGGCATCGCTCGAGGACGTCTTCGCCTCGCTTGCCGTGGACGACGACGTGGACCGTCTGGGCGACGCGCTGGCGAACGTGTCGGCCCCGTGAGCGCACCGTCCGAACCTGGCCTCGAACGACGGCAGTTCGCGCTGCTGGCGCGCGACTCGGTGCAACAGCTGTTGTCCAGCGCCACCATGGCTCGCGACACCGACCCGGCGCAGTTCGCGCTGTGGGCCACGGCCCTCGCGCTCACGCCGCCGTTCCTCGTGGCCGTCCGCAAGATCATCGACTACCCGTTCCTGTTGCGGGCAGCACCGGCCTACGTCGAGCGGGTGATCCTGGCCGACCGACTCTTCTTCATCCTTTACGTCATGCTGGCGACGGCGCTGGTTACCGCGCTCCTCTGGGACGCGTTGTCGCCAACCCGACACGACCATGAAGTGGTTGGCGTGCTGCCGGTCCGGCCGCGCACGCTGGCCGCCGCTCGCTTGGCCGCCGCGATGAGCGTCGGCCTGGGGTTTGGCCTGGCGATCAACCTGCCGTCCGGCCTCCTCTATAGCGCCGCGTCGGCCGTGCACCCGATGGTCGGTGGATTCCCACGCGTCGTCATCGCGCACCTGGGCAGCACGATGCTCGCATGCGCGTTCGTGTTCTGCTCGCTCCTCACGCTTCGAGCACTCCTCACCTCTATCGTCGGCGATGCCATCGCGGGACGTCTGGCCGTCCTCCTGCAGATTGCCACCTTCGTCCTCCTGGTGCAGGTGTTCTTCTTCCTGCCAGGGCTTCTACCCGAGCTGATGAAGGACGTGCAGGCCGGGGGCCGGTCGTACGCCGAACTGCCGCCGATGTGGTTCGCCGCATTGTTCATGCAACTGGCCGAGGGCCAGGCCATGGCGCCTGGCCTCGCGGCCCGGGCCGTGGGTGCTACGGCGCTGTCGATCGTCACGGCCATCGTCCTGACGCTTGTCCCCGCGCGGCTGATGCGACGGCGCAGCCTGGAGCGGCGCGCGGACACGTCTACGGGGCCGGTGCAGGTGGCGGGGCGGGCGCTGGTTGCGCGCGTCGTACGTGGCGCAGAGGTACGGGCGCTGTACCTCTTCGCGCTAGCCAGCCTGGTCAGAAGCCGGCGGCATGCCGTCCAGCTCGGCACGTATGCGGGATTGGCCGTCGCCGCCGCGTTGGCCGGTCTTGCCGCACAGAGCGTGCGGGGCTCCCTGGACCTCACGCGGCCGCAACCGTCGCTTCTGGCCCTGCCGCTCGTGGCGATGTTCTTCGGGCTCCTGGGCCTACGCTCCGCGTGCGCGATTCCCGTCGATGTCGATGCAAACTGGCCCCTGCGGCTTCACCACCCGACGGTGCGGTCCACCGTGACGGCAACACGACTCCTACTGCTGTCGTTGGGCGTGCTGCCGCCGATCCTCCTCGCCTCAGCGGCATACGCGTGGTTGTGGAGCGCCCAGGACGCTGGGGTGATCGCGGTGTGGAACGTGACGGCAGGGTGCCTCTTGGCCGAGTTGCTGCTCGCGTCGTGGCACAAGGTGCCGTTCGCGACCACCCACGAGCCCGACGTCGATTCGCTGCGCACGCGCTGGCCATGGTTCGTGGTCGCGCTGGCCGTATACGGATTCCAGCTGGCGGTCGTGCAGGTGTGGGCCTTGGGATCCATCACTCGGGCCGCAGGGCTCGAAGCCACGGGCCTGGTCTGCCTGGCCGTGTTGGTGATCCGAAATCGGCGGCGCCGCCGTGGCGCCGCGGTGACATTCGATGAGACCGTCGAGACGTTCGAAACGCTGAGACTCTCTCCCGCGTTGGACTAGTCCCCTGGAAGCGTGATGACTCACCTAATTCCCGGGCGGGGCATCCCGTCTGGCGGCGTTGCTCATCGCTCACATATGCCCAATATGCTCGCTCTTCGCGCCTGGCCAGCCGGGCGCCGC
>Ga0307505_10002158_pt1 | contig 14116 bp, 11 predicted proteins | sample 23_S_MG_FD_202183 | JGI IMG/M metagenome (GOLD analysis project Ga0307505, IMG submission 202183) | Soil microbial communities from Populus trichocarpa stands in riparian zone in the Pacific Northwest, United States - 23_S | ecosystem: Environmental > Terrestrial > Soil > Riparian zone > Trees...
GTCGGCCACGTACTTCAGGTCGTCGCTCCCGCTGGCTCGGCTCCGAAGCAGGATGAGGCCCAGGTCGGGAAGCACTGCCTGATGCTCCGTGCATGCGGCAAGGGCTTCGTCGAACCGCCCCGCGCGCGCCAGCGTCAGCACGTGCTCCATGAACGGGCGCGCGTTGACGCGCGATCGGTTCACCATGAACAGCCCGCGTTCCGCCAGCAGCGCGATCCCCGCGAGCCCCACGAGCAGCAGGGGCAGCATGAACGGACCGCCGCCCGCGTACCAGCCAAGGAACATTCCCATCGTTGCGTTCGGCCAGAGCATTAGCTGTGCCGCCTCCGGCAGCTATCTTTGACCGATGAAAGCGCTCTTGCTCTGCGCCATCCTGCTGGCTGCCTGCCGCCCCTCCGACGGCGGCTCCCAGGCCTCCCCCGCCGGCGGCGCGACCACCGGCGCCGTCACCCCTGACGTCGATGCGCTCCTCGCCCGCGCCGATGCCGGTCGCATCCAGGGCGACAGCGCGGCGCCGGTGTGGGTGGTGGAGATCTCCGACTTCCAGTGCCCCTTCTGCAAGCGCTGGCACGACGAGACCTACCCGGCCATCAAGCGCGACTACATCGACGCCGGCATCGTGCGCATGGCGTACGTGAACCTGCCCCTCTCCATGCACCCGCACGCCGTGCCCGCGGCCGAGGCGGCGCTCTGCGCGTCCGCGCAGGGCCGCTTCTGGGAGGTGCACGACGCCATCTTCGCGACGCAGGCCCGCTGGACACCGATGCCGGACGCGCGCGCCCTGTTCGACTCCCTGGCCCTCGCGTCGGGGATCGACCGTGCCGCCTACCGATCGTGCATGGACAGCGACGTCATGCTCCGCGTGATCAACGGCGATGTCGCGCGCGCGGCCAGCGCGAATGTGCGTCCCACCCCGACGTTCTTCGTCGGCAACGAGCGCATCGAGGGGGCGGCCCCGCTGGAGGTGTTCAGGAGGGCCATCGAGCGCGCGCGGGCGGCGCAGCGACCAACGCGGTAGGTGCCTGTGCTGCTGCGGGTGCTCTACGCGACCGTAGCAAAGCTCGTCAGCCTCGGCGCGTTCGTCGTTCCCGCGGGGGAGGGCAAGGCGCGGCTCGCGCTGCGCGCGCGGCGCGGCATTCGCCAGCGGTACGCGGGCTGGGGCGCCGCACAGCGGGACCCGCGGCGTGCCCTGGTCTGGATGCACGCGCCGTCGGTGGGCGAGGGGCTCCAGGCGCGCCCGGTCCTGCGCCTGCTCCGTGAGGCGCGTCCCGACCTCCAGCTCGCGTACACCTTCTTCTCGCCGAGCGCCGAAGAGTTCTCGCGCGCCCTCGACGTGGATTTCCGCGACTACCTCCCGTTCGACACCGGCGGCGACATGGAAGCCGCGCTCGGGGCGCTGCGTCCGGCCGCGCTGGTGTTCAGCAAGCTGGACGTGTGGCCGGAGCTCGTTCGTCGCGCGGCCCGCCGCGGCGTGAAGCTCGGCATGGTGAGCGCCACGCTCGCCGAGGGGAGCGGCCGGCGCGGCGCGCTCGCCGCCTCGCTTCTCCGCGATGCGTACGCGGCGCTCGACGCGGTGGGCGCCGTGAGTGCCGAGGATGCGGACCGGCTCGTGGAGCTCGGCGTCCGTCGCGAGGCGATCGAGGTCACCGGCGACACCCGCTTCGACCAGGTGGCCCAGCGCGCCGAGCAGGTCGATCGCGGCGGTCCGCTGCTCGGACGCCTGGACGACGGCCGGCTCACGCTCGTGGCCGGATCAACCTGGCCCAGCGACGAGGCGCGGCTCCTGCCCGCGTTCGAGCGCGCGCACATGGCGGTGCCGAACCTGCGGCTCGTGATCGCGCCGCACGAGATGACCGCGGCGCACCTCGAGGCCATCGAGCGGTGGGCGGCGTCCGCGAAGCTTTCGCTCGCCCGGGTGGACGCTCCCGAGGCTGCCGACGCGGCGGTGATCCTCGTGGACCGCTTCGGCCTTCTCGGCGACCTGTATGCCCTGGCCGCCGTTGCCTTCGTGGGCGGCGGGTTTCACGACGCCGGGCTGCACTCGGTGCTGGAACCCGCCGCCTTTGGCGCCCCGGTGCTCTTCGGGCCGAAGCACGCGCGCAGCCGCGACGCCGCCCTGCTGCTCGCCGCGAAAGGCGCCCGAGCCGCCGCCGACTCCGGTGAGCTCACGGCGGCCCTCGAGGCGTGGGTCACGTCGGCCGACGCGCGCACCGAGGCTGGGCAGCGCGCGCGCGCGCTGGTTCAGGACGGTCGTGGGGCCGCCGAGCGGTCGGCCCGGCTCATCGAGCGCCTGCTGTCAGGATGACGCGGCGGCGCGCTCGCGCGGCCGGGCCGCCGCGGCCGCATTGGCGGCAACCGTCGCGGCGGTGGATCCGGGGCGGTGGAGGTAGAACCCCTGCACCAGGTGAACGCCCAGATCGCGCACCGTCCGGAACTCCTCCGCCCGCTCGACACCCTCGGCGATGACCTTGGCGCCGTGGTCGCTGGCGAACTTCACCATCGTCTCCACGAGGTTCTGCTTGATGAAGTTCGTGTCGATGGCGTTGATCAGCGAGATGTCGAGCTTGATGAAATCGGGCTCGAGGTTCGCGATCGATCCGAGCCCGGCGTACCCCGACCCGGCATCGTCCACCGCGAAGCGGAACCCCGCCTTGCGGAAGGTGGCGAGGCGCTCGCGGAACTTCGGATAGTCCTTGATCGCCGTGCGCTCGGTGATCTCGATGACCACGCGCGTCGGGTCATCCACCTGGAGCTCGACGAACGCGGGGTCGGCGAAGTCGTGCGGGTCCACGTTGATGAACAGCAGCTCGCCCGGCTTCAGCTTGGAGGTGAGCCCCTCGAGCGCGCGCTCGCGGCACAGCCGGCTCAGCTCCCAGATGAGGTCCGCTTCCTGGGCAACCTCGAACATCACCTCGGGGCTGCGGAGGCTGCGCATCACCCCGCGCGCGAGCGCCTCGTAGCCGAAGATGTCCTCCGTGTCGGCATACACGATGGGGTGATAGTCCACGTAGACGCCGCGCTCGCGGAGGCTGGTGCGCAGGTCGGCCACCTTCCGCGCGCGCTCGCGCTGCTCGATGCTGCGTGAGGCGTTGGCGGCTTCGCGGATCCCGCGATAGAGGAGGCGCTCGATGCGGATCTTGGGGTTGTAGTACACGTGCGCGCGCCCGACGTAGATGTCGAACAGGGCCGCGATGTCCTCGCCGTGCTGCGCCTCGATCAGCGTCTGGACGTGGCGCTGGAGCCGCGACACCATCTCCGTGATCTCCGCATCCGTGGCCGCGGCCACGCCGGTGGCCGGCACGTGGAAGAAGATGAAGTCGTCGTCGTTCATGAAGCTCACCATCAGCCGCGGCGGCTGTGCCGACGTGTCGTCGAGGAACTCCCGCACCGCGGCCGCCGTGGTCTCGAGCACGGCGTCCAGCTTCTCCCACCCGTAGATCTCCTCGATCTTCGAGTACCGGACGAAGTTGAAGTAGAGCACCACGAGCTCGCCGCGCTCCTTGAAGCGCTGGCGGGACCGCTCGATCATCACCGGCAGCGTCGGCAGCCCGGTGAGGCCGTCGTGCAGCATGCGCTCGTACTCCACGCGCTCCACGCGATCGCTCAGCTCCTCGCCGCCGGGCACCGCGCGCGCCACCGCCGCGTGCAACCGCGCCGCCAGCTCGTCCGCTCCCGTCCCTGCGAGCACCCACTCCTCCGCGCGCAGCTCCACGGCGCGGCGCCGGGCGGATTCGTCGGCGCATTCCACCACCACGGGCAGGCTGGCCGCGTGCGCGCGCTCCACCACGGCGCGGACGATGGAAGGCTCCGCGCTGGTCACGAACACCGCGCGCGTGCCCGCGGTGGTGCCCACGGCCTCCGCGAGCTCCCCGGAGGCGCGCTGGTCCACCCGCCATCCCTCGAGCCGCTCGGCGGCCAGGGCGACGACGGGTTCGGTGGAGTCGGTGAGGAGGACGAAGCTGTTCAGATCCGTTCTTCCTAGGATGCCAGTGCCGTGCGCATCGCGAGGTTCCGCTGCACCGTCGCCGCGAGTGTCGCAAGGTCGAAGGGCTTCGCCACGTAGTCGTCCGCGCCGGTCTGCAGCGCTTCCTGCTTGTCCTCGAGCTCGTTGAGCGCCGTCACCATGATCACGCGGACGGTCTTCCCCAGCTCCGGGTGCTGCTTCATGATGCGGCACACTTCCCAGCCGTCGCGCCCGGGCATCATGACGTCGAGCAGCACGAGCGCGGGCTTCACCGTCTCGTACAGCGCAAGCGCTTCCTCCCCGCTCGATGCCACGGTGATGGGATACCCGCGCACCTCCAGGTACTGCCGGATGATCTCGGCGTTGTCCTTGTTGTCGTCGACGACGAGGATGGGTGGCAGTGCAGCTTTTGTCATGTCACCGCCCCGGGACGAAGGACACCGCGAAGCCGAGCAGCGATCCCCTGCTTTCCCCGGACGACTTCCCGAACTCGCCGCCGGCCGTCAGCCCGATCGAACGCGTCAGCGCGAAGTCGAGCCCGATGGCTCCGGCGAAGTTTCCCCCGGATGAAGTGGAGTCTCCCACCGTGGCGCGCGACCACTTGTACATCGGTGAACCATACACCGAGATGCCTCGCACGGCGCCCAGCGCGCGGCGGTAGCCCACGCTGATTCCCACCGGGATGTTCATCTCCGCGGCGTTGGTCTCGATGCCGGCGTCGCTCCGCGTGCGCGGCGCCCCGCCGAAGCCCGCGAACGCGCCCGCCCCGAGGGCGCCTCCAGCGCTCGTCCACAGGTTGGCCGCGAGCCGGCCCCCGTACGCGCCACGCGACGCCTCATTGGCGCGCTGGACACCCGCTGCCGCGCTCGCGAGCAGCCGTCCGCCGCCAAGGCCCCAGCCGGCCGCGGCCCCGAAAAAACTCTGGCCGCCCCCGGTCCCGAAGTTCGCCGCGAAGGCGAGTCCGGGGTTGGCAAAGGCGTTCTGAAGGGCGGGGAGGCCAGGCGTCTGGGCCCCAACGGTCGAGGTCGGCAGCCCGGTCGCTGCGCAGGCTCCGGCCACGACTACCGCTCGTAGCAGGGTGTTCGAGTAACCCATCTTTCGCTCCTGTGAGTACACCCGCTCAGGAGCAATCCGTGCGCCCAGCCGCCCCGAAGCAGCTACCGGGAGGCGGCGGGAAGGACCACGGAGGCCGTGAACGCCCGCTCCGGGAAGGTCACCGCCACCCCAGAGCCCGGTGGATCGATGGACCGCCGCAGCCGGATTCGCGCGTCGCGGGGCACACCACACACGTGAAAGCTGCCATCCACCGCCGTCGGCGCCTCCAGCACCCGATCGACAAAAAGCAGCTCCGACGTGCCGAGCTTCACGTAGGGCGTGCGCGTCACCGCCACCACGCTCGCCGGCATGCGCCCGCCGCTGTCCGGCTGCGCGCGTCCCACGAGCATCCCTTCACCCCACTGCGCTGACGCGGCTCCGCACCGCGCCACGAGCATCGACAACGCCGAAGGGACCACGATGACGATGCGCTCGTCATCCCGGGCGGGGATGACCACGTCCCGGAGGATCTGCGGCACCCCGAGCGCGACGAGCTCGGCCGACCGGATGCGCAGGGTCTGGGAGCCCGGAACGACCCGCTCGATCCGGAGGCTGCCCGTCGTGTCCGTTCCGGTTGCGTCGGGTGATCCCGCGAAGCCAAGCTCCACGCCGCGCACGGGTGCCCCGGTGGCGGAGTCGACGACCTGCGCGAGCACCGACACGCGTCCCCGCTGCCAGAGGGTGTCCGCGCCGGTCGCACCGCGCCGGATGTCCATGATCGTGCCGCTGCTCTCGCGGATCCCGAGCAGCTCTTCCCGCGAGTTGGATTCGGTGCGCATGCCCGGCACCAGTACCGCCCCGCCGCCGAGCTGTCGAACGGCGACGATGGGGTAGCGCAGGGACCACCGGTGCGCGATCCAGCGGCCGCGCGGGATGCGCAGGAACTCCACGGATCCACCCGCCCGCGTGGACCGCGCGATGTCCGGCACGTTCACGTAGCGGTACTCCAGCTTGCGAAGCTCGGCGGACGCCCCGTCGAGCCACACGACACCAGCGATGTCCACGATGTCGCGGCGGGTGCGCGCGGGCTCGAACTGCACCCCGATGAGGCCGGCGGAATCCGGGTGGCTCGAGGTCACCGCGCGCATGCAGTGCGTGGCGACGAACTCCTCGGCCAGGAGCACCTCCGCGTCGGGCGCCCAGAAGGCCCGCTCGTTGCCGCTCGTGCGCACGTACCCGCTGTCGGCAAGCGAGCGCGCGCCGAGGCTCCGCACTGGAGCGAGGCTGCGCGTGCTCGTCATTCGCGAGGAGTCGCTCAGGATCCTGGCGCCATTCTTGTCGAACGTCCGGTCGTTGATCGCGACGGTCGCGGTCACGGGCTCGCCGCGGGTGAGCAGCGTGGCGAGGAGCGAGGCGCGCGCGGCATCCCAGACGACGAACGCCGCAACGCTGGAGTCCGGCCGGACGCGGCACTGGGCACGGTCGCTCACGCTCACGGCGGTGAGGTCCACCCGCGCCGTTCCCAGGCTGACGTCGCGCGTGGTGGTCGCGCCCGCCCGAAGGAGGACTGCCGGGAGTGACAGCGGACGGTAGCCGATCTGCAGCACGCGCACCGCATAGGTGCCGGCGGGCGCCTGGAGCGAGTAGCGCCCACCCTCTCTCGTGACGGCTCGCGCTGCCTCGTCTCCGCCAGCCACCAGGACGACGATCGCGCCCTCCACGGGCGCGCCACCGCGCGTCACCGTGCCGGTCACGGATTGCGCGTTCGCCTCTGCGCCCAGGACGAAGCCAAGGGCGGCCGCCACGATCCAGCGTCTGTTCATGGCTTCTCCTTCAGTGCCTTGGTCCAGATCAGGACGAGGCCGCACTGCACGTCATTGCCGAGCGCCGCGAATTCGGCGGGCATGGACGCCGCGCCGCTGTAGACCTCGATCCCGTAGAGCTCCTCGGGCCGGATGTCGTTGAGGGACACGCCGCGCGCCAGGAGCACGCCGTTCACGCCGATGCGCATGGCGCAGTTCTGCCCTTCGATCTCGCGGGCACTGGCAATCTGCTCGCCCGTCGGGCTGAGCGTCACCTCGTCGTTGCCGAGTCGAGACTGGGTCATGCGAAGCGCGCGCTGCGAGACCGCCGACACCACCCCCGCGCTGTCCACAATGCGGACGCCGGCCAGGCCCCGGAGGGCGTCGCTCGTCTGCGAGGGGTTCAGCTGCGCGATGCGCTCCGGCGTGATGTATCGCCCTGCCACGCCGCGCCGCGCTCGCGCGTCGAACGCCTGCGCGCTCACGTGAACGGCTGCCAGCATCCTGGGGGGTGCCACCGGCCCGAAGGCCACGCGGAGCGGCATGTCCGACGGCTCGAACTCCAGCGAGTCGTGCACGTAGCCGATGCGCTGGAAGTGCGCGCGGGCCTTTCCCGCGGCCAGCCGCACCTGGAACGTTCCTGCACTATCGGAGCGGGTCCGCGCGACCGTGTCGCCGCCCACGGTGAACACGATGCGGGCGTCCGTCACCGGCTGCGTGGTGTACGCGTCGATCAGCCGACCGCGAACCAGCCGCGGCTCTTCCTGCTGCGCGCCGGCAGAGTCCAGGGCGCAGATCGCGCACAGCGCCCAGAGCGCGCCGAGAGCGCGGTGGTCGAGTCTCATTTTGTGCTGCTCCTGCCGTTATTGCGGGGGAGCGACCGGAGGCCCCCGCATTGGCTCCTCGACGTTCCAGGCGCCGGACGCGATCCGCTGCAGGACGAAGGACGTGGCAGCGAAGGCCGCCGCGGCCAGCCAGCTCTTTCTCTTGTCGATCTCGCGAACGCGCACGTTCGTGAGGGTGCTCCGCGGGAACGACACGATCTCGCTGTTCCACAGGGTGCTCACGCCGCCGCGCTGCTCCACCCGACGCATGCGCAGCCGCCACGTGCTGTCGTTCGCGCTCTCGACGAGCCCCTCCACCTCGTACGCCGCCACGCCGATAGCCTGCGCCATCTGGTCGGAGCCGATGTCCGTCAGGGTGGCCACGATTCGCGCCTCGTTGGCCGGTCGGTCCAGGCCAAGGGGGACCTGCCGATAGCACCCGGCACTGGTCACCAGCATGGCGCCCACGCACGCCGCCTGGGCGCGGATCCTCGAAAAGCGGTGCATCTGCTGCCTGCGCTCCTGCTGGATGAGAAAGCGACGGCCCGACTTGCGCCGGGCCGCCGCGGGACTGCTCACTAGAAGATTACTACGGGCAAGCGAACGGATCGTTCCAGTTGCGCAGCGCCGAGAGACCCACGGCCGAGGTCCCCGCCGGATATGCATTCGGCAATGGGATGTTCGGGTTCGTGCTGCGCTCGCCGGCCGCGTAGGGCATGCGACCGGGCACTTCAGTCGCCGTCCCGAAACGCGTGAGCGTCGGCACGCAGCTGCGCTTGTAATCGTTCCAGACGTCGATGTTCTGATACTGGGCGATGTACTTCTCTTCCATGATGTCGACGTACGCGTTGGCGCCGAAGGCCGCGAGCGGCGCCAGGCCCACGGACGTCCGCACGTTGTTCACATGCAGCAGCGCGGTGGCCAGATTGGTCGGACTGCCCGTGCAGGTGGCCGGACGCGCCGCAGCGTTCACGTTCGGGCTGCACAGCGCCTCGGCCATGATCAGCTGGTTCTCGGCCCACGTCACCAGCGGCTGACGGTAGGTCAGCGCACGGCGGACGCTGCTGATCGCCGACGGTGTCGCGGTCGAGGGCACGCTGATGTTGTTGTGATTGCGGCCGATGTACTGACCGCCGGCGTTCTGGTCGAAATACCGCGCCAGGCGCGGATCGCTGCGGGACTGCAGCAGCGAGACCAGCACGTTGCCGGCAGCGACGTCGTTGCGCGACGTCAGGAACGAGCCCCAGATGTTGCCGTCCTGATCGAGCACGTTGCCGTGCCACGACCGGAAGTCACCCGGACCCGCCCCGTCCATCGCGTTGATCGCGCTGGTGGGAACTTCGTTGATTCCCAGCTGGGCCGCGGCCAGCGCCGCGGTATACGCGTTGCCGCCGAGGCGCTCGGCCAGGTGCAGGTGGAAGCGCGCCTTCATGGTGTTCGCCGCCCGAATCCACCGCTGCGCCTGGAGCTGACGCGTGATGGTCGTGGCGCAGTACACGACGTCGGCCGCTTCGCAGCTGCCCGAGGCCGAACCGGCCGCTGTGGTCAGCAGCGCGATGCCCTCATCGAGCACCGCCTGGACCGAGGCATAGAGCGCCTGCTGCGTATCGAGCCGTGGCGTGGTCACGGTGCTGACGGATTCGCTGTACGGCAGGTCTCCCCAGATCGAGGCGGCCGTGCCGAAACTGAAGCCCTCCCACACCTTGCCGATTCCCTCGAGCAACGGGTCACCCGCGTCCCGCGCGAGCTGCTGCACGTTGCGCATGCCCACGAGACCGCCGCCGGTATAGAAGCCGGTCATCTGACCGCCGACGTCGGACTCGCTGTAGCCGTACTGCGTGGCGTAGGTGAGCTGCTGATTGTTGGTGCCGATCAGCTGCTGGGTCCAGATCGACGCATTGCGCGCGAGCTGGCCTTCGAAACGTGTCCAGGCGCTGGCCTGCACAGCAACGAGCTGCTGCTGCGCGGTGGCCGAGACCGGACTGTTCGGGTTCTCGGTCAACCCCGGACCGGTCAGCCAGTCACTGCAGCTGGCTGACGCGATCAGGGTGACGGCGAGGCCGAGTGCCTTACCAGATCTATTCATCGGTATGAGTCCTTGGCTCAGGGCTTAGCGATTGAGTGCGAACGAGATGACGTAGCCGCGCGAGAGCGGGGTCGTGAACCAGTCGATGCCGCGGTTGGCGTTCAGGGCACCGCCCAGGTTCACTTCCGGGTCGAGACCGCTGTAATCCGCCCACAGGCCGAGGTTACGACCGGAGAGCTTCACCTGCATCGACTGCGCGCCGCCGATGTAGTTCACCCACGGCTGCTTGAAGGTGTAGCCCACCGTCACCTCGCGAAGGCGCGTGTGCGTCGCATCCTCGAGGCGGGTGCTGATCGGACCGCCGGTCGCGCCCATCCCGTTGCCGGGTGAGCCGCCGTCGAACCAGGTGTTGTCGATCGTCACCGCCGTGCCCGCGCCAGGACCCACGACCGGTCCGTTCAGCACGCTGCACGTGATGTTGTGGCAGAGCATGTCGTTGCCGAACGTCCGCTGCTGCCCGCGGATCTCGGTGTCCTTGTGCGTGCCGAACTGGAACATCGACGCACGCGTCATGTTGAGGACGTTGCCGCCCTGACGGTGATCGAGGAACGCGCTGAGCTCGATGCCACGGAAATTCATGGTCGTCGAGATGCCAGCCGTCCAGTCGGGCCACGGGTCACCGATCGCGCGCTGGGTGGCGTCGATGATCGGGAAGCCGTTCGGCGCGATGTACATCGCGCCCTTGGGCGCGCCGGCGCAGGCGGCACCCACGTTGTGCACGGTTCCCGCGAACGTCACGGAATTGTCGCTGATGCCGCAGCGGGCGAAGTCCGACGAGCGCCACACGCCCAGCGGATAGCCCACCTGTGCGTGCGTGGACTGGCCACTGAAGGAGCTGCCGATGCCGATCTGGCAGCGTGGCAGGTTCGCGCCGGCCGTGCAGTTCGCCGCCGTCGGAACCAGTACCGTGCCGGGCGCGCAATCCGCCGCGCTGGCCGCGGTGCAGGTCTGAGCCTCGATCTTGCCCAGGCTCGTCACCATGTTGTCGTTCTTGCCCCACTGCGCGCCGAACTCGAGGCTGAAGTCGCGGCGCTGGAGCACGCGGTAGTTGGTCGAGATTTCCCAGCCCTTGTTCTCCAGCGAGCCGGCGTTGAGCGCCACGAAGGAATATCCCGTCGAGGGCGGCAGACCGACGCTGAAGATCACGTCCTCCGACTTGGCCAGGTAGCTCGTGACCGAGAGGTCCATGCGCCCGTTGAGGAACGTCAGGTCGACGCCGCCTTCGAGCTCACGAACACGCTCCGGACCGATCTCCGGGTTGCCCTTGGTGGCAGAGGCGAACGAGCCGCCGATGCCGTTCATGATGGGCGCCTGCAGCGAACCCGGGTTGAAGTCCGCGAAGCTGCCGGTCGTGAAGACGTCCTGCTGCTGGTACAGGCCCGGCTGCTGACCGCTCTCGCCATAGGCGAGACGGACCTTGCCGAAGCTCAGGATGTTCTCCGGAATGCGCGCGTACTTCGTGAAGCTCCAGGCCACGCTGCCGCCCGGATACGTCGCACGCTGCTTGCCCGGGCCGAAGGCCGAGCTGCCGTCGTTGCGGACGCGCGCCGTGAGGAAGAGCTGGTTGTACAGCTCGAAGCTGGCCTGACCGAAGTACCCGTCCGTGTGACGACGCGACTCGGCGTCCGACGAGGAGCTCTTCAGGAGGGTGGTCAGGTTGGAGATCTTGTACGGCGCCGGCGAGATCAGCGTCTGGCCGTAGGTGTCCACCTGGTTGAAGTACACCTCGGTGATGTTCTGGCCGACCGTGAAGCTGCTCTGGATGTCGCTGGTGAGCTGCCGCGTGGCCGTCGCCGTGAGGTTGTGGTCGATGATACGGTCGTAGAACTGCCAGTGCTCGAGGTCGCCGTTCGACTTGCCGGAGCTCGTCTGGTGATAGGCGAAGATGCGATCATCCGACGTATAGTCGGCGCCCAGCGTCCAGTTGAAGGCCAGCCAGCTCATCGGGCGATAGTTCGCGTTCACGTTGCCGAACACGCGGCCCGACTCGGCGGACAGCTTGTTGTTGTTGATCGCGAAGAACGGATTGTCCCAGCCGCGATCGCAGGAGGCCGTCGGACGGCCCGCGCAGGCCGGACCCGGGTTCGGGAACCGGAACGAGCGGTGGAGCCCGTAGGTCTCGTCGAGATACTGCTTGCTGTTGAAGTCCGGGGGCGTGCGAAGCGCCGCCAGGCCGATCCCGTTGACCGAGTTGCCGCGGTCGATGCCGGAACCGTTCGTCTGCACGTACGACGCGCTCGCGCCCACCGTGAAGTGCTCGGTGACGTTGAGCGAGCCGTTGAAGCGCGTGGTGTAGCGGTCCTGGAAGTCGTTGTCCCCGATGATGAAGCCGTTGTGCTTCAGCATGCCACCGGAGAGATAGAACGTTCCGCGCTCCGTGCCACCCGACAGCGAGACCGTGTTGTCCATCATCGCGCCGGTCTCATAGACCTCGCGCGCGTGATCGTAGGTGGGCGTCGAGGCCGGAAGGAGCGGGCCCCAGGCGCGCGCGTTGCCTGCCGCGACCTGGCAGTTCGCCGTGGTGCAGATGGTGGAGACCCCGCCGAGACCCTGCCCGTACATGCGCTGGACCGGGAGGTACTTGATCGGCTGGTCAGCCTGATACGTGGAGCGGAGCGAAACCTGGTTCTGACCGGCGCGTCCGCGCTTGGTCGTGATCAGGACCGCGCCCGCGGAACCGGCACTGGCGCCGTAGATCGACGCCGCAGCCGCGCCCTTGAGGATCTCGATCGACTCGATGTCCTCGGGGTTCAGGTCGGCCGTGCGGTTGGCCGCCGGCGGACCCTGGAGCGCGGAGAAGCCGCGCGCCGCGTTGTTCATCACGACGCCGTCGATGACGAACACCGGCTGGCTCGTGCCGAACGACTTCGCGCCGCGAATCTGGATGCCGGTCGAAGCGCCGGCGTCACCACCCGCGGACGTCGTCTGCACGTTCGGCACCTTGCCGGCGAGTGCGGTGACGATGTTCTGCGGGGTGTTGCTGCGCACCAGCTCGGTGCCCTGCACCGCGGCGCGAGCCGTGCCCAGCGCTTCCACCACCGACTGCGTGCCGGCGCCCGTCACCACGACTTCCTGCAGGCGCAGCGGATCCTGGCGCAGGCGGAAATCGCGCTGGATCGCCTCACCCGCGTTCAGACGAATCGGGAGGGTCTGAGCCTGGAAGCCCAGCATGCGCGCCACGAGCGAGACCATCTGGCCCTGCACGCGCGCCGCCGGCACCGTGAGGCGGAACCCGCCATCCGGTTGCACGACGCTTGCAATGTTGAGTTCCGGGATCGAGACGTTTGCTGAGGGCAGCGGCTGCCCGGTTTCCGCGTTGAGCACGCGGCCGCTGATCGTTACCCCTCTGTCCTGAGCGCTGCTCATGGCGGGCATGAGCAGAAGCAGCATGGAGCAGGTGAGGTAACGGAGTACACCAATTGCCTGACGAGTCATTCTCCGCCTCCTTGACGGTTCGACTGAATCCTGCGGGACGCGCGAAACAGCAACACGACGAGCTCCAGCGCCTGGGGATGGCGCGGCGAAGGTCGTTGGACCTAACGGGATAACCCACCCCTCGGCCCATTCGTCACATGGTTTGCGGCCCCGAACTTAGGAAAGTGACCCGGCCCCAGCAATGGCGAGTTTCTGGGTTACCTTATGTGGTAGCCCGGCGGTAGTCCGGCCCATCGCCGACGCGCCCAATTGCGCATCATGACCGATCGTAAGCCCTTGGTATTTCAAGACATGAAGCACTTCCGCGCCCTTTCAGTCCTCGCCGCGATCGCCACTGTCGGCTGCTTCCCCGAGCGGATCATCGCCCCGGACTGTGCGCCAACGGACTCTTCCACCGCGTCGACCTCCGGCGACACCATCACCACCACTACCGGGCTCCGTTACATCAACATCGTGGGAGGACCCGGCCCTGCCGTGGCGTGGTGCACCAACATCACGATCCATTACGAGGCCTATCTCGCCGACGGCACCAAGTTCGACGACAGCCGCGTCAGCGACATCCCGCTGGTCTTCACCCCCGGCACCGGCTCCCTCATCGACGGCATCGAGCAGGGTGTGGTGGGAATGCGTGGTGGCGCACGCCGCGTGCTCATCATTCCCCCGGCGCTCGGCTTCGGCTCCACCGATCGCCGAAACGAACAGGGGCAGGTCATTGTGCCAGCCAACTCCACGGTGATATATGAAGTGGAGGTCGTGCAGGTCGGCCTGCCGGTGGGACAGCCGACTACCTAGCAGCGGGGCAAGGACGGGGGGGGAAGGGCTATGACGCGAATCGAGTGGTACCTGCTCGGAGCAATGGCCATGACCACCCCGGTCATGGCGCAGGACGCAGCCGTCATCGTCGGGTCCGTGGGCTCGTCGAAGTCCGAGAAGTTCCTGGGCGTGCCTCGCGCCTCCCTCATGGTCGGCG
>Ga0307505_10002159_pt1 | contig 14114 bp, 12 predicted proteins | sample 23_S_MG_FD_202183 | JGI IMG/M metagenome (GOLD analysis project Ga0307505, IMG submission 202183) | Soil microbial communities from Populus trichocarpa stands in riparian zone in the Pacific Northwest, United States - 23_S | ecosystem: Environmental > Terrestrial > Soil > Riparian zone > Trees...
CTCCGCGATCTCGGTGGCGAGGCGCGCCGCGCTCACCTCGTTCACCTCGCTCACCTCGTCACCCCGGGTGCCCGCTCCGGCGGCCGATAGCCCGGGGCCCGATTTAGCTTCCTGCTCCCACATGGACACGCCGTCCTTGCGCCAGAAGCACGAGAGCGCCCAGCGCGGCAGCGGCTCGCCGGGATACCACTTGCCTTGGCCGAAGTGAAGCAGGCCGCCGGGGGCGAAGCGCCCGCGCAGGCGAAGGAGCAGCTGTGTCGCGAGCTCCAGCTTGCGCTCGCCGAGCGCGGTGTAGTTCCACTCGGCGCCTTCCATGTCGTCGATGGAGACGAAGGTGGGCTCTCCGCCCACCGTGAGGCGCACGTCACCTTCGGCGAGCTCGCGGTCGACCTGGCGCCCGAGCGTGTCGATCGCGCCCCACTGCGCCTCGGTGAAGGGACGGGTGACCCGCGGGTCCTCGTGGATGCGCGTGACCGTCATCCTGAAGTCGAGCGTGCTCTTGCAGATCTCGGTCATTCCGGTGACCGGTGCCGCGCTCACCGGCAGCGCCGCGCTCGCCAGCGGAATGTGGCCCTCGCCGGCGAGCAGGCCCGAGGTCGGGTCGAGCCCGATCCAGCCGGCGCCCGGAACGTAGGCCTCGGCCCACGCGTGCAGGTCGGTGAAATCCTTGTCCGGGCCCGAGGGCCCGTCGAGCGACTTCTGGTCGGCGGCGAGCTGGATGAGATAGCCCGAGGCGAAGCGCGCCGCGATGCCGAGGTAGCGCAGGATCTGCACCATCAGCCAGGCCGAGTCGCGGCACGAGCCCTGGCCGCATTCCAGCGTCTGGTCGGGCGTCTGGATGCCCTGTTCCATGCGCACGAGGTAGTTCACGTCCTCGCGCACCATCCGGTTTACCGCGATCAGCAGGTCGATGGTGCTGATGGGCGCGGCGAGGAAGCGCGTGCGCGCCTTGCGCACCCACGCCATGAGGAGCGGCGTCTCCGGGATCAGCTCGAGGTACGGCGCCAGCTCGCGGAAGTTGTCGTTGCTGTAGACGAACGGGAATTTCTCCGCCGACGGGTCGACGAAGAAGTCGAACGGGTTGATCACCGTCATGTCGGCGACGAGGTCGACCGTGATCTCGAGCTCGCGCGACTTCTCCGGGAAGACCAGGCGCGCCACCCAGTTGCCGTAGGGATCCTGCTGCCAGTTGAGGAAGTGCTTCGCCGGCTTGACGTTGAGCGCGTAGCTCTCGATCGGCGTGCGGCAATGCGCCGCCGGCCGCAGCCGCACCTCGTGCGGCGAGAGGCCCACGGGGCGATCGAACGTGTAGTGCGTCCGGTGGTGGAGCGCGACCTTGATCGTCATGCGAGCGCTTCGTCACCCCGGGCGCCGCAATCGCGGCGATGGCCCGGGGCCCAAGCGTTGTAGACCAACTGACCGTCTACGGCGTTTCTGCTTCCATGGATCGCCAGTTCCACGTCTACATCCTGACCGATCGACCCTACGGCACGCTTTGCGTCGGCATCACCAACGACTTGGTGCGCCGCGCCTGGGAGCACCGGACCGACGTCGTTCCGGGATTCAGCCATGACCACGGTCTCCACCGCCTCGTCTGGTACGAGCCTCACTCGACTGCGTTGGAAGCGATCCGGCGAGAGAAGCTGATCAAGAAATGGCATCGAGATTGGAAAGTGAACCTGGTTCAGACTCTCAATCCTGGCTGGGCAGATCTGTACGACGTGATTGCGAGGTAGTGGAGAGCCACCAACCGTCCCCTGCCAGCCAGGTGCCGGAACCTGCATCCTGGAATCCGAAGTGCAACGACGAGACGTCGTCCATGTTGCCAGTCGAGAAAGCCTTTTGGACCGCAGCCTTGCCGATCTCGTCGGATCCGCCCACACAAGGAATGAAGGAGCATCGACACACGAAACGAGCCGCAAGGTCGTCCCCAGTACGCGTGATCATCAGCATGCCTCCGAAGTCCCACCCCGGCGTGAGCGGGAACACGAGCCGTCCCCCATCCGCGAGGGCGTCGACCCAGGCGCGCAAAGGAGCCGTGCATCCCGCACACACGTAGATCACGTTGCTGCGCGGTATGGGCATGACCGTGCCATCGCGACGATCGACTGCCACGTTCGTCCATTCGACCAAGTTGCTCCTGGCGCGGGCGGTCAGGTCGGCCTCGAGGTCCCACGCGACGACGTGACCCGATGGTGTGACCAACTCGGAGAGGACAGCGGAGTAGTAACCTGAGCCGCAACCGATGTGGAGGATTCGCTCGCCGGGCCGCACGCGAGCGGCCGACAGGCAGCGCGCGTGGAGTGTCGGCTGGCCGTTGTTGATCCGCCTGTCCGGAGCCAGCGCAACGACGATGTCGTCGTACAGCACGGCGGGGTCTGAAGTTTCGGACCCGACGTACCCCTCGCGAGCCAATATCAACCAGGGTCCGGGACCGACGAAGTGCTCTCGGGGCACCTTCTTGAATGCCTCGACTACGCGCGGATCGTCGACGCCTGGCGCCGCAGCGACGGCCCGGGCGTATCTCTCCCGGTACTGGGAAAAGCTCACGCGCTCGAACCAGGGGCGGTGAGCATCTTCTTGAGCTCGCCGTTGTTGATGAGCTTCTCGAGGTCGCTCGCACCGCCGATGAACACACCTTCTACGAAAATCATCGGGAACGTCTGCCAGCCGGTCCACATCTTCAACGCGGTGCGCAGGCGCCACTGCCGGAAGTAGCTGCCGTAGCCGAGGTACTTGTAGGGGATTCCGGCGGCGTCGAGCAACTTGCGCGCCTTCCTCGGTGCCGGGTTGATCCTCATTCCGACGACGACCACGTCATTGGAGGCGATCGCGTCCTGGACTTCCTTGACGATGGAGGTGCGATTCGTCGCGACCTTGTCGCGGATTGCGGGGTGGATCTTGTCTTCGCTGAGGATTGGACGTGGCATGTCACTTGGGCCCCGGGCCATCGCCGCTCGCGCGGCGCCCGGGGTGACGAAGCTCATTGGGCCCCGGGCCATCGCCGCTCGCGCGGCGCCCGGGGTGACGAGGGTTCCTCACTCGAGCCAATCCGGATCGGGAAGCTCGGAGAACACCCGCCGCAGGCCGCCGCCCCAGCGCGAGCGCAGCATGGTGAAGTAGGGATCGCCCTCGCGGATGCGGTGCTGCAGGCCCACGCGCAGGCTGTCGCGCGGGTACCACAGGAGGTCGATCGGAAGCCCCACCGAGATGTTCGATTTCATGGTCGAGTCGAACGAGATCAGCACGCACTTGGCGGCTTCCTTCTGCGGGGTCGCCATGGACACCACGCGGTCGAGGATCGGCTTGCCGTACTTGGACTCGCCCAGCTGGAAGTAGGGCGTGTCGTCGGTGGCCTCGATGAAGTTGCCCTGGCCGTAGACATGGAAGAGGCGCGGGGCCTCGCCCTTGATCTGCCCGCCGACCAGCATGTTCGAGTGCGCCTCGATGTTGGCCTGGGTGAGGAAAGGCCCGTCGCGCCGCCCCATCTCGCGCAGCGCATCGCCCACGAGCGCCGCGGCGTCGTACATCGATTCCACGTTCCAGATGGTCTCCATGCCCTCGGCGGCGTTGGCGTGGCGGTCGAGGATGTTGGTGACTCCCTGGGTCATCGCCAGGTTGCCCGACGAGAGCACCACGATCATGCGGTCGTCCTTCTTCTCGTAGACGCGCATCTTGGTGAAGGTCGCGATGTGGTCGACACCCGCGTTGGTGCGCGAGTCCGAGGCGAAGATCATGCCGCTGTCGAGGCGGACGGCGACGCAGTAAGTCATGTTCTTATTCGACCTTGCTGGATGAGAAGAAGCTCGCCTGGATCATGCGGCCGAGATCCTGGGTGGACACGAGGAACTCCGTCAGGTACTCGTGCAGCCCCGCGGCGAAGATTTCCGAGATACGGCCGTATTGTAGGCCCGAGAGGATCTGGGCCGCCTGGTGCAGGGTCTCGGTCGATTGCGCGTTCTGCACCCTGCCAAGCGTGTCGGACACCTGGCGGATGCAGAATCGCAGGCTCCTCGGCAGGTCGTCGCGCAGGATCAGGAGTTCCGCGAGCTTGAGCGGGGTGATCACGTCGCGATAGACCTTGCGGTAGGCCTCGAACGCCGAAACCGAGCGCAGCACCGCCGACCACTGGTAGTAGTCCACCGCGCCGCCCACGTCCTTCACGCTCGGCAGCAGGATGTGGTACTTCACGTCGAGGATGCGCGCGGTGGAGTCGGCGCGCTCGATGTGCGTGCCCAGGCGCGCGAACTCGTAGGCGTCGTCGCGGTGCATGGTGCCGAAGGTGACGCCCCTGAAGAGGTGGCTGCGCTCCTTCACCCAGTCGAAGAACTGGGAGACGCCGCGCGCCGCCATCTTCTCCTCGTCCATCTGCTGCATCTCGAGCCACGTCGAGTTCAGCACCTCCCACATCTCGGAGGTGATCGAGCCGCGCACCGAGCGCGCGTTCTCGCGCGCATGGCGCGCGCAGGAAAGGATCGAGGAGGGGTTCTCGGGATCGAGCGCCATGAAGTGCAGGACCTCGCGCGCGCACACCTCGCTGTGGCGCCCGGAGAAGGGGAAGAGCGTGCCGGTGATGTTGAGCGGAGCGAACCATTCCTGGTCCTGCAGCGCCGGCTCCTTCACCAGCAGCGAGAGCCGCCACGCCACGTCGAGCACGCGCGCGGTGTTCTCCGCCCGCTCGACGTAGCGCGACATCCAGTAGAGGCTCGAGGCTACGCGGGAGAGCATGAGATTGGATCCCGGGCCATCGCCGCAGCTGCGGCGCCCGGGATGACGATCGCAGCGGCCGGGGTGACGATCAGTCGACGACCCATGTGTCCTTCACGCCGCCGCCCTGGGAGGAGTTGACCACGAGCGAGCCCTCGCGGATGGCCACGCGCGTGAGGCCGCCCGGGACGAAGGCGACGTCGGCGCCCGTGAGCACGTAGGGGCGCAGGTCGACGTGGCGATCGGCGAGCGCCTCGCCGCAGAAGGTCGGAACGCAGGACAGTGCGAGCGTGGGCTGGGCGATGAAGCGCTCCGGCCGGTCGAGGATGCGCTGGCGGTAGCGCTCGCGCTCGTCGCGGCTGGCGGTCGGTCCCACGAGCATGCCGTAGCCGCCGGAGCCCTGGGTTTCCTTCACGACCAGCGTGTCGAGGTTCGCCAGCACGAACTCGAGGTCGTCGGGGTTGGCGAGGAGGTACGTGGGCACGTTCTTCAACAGCGGCTCCTCGCCGAGGTAGAAGCGGATCATCTCGGGCACGTACGGGTACATCGACTTGTCGTCGGCGACCCCGGTGCCGATCGCGTTGGCGAGCGTGACGCGCCCGGCGCGGTAGGCTCCGAGAAGCCCGGGCACGCCCAGCATCGAGTCGGGACGGAAAGCCTCCGGGTCGAGGAAGTCGTCGTCGATGCGCCGGTAGACCACGTCGACGCGCTGCGGCCCCTGGGTCGTGCGCATGAAGACGGTCTCGTTCTGCACGAACAGGTCCTGGCCCTCGACCAGCTCGATGCCCATCTGCTGCGCGAGGAAGGCGTGCTCGAAGTAGGCGCTGTTGTAATGGCCGGGCGTGAGCAGCACGATGACCGGGTTGTCGGCGTGGCGCGGCGCCACCGCGCGCAGGGTCTCGAGCAGCAGGTCGGGATAGTGGTCGACCGGCCGGATCGGCTGGTTGGCGAAGAGCTCGGGGAAGAGCCGCATCATCATCTTGCGGTTCTCGAGCATGTACGAGACGCCCGAGGGCGTGCGCAGGTTGTCCTCGAGCACGTAGTGCTCGCCGTCGGAGTGCCTCACCAGGTCCACGCCGGCCACGTGGGCGTACACGCCACGCGGCACGTCGACCCCGATCATCTCCTTGCGGAACTGCGGGTTGCCCGCGATGCGCTCGAGCGGGATCTTGCCGGCGCGGACGATGTCCTGGCCGTGGTAGACGTCGTGCAGGAAGCGGTTCAGTGCCTTCACGCGCTGGCGCAGCCCCCGGGCGAGGTGCTCCCAGCCCTCGCCGGGAATCACGTGCGGGACGATGTCGAACGGGATCAGGCGCTCGGTGCCCGACGCCTCGCCGTAGACGGCGAAGGTGATGCCGACACGGTGGAAGAGGAGCTCGGCGGCGTGCCGGTTCTGGGCGACGCGGGCGGCCGGTGTCTGCTCGAGCCACTCGGCGAACGCCGCGTAATGGGGTCGCACCGCGCGCTCTTCGGTGTACATCTCGTTGAAAAGGCGGGCGCAGTCCTCCATGGCTTGGAGGATAAATCAAAAAGCGTGCCGGATTCGGAAAGAAGGCCGCCTCCGGGGAGGCCGGAGGCGGAGAAGACCGCGTCGGGCGCCTGGGGCCGCGCCGCCACAGGGCACCGGGTGACGCGGATCGATGAGGGAGGCCGCCCTGCCGGCGCACCATCCCGGAGCGTCAATCGGGAGAACGGCACTATCGTGATCCGGGCGGGCCGTGGCGCGCGGCTGAGGATTCTTTGCGGGGAATGCGGAATCTTCGGCATGCGGTGCCCGGGGTTAGAATCCCTCGAAGGTCCTTCTCCGTGCTCAGTCCCTCCGCCGCCACCGAAGTCGCCCCGTTCGAGGGCGAGCTGCGCGCGGCCTTCGGCGATTCGCTCGCCGATGTGCCGGCGCGAGCCCTGCATTTCGCCCGTGCGGCGGCGCTCGCCGCCGGCCGCGAGGAGGCCTTCGAGCGCGCGCTCGCGGTAGCGCGCCTGCTGCTCGTCCAGGGCGCCGATCCGGAGACGGTCGCCGCGGCCCTCGTGAGCCAGGCGATCGGCGAGCGCGACCTCGACCTGGAGGCCGTGCAGGCCGCGTTCGGCCCCGAGCTCGCGCTGCTGCTGCGCGGCATCGCGCGCGCCGGACGCATCGACGCGCTCACCGCCTCCGGTGTCGATCCGGAGCAGCTGCGCAGGATGCTGCTCGCGATCGCAGAGGACGTGCGCGTGGTGCTCATCAAGATCGCCGAGCGCGTGGTCTACCTGAGGGCGCTCACGCGCGCAGAGGAGGCGATCAAGCAGGCGGCAGGGCGCGAGACGCTCGAGCTCTTCGGGCCGCTCGCCAACCGGCTGGGCGTGGCCGAGATGAAATGGGAGCTGGAGGACTATTCGTTCCGCTATACCGAGCCCGAGCTCTACCATCGCATCGCCCGGATGCTGGACGAGAAGCGCCACGACCGCGAGGCCTACATCCAGCGCGTGATCGCGACGTTGCGCGACGAGCTGGGGGCCGTCGGGATCGAGGCCTCCATCCACGGCAGGCCCAAGCACCTCTATTCCATCTGGCGGAAGATGCGCGGCAAGGAGGTGCCCTTCGAGCGCCTCTACGACATCCGCGCGGTGCGCGTGATCGTGAACGACATCCGCGAGTGCTACACGGTGCTCGGCATCGTGCACGACCGCTGGGCGCCGGTGGAGGGCGAGTTCGACGACTACATCGCGAGCCCCAAGTCGAACGACTACCGCTCGCTGCACACCGCGGTGGTCGGCCCCGAAGGCAAGACGCTCGAGGTCCAGATCCGCACCGCGCAGATGCACGAGCAATCCGAGCATGGTGTCGCGGCGCACTGGCGCTACAAGGAAGGCTCGCGCTCCGATCGCAAGTTCGACACGCGCATCGCGTGGCTGCGCCAGGTCCTCGCATGGCGCCACGAGCTGGGCGGGGAGGCGCGGCGCGTCTTCGATGACACGGTCTTCGTGCTCACGCCGCAGGGCCGCGTGGTCGACCTGCCCGCGGGCTCCACGCCGATCGACTTCGCCTACCACGTGCACACCGACCTCGGTCACCGCTGCCGCGGCGCCAAGGTCGACGGCCAGATGGTGCCGCTCGACTACAAGCTGCAGAACGCGCAGCGCGTCGAGATCATGTCGGCCAAGCAGGGCGGACCCTCGCGCGACTGGCTCTCGCCGCAGCTGGGGTATCTCGCCAGCCCGCGCGCGCTCGCCAAGGTGCGCCAGTGGTTCCGCCACGAGGACCACGAGAAGGACGCGCAGGCCGGGCGCTCGGCGCTCGAGAAGGAGCTGCAGCGGCTGGGCGCCACGCAGGCCTCGCACGAGCGCGTCGCCGCCGCGGCGGGATTCGCCAGGCTGGACGACTTCTTCGCGGCGCTGGGGCGCGGCGAGGTGACCTCGCGCCAGATCGAGATCGCGGTGCGCGGCGAAGCGCCTCCCACCCCGCCGCCTGCCGCGCACACCTTCGCGCCGGTTTCCGACAAGGCCACGTCCGGCGTGCTCGTGCTCGGCGTGAACAACATCGCGACCCTCATCGCCAAGTGCTGCAAGCCCGTGCCCCCGGATCCGATCGTCGGCTTCGTGACGCGCGCGCGCGGCGTCATGGTGCATCGGCAGGATTGCCCGAACATCACGGGGCTCGCCGCGAGCCAGCGCGACCGCCTCATGGCCGCGGACTGGGGCCGCACGGGAGAGGCGGCCGGTTTCTCGGCCGACCTCGAGGTCGTCGCCATGGATCGCCAGGGCCTGCTGCGCGACATCTCGGAGGCGATCGCGCGCGAGCGCATCAACGTGACCGCGGTGAACACCCTTTCGCGGGGGACGCATGCCTTCATGCGCTTCACGCTCCAGGTGGCGTCGGCCGACGGCATCCAGCGGGTGCTGCGGCAGGTGAAGGACGTGCCGGGCGTGGACTCGGCGCGGCGGCTGTGAGCGGCGCCACCCGGCTCGAGGCGCTCGAAACGCGGCTGCACGAGCCGTTGCCGGTGCACGCGCGCGTGAAGCTGCTGAACGAGGTGGCCGAGCAGCTCTACGAGCGCGACCCGGCACGCGGGGTCCAGGTCGCGCGCGAGGCGATCGACCTGGCGCGCGCGACCGGCGACGCGCTGGGCGAGGCGCAGGGGCTGTATTGCCTCGGCCGCAACCTGCACTCGCTCGCCGACTACCCCGCGGTGAACGAGACGCAGAACGAGGCGCTCGCGCTCTTCCGGGCGCTCGGCGACGCCCACGGCGAGGCGCGCTGCTGCAACCTGCTCGGCATCACGCACCGCCAGCTCTCCGACTACGGGCGCGCGCTGGAGATGTACGACGCGGCGCTCAAGGGCTTCCGCGAGTGCGGCGACCACATGTGGCAAGCGCGCGTGATCTCCAACATCGGCAACGTGGAGATCCAGCTCGGAAACCACACCGCGGCGCTCGACCTCTTCGACCAGGCGCTCGACCTGAGGCGCGAGATCGGCGACAACGAGGGCGCGGGGTTCGACCTCAACAACGCGGCGGCGGGGCGCATCGCGCGCGCATCGCAGCTGCGCGCCGGGGGCGACGCGCAGTCCTGCCAGGTCGAGGCCGAGACGGCGTTGAAGCTCCTCGACCGCGCGCTCGCGATCGCGCGCCAGTTCGGCTACCGGCGGCTCGAGGCGTACTGCCTGCAGACCATGGGCGAGGCCTACCAGGCGATGGCGCGGCCGCAAGTGGCCCTCGACATGGCCGACACGTTCCTGCGCCTCGCGCGCGAGTCGAACGACCGCTGGATCGAGGCGCACGGCCTCGCGTGCGTGGGGGAGCTTCGCCACCAGGTGGGCGAGCATCTCGAGGCGCTGGCGCAGCTCTCGGCCTCGCTCGCGGCCTTCGAGACGCTCGGCTCCCGCGACGAAGCCGCGCGCGTGCTGCGCATCCTCTCGCAGGTGCACGAATCGCTCGACCAGCTCGCCGAGGCGCTGGCGTGCGTGCGCAAGGCGGGCGCGATCGAGCAGCGGCTGCGAAGCGAGGAGGCCGAGAGCCGCGCGCGCGCGCTCGCCGCGCGCCGCCGGCTCGACCAGGCGCGGCTGGAGACCGAGCGCTACCGCCGCCTGGCGATGGAGGACGCGCTCACCGGGCTCGCCAACCGCCGCCAGCTCGACGAGCGCCTGGCGGCGCTGCTGCGCGACGCGCGCAAGGCGGGCACGGTGGTCACCGTCGCGCTCGCCGACGTCGACCACTTCAAGGGCATCAACGATCGCTTCTCGCACGCCGTGGGCGACGAGGTGCTGCGCTGCGTGGGCGAGATCCTGCACGCGCACTGCCGCCTGGGCGACCTCGCGGGCCGCTACGGCGGCGAGGAGTTCATGCTCGTGTTCCGCAACCTCGAGATGCGCGCGGCCACCGAGACCTGCGAGCGGGTGCGCCGCGCCGTGGAGGGGTGGGACTGGAAGTCGATCCACCCGCAGCTGCGCGTGACGCTCTCTATGGGGCTCGCCTCGTCGAGCTCGTTCGACGACCCGCAGGGCCTGCTCGACGCGGCCGACCACTGGCTCTACGAGGCCAAGCACCACGGGCGCAACCAGATCCAGCCGCTGGTGGTCGCTCCAGCGTAGTTCGTCACCCCGGACGCCGCATCGGCGCTAGCTCGTCACCCCGGACGCCGCATTGGCGGCGATGGTCCGGGGCCTAATTCCCTGCAATTTCCCTGGCGATTGCCGCGTCGCCTTCGGAGAAGAACACCAGCCGCACCTGGGAGATCGCCGGATGGCGCGCGAGCGCGCGCTCGATCGCGCTACGTGCGACCTGCGCGGCCTCGCGCTTCGGGTAGCCGTAGACGCCGGTGGAGATGGCCGGAAACGCAAGCGTCGCCAGCCCTTCGGCCGCCGCGAGCGCGATGCTGGCCTCGTAGCACGCGGCGAGCAGGCTCGCGTCGCGGCCCCCGTTCTGCCCGTAGACCGGGCCCACCGTGTGGATCACGTGGCGCGCGCGCAGGTTGCCGCCGGTCGTGATCACCGCCTCGCCGGTCGGCAGCCCCTGCGGGTAGCGTGACTCGCGCAGCGCGCCGCACGCGGCGAGGATCGCGGGCCCGCCGGCGCGGTGGATCGCCCCGTCCACGCCGCCGCCGCCGAGCAGGCTCGAGTTGGCGGCATTCACGATCGCATCGACATCCTCCTCGGTGATGTCGCCGACCTTTACCTCGATGCGGGTGGCGGGCATGGAATAATGGGAGTGTCTCAGCATTCAGCGACCTTGATGAGGGGTAGCTGGCCGCTGAGGTTTCCGTCTGCACGCATGCCGCAACCGGCTACGTTACGCAGACCCGGACCCACTCCGGCCCGGTTGAGGACGTTCAGTGCGGCGTTCAGGTCCCGATCGATTGATAGTCCGCAGTGCGGGCAATCATGTTGTCGATCACCCAGAGCCTTTGGCACTCTCATGCCGCATCCGGAGCAATCCTGACTTGTGTTTCTCGGATCCACCTCGACCAACCGCGTACCAGCTCTTTCAGCCTTGTACCGGAGCATCGAGAGGAACTTGGCCCACGAGGCGTCGTGGACATCCTTGGCAAGGGTGCTGCGCGAGAGCGCCTTCACCCTGAGCGCTTCGACAGCTATCACATCGTAGTCACCCACTAGTCGGGCGCTCGCCTGGTGGAGGTGGTTGTCTCGTTGGCGCGCGGTGGTGGCATGGCATCGGCGTACCTCGATGCGAGCCTTGCGCCTACCTTTTGAGCCTCGAATTTTCCGCGAGAGCGTGCGCTGTGCGCATCGCAGTCGTCGCGCTGCTCGCCGAGCAGCCTTGAGGCTAGGAATCACGCCACCGTCAGAAAGGGCGGCAAAGGTCGTGATACCCAGATCGATGCCGATTGCGCGATCGCCTTCTCGCATCTGGGGCGTTTGTGAATGGATAGCAAATCCAACATACCAGCCCCTTTCATCCCGCCGAATGGTACAGCTCTTGATATTCGCCATCGTTGGCATTGGCCGATGCAGGTGCACGCGGAGTGCGCCCGGCATCCCCTTGAACCGGAGCCGGCTGCCCCTCAACGTTATGCCGCGGAACTCGGCAAAACCGAAGCTATCGAACCATCCCTTTCCGCGAAAGCGCGGAAACCCTGGCTTCACGCTGCTCTTCACTCTCCGAAAGAAGCCACGGTAGGCCTCATCAAGACGCTTTAGCGTTGCGCGCTGCAGGTTGACGGGCAATGCCGACGCTTCCGAATCTTCCCGTCGCCATTCGGTAAGCGCCCTCGCCTGGTCGAAATAGGTGCGCGATACATTCGCCTTGCGATACGCCTCGATCCTCTCCTGCAGCGCCGCGTTGTACAACTGGCGCTGCGACTCGAGGATCGCCTCGAGTGCCCGATGTTGGCTCCTCGAAGGCAAGACACGATAGCGGTAGGTAAGGATCACTGAGTCGGATCGAGGCTTTGATCCGACCAAAATACCGGGCACAAGGCTCACCAGATGAGCCTCGATATAAAATGGGATTCTTCGGGATTCAAACTGAGACACAGTCGAGTCTGACCATGCCCCCCGAATCCCGAGTCGTCCTGAAGCCAGGACGCGAAAAGTCGCTGCGCCATCTCCACCCATGGATCTTCTCCGGGGCGATCGAGCGCGTCGAGGGTGAGCCCGGCCTTGGCGAGACGGTGGCGGTCGCCGCGCACGACGGCGCCTTCCTCGCGCGCGCGGCGTACTGCCCGGCCTCGCAGATCCGCGCGCGCGTCTGGTCGTTCGAGCCGACCGAGGCGATCGACGAAGGCTTCCTCGAGCGCCGCCTCGCCGCCTCGATCGCGCGCCGCGCATCGATGCGCGGCAGCGATGGCGTGCGCCTGGTGCACGCCGAGTCCGACGGCTTGCCCGGGCTCGTCGTCGATCGCTATGCCGACGTGGCGGTGGTGCAGCTGCTCTCGGCCGGCGCCGAGCGCTGGCGCGAATTCTGGGGGCCTGCGATCGCGCGCGCGACCGGAGTGCGCAGCGTGTTCGAGCGCTCCGACGTGGAGGTGCGCGCCCTCGAGGGCCTGACCCCCAGCGTCGGCCCGTTGCTGGGCGAGGCGCCGGGGATGGTCGGCATCGTCGAGGATGGCATCGCCTACGAGGTCGACGTCGCCACCGGGCAGAAGACCGGCTTCTTCCTCGACCAGCGCGACAACCGCGCGCTCGCCGCCTCGCTCGCGCAGGGCACGGAGGCGCTCAACGCCTTCTGCTACACCGGGGGCTTCACGCTCGCCGCGCTCAAGGGCGGGGCGCTGAAGGTGGACTCGATCGACACCTCGGAAGAGGCGCTCGCCCTCGCGCGCCGCAACCTGGAGCTCAACAACCTCGACGCCGCACGCGCGGAGTGGATCGCGGCCGATGTCTTCGCGCACCTTCGCAAGTATCGCGATCGCGGACGCCGCTTCGGCCTCATCATCCTCGACCCGCCCAAGTTCGCGCCCACCGAGAAGCACGTGCCCAACGCCGCGCGCGCCTACAAGGACATCAACCTCTGGGCGCTGAAACTCCTCGCGCCCGGCGGGCACCTGCTCACGTTCTCGTGCTCGGGCGCGGTCTCGCCGGATCTTTTCCAGAAGATCGTGGCAGGCGCGGCGGCGGATGCGCGCGTGGATGCCCGCGTGCGCCGTCATCTCGGCGCCTCCGCCGACCACGCCGTGTCGATCCACTTTCCCGAGGGCGAATACCTCAAGGGACTCTGGCTTCAGGTTTCCTAGCGCGCGGCGATGAGCACCTGCATCCAGCGGGCATTGCGGCGCAGCGTTTGCAGCGCCAGTCCGCGCCGGTCCTCGTTCCACTCGGCGAGGAACGAGTTGGCCGTCGGTGCCTCCAGCTCGAGGCGGCCGTCGGACTCGGCGCCCGAGTAGACGATGCGCATGCCGTTCCTGCGCGCGAGGTGCATCATCGCGGTGTTCTCCGCGATGCAGTGGACGTAGACGGAGAGCACGCCGCGGTTGCGCAGCCACACCACCGCTCGCTTGAGGAGCGCATCGCCGTTGCCGCGGCCGCGCCAGCCGGGCAGCACCGACAGGCCCAGCTCGGCGGTGGCCCCGGCGAGCGCCACGTGCACGACCGCGACGGGCCGCAGGTCGTCGTCGTGAACCGCGAAGACGCAGTCGCGCCTGAAGTCGATGCGTGCCGCGTAGTCGGCGATGCCCGAATCGGAGATCGTGCTGCCGAATCGCAGGCGCCGATCCTCGGGCGCGAGGGCGAGGAAATGCGCGCCGAGGAGCGCCCGATCGGGCTCGCGCAGGCGGACGGTGGAAGTATCGTTCATGCTAAAATTCCGTTCTCGAATTTTCAGGCGCGTAGCTCAGCTGGTTAGAGCACCACCTTGACATGGTGGGGGTCGTTGGTTCGAGTCCAATCGCGCCTACCATCCTTCCGACCTGCATCGTCGCGGGGCGATCCCCCAGGGACACACCAATTGAGCCGCGGCGATGCCGCGGCTTTTTTGTT
>Ga0307505_10002160_pt1 | contig 14105 bp, 14 predicted proteins | sample 23_S_MG_FD_202183 | JGI IMG/M metagenome (GOLD analysis project Ga0307505, IMG submission 202183) | Soil microbial communities from Populus trichocarpa stands in riparian zone in the Pacific Northwest, United States - 23_S | ecosystem: Environmental > Terrestrial > Soil > Riparian zone > Trees...
CGATGTGCACGACATGGCGAGCTCGGTGTCGATGACCGCCATGTCGTGCACATCGTCGACTGGCTTCTGCAGTATGCGTTCGAGCAGCGCGCGTCGGACATCCATCTGGAACCGCGGCGCGACTCGAGCCTGATCCGGTTCCGCATCGACGGCGTCATGCACAAGGTCTACGAGCTGCCGACACCGGTGATGATGGCGGTGACCTCGCGAGTGAAGATCCTCGGCCGCATGGACGTGGCCGAAAAGCGCCGGCCGCAGGATGGCCGGATCAAGACCCGCTCGCCGGGCGGGCGCGAAGTCGAACTGCGTCTGTCGAGCATGCCGACCGCATTCGGCGAAAAGATGGTCATGCGCATCTTCGATCCGGACATCGTGGTCAAGGAGTTTCGCCAGCTCGGTTTCTCCGGCGAAGAGGAGCGGTTGTGGCGCGAGATGGTCGAGCGCCCCAACGGGATCGTGCTCGTAACCGGGCCCACCGGATCGGGCAAGACGACCACGTTGTATTCGACGCTCAAGGTGCTCGCGACACCGGATCTCAACGTCTGCACGGTCGAAGACCCGATCGAGATGGTGAGTCCCGAGTTCAACCAGATGCAGGTGCACAACGCGATCGACCTGGATTTCGCCGCCGGTGTGCGAACGCTGATGCGCCAGGATCCGGACATCATCATGGTCGGCGAAATCCGTGATCTGGAGACTGCGCAGATGGCGGTTCAGGCTTCGCTGACCGGCCATCTGGTGCTGTCGACGCTGCACACCAACGACGCGCCGAGCGCGCTCACGCGCCTGCTCGACCTTGGCGTTGCAAACTACCTCTTGCAGTCCACGCTTACCGGAGTCGTTGCCCAGCGCCTCGTGCGCACGCTTTGCCCGCACTGCAAGATCGAGGTTCCGCTGGACGTCCGCAGCTGGGCGGCGTTGACTCATCGCTGGTCGCTGCCGATACCCGAACGTGTATTCGGCCCGAAAGGCTGCCTGGAGTGTCGCAAGACCGGGTTCTTCGGCCGTACCGGCATCTACGAGATGTTGCGCATCTCCCCGGCGATCCGCGCGCTGATCCAGTCGAACCTGGATCTGGCCAAGGTCACCGAGACCGCGCTCGGCGAGGGCATGCAACCGCTGCGCGTTTCCGCTGCCGCCCAGATCGCCCGCGGCATCACCACGGTGCGCGAAGTCATGAACGTGCTACCGCCTGTCGACTGACCCGGGATTCGCGTTGAATGCCGCTCGACTGGATTGGTTTCCGCGCGGGCAGGGTTTAACCGCGGGCGCTCAACGCGCATTCGAACGCCCGCGCATTCGCTTTCGCGGATACGCGGGGCCGAAAGCCGGGAAAGCCGCAGTCACCTGCGGCAGGTCCGCACTTACCTGGACTGACGACGCGCGCCGCTGTTGATGCGACGGATCGCCTGCAGCGGATCGCCGAGCTTGAGGCCCGACAGGTAGTTGTTGATTGCTTCGTTGGTCACGTCATACAGCGGACGTCCCATGACGGCTGCCGCCGCCTTGAGGCCATCGCGTATGCGCTTGGACACACGCAGGCTGGCGTCGCGCGCGTCATCTTCCACAACCGGTTTTTTGGTGGCCATCTATCATTCCCCCCACAGGGTAAGTTGAGTAACGAGGATTTTGCGACGAACTCCCTTGCGCCGCGTGCACAAGTGTAACTGTCCTTGCGCCGTCTGTCGCTGGTTTTGAGCAACATCAATTGTGGCAGTTTGAAAACTGCCTCCGTTCATGTTCGGCGGCTACCGGTCTGACCCCCGGGGGCTCCCCAAGCGTTCCCCCACCCGTCCCGGCGGCTTCAGCCGTCCGATGGGGTGGGTTCGGCGGCAGCCCCACGTCGGGACACGACCCGCGCCGCGACGATTCCGACTTCGTAAAGCAGGCACATTGGTATCGCCAGCAACAATTGCGAAAGCACGTCGGGCGGGGTGAGGATGGCAGCCACCACGAACGCGCCGACGATCGTGTACGGGCGGCTCTTCACAAGCTGGTCGGGGCTGACCATGCCGATCGCCACGAGAATGACCAGGGCAACCGGCACCTCGAAGCAGATGCCAAAAGCGAGGAACAGGATCAGTGCGAAATCGAGAAACCGGCTGATATCCGGCATGACTGCCACCCCTTCGGGGGCAACGCTGGTCATGAACGTGAATACCGCCGGCAGCACAAGGAAGTACGCAAACGCGCAGCCCAGATAGAACAACGCGACGGACGACGCGAGCAACGGAACGGCCAGGCGCTTTTCGTGCCGGTACAGGCCGGGCGACACGAAAGCCCACAACTGGTAAAGGATGAACGGCATCGCGATGAACACCGCAACGAAGAACGCGAGCTTGAGCGGGGCGAAGAACGGCGAGGCGACGTCTGTCGCGATCATCAGGCCGCCGGCCGGAAGACGCTCAAGCAGGGGCATCGCGAGCACGCCGTAGAGTCGGTTCGCGAACGGGATTAGGCCCACGAGAATCAGCAATACGACCGCAACGCACTTGATCAGGCGTGAGCGCAGTTCGACGAGGTGCGACAGGAACGACTGTTCGCCGTCGTCGGCGGATTCAGGTCCGCTCATCGGACGCGGACGGCTTGTTCGGATCGCCATTGACCGCCTCGCGCAGTTCGCGCACGACCTTGCCGACGTCTTCGCGAAGGTCAACGTCGCGGGTCGCATCGTGGATGCTGCGCTTGACGTCCTCGGCAGCGAGTTCGCGCTCGATTTCCGAACGCACGCTCTGCCAGCTGTTGCGCGCGCGGCGCAGCAGCGCGCCCAGCGTTCGCGCAGCGCCGGGCAGGCGTTCGGGGCCGAGCACGAGCAGCGCGACCACCGCGATCAACGCCATCTTGCCGAAACTCAGTTCGAACATGGCGCTCGCCTAGTGCTCGACGCGATCCTTGTCGCGCTCGGTCGCGGTCGCCGCCGCGGGTGGATCGGCCTTGAGTTCGGAGGGTTTGTCGGCTTCGTCGCCGTCGCTGAGGCCCTTGCGAAAACTCTTGATTGCGGTGCCGAGATCGCCACCCATGTTGCGCAACTTTTTGGTGCCGAACACGAGCGCGACAATGACGAGAACGACGAGCCAGTGCCAGATGCTGAAACTACCCATTTCGATCACTCCGGAAGATGTGCGGCGCGATCGAACCATCGCCACGCCTGGTAACCCGTCGGACGCTGGTCAACCGGTCCGACTTCTCTGCGCGGCCCATGTTGCATCCGCCGCTGCCTGGCCCGCCGAACCACGATGGGCCGACGAGCATCGGGAACCTGTCTTCACGCAGTCGGATCTCGACCGCAATCACGCCAATCCGACAGGCTCCTAGCGCGCAGTGTACTCCTCCAGGCGGTCGCGGAAATCCACCACGACTTCCGGCACATTGGTGACGCCGCCATCGAAGATGCGCCGCGGCGTCACGCCGTCGCCGTAGATCGTCTGATTGGAACGATGATCGATCGACAGGACCGAGCCGTCGAGGGCTACGCCAGCAAAAAGGCCGCGGGCACGCGAGTACGAATAGATCTCGGCCTTGAGCTGCGCGTCGGTCGAGGCCTGGGCGGTCCGTCCGACCGGGCCGGCTGCTGCCGACGCATCTGCGCCGAGGGTGAACTTGCCGTGCACGATCGAGTCAACGCCGCGCTGGGTGCGGAAAACGAGGATGACATCGGTCGAGGAGACGCCCGCCTGGAATCCGACGCTGCCGCCCGTCAGGTTGACGAAGCTCGGGTTGGACCACACGCCATCGCTGGTTTTCACCGAGATCACGCCTTCGCCGCGGCGTCCGCCGACAACAAAGCCGGCTTTGATCACATCGGGGATCACTGCGATTGCGTGGGCGCTCTGCAACAGGTCGCGGGGAATGGCCTTGTCAGGCGCCTGCATGACTTCGTTGAGCACGCGAACGGCGTTTTCGGTGCGCTTGAGTTCCGATTCAGCGGCGTGTGCATACGGACCGATGAAGCTGGCAAAGGCGAGGGCGACGCAGGCGAGAGAGCGGCAAGACAGCATGAGTGACTCCGCGGTGGAAAACCGCGCCACGCTAGCAGGTCAAGCTGAGCCGCGGATGAAGCCGGATGCGATCAGCGCGACGAACGACGCAGGCGGCGCACGCCCACCGCGCCGAGCAGCAACGCGATCATCGCAAGCATCCACGGCGAGTGCACCGGCAACGCGGCCGGTGCCGGAAGCGGCCCACCGGCCGGCGCGCACACGTTTGGTGCAACCGCAAGCCCGCGCATGCTGATGTTGCGCAGCCGTTCCGGACCGGTGATCGGGCCCAGATTCGTCAATGCGCCGGTCGTCGGGCTGATTGTCGCCAGATCGCTCCAGTCACGGAACTCGGGCGGGTTGTAACTCAGTGTCGCCCACAGCGTGCCGGTGCTGCCGAATGCCGGATCGATCCACGGGATCGAGCCGCCGAAGCTGCCGATCAGGGTGGCTGCCGCGCTACCGGTGTCGATGCGATAGAAGCCACGGTCGGCATTGATGCCGACGGCGTACAGCACGCCATTGCGTGCGGCAAGACCGCTGAACTGGCGACCGGTATTGCCGATCTTCGTTGCTGCACCCGAGAATGGATCGACCTTCCACAGATCGCGCGTGACTGCCGAGGTCATCCAGAACGAGCCGTCGCAACCAAAAGTCAGGGCGAGGTCGAGGCTGCCTTGCGGTCCACCGGGTTCGCCATCGACGCCGAGCGAACCGATGTATTCGGCGCTGCCATTGGTGCGGTCGAAGCGGAACAGCGCCTTGTGCGTTCCGCTGACGCCGTAGAGCAAGCCGTTCGGTCCGTAGGTCAGCCCCGATACCTGGGCGACGATCCGCCCGCCATGGTTCCCCGCGGTGCCGATGAACGTGGCCTGGCGGGTGCCGAGATCGATCCGGTACAACTCGTCGAATGCCACGCCATAGCCGACCGTATCCGCATGCGCTGCGGAAACCGAAGCGACGGAAAGCACTGCTGCAATGAGGCAGACGGGCGTGCGCATGGCGGTTGAATGTTATCGTTATGGTTGTCGTCAGCCCCACGATCCTTGTGAAGCGAGGTCGAGTCTAGCAGTTTCCGCTGGCACGACAAGACCTCGTTCGGCGCCTGCCGACCGCGTGCCCACCATCCCAACTTCGTGACCCGGCATGCCCCGCTATCGTGCTTTTCCCGACCCACCCCAACCGGTTCGCAACGCGGTCCTGCTGGTCAATCTGGGCACGCCCGATGCGCCGACGACCGCGGCGGTCCGGCGCTATCTGGCTGAATTCCTTGGCGATCCACGCATCGTGGAGACTCCGCGCTGGCTCTGGTGGCTGATTCTCAACGGGGTCATCCTGCGCACCCGACCGCGGCGTTCGGCGCGCGCCTACCGTGAGGTCTGGACCGCCGCGGGGTCACCGCTGCAGACCGGCACCCGGGCGCTGGCCCAGCGCCTGCAGGAGGCCTTTGGTGCCGAGCAGACGTCCGGGGTGGCCGTGCGCCACGCGATGCGCTATGGCAACCCCTCGATCGCGAGCATCTTGCGTGAACTCGGTGCACAGGGCATGCGCCGCCTGCTTGTGGTTCCGCTGTTTCCGCAGTTCTCGGCCACCACGGCTGCTTCGGTGCTCGACGCCCTGGGTGCGGAACTGCGCGGCTGGCGCGTGCCGCCCGAGCTGCGCTTCGTCAACGACTACCACGACGAGCCGGCCCACATCGAGGCGCTTGCTCGAAGTGTCGAGGAGCACTGGAAGCTCAACGGTCGCGGCGAACGCCTGCTGCTTTCGTTTCATGGCATCCCGGAGCGTTATGTGCGCAACGGCGATCCGTACCGCGCGCAATGCGAGGCCACCGCGCAGCTGCTGCGTGAACGCCTCGGTCTGGACCCTGGCGAGTTCCTGCTCTGCTTCCAGTCGCGTGTCGGTCGCGAGCCATGGCTGCGGCCATATACCGATCTCACGCTGGCCGAGCTTGGTCGCCAGGGCGTTCGTCGGATCGACGCCCTGTGCCCGGGATTCTCCGTGGATTGCCTGGAGACGCTCGAGGAAATCGCAATCACCGGGCGCGAGAGCTTTCTTGCGAACGGTGGCGAGCGCCTCGACTACATTGCCTCGCTCAATTCTGGCGAGGGGCAAGTCGCCGCGTTGCGCGCGCTGGTGTCCCGGCATACCCAGGGCTGGCCGGGATTCGGAGCCACATCCGACCCATGAGTGTTGCAGCGCCGCGCGAGTACACGATCAGGCTGCGAGAGCTGAGGCTCGCGGCGATGGCCTGGGGCGACCCGGCCGATCCACCGCTCATCGCCGTTCACGGCTGGCTCGACAATGCCGCCTCGTTCGCCCGGCTCGCGCCGTTGCTCGGCCGCCACGTGATCGCGATCGATCTGGCCGGGCATGGCCGTTCCGAACATCGCGGCGCGGCCAACAGCTATGCCTGGGTGGACTATCTCGCGGAGCTCGACGAGGTGATCGCGCAGTCCGGTCCGGATCGCGTGGACCTGCTCGGGCACTCGCTCGGGGCATCTCTGGTCGGCGCCTACGCGGCTGCCGTTCCGGAAAAGGTGGCGCGCCTGCTGCTGATCGAAGGGCTGGGCCCGCTGGCGAGCGGGCCCGAACGAACGCTGGAAGTACTCCGGCGTGGAATGCTGGCCCGTTCGATCACGCAACGCAGCCCGTTGCGTGTGTTCGAGTCGATTGACGCCGCCGCGGCAATCCGGCAGCGTGCCAGCGGAATTTCAGCGGAATCGGCACGCCTGATCGTCGAGCGCGGTCTTCGCCCGCGTGGCGATGACGGCGCCGTCGAAGGGTACGTCTGGTCGAGCGATCCGCGCCTGACCCTGCCGTCGATGCAACGATTCAGCGAAGATCAGGTGCGCGCGCTGGTTTCGGGAATAGCCGCACCCACGCTGTTGATCCTCGCCGAGCCCGCGGCGCCGTATCTCGCAACCGAACTGATCGAGCGGCGCATCGCTTGCGTGCAAGTCATCCAGGTCGTGCGCCTGGCCGGCACCCATCACCTGCATCTGGACGACCCGCGGCCCGTGGCCAAGGCGATTCGCGAATTTCTCGATTCACGCACGCTGGGGGCGGTTGCCACCGACGAGGCTCGGGCAGGCACGACCCATCCCGAAGCGTAGGAACTTCGCCAATCGGCGAGCCCGCTCAGACCTGGATCAGGCGATTCAATTCCGCCTTCAATGCCTGGCCGTTGAGGCGCAGCCATTCACGCTGGTCTTTCCAGTCCGGCAGCAGGGATTGGACCAGTGCCCAGTAGCGTGGCGCGTGACTGCGGATGCGCAGGTGACACAGCTCGTGGACGACGACGTAGCGCAGTGCCGCCGGAGGCGCGAGCGAAAGTGCGAGATCCAGGGTCACCCGATCGCGGGTGTCCAGACTCCCCCACAGGCTCTTGAGCGGACGAACGCGAACGCTGGTCGGCGCGAGGCCAAGCACAGGACAGTAACGTGCAAGCCAGCGCGATACGTCGCGGCGGATCTGTGCCTCCAGAAACGAGCGCAACAGGCCGTGGGCAGCTTCCTGCGCGCGCCGATGCGGGCGCGGCAAGCTGATGATCAAGCGATCGCCGGCATGTTCGATATGCGGATACGGTCCATCGCGCCAGGACAGGCGCGTGGTTTCGCCACGCAACGGGATCAGCGTGGCCGAGCCCGGCTTGAGTGCGGGTGGCTGCGCGCCGAGATGGAGTTCGTCCAGCTTGCGCTCGAGCCATTCGCCGTGCTTGCGCAGGAACGCGAAGACCTGTGCCGGATGCGTGCCCTCGGGATAGGTTACCCGCGCGCCGCCCGAGGTCACGGTAAGACGAAGTCGTCGGGCACGCGGATGACTGCGGCGCAAAACCTTGATCGTCTCTCCGGCGAGTGTCGACAGTTCAAGATAGTTGTTTTCGGCATCCAGACTCATCGCACCACCACGCGGTCCATGTTGACTAGTCGCGTTCGTCTGGTCGCGGCAGACCGAACCATTCTTGAAGTTTTCCGAACAGGCGCTCCAGCTCCAGCGTCATCAGCGCAAAGCGTGCATCGAGTTCGGCCCTGGCCGACTCGCTGGCGTCATCGCCCAGCGCGTCGAGGACCACATCGAGGAAACGCAGCTTGCGGATGGTCAAGTCCTCGCCGAGCACGAAAGCCATGCGCTCGTCGAGTTCCAGTCCCAGCTGATATACCTGCTTGCCCGACTTCAGATGCTCCCTGATCTCGTCCGATTCAAGGTCCTGGCGCCGGCAGCGCACCACCGCCCCGGCTTCGGCCGGATCGCGCAGTTCGCATTCGTCGCCCAGAGCCAACCCTGCAGGCAGCTTGCCATGGACCAGCCAGTCCGTCATCAGCGCCCTTGGCGATTCCGAAGGCGCCATCGGCGTCGCCGGAAAGCGGCCCAGGGCGCCGCGGATCTCGCTGACTGTCTCCTCGGCGGTCTTGCGGCTGGCCGTATCGAGCACCAGCCAGCCCGCCTTCGGGTCAACATACACGAACAGCCGTGACGGCCGTATGAAGGCGCGGGGCAGCAGTTCGGAAATGACCTGCTCCTTGAGGCGTTTGCGTTCGCGGGCGCCGATGCGGCGCGATTCCTTTTCGCTTACTTCGGCGATCTTAACTGCCAATGCCTCCCCGATCACCGAAGATGGCAGCAGTTTATCCTCACTGCCCACGCTCATGAGCGCGTACGGCCCAACCCGGTGGACGAGCTCGTCGGCCTCGCGGCCGAACGGAGACACGAACCCACGCGTGGCCAGTTCGATGGGGCCGCACGGGCGCAGACGTTTCTGGTCGAGATCCTTTTCGAGTGACTCCAGGGCGACGTTGCAACTTTCGGGGAAGCGGAACAGGGTCAGATTGCGAAAGAACATTCGGTATGCCGGAAGGGAATGGGGAAAAGGGTGATCGGAAACAGGCCTGACCGGGTCGCGGCATGATCTGGCCGCAACAGGCTGCCCGCAGCCCTTCGGGTCTTGGGGGTCGAGGCGAAAATTCGACTGTGCGAGGACAGTTTCTTGACGATTCGCAGGTCAATAGTGGGCTCTCTTGATCAGGAATTGGCAGAAAAAATGAACCGCGCAGACGGATTCGCAGCCCGGCTATCCAATGTCCGACAGGCTGCTAGGCCGGGTCGCTGCCCGGATCGGAAAGCCAGTCGCTGGCCGTGATCGGCTCTTCGCCGCGCGAACCGAGCGAGGCGAAATCGAACAGCTCAGGATCGGCCAGCTGCGACGGCGCCACGCGGGTCAGCGCGCGAAAGATCGTCTCGGTGCGGCCGGGATGCTTGCGTTCCCAGTCGGCAAGCATGGCCTTGACCGTCTTGCGCTGCAAGTTTTCCTGCGACCCGCACAGATTGCACGGCTGGATCGGGAAGGCCTGGTGTTCGGCATAGCTGGCGAGGTCGTCCTCACGGCAATAGGCCAGCGGGCGGATCACAACGTTGCGGCCGTCGTCGGAAAGCAGCTTGGGCGGCATCGCCTTGAGCGTGCCGCCGTGGAACAGATTGAGAAACAGGGTCTCCACGATGTCGTCGCGATGATGTCCAAGCGCGATTCGGGTGAAGCCCTCGGCGGCGGCGAAGTCATACAGCGCACCACGGCGCATGCGTGAGCACAGGCTGCACATCGTGCGCCCCTCGGGGATCACGCGTTTGACGACGCTGTAGGTGTCCTGCTCGACAATGTGGAACGGCACACCGAGCGCGCGCAGATACGTGGGCAGCGCCTGCTCGTCGTAGCCGGGTTGCTTCTGGTCCAGGTGAACGGCGACGAGCTCGAACCGCACCGGCGCCTTCGCCTTGAGCCGCAGGAGGATGTCGAGCAGGGCATGCGAGTCCTTGCCGCCGGACAGGCAGACCATGACCCGGTCACCGGCCTCGATCATGCGGTAGTCCGCGATCGCCTGGCCCACCTGGCGGCGCAGGCGCTTGGCCAGCTTGGCCGCTTCGTGGTCGGGTTTGCGGGCGACGGCTGGCATGGACGATCGGTTTCCCCGGAGTTGCGATTGTAGCGGCCGGGCCCGGCGGACGGGTCGCCGCAGAGGCAGGGTGGCCGGGGCATTTTTCCCCGAGACCTCGTGAAACGTCCGGGCTAGACTTGGCATACCCAGCCGAGACCTGCATGTATTCCGACGATCCTGCCACGACCGTACGTCGCCTCACCGCCTTGCGCGGCGAACATCGCGATCTGGATGCGATGATCGCGCGTCTCGTGATCGATCCGGGCAATGACGAACTGGAACTCAAGCGGTTGAAAAAGCGCAAGCTGCTGCTCAAGGACGCGATCGCACAGCTGGAGAGCCGGCTGATTCCTGATCTGGATGCGTGAGCCAACCCGGTTCTGCCGCGCAGAAGTCCAAGGGCGAGCACTCGGGATCACCCGCGTTGCGCGTTCCTGCTCAATCGCCCTCGGCGGGCGTTTCCACGGTCGGCGGCGAAGTCGCTGCCGCGCGGTTTTCCGCGGTGAGCTTGAGAATGCCATGCCGGATGTCGCGGCTCAGGATGATCTTGGCTTCCTTGACCAGATCTTCAAGCGTGGTATCGAACACGAGCTTGGCATTCTTGTCTGGCCCGATCACGCGTCGCTCACGCAGCTTCTGGATGAATCCACGGAACAGCGTTCGATCGAAGAACTCCGGCGCATTCACCTGTTGCAGAAGCGAGAGACGCTGCGCAGTCAGGAAACAGAGGTTTTCAAGTTCGCCGGCCGACAACGTGCCGCGCCCGTTGCTGACCAGCAGCGCGATCGTGATGTAGTAGCGCTCCACGGCCTGCAGCAGGCTGTGCGACATCGCGCGCAAGCGGAACGCACTGTCGCTCTGGCCCGGTGAGCGTTCGATCAGCCGCCCGTCCGCATCGGATTCGAGCAGACCGCGCAGCACGAGAAAATCGAGAGTTTCCTGCAGATGACGGTTGAACTCCTCCTCGGTCCACGGCAGGAACCATTCGGAGCGGATGAACGGATAGATCAGTCGTCCAAGTCGCAGGATGCTTGCGCGCGCCATGCGCCGGTTGTTGAGAAAGCAGCAGGCGATCCATGCCGCGCAGACGAACAGGTGCTGGACATTGTTGCGGAAGTACGAAAGCAGGACCCCGTCGTCACCCTCGGCCGTCAGCACATCGCCAAGCGGGTGCTTGACGCGGCGGATCCATTGCATCGCCTCGCCATAGCTGATGATTTCGGCCGGGGTCTTGTCGGTGACCGTCACCCGTTCGCCGTAGGGCAGCGCGCGCAGCAGGTCCTTGTACAGTTCGATCTGGGCGAGCAGGTCCGCTTCGGCCATCGCGTGCTTGGGCATCGCGAGCAAGGCCATCGCCAGCAGGTTGATCGGATTGACGTCGGCAGCGCGGTTGATGTTGGCCTGGATGCGTTCGGCGAGCACATCCACCGCATCGCCGAGCCACTCGGGCTTGTCTTCGGGATTGGTGATCGAATCGCGCCACTGCGGCGCGGCCTGGTCGAGCAATGCGGCCAGTTCGATCGGCTCGCCGAAGTTGATCGTGACCTTGCCGTAGCGCTGGCGCAGCACGCGCACCGACTTGAGCAGGCCGAGCAGCGATTCCTTCTCCTTCGGCTTGCCCGAGAGCTCGCCGATGTAGGCCTTGCCTTCCATGAGCTTCTCGTAGCCGATGTAGACCGGCTGGAACAGCACCGGGCGGCGCGATTCGCGCAGGAAGCTGCGCAGGGTCATCGCGAGCAGGCCCGCGCGCGGATGGAGCAGCCGTCCGGTGCGCGAGCGCCCGCCTTCCACGAAGAATTCGAGCGCGACGCCGCGTACGAAAAGCTGGCTCACGTACTCGGTGAACACCGACGAATACAGCACGTTCGACTTGAAGCTGCGGCGCAGGAAGAATGCGCCACCGCGACGCAGAAGCGGACCGATCACCGGCAGGTTCAGATTCACACCGGCGGCGATGTGCGGCGGCACCAGTCCGTTCTGATAGAGCTGGTAGCTGAGCAGCAGATAGTCGATATGGCTGCGGTGACACGGCACATAGATCACTTCGTGACCCGGAGCGACCGCGCGCAGGCGATCGAAATGGTGCATCACGACGCCGTCGTAGAGCTTGTTCCAGAACCATACGAGCATGAACGAGATCGAGCGCACCACCGTGTGCGAATAGTCTGCGGCGATCTCCAGCGCGTACTTGCGCGCTCGCTCGCGCGCCTGTTCCACGCTGATGTTCTCCTTGGCCGCAGTCGATTCGATCGCCTGGCGGACCGGATCGGCGGCAACGACCGTGCCGACGATCGTGCGCCGATGGGAAAGGTCGGCACCGATGATCGTCGTGCGCACGCGCCGGAAATGCACGCGCAACACGCGCGACAGCTTGCGTACGCTGCGCTCGTCGGATTCCTCGCCGGTGTCGGGCAGGGTTTCGCGCAGCGACACGGGTGCGGAGAACTGCACGATCGTGTCGCGTCCATTGAGCAGGATCGCAAGCAGGCGGCGAAAACGGCCGACCACGATCCAGTTCTCGGCGAACAGCACGCGGAACCAGCCGGATTGGCGATCCGGTGCGCGGCCGACGAAGATCGACACCGGAACCAGGCGCACATCCAGCTCGCTGTCGGTGCGTACGAGGTCGGCGAGTCGGATGAGTGTCTCCGAGCGCGACGGATGTCCGCGCCGGCGCAGCAGGCTCGGTCGCGGGGTTACCGCGACGATCGCGCGGGTGCGCTTGATCGGCAATCGCGTGGCGGCCTCGTAGGGCGAGGGCAATCCGGCTTCGCGACACGCGCGCTCGAGGATCAAGGTGTCCGACAGACCGTAACGATCGATCACGTAGACCGTCGGCCGGCCGTCATCGGGCACGAGGTCCAAGGGATTGCGTGGTTCGCGGCGGATCCGGATCCACGGACGCAGCAACGCCCCGAGCCAGTTCAGCCAGGTCGGGCTGCGGACCGTTTCGGGCGGGCGTACCAGTGGAAGATTTTCCTGCATGGCGGATGACATCGGCGTCGACGTCCCTCAGCCGTTGCGACGGCGGCGGGACACTCAGCGTGCTCCGGCAGCACCGCCGGTCGGGTCGGCGTCGAGCGACTTGATCTTCTCGATCGTGTCCTTTGCGAACCAGCGTCCGTCCACGCGCACCATCTCGCTCTGCGACGTCAAGCGCGCCCCGAGCAACTCGTAGTCGACCTTGACGGTCGCGGTCTCGCCCGTGCTCGCGACAATCTCGGTGCGCACCGAATCAAGCGACTGGTCGATCGAGAATCCGTACACGGCGAGGATCTGCTTGACGCCATCGAAGGCGATGCCGATTTTCAGTGCGGACTGGTCGAAATCCAGTCCGCGTGCTTCATCGAGCGACTTCAGGTCGAGCCGGCGCGCGGTTTCGCTGGCGATTCCGATCGCGCGCTTGACCAGCGCGGGATCGGTGAACCGGGTCACCTGGACCCACTCGGCGACGGCCTTGATCGCCTGTTCCGCATGCGCCTTCTCCGCCGCGGACAGGTGCTGGCTTTGCTGCACGAGGCCCTGCACGTAGACCTGACCCATTGCCACGACGGTCGGCAACTGCTGCTTGTACTGTGCATCGAACTGGGAAAGATCCGGCTCGATCAGCGCGTACAGCGAATCCACGGCATCGTCCGCGGTCAGCATGGCCATGGCTTCGGCGAACCGCTGACGCTCTTCGTCGGTGACCGGGACTTCATCCTTGTTCGCGCTCCACTCCGCCTTGATCCGGGCGTACTCGGCCGGCGGCAGCATGTGCTCGAACAGGCCGCCGATATCGTTCGTGCGCGCCAGTCGTGCCGAGGTGCGAATCGCCTCGTCGGCACCGGATGTCGCCGTGCCGGTGGGAGCGGGATCGCGCCCGCAGGCGGCTATGCAGAGCGCGACGGTCGCGGTCAGGGAAAACCGGGCCAGGGACTTGAGCATGAGGATTCCGGGGAGCGGATGGGCGAGGCGCGCACTCTAACAGTCCGCCCGCGTCTGGTCAGCCGAACCGACCGCAGCCGCGCCCCTGGCAGCCTGTCGGACTTTGGCTGGCCGGGCCGCAAATCCATCTGCGCGGTCCATTTTGACCAGCTTCGCTGTTGTGAAGCGCTTCTGCCGATTCTTGGTCAATAGAGCCCACTATTGACCTGCGAATCGTCAAAAAACTGTCCTCGCGCAGTCGAATTTTCGCCTCGACCCCCAAAGCCCGCCA
>Ga0307505_10002161_pt1 | contig 14101 bp, 9 predicted proteins | sample 23_S_MG_FD_202183 | JGI IMG/M metagenome (GOLD analysis project Ga0307505, IMG submission 202183) | Soil microbial communities from Populus trichocarpa stands in riparian zone in the Pacific Northwest, United States - 23_S | ecosystem: Environmental > Terrestrial > Soil > Riparian zone > Trees...
ACGAGGAATTAGCTGCCGCAGCCCATGCGCGAGAGAATCTCTTCTTGGCGCCTTGGCGTCTTGGCGCGAGAAAAAAACCCGACAAACCTGCCGGTTGCTCTCACCGCACCGGAGCGCCGTCCTGAGCGTCGCAGGTCAGTGGGCCCATGCTGCTGCGCAGTTCCACGCCGCGGTACACCACGACGCCGCCGGCGACGGCGAGCGGGACCTTCTCGAAGTGGCTCTTCGACAACTTCTTGCGCGGCGCGCTCGGCACGCCCGCGACGGTGATCAGGTCGCCGACCGGGGCGTCGCCGGGATCGACCGGCACCACGGCGCCGTCGCGGCGGTCGCTCGCCAGTACCATGCCGGCGCTCGGCACACCGCGCAGGACCGCCGGTTTGAGGTTGGCCAACACCGCGACCTTGCGCCCGGCTAGATCGCCGGCGCTGAGATGCGCGCGCAGACCGGCGCAGATGGTCCGCTTCTCGTCTTCGCCCAGGTCGACCGTCAGGACGAATAGCTGATCGGCGTCGGGGTGCTCGCGCACCTCGTCGATGCGGCCGACGCGGATCTCGAGAGTGGCGAACGGATCATCCGACGCCGCTGGCTGCGACGCGGCGGGCGGCGCACCCTTTGCCTCGCCTTCTCGACGTGGAAACAGCGCTTGCGACGGCCGCACCTCGCAGACGCGTTCACGGCCGAGTTCGTCGATGGTGCCGATCTCGAAACCAAGCGCGGTCGCCATCGAGCGGGCGACATCCGGCATCGCCGGGCTGATGAGATGGGCGATCACGCGCAGCGCCTCGGTGCCGGCGGAAAGCACCCGCGCCAGCTCCGCCTCCTCGCGCAGCCGCCACGGCGCGCGGTCGTTGAGGTAGGCGTTGACGGCGCGCACGTAGTCCCACAGCACCTCGAGCGAGCGGTTGTGCTCGCGCGCGTCGGCGTAGCGGAAGAACGCTTCCACGACCGGCTCGAACGCCAGGCGCTCGCGCAGCTCGGGATTGTCCGCGCCGATCGTCACCAGTCCGCCGAGCCGTGTCTGCACCAGCTTGGCGACGCGCAGGATCAGGTTGCCGAGGTCGTTGCCGAGCTCCGACTGGTAGCGCTCCTCGAGATCGGCGAGCGAGAACTTACCGTCCTTGCCGCTCGAGAACGAGCGCAGAAAGTAATAGCGCAACACGTCGACCGAGTACTCCTGCGCCACCGCCATCGGATCGACGACGTTGCCGAGGTGCTTGGCCATCTTGCGGCCGTCCTTGTCGAGGATGAATCCGTGCACGTACACCTGGCGCGGCAGCTCGTAGCCCGCCGACATCAGCATCGCCGGCCAGATCATCGTGTGGAACCACAGGATGTCCTTGCCGATGACGTGGCAATCGGCCGGCCAGAACTTGTCGCTGATGTCGCGCGGCCGCAGCAGCGCCGAGTAGTAGTTGGCGAGCGCGTCGACCCACACGTACATCACGTGCGCCGGGTCTCCCGGCAGCGGGATGCCCCAGTCGAACGTCGATCGCGAAATCGACAGGTCGCGAACGTCCTCGTTCAACCGCGACAGGATCTCTCGCCTCCGTTCGTCGGGGTAGATGAACTCCGGGTGCTTCTCGATGTGCTCGCGCACGCGGTCCCGGTAGGCGCCGAGCCGGAAGAAGTACGACTCCTCCTTGATGATCGTCGTCGGCCGCTCGTGGATCGGACACTTTCCGTCGACCAGCTCCGACGGCGTCAGGAACTTCTCGCACGAGATGCAGTACTCGCCCTCGTAGAAGTCCTTGTAGATGTCGCCCTTGTCGCGCAGGCGCTCGAAGAGCTCGCTGGCGAAGACGTGGTGGCGCTCTTCCGACGTGCGGAGGAAGTCGTCGTTGGAGATCTCGAGCCGGTCGTAGAGAGCGCGAAAGATCGCGGCCTTGTCGTCGACGAACGCCTGCGGCGCCATGCCCGCCTTGTCGGCCGCTTCCTGGATCTTCTGCCCGTGTTCGTCGAGGCCGATGAGAAAGTGTGTCTCGACGCCGCGCAGCCGCGCCGCCCGCGCGTAGAAGTCGGCGACCACCTTCTCGTACGCGTGCCCCATGTGCGGAGCACTGTTGGGATAGTCGATCGCTGTCGTGATGTAGAACCGCGGCGCCGTCATAGCCGCCTACCAGTAGCTGGGAACATTCGAGTTCGCTACCTACAGCTATCAGCCATCAGCCATCAGCTTTCAGCTGGTGGCCGGATGGCTGACGGCTGAACTGAAACATCGACCGACATTCCCAGGAGGGCGAGAAACGTTGCCTTCGCGGAATGACCAGCGTTAAAGCCGGCGGCACGCTGATAGGTGACAGCTGATAGCTAAGATCACCGCGCGCCGAACAGCTGTGGGCTTGCCGGTAGATCCGTGCGGCCCATCAGGTATTCGTCGACGCCGCGGGCGCACTCGCGGCCTTCCCAGATCGCCCATACCACCAGTGACTGGCCGCGGCGCGCGTCGCCGCACGCGAAGACGCCTTTGGTGCTGCTCATGTACTTGTCGTCGGCGACGATGTTGCCGCGCTGGTCGAGCTCGAGCTCCAGATCGGCGATCGGTCCGCCCTGCTCCGGGCCGACGAAACCGAGCGCCAGCAGGACGAGGTCCGCGTCCATCTCAAACTCGCTGCCCGGTACTTCGGACATCTTGGTCGGACGCCCCTGGTCGTCGGTGTCCCACTGCAGGCGGACGCCGTGCAGCTTCTTCACGACGCCGTTCTCGCCGGAGAAACCCTTGGTGCTGATGCTCCAATCGCGGACGACGCCCTCCTCGTGCGAACTCGAGGTGCGCATGATCATCGGCCAGTACGGCCAGGGCATGTTCTCGGTGCGACCGTCGGGCGGTTGCGGCAGCAACTCGAACTGGTGCACCGACGCGGCGCCATGGCGATTGGAGGTGCCGAGGCAATCCGACCCGGTGTCGCCGCCGCCGAGGATGATGACGTGCTTGCCGGTGGCTCTGATCTGCTCGGGAACGGAGTCGCCCGCTACGACCTTGTTCTGCTGCGGCAGGAAATCCATCGCGAAGTGAACGCCGGCGAGTTCGCGCCCGGGGATCGGCAGGTCGCGCGGCTTGGTCGCTCCGGCGGCGATGACCAGCGCGTCGAAGTCGCGCTGCAACTCCTCCGTCGTGACATTGCCGCCGACGTCGGCGTTCGCCCGAAACGTCACTCCCTCCGCTTCCATCTGGCGCATGCGGAAGTCGATGAGGTGCTTCTCCATCTTGAAGTCCGGTATGCCGTAGCGCAGCAGCCCGCCGATGCGGTCGGCGCGTTCGAGCACCGTCACGTCGTGTCCGGCGCGCGCGAGTTGCTGTGCGCAGGCGAGGCCCGCCGGCCCCGAACCAACGACGGCGACCTTCTTGCCGGTCTTGACCGGCGCGATCTCCGGCACCACCCAGCCCGCCTTGAGAGCGTGGTCGATGGTCTGTTTTTCGATCAGCTTGATCGTAACCGGGTCGTCGTTGATGTTGAGAACGCACGCCTCTTCGCACGGGGCCGGGCAGATGCGGCCGGTGAACTCGGGAAAGTTGTTGGTGGAGTGCAGGCGTTCGATCGCCTCCTGCCAGCGACCGCGGTAGATGAGGTCGTTCCAGTCGGGGATGATGTTCCCCAGCGGGCAACCCGTGTGGCAGAACGGGATGCCGCAGTCCATGCAGCGCGCTCCCTGGTCCTGCAGCTCCTTCTCCGACCACTTGCCCTCGAGCTCGCGCCAGTCCTTGAGCCGTTCGCTCACCGGACGGCGCGGCGGAATGGCGCGGTCGATCTCGAGAAATCCAGTTGGCTTACCCATAGTTTGAATCCGGTGTCTGCTCGCGCCGCGAGGCCGAGCGCTATCTTTATAATCGCGGGCGCCAGCGTTACGCGCTGACGCGCTCTTCTACCGGCCGCGGCGCGGCCCTTCGCTCCGCCAGAACGCGCGCGTAGTCGACGGGCATGACCCGGACGAACTTCGCCAGCGACTCCTGCCACGAAGCGAGCAGCCGCGCGGCGACGGCGCTCTCGGTCAGCTCGAGGTGTTGGCGCACCAGTGCTTCGAGGATCGCTCCGTCTTCCTCGGGCACCGGTCCCAGCGACACCATGCCGGCGTTGCAGTGACCCGCGAACATCGAACGCTCGTCGAGCACGTAGGCGATGCCGCCGCTCATGCCGGCGGCAAAGTTCCGGCCCGTCTCGCCGAGCACGACGACGATGCCGCCGGTCATGTATTCGCAGCCGTGATCACCGACACCCTCGACAACCGCCTTGGCGCCGCTGTTGCGCACCGCGAACCGCTCGCCCGCCATGCCGCGCAGGTACACCTCGCCGCCCGTCGCGCCGTAAAGGGCGACGTTGCCCACGATGCTGTTTTCCTCGGGCACGAAGGTCGACTCAGGCGGCGGCACGACGACCATGCGACCGGACGACATCCCCTTGCCGAAGTAGTCGTTGGCGTCGCCGACCAGATGAACGTCGATCCCCGACGCCATGAAGGCGCCGAAGCTCTGCCCCCCCGAGCCGTGGAAGCGCAGGGAGATCGTACCCGCCGGCAGTCCCTCTTCGCCCCAACGGCGCGAGATCTCCGCCGACAGCATCGTGCCGACCGTGCGGTTCACGTTGCGAATCGCCATTTCGATCACCACCGGTGTCTTGTGCTCGATCGCGTCGCGGCTCAGCTCGATCAGCTGGTTGTCGAGCGCCTTCTCGATGCCGTGATCCTGCAGTTCGACACAGTGGGTGGCGATCTCCGGACCGACGTCCGGACGGCGCAGGATCGGCGACAGATCGAGGCCGCGCGCTTTCCAGTGGTCGATCGCTTCGCGCGTATCGAGAATATCGACCCGACCGACCATCTCGTTGATGGTTCGAAAGCCGAGTTCGGCCATGACCTCGCGCACTTCCTGCGCGAGAAACATCATGTAGTTGACGACGTGTTCGGGCTTGCCGGTGAACTTCTCGCGCAGCCGCGGATCCTGGGTGGCGACGCCGACCGGGCAGGTGTTGAGGTGGCACACCCGCATCATGATGCACCCGGCGGCGACCAGCGCCGAGCTGGCGAAGCCGAACTCCTCGGCGCCGAGCAGCGCGGCGATGACGACGTCGCGGCCGGTCTTCAGCTGCCCGTCGGTCTCGACGCAGATGCGCCCGCGCAGGTCGTTCTCGACGAGCACCTGCTGCGTCTCGGCCAGTCCGAGCTCCCACGGCAGACCGGCGTGCTTGATCGACGTCTGCGGCGACGCTCCCGTGCCGCCGTCGTGGCCGCTGATGAGGACGACGTCCGCCTTGCCCTTGGCGACGCCGGCGGCGACAGTTCCCACACCGACCTCGGCGACCAGCTTGACGCTGATGCGCGCGCGGTTGTTGGCGTTCTTCAAGTCGTGGATCAACTGAGACAGATCCTCGATCGAGTAGATGTCGTGGTGCGGCGGCGGTGAGATGAGGCCGACGCCCGGCGTCGAGTGACGGATCTTGGCGATGTACTCGTCGACCTTGTGCCCCGGCAGCTGGCCGCCTTCGCCGGGCTTCGCTCCCTGCGCCATCTTGATCTGCAGCTCGTCGCTGTTGACGAGATAGTTACTGGTGACGCCGAAGCGACCGGAAGCCACCTGCTTGATGGCGCTGCGCCGCAGGTCGCCGTTCGCGTCCGGCTTGTAGCGAACGGAATCCTCGCCGCCCTCGCCGGTGTTCGACTTGCCGCCGATGCGGTTCATGGCGATCGCCAGCGTCTCGTGCGCCTCGCGGCTGATCGATCCGAGCGACATCGCGCCGGTCTTGAATCGCTTGACGATGGCCGTCGCGGGCTCGACTTCGTCGATCGGGATCGGCTGGCGCGGCTTGAACGCAAACAACCCGCGCAACGTCGCCAGCTCCCTGGTGCCGTCGTCGGCCAGCGCGGTGTACTGCTTGAACATCTTGTAGTTCCCGGACCGCACCGAGTGCTGCAGCTTGGCGATCGTCTCCGGGTTGTACATGTGGTACTCGCCGCGCCGGCGCCACTGGTAGACGCCGCCGACGACGAGCTGGCCGTCGAGCGACGGCGACACGCCGTACGCGTAGTGGTGGCGCTGCCCCGCCTCGCCGGCGATCTCGTCGAGCCCGATCCCTTCGATGCGCGACGGCGTGCCGGTGAAGTACTGATCGATCACCGCCCGGTTGATGCCGACGCACTCGAAGATCTGCGCTCCGCGGTAGCTCTGCAGCGTCGAGATGCCCATCTTCGACGCGACCTTGAGCATCCCCTTGCCGACCGCCTTGACGAAGTTGGCCACCGCCTTCTCGATCGTGACACCGGTGATGCGGCCGTCGGCAATCATATCCGACAGCGTCTCGTAGACCAGGTATGGATTGATGGCCCCCGCGCCGTAGCCGAGCAGCAAGCTGAAGTGCATGACCTCGCGCGCCTCGCCGGTCTCGATGACGATGCTGCACGAGGTTCGCAGCCCAGCGCGAATTAGATGGTGGTGGACGGCGCCGACGGCGAGCAGGCTCGGAATCGGAGCATGCGTCTCGTCGAAGCCGCGGTCGGAGAGGACGACGATCGATACGCCTTCGGCAACGCAACGTTCCGCTTCCGCACACACGGTATCGAGCGCGGCGCGCAGGGCGGCGCCACCGCCGGCGGCCGGGTACAGGATCGGCAGAGTCTCCGAGCGCAGCAACCCGCGGTCGACCTCGCGGATCTTGGCCAGCTCCTCGTTCGTCAGCACCGGCGTATCCAGCCGCAGCTGTTGGCAGTGCAGCGGCGTCGCCTCGAACAGGTTCTGCTGCCGTCCGAGGGTCATGACCATCGACATGATGATCTCTTCGCGAATCGGATCGATCGGCGGGTTGGTGACCTGGGCGAACAGTTGCTTGAAGTAGTTGAAGACCAGCTGCGGTTGGTTCGACAACACCGCCAGCGGCGTGTCGTTGCCCATCGACCCGACCGACTCCTCGCCGCCGGTCGCCATCGGCGCGAGAAGAATGCGCAGATCCTCGAGGCTGTAGCCAAAGACCTGTTGCGCGGTGATCAGATCCTCGCGCGGCGCCGCCGACGCTACCGAGCGCGGCGCGGGCAGGTCTTCGAAATGCGTGAGGTTATCGCGCAGCCACTCCCCGTACGGATGGGCGCGCGCCATGCCGCCCTTGATCTCGTCGTCTTCGATGATGCGCCCTTGCGCGGTGTCGACCAGGAACATGCGCCCCGGCTGCAGGCGATTCTTGTAGAGGACGTTGGCCGGATCGATCGGCAGGACTCCGACCTCCGAGGCCATGACGACGAAGCCGTCCTTGGTCACGACGTATCGCGACGGTCGCAGGCCATTGCGGTCGAGCACCGCGCCGATCACCGTGCCGTCGGTGAAGGCGATCGACGCCGGACCGTCCCACGGCTCCATCATGCAGGCGTGGTACTCGTAGAACGCCCGCTTCTCCGGCGACATCGCCTCATGCTTCTGCCACGCCTCGGGGATCATCATCATCACCGCGTGCGGCAGCGATCGCCCGGTGTTCTCGAGCAGTTCCAGCGCGTTGTCGAAACCCGCCGAGTCGCTGCCGTTCGGCTCGATCACCGGCATGATCTTGCTCATGTCCGGGAATAGCGGTGACGCGAAGCGCGCAGCGCGCGCCCGCATCCAGTTGACGTTTCCGCGCAACGTGTTGATCTCGCCGTTGTGAGCGAGGTAGCGGAACGGTTGCGCGCGATCCCACGAAGGCAGCGTGTTGGTGCTGAACCGCTGGTGCACCAGCGCCAGGCAGCTGGTCAGATCCCGATCGCGCAGGTCCTTGAAGAACCCGGGGAGCTGCTCTGGCAGTAGCAAGCCCTTGTACACCAGCGTGCGGCACGAGAGGCTGGCGACGTAGAACATTTCGGTGATCGAGGGCTCAGACGTCACCGCCCGTTCGACCTGCTTGCGCACTGCGAGGAGCCGGCGCTCGAGGGCGTCGCAATCGGGCTCGGCCACCGCGCTGATGAAGACATGGCGCAGCCGTGGCGCGCTGGCCCGCGCCAGCGGACCACAGACGCTTTCGTCGACATCGAGGTCGCGCCAACCGAGGAAGCGCAGCCCCTCGCGTGTCGTCACCTCCTCGAACTGCTCCTCGCAGAAGCGACGCTGCGCGTCGTCTTTCGGCAGGAACACCAACCCGACGGCGTAGCGGCCGGCCTCGGGCAGCTCGATGCCGAGCGGCGCCGCCACCTTGCGCAGAAATGCATCCGGCAACTGGATCATGATGCCCGCGCCGTCGCCGGTCTCCGGGTCACAGCCGCAGGCACCGCGGTGGGTGAGGTTCTCGAGAACCGTCAACCCCTGCTCGATGATCGTATGGGTCCGTTTGCCGTCGATGTTGGCGACGAAACCAACCCCGCAGGCATCGTGTTCAAAGAACGGGTCGTACAACCCCTCGGCCGTCCGATTGCGTACGCTCATGACGCGACCTCCGATGAATCCTTCGCCACCCGCAGGCGCCGCCCGCCGCCGTTCGGAATGCGCCGGCCGCCCTCGGCGATCGCCGGCGGACGCGCCGACCGCTTCAAGTCGAGCCGCAGCCCCTCACGGTGCGTCGACAGGACGACCAACGTCTCGGTTCGGCTGACTCCGCGCACCGTCCTGAGTTGTGCGATCAGCTCCTCCAAGGTCCGGGTGTTCGCCGTCTTTACCTTTAGAAGGAGCGTGTACTCGCCAGTCACATGATGGCATTCGAGAACGTCCGGACAGTCGTCGATCTGCCTCTCGACATCGTGGATCGCCACCGGCTGGTCGACGATGACCCCGATGAAGGCGCCGATGTCGCGGCCGAGTTTGCGAGCGTCGATCGAGGCCGTGTAGCCGGTGATCACCCCGGCCTCTTCCAGCTTTTTGATGCGTTCGATCACAGCCGGCGCCGACAGCCCCACCTGGTCGCCGATCTTGGCCAAGGGCGTCTTGCAGTGTTCTTGCAGGATCTCGAGGATCTCGATGTCGGTCGGGTCGAGTTTCATAAGGCTGCCCGCGGGAATAGCCCGGCTAAAAGAAACGATCAAGGGGTTGGGGCCGTGAAATTTTAGGCGTTCTGTGGAAAACCCAAAATAACCAACGTTTTAATCTTGGGGGTCCCGCCGAACCGCGCTCGTTGCCCGGGGAGATTCCGGCTGCGGATCCGAAGGAAACCGGCCACCCGGAAGTGCCCCCTACCCGTCCGCCAGCAACGCGGCGCCGACGACCCCGGCCGAGTCGCCAAGGTGATTCGGTACGATCGGGGTCAGCAGTTCGTCAGTGAAAACACGCTCGGCGACCGCGGCGCGACCGCGGCCGTAGAGTTCCGCGACGTTCGAAAGTCCGCCGCCGAGTACCACCACATCGGGATCGAGTATGTCGATGACGTTGGCGAGCGCGCGGCCGAAGTGGTCGAGGAATTCAATGACGACGCGCTCGGCGGTGGAATCGCCCGCCCGCGACGCGGCGAACACTTCCGCGGCGTCGGCGTCTGCCGTTCGCCCGCACTCGCTCGCGTAGCGCGCCGCGAGGGCGGGGCCGCTCAGATAGGTTTCGACGCAGCCCCTGTTGCCGCAGTAACAGCTCGCGCCGGACGGGTCGATGCTGTGGTGTCCCCACTCGCCGGCGATGCGCTGCGGGCCGGCGTGCACTGCGCCGTCGATCGCGATGCCGCCGCCGACGCCGGTGCCCATGATGACGCCGAACACCACGCGGTGTCCGCGGCCGGCGCCGAGACGCGCCTCGGCGAGGGCGAAACAGTTGGCGTCGTTCTCGGCGACGACCGGGCGGCCGATCGCCCGCGCCAGGTCGCCGGGGAAGTCGCGGTTGTTTAGACACTGCGTGTTCGAGTTCTTGACCGCGCCTGTGCGCCGCGACACGGCGCCAGGCATACCGACCCCGATCGACGCGACCTTTGGCGCGAGGTTCAGCAGTTCGCCGGCCAACCGCGCCGCTGCGGAAACGATGTGTTCGTACCCCCGATGCGCCTCGGTCGGCACGCGCCGTCTCTCGGTGATCGCACCGGCGGCGTCGAGAACGACCCCTTCGATCTTCGTCCCGCCGACATCGAGACCGACGCGGCTGCTCATCTCTTCCGACCGGGACCCGCTCAGAAACAATCGAGGCCGGGATCCGAGCTCGCCGACCACTCGAACCGCACGGCCAGCGCGTCGTGGTCGCTCAGTGGTTCGCCCTGCGGGTCGACGAAGACCTCGAGCTCGAAGTCGCACGTCGAGGGCGCGATGGTGACCCGATCGTTCGAGCGGAAGAAGAACTTGTCGATCACCTCCGTGTCGACGATGCCGAGCGCGATACACGCGTCGGTGAGGCCGCCCTCCTCTTCCAGCAGGAGAAGATTCGCCGCGTCGCGCTCGCGGCGCAGGCGCATGTTGAAGTCACCGCCGACGATGACTGCCCGCCCGGCCGAGTAGTCTTCCATGAAGTCGAGCAGGTCGCGCGTGTTCTGATCGCGAAGATCGAGGTCGTTGTCGTTGTTCCCGGCTTCGCCGTGCAGGTTGTAGACATCGACGCAGACGCCCGGTGCGAACTCGGTGCGGGCGACGCTGAATCCCTTGAGGGACAAGCAATCGGCGGCGGAATCATCACAACCGGCCCAGCGCTGCCTGGTGACCTCGCCGAAAGGAAACCGCGAGAAGCGATTGAGCCCGTCGCTGACGATGGCGGTCGGACGCTCGGGATTGCCGTTGAGCGGCAGCGGCATCGACTCCGACTTGTACGGATGCTCGGACGCGGCATCGAGGATCTCGTGGTAGACCCGCGTCGGCGCCAGCGGGTTGGGGTCCGGGGTCTGCCACGTCTCCTGCAGCAGGACCAGATCGTATCCGTTCAACAGCGGACCGATCAGAGGGGTGTTGACCTCCGGATTCGAGCCAGAGATTCCCTGCGGCAACCCGGCGACGTTGTACGACAGCGCAAGGAAATCCCCCTGCACGACTTCGGCACCATCGTCGTCGTCACCACAGGTCGCAAGGACCATCGCGCAGACTAGCGACACGACGACGACGCTACCGGACCTCCACCAAGTCGAATGCAATCGCATGGCTCCTGTCTCCCACTCCGCGCGGGTTCGTTCAACCTCCGGCGGCCCGAACCTTCCACAGCGCGACCGCGCCGACGATGAGACACACGAGAGCGACGACGTCGGCGGCGAAGACGCGAGCGATCTGGGCGTTGTAGCCGCCGACCGAACGAGCCAGCCACAGGAACGAGACGACACTGACGAGGCCCGCGCCGATCGCGACCACCTGCAACTTCGGCATGAAAGCGGCGAGAAGGAGGAACACTCCCAGCATGCCGAAGAGAACCGCCCGATGGCGCATCAGGATGGCGAGGTTCGGCTCGTCGAACCCGATTCCGTACAGCGCCGTCAGCCGCTCACCGCCGAGGACCCCCGAGAGTGGAGCCAAGTGGATCGCCGCTGCCACGAGCAGCATCAACGAGATGAGATATCGCATTATTCGCCTCGGCGCCGAGCCGACTGCGGCTGCCGTTGGTTCGTTTCACGCGCCGGTGCACCGCCATAGGATGCGAGTTCCTCGCGCACGACCTCTCGGACGACATCAAGAGTTGAGCGACGATACATGTACTCGTGAAGAGCTTCATTGATCAGCGTCTGGTAGTTTCCGCCGCCGGACTCATCGACCAAGGTGCGGAAGAATTCGATTACCGAATTGTCCCGCCGAATAGAAATTTTCGTCTTTCCCGGATCGGGTGGGGCGATCGCCCCCCGCATCGCACGAGAGAACTCAATGTCTCGGACCTTCTCAGCTGCGACCTCTTTCATACTCTATCCTTTGACGCCTTTTCGCCTTCCACGCCGAGATGACGCGGGTCGCATCTGGATCACCTTATCCCTGGGTCAATCCCCGGGGGTCAGGTCAGAATCCCGACGGCCGCGGTAGCCGCCTGCCGGCGAAAGTTAACAAGTTAGCAACGTCCCCAGTGAGCGAAGCGAATTGCCAAGTCCCCAGCGAGCGAAGCGAATCGCCGGCAGCTCAGACACGCCACTTCGGGATCGAGATCGGGCCTCTGCGCAGCGAAGCACGCACTAAGACGCGCACGATCTGCAAATGCGTCTCAACACTTGCACCGGTCCGACCCGCTGCGGGCGCAACGACCGCACATGCGCAGGTCCCACAGCGGAATGATAGAGTCAATATGCCACCGATCTTCTCGTCCTGCCGTCGGCATTCAGGCTGTTTCGGCGAGGAGCCGTCTCTTAGCCTCTTCTAGCACTGTCGGATCCCAATCCTGGCGCAATGCCATCTGAACGACCTGCCGCATATCTCTGCCCACGGATCGTGCCAAGCATTGATAGGCGCAGGTGATAACGCTTGGATCGAGATCCTTGCTCTCCGTAATTTCGATGAGGTACCTAAGCATCGAAGGATCTTGTTCATCGCGAAGATATTCTCCAGCAATGGACGCAGCCAGCATCAACAGCTCTTCGTCAGATCTATCCGACAAGGCCTTGCACACACACTCAAGGTACTGGGAAGTTTCCCCCCAGAACTGGCAGAGAATCTGGAGAGCTAACTTCCCGAGTTGGCGGTCGGGATCACCCAGAAAGGACTCGACGGTTTGTCGATGCTCCTTCGCTCCGGATTTTCCTAGAGCATACAGAAGCGCATACCTGTCGGCCTCCATTCCAGGGGACTTCAGGGCAAATTCAATCCAACCAATTTCCTTGGGCGATAGGAGTCCCTCTTTGGAACGGTCCACCAGCTCTTCAATTTTATGGCTCATGGTGACTGTGGCCCGCTAACCGACCGAAGCCAACAAGTCATCCACGATGCTACCTAGTCTGCGTGTCTCCTGGAGTGCCCGACGCAGGATTGCCTTCTCACCAGCATTTAGGCCCGGAGCACCGATCGCTCTCATAATCTTGTTGGTCAAGTTGGTGATCCCATGGCGAGCACTAAGCACTTCCAAGAGATGCTGATAGGGCTCACCGGAAGGCCTGAATCCGCTTGCTCCTGGGCCCTTAACAAGCTCTCGCATGGCACCAACCACATCATGCCGACGGACGTGAGTCTGCAGGTTTCGTAGTTTCCCGAACACTTCCGAGATTGAACGAATCCCGCGAGCAGTGCGCGCGACTGATTGAGCTTGGGCATCCAACTTGGCGATCTCTCCATGGGTATTGTCAAGGTCCTGGAGAGTGAAAAGCCCCAGTGGGTCCAGGGCATTTATAGGGCGCAAAGCAGCATAGTTATAGAGATTGGAATCGCCGCGGTAGAACAGGATGGGGTCCTTAGCCTGCCATCGGCCTAAACTTGCTGCATAATCTCTTGCCCCAAACCGCGTGCTCTCGGCCTCCTGGTCCCGCAAGCCCCCTGCGAAGCCAAACGGCTGAAACCCGGAGGACCCGTTGTCGATTCCAAACTCGTCATACTCAATCTCCTCCACGATCACCGGGTTGGCGGCGTCGATACCCGCGATGACCCGCACGCTGCCCAGGTGATCACTTAGCACCTGGTAGGTCGTAGTCTGTCCAGGCGACGGGTCATCGTGGCGGATCATGTAGCTCGGCACGTTGCTCTTCGCCGCGTACACGAACTCCGATACGAGATTGCCGGAGCCGTCGAGCTCGGCGACAGGGTTGAGCTGGTCCTGGTAGATCCACTGCTTCTCGAGGACGCTGCCCACCTTCTTTCCGGTGCGGCGGTTCCTCGCGTCGATCAGGTACTCGATCTGCGGCCCGCTCGGCAGGGTGACTGATCTGAGATTGCCGAGTTGGTCGTACTCGTATGTCGTCGTACCGCTCGGGTCGGTCTTGGTGAGCAGCTCGCCGTTGTCGGTGTACGTGTAGGTCGTCGTGACCGGTCCCTGCGTCAGCTCGAGGAGCCGGTCGTGGTCGTCGTACTCGGCGCTGGTGATCGTGCCCCGGCCATTGAAGCTGCCGGCGATGCGGTTGCCGTTGGGGTCGTACTGGTACTCGGATTGCACTGTCGTGCAGCTCTCGTCCGCGCAGACGCGGTAGAGACGACCCGCCATGTCGTACTGGTAGTGGGTCTCCTTCGTTACCGGCGTGCCGGTCGTGTTCTTGGTCTCGACGATGCTCTCGATGCGGCCGAGCTCGTCGCGGGTGTACTCGAAATCGAGGATCTCTGTCTCGTTGTGTCTTGCCTCGTAGTGCTCGAGCTGGCCGAAGGCGTCGTACTC
>Ga0307505_10002162_pt1 | contig 14101 bp, 12 predicted proteins | sample 23_S_MG_FD_202183 | JGI IMG/M metagenome (GOLD analysis project Ga0307505, IMG submission 202183) | Soil microbial communities from Populus trichocarpa stands in riparian zone in the Pacific Northwest, United States - 23_S | ecosystem: Environmental > Terrestrial > Soil > Riparian zone > Trees...
GAGTTCTTCGACCACGTTCACGTTCGAACCTTCGACAAATCCCTGCGTTACTCGCCCGATCCCGTCAGCGTTGGGGCTTCCGGTCACTGCCTGACCTGACGCACCCGTTTCCTTGAACAGATTGCCGCCGAGGGCTTCAAGACCCGCGGGATTCGCAAAGATCGCAAGCTGGATCTGGCCGACGTTCTGAGCGTTGGTCTGGCCCGGCAGGTTGACAGATACGGTCCCGTCGGCACCGATCATGATCTGAGTTGATTCGGTCGGAACAGTGATCGCCGGTTCAAGCGCTTCGCCGGTCGAAGTTACGACCTGGCCCTGATTGTTCAGGTGAAACTGTCCGGCTCGTGTGTACGCCATGTCACCGTTGGCTTGGCGGGCCTGGAAGAACCCGTTGCCCTCGATGACCATATCGAGCGGATTATCCGTCTGCTTGAAGTCTCCCTGATTGAACATCTTCTCGCTCGCGATCGTTCGCGCTCCGAGTCCGATCTGCAATCCAACCGGAAGGTTCGTCGCAGCATTCGCGGCTCCGCCGGCGGCACGCATGTTCTGATAGAGAAGGTCCTGAAACTCCAGTCGGGTCCTCTTGAATCCTACAGTCGAGGCATTCGCCAGGTTGTTGGCAATGTTATCGACGTTGTTTTGCTGCACCTGCATACCGGTCGCAGCGGTTAGTAATGCTCTGTTGGGCATAGTGTTATCTCCTTGGGAATTGTCTAGATCCGCCCTATTTCGCTTGATATCTTTCTGCCAATGTCATTCATCATCAGCGTCATCGACTTTTGGATCGAGTCGAACTCACGATTGTTATTGATCATCGCCACCATCTCCGAGATCGTGTTGATGTTCGATCCTTCGAGTGCTCCTTGAACGACCTTTGCACTGGTCGCCTCTTTAGGCTGCTCCGCACCGGTCAGCATGAACAATGAAGTGCCCTCTTTCACGAGCGCCGATGTCGGTTTATCGAATCGCACCAGTTTCAGGCTGTCGAACTGCTGGCCGTCTGATGACAAGCTGCCATCCTGGCCGATCGATAATGTACCTTTCTGAGGTACGGTGATCGGCCCGTTCGTGCCCGTTACGATCTCACCGCCTTGGGTGATCAGTTGACCGTTCGCGTCCAGGTTCAAGTTTCCGGCCCGCGTGTAGCGGACACCATTCTTGGTCTGGACTTGAAGAAATGCGTCCCCCTCGATCGCAATGTCGAGGTTTCGGCCGGTGTTCTGAATACTACCGGACGAATGATCGGCGGCTCCTGAGGTCGATGCCGCGGCGATCAATGTCTGCTTCTCGCCACCCTTGTTCGGCTCGATCGTGCTGTAGTTCAGCCGCTCCGCTTTGAAGCCGGTCGTGTTCGCGTTTGCTATGTTGTTGGCCTGGACCTCAAGCGTGCGCTGCCGGGCACGCATTCCAAGAAAGGCTGTATAGAGTCCGTAATTCATATTGTCCTTAGGCCGCTGCCGCAGCTCTTTTGAGGTTGAGGATCAGTTCGACCTCACCGCTCATCATGCCCAGCGTCTTTGCGATCGTTGACGAGTCGTGTCCGCGCTCGGCGAGCCTAATAACGCGATGACGCCGTTCGGTGATGTTCGGACGATCAGTCGAAACCGGCTGACCCACCAGCGCCTCCTCGTCACCGAGTTCCGGCTTCCGTATCTTGGCCTCAAGCCACGCAACCTTACGGGCCTGCTCGGAAAAGCTCTTCGACTCGGTTTCGATCCTGTTTTGGCTCGCGGACAACGTGTCCTCGAGTTCTTCTACCCTATGACCTAGATACTCGATCAGCTCTCGGTGCTTTCGATTCTGACGTCTTCCAAGAAGGGCAACGAACAAAACTAAGAGGATCGCTCCTCCGACGATTGCAATGATCTGGGTTTCAAAGTTCATATAGTTCACCTTGTTAAACTGCTGAATTCAGCAGCGTCCGTGTCATCTCTTCCTGTGATCCGATCTCGGTAATTCGAACGCCGTAGTAACCGTCGATAACGACTACCTCGCCGCGGGCGAAGGGATAGTTGTTGACAAGCAGGTCAACCGGCTCATCGACCGTGCGATTCAGCTCGATCATCGACCCGACGCCGAACCTTACGACATCTCGCAGCGGCATCTCGCTGATGCCGAACCGGACCGTTACGTCCATCTCGACTTCCAGCAGCCGGTCAATATTCTTAGGCGGTGTGGTTTCTTCCATTCTCAGGCTCCTTTTCTGGTCCAATTGTTCTCTTCTCCGTCATTTGCACGACTATCCTTCCATCGAGTGCAGCGACCTTACCTTTGAACCGCACCGCATCTCCGACCTGAACATTCACATCCTGATCGACCCGATGATAAGTTCGGACAATATCGCCGACGCCCAGTCCCATCAGATCCGATACTGCGGCGGGAACACGCTCCAGATTGGCGGCTACGGGAAACTTGACCTCAGATAACCTCTTTAGCAGCGTATGAGTCGCTTCCGGTGACGGCGTTTTGTGGGACGAATACTTCGATTGGGTGAACTTTTCGATCACGCCTTCGAGAATTCCGATCGGAAGGCAGATGCTCATCGATCCCCTGGCCTCGCCGACCTGCATCTGGTACAAGATCGTGATCACGACCTCGTTGGGGGCGACCATTTGAAACAATTGCGGACTGGTCTCGTGCCCGGTAACGTCGGCCCTGAATTCAACGACCGGTCGCCATACTTCGCAATAGCTGTCGGTGATCACCTTCAAGAAGCCTTCCAGGACCTTGATCTCCAATTCGGTTGCCGATCGGCCTTCCTCCGCACCCTGTCCCTCGCCGCCCAGCATTCGGTCGACGATCGGAAATGCGATCGACGAATTGATCTCAATGGCAAACGTACCTTTAAGCTGGTCTGCCGAGATCTTGGCGATCGTCGTCGGATCGGGCATCCCGCGAACATAGTCGCCAAAGGATTGCTGCTCAACCGAGATGAGATTCACCTCACACATCGTGCGCAGGAAAAGCGGAAGGCTGGACGAAAGTATTTTCGCCAGCAGATCGTGCATCAGATAGAGCGAACGGACCTGTTCCTTCGAGAGCCGGTCGGGCCGGCGGAAATTGTATGGAACAATGCGATGACGCTTGTCGCGGTCCCCGATGACGGAGCCCTCGACCGGTGAGCCGTCGTTCAACAGCGCCGACATCTCGGCGTCTGAGATCAGCCCTTCGCGTTCCTCTTTAGGTTTTTCGTTTTCCGGTTCCATCGAACTTCCTATTTGTTCATCGCTCCCCGAAGCCGGACGATCGCCTGGCTTCGCAACTGTGAGACTCTTGATTCGGTTACGTTCAGGACTGCCCCGATCTCTTTCATCGTCAGTTCATCCACGTAATAGAGGGCGATCACCTGACGCTCGCGCTCGGGCAGCCGGCCGATCGCTTCTGAAAGGCGTTTCTTCTGCTCGGTCGAGATCACGTCGTCAAACGGGGACGGATCGGAAGCCGCAAGGGTGTCCGCCGGACTCAACCCGGTCGAATCATCGGCCTCGTCCAACGCCGAAATGCTCAGGCCTCGGATCTCTTGCAGCGTGTGATAGACCTCGGCAACCGGGATATTCATTCGCTCGGCCACTTCAAGCTCCGTTGCGGGCCGCTGTAACTCTTGCTCCATCTGGCTATAGATCGTCTGCAGTTCACGGGACCGTCGCCGGGCACCGCGCGATGCCCAGTCGAGCGAGCGAAGATTGTCAAGGATCGCTCCACGGACGCGAAGCTCCGCAAACGTGGTGAAAGCCACGCCGCGGGAAGAATCGTATCGCTCTACGGCGTCGATCAGGCCGAGCACGCCGGCTCCATAGATGTCCTCGCGGGCAACTGTCGGAGGAAGCTTTGCGGCGAATCGATCGGCAATATATTTCACCTTTGGAAGGTGCGACATTATCAGCTGTTCCCGATCGATCTCGGACGACGGCAGTACGGAGGCGAACTGCGGCTGAGCTGAGGGATAGGTGGGAGAGTATTGAAGCATCTAGATCGTGGGCCGAGAAGGTTAGATTCTGACTTGGAGCTTTTAATTGACTGCGAGCATTTCCCAGAAAGATCCGGCGTCAACGGTAGTCGCAACGCCATCGCGATTCTGCCTGTCTAGTTGTCGAGCGATCAGTCTGATGGCCCGGCTTGATGGCGATTGGGGATATAACTGAGTAACCGGGACCTGTTCACGAACAGCGTCTTGTAGCTGGCTGTCCGAGCTGACCATACCCAGGAGATGGATCTCGGAATGGAGAAAGTTCCGGACGGCTTTGCGGATCTGCTGAAAGACCTGATCGCCTTCGCCGACGCCGACGACGTTGTTGACAACTACCGAGACGGGTTTGCCGGGCGAATTCCGAAGGAGAACTTTGATCGTTGCATAGGCATCGACGATAGAGGTTGGATCCGGTGTTACTATCACAACGACCTCTGCCGCCGCCTTTAGAATTCCGATCACGTTCTCAGCGATACCCGCACCGGTGTCGATCAGCATGAAATCGTTGGTCGATTCGAGCGAGGCAAGTTGGGAATAGAATGGCGAATCCTCGTCCAGGCTGTAGTTCGCAAGTTCTTCGATGCCGGTTCCGCCCGGAACCAGGCCGACATTGCTTGAAAGCCGGATAGTGATGTCATCGAGATTCTTGGTCCCCGAGATCACATGGCCTAAGTGATAAACGGGCTCGATCCCGCATATCAGGTCGAGATTGGCAAGTCCGAAGTCAGCGTCCAGAAGCGTCACATTATTGCCAAGTCCGCCGAGCTCGAGAGCGATGTTAACGGCAAGATTCGACTTGCCGACGCCACCCTTCCCGCTCGTAAACGCCAAACAACGCATTGTCGACGCCGATTCACTGCGGCCCTTCGCGGAGCCTTCAAACTGACTTTCCTGGTACGGCAACGTCGCGGTCGCCATGCTTCTTAGAGCCGATGCCTGATCGTTAATATTCATTTTCGGCTCCTTAATTCGCTGTACCCAGGATCTGATCTGTGATGAACTCAGCCGATGCTTCGACGATATCCTCCGGGACACGCTGGCCCGTGCACAGATAGCTGAGGGGGAGATCGTGGTCAAAAAGAACATCGATGATCGCCGCAGGCCGAAGCGTCTCGTCAACTTTCGTCACCGCAACGCAATCCGCACCGTAAACACCGAACCGCTCGATCGTATTCGCAGCGTCCGCAGGCTGACACGAAGCAGGTAGGACGAGGCACTTGCCAATATCCGACCGGGTGCTCAGGTAATCCGAAACCTCATGCTGATCGGCGAGATCGTGCGGGCTTCGACCCGTTGTGTCGATGAAGACCGTCACGTCGGGCGGCAATTTCCGCAGCACTGCGTCTAGTTCGAAAACGCTCCGAACGACGGTACAATTTGCTCCGATGATCTCGGCGTAGGTCTTAAGCTGCTCGACAGCCGCGATGCGGTAAGTATCCAATGTCACCAGTTCGACCCGTCGATTCTCATGAAGAGCTTTCCGGGCTGCGAGCTTTGCGATCGTGGTGGTCTTTCCGACACCGGTCGGCCCGATCAATGCCGTGATCAAGGTTTCCTGCCTCTCGGTCGTCGTAAACGAGATCTTTCGTTCGAGATATTGAAGTATCGCCGCCTGAGCTATCGCATCGGCCTCGATCGCGCCCTCTTTGTACCAGGGAAGGATGTCGGTCAACATCTGCCGAGTTCGCTCGGACGAGAATCCGCTTTCCGACAGTGTGAGAAAGTGCTCGTAGAAAGGCGTTTCAAGAAGTTCGCCAAGGTTCTTGAGGCTCATCGCTTCCGGCCGCTCAGCCTTCGCACGGCGTTTCGCGAGGCTTCCTACCGAATGCTTGAGCTCCTTCATTTCGGCCCGAAGCTTCTCAAGCTCCTTGCCGACGGATGCGGGAGGCTGGGCGGTTTCTCCGGAGGTCTCCTCAGTGTCGACCTGAAAAACTGATTGTGATGCTGCGTTCGCTGCGTGAATGATCTTTGGCTCGCTGTCGTTGAGTTCAACTGCGTCAACAACACGCTCTTGCCTGGGAAGGGGCGAGCCAAGGCCCCGTTTGGCCTTAGCTGACGCGTTCGGCGGTGACGAGGGCAGAATTGAAAGAAGATTTGCAAGAGGAGCGGTAGTCTCGTTGATGTCGAAATCGATCGCCGCGCCGGGGAGTGCCGGGCTGTCCTCGGTAAAGCTGATGCCGTTGCTGTGGCCGGTTGTTTCGTTCGGTGTCGCGCTTACTTCGATCTGTCGCGATTTGCCAAACCCGAGAAATCCACCATTCGTTACCTCGCGAGTATCAAGGACATATGCATCCTCGCCCAGTTCGCGTTTGATCTGCTCCAAAGCCTCGCGTGTGTTGGCGGCTCGAAATTTCCGTACACCTGTAGTCATTGTGGGAGTATTCATTTATCTTGTTTCGATCTTGGGTGAACCTTAACTGACCGTGCCGAGTGAAACGAGCCTTACGTTTGACCCGACCTCGCCATGAGCGATCACACTCAGGTCAGGCAAGAACCGTTCCGTAAGTTTTCGAAGGTGCGGTCTGACCATCGCGCTGCACAAAACAACTGGCGTGGACATCACCGCAGCCCGGCTCGCGGTCTCTATTTTCTCAAGCAGTTGCTTGCCGAATTCGGGCTCGATGGCCTGATGAGAAGCCCCGCCGAGCAATCCAAGCCTCTCCGCAAGCTGCGTTTCCAGGTGCGGATCAAGGGTCAGGACCGAAAGTTCGCCCGACTCGTTCGACAGGCTGGCCGAGATCGTCCTCGACAGAGCCGTACGGCCCGCTTCCGTCAAAGCGTTGACATCCCGCGTCACGACCCCGACATCCGTGATCGCTTCAAGGATGGTTGCAAGATCGCGGATCGGAACCCTCTCCCTGAGAAGGCCCTGGAGAACGCGTTGGACCTCTCCGAGCGACAAAACCTTCGGCGTTGCCTCTTCAACAGTCTTCGGATGCGTCTCAGCGAGCGAATCGAGCAGAGCACGAGTCTCCTGGCGTCCAAGAAGCTCATATGCATTGCGTTTGATCAGTTCTGCGAGGTGGGTGCAGATAACGGTTGTCGAATCAACTACCGTGTATCCCGCGGTCATCGCTCGGTCTCGATCCTCCGCCCGACGAAGCCATGTTGCCGGCATTCCGAAAGCGGGATCTGTTGTGTCTATTCCGGTTACCTTCTCGCGAACAAAACCCGGATCGATAGCGAGAAATCCGTCTGGATGGATCTCGCCGCCAGCGACCTTTTCGCCCTTCAGAAGCACTGAATACTCTCGCGGAGATAGCTGAAGATTGTCCTTTACGTGGATAGACGGAACTATTATCCCAAGCTCGATCGCCGTTTGTTTACGGATCTCTCGGATTCGGCTGAGGAATGAGTCGTCGGATGTGACCAAGCCGACAAGGCCGTAGCCGACCTCGAGAGCAAGAGCATCAACCTTCAAGAGACTCTCGATCCTTTCGGGCGTCTTCGCGGCTTCGGCGACACGTTCGTTCGCCGATTCTGTCTCGCGGAGGTCGGCGTTATCCTTAGCACTTCTGCTCGCAAGATAGCCGGCACCGGCCGCAAGAATGGCGAGCGGAAGAAACGCGAAATGCGGCATTCCAGGCAGAATTCCGAGAAAACCGAGCACTCCGGCGGCCAAATAGAGCGGTTTCGGATTGCTCAAAAGCTGCGAACTCGTCTCCGCACCCATGCTCGATTTGGTTGCAGATCGAGTGGTAACGACGGCCGCCGCAACCGAAACAAACAGAGACGGAACCGCTGCCGCTACTCCGTCACCGACCGTCAGGATCGTATATTTTTTGATCGCATCTACGATGGGAATGCCGTACTGAAGCACGCCGATCGCAAACCCGGCACCGATGTTTATCACAACGATGATTATCGAAGCGACCGCATCACGCTGAGTGAACCGGATCGCGCCGTCCATTGCGCCGTGAAATTCAGCCCCCTGACTTATATCTTCGCGGCGTCGCTTGGCCTCGTTTTCGTCAATGATACCGGCAGCAAGGTCGGCATCGACCGCCATCTGCTTGCCCGGCATCGCATCGAGCGTAAACCTCGCCGTAACCTCCGACGATCGCACGGCACCGTGATTGACGACGAGGAACTGGATAGCGAGCAGGATCAGGAAGATCACCACGCCGACCACATAATTCCCGCCGATCACAAACTCTCCGAAAGCCTTGATAACGGCTCCGGCTGCGCCTTCGCTGCCGCTCGAGCTTGTCAAGATCAATCGGGAGGTCGCGACGTTCAACGCCAGGCGAAACAACGTCGTCATCAGAAGCAAGTTCGGAAACGACGTAAACTTAACCGGCTCAGCTACATACATCGAGACCAACAGGATCACGATCGACAGCATCAGGTTAAAACTGATCAGGATATCGAGCAGGAACGACGGAAGCGGGATAAGCAGTACGAGAAGAATGATAACCGCGCCCAAAGGAACGGTGAAGTGCGAATAACTGCTTGCCTTTTCGAGAAATCGAGTTATGGGAGAGATCGTCATTTCTGTGTCTGTCCGTCAATTGCGCCAAAGGTCGAACGGGCGCTTGACCTGTCAGTGCAATTTCAGTGCCGCAAATATTTAAAGCGAACGCCGTCCGATTGGTAACCGTCCTCGGCGGGTGTAGAATTCTCTCATCTGACAACTTTTCACTGGAGGCTTGATAGACATGCTCACTGTTGGCTCAAGAGGCAATGACGTTTCGAAACTTCAAAGCGATCTCAATCGACTCTATCCCCGCGATCTTCCCCAATTGAAACCTGACGGCGTCTTTGGTCCGAAGACCAAGGAATGGGTCGTCAAATTTCAGCGTAATAATCCGCCTCTAATGCCGGATGGAATAGTCGGTCCTAAAACCCTTGCAAAACTTTCAACTCTTGCAGGTGGCGGGACCATGCCTCCGGGCACGCCGACGCCCGGAATGCCGACGATACCGCCGCCTCCATCTGTCGGGATCGACCGATTTCGCGCCGAGATGCAGCAGGAGTTCGACAAGCAAGGCCTCGGAGCCCAGTTCGCGGCATTCCTGAATGACCTCGAAGCGAATACGATCCCTGGGTGGAAGATCTTTCTAGGAGCGATCGGTCGTGTCGATGAAGCACGTCAGATAGCAACGTTCTGGATCGAACTGAATAAAATGTTGAGAGGCGTCGAGGATCAGCGAAAGCTTGTCCTGGCGGGCATCGCAAAGCTCAACAAAAATGATCTTGAGATCTTTGAAGCCCTGGCAAAACCGACAGGAAAGCTTGGAAGGGTCGTCGCAACACTTGGCAGTGTCGCGTCGATCGCCGGATATCTCGTAACTATTATCGAGTGCGTGCAGCACGCACGCAGGGGCGATGCCGGAGCGGTCGCGGCTGAGCTTTACAAATTCGCGATGGGCAAAGCCGTTCCTTGGGCCGCAATTCTCGAAGGTGTCGGATCACTGCTCGATGGCGTCGTACCTGAACAAACGCGCAAGAACAGCTATGTATTCAAGATGCTGCGAGCGATCGATCCGATCGGTCTCGGAGCCGTCGCCGTCGATTCGCTCGGGTCTATTGTCACCGGCGGAGCCGAAATGGCGGCAGCCGGAAGGTTAGATATTGACATCTTAACCAATAGGCTCACGCCGCTCGTCGGCCGAATGAAACAGGGGCCGGCCAGCCTCTTTGTTGAATTAGGTGAAAACTCGGGCGACGCCCTTTACGAACTGACTCAAACGGATATCGATTTCCAGGCAATGCTCCGATACACGTTCATGGAGTTGGGAGAATGGTTCGAGAAGGCCGGATCAAGCGGGCCACCCGTCGGCGGTGTGCGGCGTGGTACTATTTAGGTAAATCCATCGTCCGCGACCACCAAAATGAACAAGAACCTCTTCAAAGTTACGGCTGCCTCGGCGGCCGTACTTTTTTTGCTATTTACGTATATGTCTAGCGAATCAAAGTCCGCGGCAGCGGCGGCAAATCCATTGACGGCTGAATGGACCGGCCCGTACGGCGGCATCCCGCCTTTCGATAAGGTCAAGGTCGCCGACTTCAAGCCCGCGATCGAAGCCGGAATGGCCGAGAACCTCGCCGATGTTGAGAAGATCGCCGCGAACTCGGAACCGGCAACATTTGAGAATACGATCGCCGCAATGGAACGGGCGGGTTCGACGCTCGACAGAGTGCTGACGATCTATTCGATCTGGGGCGGTAACATGGCGACGCCCGATCACCAGGTCGTCCAACGCGAAATGGCTCCGAAACTCGCGGCGTTCAACGACAAGATCACGCAGAATGAAGCGTTATTCAGACGCATCGAGGCCGTCTACAATTCGCCCGACAAGGCAAAACTGAACTCGGAACAACAGCGGCTCGTTTGGGTGTATTACACGAATTTCGTGCGTTCAGGCGCAAAGCTCGACGCCGCCAAGAAGAAACGGCTTGGCGAGATCAATCAGTCGCTCGCCGGACTCTTCACCAAATTCGGCCAGAATTTGCTCGCCGAAGAGAATGGCCAATGGATCGTGTTGAAAGATCAATCAGATCTGGCGGGACTCTCACAATCTCTCAAGGATGCGGCCGCAGCGGCAGCTCAAGCGAAGAAGGTTGAAGATGCGGCTGGCATTATCCTTAACACGCGCTCGTCCGTCGACCCGTTCCTAACTGATTCCACTCGTCGCGACCTTCGCGAGAAGGTCTGGAAGATGTTCATCAACCGCGGCGACAATGCGAATCAGTACGACAACAACGCCATCATTTCCGAGATCCTTCAACTCCGTGCGGAACGGGCCAACCTTCTCGGCTACAAGACGCACGCACACTGGCGGCTTGAGAACGCGATGGCGAAAACGCCGGAACGAACGATGGAGTTGATGGAAACGGTTTGGCCCGCCGCCGTTGCTCGCGTCAAAGAAGAGGTCGCGGACATGCAGGCCCTCGCGAACAAAGAAAGTGCAAAGGTCACGATCGAGCCGTGGGATTATCGCTTTTACATGGAGAAAGTTCGCAAGGCTCGATACGACCTCGATCAAAATGAGGTCAAGCCTTATCTACAGCTCGACAAGATCCGCGAAGCAATGTTTTTCGTCGCCGGCGAAGTCTTCAACTTTGCTTTTACGCCGGTCAAGGACGTCCCGGTATACCACCCGGACGTGACTGTCTGGGAAGTGAAGAATAAAACGACCGGCAAGCACGTCGGACTTTGGTACTTCGATCCGTATGCACGCGACGGTAAACGTTCTGGCGCGTGGATGAATGCCTACCGCAATCAGGAGCGGATGGACAAGGAGATCACGACGATCGTCTCCAACAACTCGAACTTCGTCAAAGGAAAACCCGGCGAAGCGGTGCTCATCTCATGGGACGACGCGACGACGATGTTCCACGAGTTTGGCCACGCGCTCCACGGGTTATCGTCGAACGTGACCTATCCAACGCTCGCAGGCACCGCAGTCGCCCGCGATTATGTCGAATTTCCATCGCAGCTTCTCGAACATTGGCTTTCGACGCCCGAGGTCCTTCAGAAGTACGCCCTGCACTACGAGACAGGCAAACCGATCCCACAACCGCTCGTCGATAAGATCAAGAATGCCTCGACGTTCAATCAAGGATTCGGCACTACGGAGTATCTCTCATCCGCGCTGATCGATATGAAGCTGCACCTGGCCGGATCGCAAAAGATAGACCCGGACAAGTTCGAGGGTGAGACGCTGGCGGCACTCGGAATGCCGAAAGAACTGGTCATGCGACACCGAACGCCTCAGTTTGGGCACGCCTTCAGCAGCGACGGATACTCGGCGGGTTATTACAGTTACCTTTGGTCGGACGTGATAACGGCGGACTCCTTCGGCGCATTTACTGATGGAAAAGGACCGTACGACAAGGCGATCGGCAAGAAGCTTGTCGATCACATCTTCTCAGTCGGCAACACGATCGATCCGGCCGAAGCGTACCGCAAATTCCGCGGCCGCGATCCGAAGGTTGAGGCCTTAATGAAAAAGCGCGGCTTTCCGATAACCGCAAAAGCGAATTAACGCAAGGCCGCAAAGACTCGAAGACCCAAAGGATCGTCGAACCTTTGGGTCTTTGCTCTTAGCGACTTTGCGTTGAGAAATTTGTTACTTTCCCTGAATCCCCAAATTCCGCATTCGTCGATACAGGTGGCTCCGATCAACTCCCATTTCATCGGCCGCCTTCGTAACATTCCCGTCGTGTTCGGCAAGCTTGTGCAGAATGAATTCCCGCTGATATGCATCGGTCGCGGCTTTAAATGAGGGGAATCGAAAGCTTGATGCAGGTTTTTCGTCCGAAAATCCAAGCTCGGGCAGATCGGCTGCAGCGATCTTGAGCTTCGAGTTCATAATGACTACGCGCTCGATAGTGTTCTTGAGTTCGCGGACATTACCCGGCCACGAGTGATTCTGCAATTGCTCGATCGCGTCCGACTGAAAGGTTTTAGGCTTTTTGCCGTTGTCACTCGAAAACCTCTGATTGAAATGCTCGATCAAAGCCGGCACGTCCTCAAGTCGCTCTCTAAGCGGTGGAACCTGAAAAGGAATAACATTTAGCCTGTAGAAAAGGTCGTGACGGAAATTGCCGTTGTCGATCAGTTCTTCAAGCCGCTTGTTCGTCGCCGAGATCACGCGGACATCGACCTTTACCGGAGTGTTGCTGCCCACCGGCTCGAACCGCTGTTCTTCCAACACCCGCAGCATCTTCGCCTGCACACGAGCCGACATATCGCCGATCTCATCCAGGAAAAGCGTCGCGCCGTCCGCCACTTCAAACTTCCCTTTCTTAGCGGTCGTCGCACCTGAAAACGCTCCCTTCGCATGCCCGAACAATTCGGACTCCACCAATTCTTCAGGTAAAGCCGCTGAGTTGATCTCGACGAACGGAGCGCCTCGGCGTTTCGACTGCGAATGGATCGCCCTCGCCACTAACTCCTTTCCTGTTCCGCTCTCCCCGGAGATCAAAACTCGCCCGTCAGACGGAGCAACGATCGCGATCTGCTTTCGCAAAGCTCTCATCGCAATAGATCCGCCAACCATTACGTACTCGTCGGCGATCTCTTTTTGAAGCTGTTCGTTGGCTCTCTCAAGTTCGCGTTGGCGGATAGCGTTCTTAACAGTAAGGACAGTACGCTCAAGACTCAGCGGCTTTTCGATAAAATCAAATGCACCGAGTTTGGTAGATTTTACGGCGGTCTCGATATTCCCATGGCCCGAGATCATCACGACCGCAGCATCGTTCCCATCTTCGCGAATGCGTTTCAGCGTTTCGAGTCCGTCAATTCCCTTTCCCAGCCAGATATCAAGCAGAATGCACGCGAAATTCTGCGACGCCGTCGCCTTCAGACAGGCCTCGCCCGTCGCGGCCGTTTCAACCGCGAATCCCTCGTCTTCCAAGACTCCGCGAAGCGTATCGCGAATGCCGGGTTCATCATCAACTATAAGGACTGTTGTCATCGGCCAATAAACTCGATAGAGTTTCTTAAGTTTAGTAGACCACACTGAAAGAGAGAAATTAGGAGGTTATCGATCATGGCTCTAAACATTTCCGACACGAAAGGTTGTTGCCACGTCGCATACGATGGTCTCCGTGGCGAACGATACAGATTCGCTAGCGGAGTAATTTGGACCGTATCCGATCATTGGGCAACGAGGATATCGGGGTTTAAGGCAGTTCTGCTTGTTGGCGAGTCCAACTCCGTACTCGCATTTGCCGGCACCGATTCGCTTTTGGATGTCGCCGTCGACATTTCCCAAGTTGGAGGCGGACTCCCAATGCAGTATCCTCAAGCGCTCGGCCTCGCTACCTCGCAACGGCAGCGAATTCACGATCTGCAGCTTGCGGGACATTCACTTGGCGGCGGACTTGCCGCATTCGCCTCTGTTCGATTGGGGATTCCGGCCAGCACAGTAAATCCTGCTCCGCTGATCGGAGCAGCCTCACTTCGGGCAGTTTTCGGCAGTCATTCACAGATAACTAACTACGTCGCGCAGGGTGGCGAATTCGTAAGCAGCTCGCCCGGACGAAACCCGGGTACCGATGTGCCAGTACCCTCATCGGGCGGAATGCTCGGGTTCTTTACCGACCATATGCTATCGAACGTAGCTCCGAGTATTCCCTTGCCGGTAAAGGTTCCCTGATCTTCGAGTACGGTCGTCGACT
>Ga0307505_10002163_pt1 | contig 14100 bp, 10 predicted proteins | sample 23_S_MG_FD_202183 | JGI IMG/M metagenome (GOLD analysis project Ga0307505, IMG submission 202183) | Soil microbial communities from Populus trichocarpa stands in riparian zone in the Pacific Northwest, United States - 23_S | ecosystem: Environmental > Terrestrial > Soil > Riparian zone > Trees...
CGGAGGTGTTGTACGCCGGGACGGCGTCGCGGTGGGCGCCGAGCAGCTTGGCCAGCGGCAGCCCGGCCCGCTTGGCCTTGAGGTCCCACAGCGCGATGTCCAGCGCGGCGATCGCCTGGGTGGCCAGCCCGCTGCGCCCGACCGACGCGCCGGCCCACACCAGGTGGGTCCACAGCCGCTGGACGTCGCTGGGGTCCTGGCCGAGCAGCTCACCGGCCACCTCGGCGGCGTGGGCGTACTGCCCGGGGCCACCGGCGCGCTTGCTGTAGCTGAAACCGACTCCAGCAGAACCGTCCTCGGCCTCGATCTCGGCGAACAGCATCGCCACCTCGGTGAGCGGCCTCTGGCGCCCGGTGAGGACCTTGGCGTCACTGATCGGCCGCGCCAGCGGGAGCACCGCCCGGGAGAGGGTGATGCTGCGGATCGCGTCCCCGGTCACGGCCGCGCCGGCTCACCGACGGGGCGCAGCTCGCCGTCCACCCGGCGGGTCAGCCCCCACGGGTTGGCCTCCTGCACCGGTGCGGGCAGCAGCTCCTCGGGGAAGCCCTGGTAGGCGACCGGGCGCAGCCACCGCTCGATCGCCGCGGTGCCGACCGAGGTGGAGGCTCCGTCGGAGGTCGCCGGGTACGGCCCGCCGTGCACCATCGCGTCGTTGACCTCCACGCCGGTCGGCCAGCCGCCGACCAGGATCCGGCCGACCGTGCGCTCCAGCACCGGCAGCAGCCCGCGGGCGGTCTGCACGTCCTCGGCCAGCCCGCTGTCCAGGTGCAGGGTGGCGGTCAGCTGGCCCTCCAGGCCCTCCAGCAGGCCGGTCAGCTCGCCCACGCCGGCGTAGCGGACGACCAGGGAGAAGGCGCCGAAGACCTCTTCGGCCAGCGTCGGGTCACCGGCGAAGGTGGCGACGTCGGTGGCCAGGACCAGTGCGCCGGGGGCGTTGGGCCCCTCGCCCTGCGGCCCGCGGGCCACCTCGGTGACCCCGGGCCGGGACGCCGCGGCGGCCGCGCCGTCCCGCCAGGCCTGCGCGATACCGGGGGTGAGCATCGGCTGGCCGGCCACCGACGGCAGCGCCGCCGCGACGTGCTCGAGGAACCGGTCGCCGTCGGCGCCGGCCGGCACCAGCACCAGACCCGGTGCGGTGCACAGCTGTCCGCAGGAGCCGGTCACCGAGGTCACATAGGCCTGGGCGAGACCGGCGCTGTCGCCGGCGAGGGCGCCGGGCAGCAGCACCACCGGGTTCACCGAGCTCATCTCGGCGAACACCGGCACCGGGACGTCACGTCCGGCGGCGGTGCGCATCAGGGCGGTGCCGGCCGCGCGGGAGCCGGTGAACCCGCCCCCGGCCACGGCCGGGTCGGCGGCCAGCGCCTGGCCGATCCGGGCGCCGGGCCCGTAGACCAGCGAGAAGGTCCCGGCCGGCAGCCCGGCGGCCGCGACGGCGTCGCTGACCGCACGACCCACGATCTCCGAGGTGCCGGGGTGGGCGTTGTGCGCCTTGACCACGACCGGGCAGCCGGCGGCGAGCGCGGAGGCGGTGTCGCCACCGGCGACGGAGAACGCCAGCGGGAAGTTGCTGGCGCCGAAGACGGCGACCGGCCCGCGCGGCAGCAGCCGGCGGCGGACGTCGGCGCGCGGCAGCGGGGTGCGATCGGGCTGCGCCGGGTCGACCCGGACGCCGCGGTGGTCGCCCCGCCGGACGACGCGGGCGAACAGCCGCAGCTGGTTGGTGGTGCGGGCCAGCTCCCCGCGCAGCCGGGCCTCGGGCAGCCCGGTCTCGGCGCCGGCGCGGGCCACCAGTTCGTCGCCCACGGCCTCGACCCGGTCGGCCACGTCGGCAAGGAAGTCCGCGTGCGGCCCGGGCTCGAGCGAGGCCAGCACCGGTGCCGCGTCGGCGGCGGCACGGGTGGCCTCGGCGAGCTGCTCGACGGCGAGCAAGGTGTACTCCGGGCCGAGCTCGGCGCCCGTCCGCGGGTCGACGGCCCGGGTGGTGCCCGCCTCGCCGGGGACCGGCCGGCCGGCGACGATCGAGTGGCCGGTCAGGGGGGTCTGGTCGGTCATCGGGGTGCTCCTGCGCGGTCGGGTGCGGTGGTCAGGCGAGGGCGGCGGCCGGGGCCACGCGGGAGACCAGCGCGTCCAGCTCGGCCTGGTCGGCCGCGGTGAGGTCCTGCAGCGGCGGGCGCACCGGGCCGGGGTCGCGGCCCACCGAGCGCAGCCCGGCCTTGACGATCGACACGCCGTAGCCCTTCACCCGGTCCCGCAGGTCCAGGTAGGGCAGCACGAACCGGCCCAGCGTCGCGGTGACGGCGGCCGTGTCGTTGGCCCGCACGTCGCGGTAGAACTCCAGCGCCAGCTCGGGCAGGAAGTTGTACAGCGCCGAGGAGTAGGTGCTGACGCCCATCTGCAGCAGCGGCAGCGCGAACGTCTCGGCGGTCGGCAGGCCGCCGAGGTAGAACAGCCGGTCCCCGTTGCGGGTGATGACCCGGGCCAGCTGCTCCAGGTCGCCGACGCCGTCCTTGAAGCCGATCAGGTTCGGGTGCGCGTCGGCGAGGCGGGCGACGGTGCCGGCGGCGTAGCGGGCGTTACCGCGGTTGTAGAGCACGACCCCGAGGTCGGTGGCCGACAGCACCGCCGAGGCGTGCGCGGCCAGGCCGTCCTGGTCGCACTCGGTCAGGTACGGGGGCAGCAGCAGGACGCCGTCCGCCCCCGCCTCACCGGCCGCCCGGACGTCGGCGACGGCCTGGGCGGTGCACCCGGTGGCCGACCCGAGGACGGGGACCCGGCCGGCGACGGCGCGCACCGCGGTGGCGACCACCCGGGCGCGCTCGTCGGGCAGCAGGCTGAAGCCCTCACCGGTGCCGCCGGCGGCGAACAGGCCCGACACCCCGAAGCCGGCCTGCCAGTCGACGTGCTCGTGCAGGCGCTCCTCGTCCACGGCCAGGTCGGCGGTGAAGGGGGTGACGGGGAAGGACAGCAGCCCGTCCTTGAGCGCCGCCGCCAGCTCGGAGGGGGTGTACCTGGGCACGGGGGTCGTCCTCGGTCTCTCCGGCGGGGCCGGGTCGGTGGTGCCCGCGGTCTGGCCGCGGGTCGTTGGGGGCGGGTGGTGCGGGCTCCTCGAGGGCCGGCCCGCACCACCCGGGTCAGGGACGGTCAGCCGATGGCCGACTCCATCTCGTTGTAGAGCTGCTGGGCGGCGTCCGCCGTGCTCTGACGGCCGAACCAGACCTCGAGCTCGTAGCGGTAGATGGCCTCCTGCATGGTGCTGAAGCCCAGCGGGGGGACGGCCATCGGGTCGCCGAGCTCGTCCTCGATGTCGGCGAGGAACTCGGCGCCGCGGGTGTCGGCCTCGTCCAGCTCACCGAGCACCACGTCGCGGACCTCGAGGTTGGCCGGCAGGCCGCGGTCGGCCAGGTTGATCTTGCCGGCCTCCTCGGAGTTGACCATGAAGTCGATGAACTTCTTGACCTCCTCCGGGTGCTGGGTCCGGGCGTTGCCCGACATGTACATCGAGGACTTGTAGAACAGCTGCGCGCCGCCCTCGCTGCCGTCGCTGCTCGGGAAGCGCAGCGGCACCAGGTCGGTGCCGGCGGCGGTGCTCAGCGCGGCGAGCTGGTTGGTCCACCAGGCGCCCATCGCGACCTGGCCGGTGCCGGTGAGGGACTGGTCCGGGCCGGGGCTCTGGTCCTCGGACAGGATCGAGGCCTCCGGCAGCGCGCCGCGCTCCCGCAGGTCGAGCATCAGGTCCAGGTACTCCTGCGCGTCGGAGACCTCGAAGCCGAGCTGACCGTCCTCGGTGGTCATCTCCTTGCCCTGCTGGCGCAGCCAGATCTGGAAGGTGGCCGGCTCGTTGGGGCCGGTCGCACCGTAGAACTCCGAGCCGTCGTCGACCTGCTTGGCGATGTCGGCGTAGTCGTCCCAGGTCCAGGTGGTGTCGTCCGGCAGCGCGACGCCGGCGGCCTCGAAGATGTCCGGGTTGGCCATCAGGGCCATCGCGTTGATGCCGGTCGGGATGCCGAACAGGCCCTCCTCGGTGCGCCCGGTGGCGACCGTCGCGTCGGTCATCGCGCCGGTCTCGACGTCCGAGAGGTCCAGCAGCGCACCGCGGTCGGCGTACTCGCGCAGGTACTTCTCGTCCATCTGGATGATGTCCGGGGCGTCGTTGGAGGCGACCTGGGTGGCGAGCTTGTCCCAGTAGCCGCCCCAGTCGCCGTACTCCGGGTTGATCGTGATGCCCGGGTTGGCGTCCTCGAAGGCGTCGATGATCTCCTGCGTGGCCTGGTGACGGGTGTCCGAGCCCCACCACGTGAAGCGCAGGGTGACGTCGCCGCCCTCGCCGTCGGACGCGCTGGCCGGGCCGCCGCTGTCACCCCCGCAGGCGGACAGGGCGAGCGCCGCGGCAGCCGCGACCCCCAGGGCTCGGACCATCCTGGACCTGTTCACCAGCACGGTTGCCTCCTCGTTGAGAACACCGGATCGGAGTTGGGAAAGCGGTTTCCAACAACGTAACCGAGGCCACTTCCGAGGGTCAAGACCCTGTCGGTAAACGATTTCTCGACGCGGTCGGCCGGGTCCATCATGCGCCTCGCGGCAGGGCACCTCCCGACCCCCGGGCCCGGGAGTCCTGCTGGAGCACCGAACCCGCTGGGCGAGAGGGGGCTTCGTCGGTGGCGCCACTGCCGACGGCCGTCCGCGGCATCCTGCGGAGCGGCCCGCGGACCGGTCGGCCCTTGGCTCGCCGGCGACCGGACGGGTAGCCTAGAAAGCGTTTTCCCACCCGCGACCGCACCCCGGGAGCCTGCGCCGATGACGTCGTCCCCCGCCCCTGCCGCCGACGCCACGGCCGGCACCCCGGCGGCCACCCCCACCCGGGTGGCCCTGGTCGGCGCCCGCGGGTTCGGCCGCCAGCACCTCGCGGCCCTGCGCCGGCTCGCGTCCGCCGGGCGCGTCGTCCTCACCGACGTGGTCGACCCCGCCGGCCCCGTCGACGCCGCGGACCTGCCGGCCGGCCCCGCGCCCCGGCACCACGACGGGCTGGAGGCGCTGCTGGCGAGCGGGTCGGTCCCGGACGTGGTCGTGATCTCCACTCCGATCTCCACCCACCACCAGCTCGCCGCCGCCGCGCTGCGGGCCGGCGCGGACGTCCTGCTGGAGAAGCCGGCCACCGCCACGCTGGCCCAGCTCGACGACCTGCTCGACGTCACCGCCGCCACCGGGCGCCGGGTGCAGGTCGGCTTCCAGTCGCTCGGCTCGCACGCGCTGCCCGCGATCGCCGACCTGGTCGCGCAGGGCCGGATCGGCCGGGTCCGGCACGTGAGCGCCACCGGTCTGTGGCTGCGCACCCGCGACTACTTCGCCCGCTCCCCGTGGGCCGGGCGCCGCCGGGTCGGCGACGTGGACGTCGTCGACGGGGTGGTCACCAACCCGCTGGCGCACGCCGTCGTCACCGCGCTGGCGCTGGCCGGGGCGCGCACCACCGACGATGTGCTGGACGTGCGGACCGAGCTGTTCCGCGCCAACCCGGACATCGAGTCCGACGACACCTCGGTGGTGCGGGTGCGGACGGCCTCGGGGGTCCCGGTGACCTGCGCGCTGACGCTGTGCGCCGAGCAGGAGCTGGCGCCGGTGGTCAGCGTCGAGGGCACCCTCGGCCGGATCGAGCTGCGGTACAAGAGCGACGAGGTCACCCTCACCGACGCCGACGGCGTCACCACGACCACCACCTACGGGCGCACCCCGCTGATCGAGGACCTGCTGGACCGGCGCGCCGACGGCGGACCGCTGCTGGTGCCGCTGGACTCCACCGGCGCCTTCGCCCGGGTGCTGGAGGCGGTCCGGACCGCCGACGAACCGCGCCAGGTTCCGGCCGAGTACGTCCGCTGGGACGGCGAGGACGGCGCCGCGCACCCGGTGCTGCCCGGCGTCGAGGAGCTGATGGCCCGCGTGGTCAAGGCCGGCACCGGGCTGCGCGGGCTCGGGGTTCCCTGGGCCGGCGAGGCCGACGAGCCCGCCGCCGCCGACGACGCCGCCGTCGCCGACGAGTCGCTGCAGGCGGCCGGCCGGGAGGTGGCCCGGGCCCGTGGCACCGCGGAGCTGCCGGTGACCACCAGCCCGCGGCCGGTGCTGCACCCGGTGCGCACCCTGGCCGGCACCGTCGTCACCGACCACCAGCCGCTGGACCACGTCTGGCACCTCGGGCTGGGGGTGGCGGTGCAGGACGTCGACGGCACCAACGTCTGGGGCGGGCGGACCTACACCCGGGACGCCGGCGCGTACGTCTGGCTCGACGACCACGGCCGCGCCGAGCGGACCGCCGCGGAGCTGGCGCAGCCGGGCGGGCAGCCCGGGCGGCTGGCCGAGGAGCTCGACTGGCTCGGCCCGGGCGGCACGGTGCTGCTGCAGGAGCGGCGGACCTGGAGCTGGGACGCCCTGGACGGCGAGTGGGCCGGCCGCGCCTGGTGGCTCGGGCTGGACGTGACGCTGCTGCCGCCGGGGGCCGGCGAGGTGGCCCTGGGCAGCCCCGGCTCCAACGGCCGCCCCGGCGGCGGCTACGGCGGCATCTTCTGGAGGCTGCCCGCCGTCCGGGACGCCGAGGTGTTCACCTCCGCGGCCCGCGGTGAGGACGACGTGCACGGCAGCGTGGCGCCGTGGCTGGCCTGGACCGGCCACTTCACCCGACCCGCGTGGCAGGTGCCGGTCGCCGAGGCGGAGGCCGCCGAGCAGGGCAGCCCGGCCTCGCTGGTGCTGGCCGCCGACGACGCCGACCCGTGGTTCGTCCGGGTGGGCGGCTACCCGGGGATCGGCCGCTCGCTGGCCTGGTCGCGGCCGGTGCGCACCTCCCGGGAGCGGCCGGTGCGCCGGCAGCTGCTCGCCGCGGTCGTCGACGGGATCGTGGACGAGCGGCAGGCCGCGGAGCTGGCGTCGCTGCTCGCGGCCCGGGCCACCGGCCGCGACCACGAGACCGGCGCCGCCGGGGCCGCCCGGTGAGCACACCGCCCCGAGCCGGGGCGCAGGAGCTGCAGGAGAAGCGGTCTCGCGTGCTGGCCGCCGCTCGCGGGCGGGGTGCGGAGGCCGTCCTGCTCACCTCCCCCACCGCGCTGACCTGGCTGCTGGACGGCGCCCGGGTGCACGTGTCGCTGGCCGGCCCGCCGGTCGCCGCGGCGGTGGTGCACCCCGGTGGGGTGGCGCTCGGCGTACACGCCAACGAGGCCGACCGGCTGCTGGCCGAGGAGATCGGGCCGGAGGTAGCCGAAGGGCTCGGGCTGCGCGCGCAGGCGTTGGTATGGCACCGGCCGCTGGACCCGGTCGGGGCGTGGTGGCCCGGCAGCGCGACGTCCCCGCCGCTGCCGGAGGAGCAGCTGGCCGGGCCGCTGCGCGCCGCCCGCGCCGCACTGCTGCCCGCCGAGCTGGCCCGCTACCGGGCGCTGTGCGCGGACACCGCCGCGGTGGCGACCGACGTGCTGCGCACCGCCACGGCGGGCGAGCCCGAGGCGGCGCTGGCGGCCCGGCTGACCGCCGGCGTCGCCGCGGTGGGGGCCGACCCGCTGGTGGTGCTGGTCGGGGGCTCGACGCGCAGCACGGTCCGCCACCCGCTGCCCACGACGGCCCCGCTCGGCGACCGGGCGCTGGTGGTGCTGTGCGCCCGACGGGCCGGGATGATCGCCAACCTGTCCCGCTGGGTGGAGCCGCTCGGTCCGGTGGATCCCGCACGGCACGAGGCGATCTGGCAGGTCGAGGCCGACGTGCTGGACGCGCTGCGACCGGGGGCCTCGTTCACCGACCTGCTGTCCACGGTGCGCGAGGCCTACCCCCGGCACGGTTTCGACGCCGCGGAGTGGAGCCGTCACCACCAGGGCGGCGCCGCCGGCTACGCGGGGCGCGACCCGCGGCTCGGCCCGGGGGTCGCCGACGTGGTCGCCGCCCGGCAGGTCTTCGCGTTCAACCCGACCGCGCCCGGCGCCAAGGTCGAGGACACGGTGCTGGTCACCGCCGGCGGCGTCGAGGTGCTGACCGTCGACCCGCGCTGGCCGTCGCGCGCGGTGCGTGGCCGGGATCGTCCCGCGCCGCTCGTGCCCGCCTGACGCCGCCCGCCCGGCGCATCAAGATCGCCACGCGGCAAGGAGGTTCGCGTGCGATCCGGCGTTCTGCGCGCGGAACGGGCCGAACCTCCTTGGCTGGCGGCGATCAAGAGGGAAGGCCCGACCGGTCCAGCAGGTTCAGCAGGGCCTTCCCGTGCGGGCTCCCGTCGGCCACCGCAGCCTCGGCGCGGCGCCGCGCCCAGCCGCCGGTGGAGGGGTTGATCCGCGCAGCGCGCCGCAGCAACGGCTCCGCCTGCTCGACGTCCCCGGCCAGGGCGAGGCGGATCGCCCGCAGCGGGGCGACCACCCGGTCGTCCGGAGCGATCTCGCCGGCCCGTCGCAGGTGGGCGGCGGCAGCCTCCGGGTCGGCGGTCATCGCGGAGCGGATCACCTCGCGGTGCGCGTCGTGGACGTCGAGCAGCCGCCGCAGGTCCGCGACGGGGTCCGCCGCGTCGTCCACCCGCAGGTCGACGGTCGGGTCGTCGGCGTCCCCGGTCGAGGTGTACGTCGGGTCCCCGCTGACGACGAGGACCGAGGCCGACTGGCGGCCGCGGTAGTCACCGCCGGCGTCGTCACCGGCGCGCAGCGCGGCCACCAGCCGGCGCGCGAGAGCTCCGTCGTGCTGCTGGAACGCCTCGAGCATCACCGGCCAGACGGCCTCGGAGGCCATCGTGTTCGCCTGCGCCGACACGTGATCGGCGGCGGCGTGGCCGGCGCTGCCGACGCAGTCCGGGCCGGTGAACACCCCCGGCGGCCCGGTGCGGCCGATCGCGGCGAACTGGCTCTCCGGTGCGTCGGGCAGCACGGTGTGCATCTCGACGGCCTCGGCCGCGGTCACGCCGGACTCGAGCGCGCCCAGCATCGACTGCCGCCAGTGCAGCCAGCCGTGGGCCTGGACGGCGACCGCCCCCACGCCAGCCTGCGCGACCGGGATCCGGACCCCGACCGCGAGGACGCAGCTGGCGACCGCCACGCCGAGCTCACCGGTCGACGGGCAGCGGGCCACGATGGAGAGCGTCACGCAGGCACCCTCGCGGAACCCCGGAACGGACCGCAACCGCGATTCGCGCGCTCCCGCAGGTGTGACCGGGGCGTCAGCCCGCGACGTACGTCGCCGGCATCCGCACGCCTCGGAACGGCGAGAGGGTGAGCACCAGCGCCGCGGCGACGAGTCCGGCGATGCCGGCGGCGATCACCGGCCGGTTGCCGAAGGTGGTCGCCGCCAGCCCGGCGAGGGGAGCCGCGACGGCGATCGAGCCCCAGTTCAGGGAGCGGATCGTGCCGTTCATCCGGGCGCGCAGCCGGTCGGGGGTCACGGCGTTGCGGTAGCTCAGCTCCAGGGGGCCCTTCAGCCCGGCGCCCAACCCGTAGACCAGCTGCCCGGCCACCAGCAGCACGGCTCCGGTGGGGCCCGGCGGTGCGAGCAGCAGGAACAGGAACGCCAGCGGGTGCAGCCAGTCGGCGAGCACGCAGACCGCGCCGAGCCCGAGCCGCTCCGCGGCCCGAGGCGCGAGCCCCGCCCCGACCACGCCGCTCACGCCCGCGACCGAGAGCACGAGACCGACCGTGATCGCACCCAGGTCGAGGACCTCGGTCGCGTGGAACACGAAGATGGTCATGATGGCGGAGTTGAAGAAGAACCAGAGGTGCAAGGAGACCGCGTACGGGGCCAGGACACGGTGCCGGTAGACCCACGACCCGCCCTCCTTCAGCTCGCGCCACAGGTGCCGGTCCCGCTCACCTCGTGGTGCGGCCTCCTCGGTCCGGATGGTGGCCAGCAGGATCGCCGAGACCGCCTTGGACGCCGCGTTGACCAGGACGGCCGCCGGGGCGGACAGGACCCGCACGACGGCGCCGGCCACCAGCGGACCGACCGCCTCGGCCGCCGTCATCGTCTGCTCGACGCGCGCGTTGGCCACCGGGAGCAGCCGGGTGGGCACCAGCTGGGGCACGTAGGACTGGTGGGCAGCGTGGTAGAACATCGACGCCGCACCGACGAGGGCCACCAGCGCTGCCAGCAGCGGCACGGTCAGCAGACCGGCCAGGGCGAGGGCCCCGATCGCCCCGGTCGCCAGCGCCGTCACCGTGTCGGCGGCGACCAGGACCGGCCGGCGGCGCACGCGGTCCACCAGGACGCCGGCGAGCAGCCCCACCACCAGCGCGGGCACCCACTGCGCCGACCGCACCAGCCCGATCGCCGCCTGGTCCGCCTCCAGGGTCTGGATCAGCAGCAGCTGGAGCGCCAGTCCGAAGCTGAAGGTGCCGAGCCACGAGAGCGCGCCGGCCAGCCACAGCCGCACGAACGCCGGGTAGGCCAGGACCCCCCGGTTCGACATCGGCGCAGTCAACCAGACCGGCCGACGCGTGCGGCACCATGCACGGCATGACCGAGCCGATCCCGCACCGCAGCAGGCCGTTCACCTTCCTCGCCGACGCCGGCGACGTCACCGGCGCGAAGGAGCTCGGCGAGCACGCCCGGGCGGCCGAGGACCTCGGCGTCACCACGCTGGTGGTGCCGGACCACCTGGTCGACCAGACAGCGCCGGTGCCCACCCTGGCGACCGTCGCGGCGCTGACCGAGCGGCTGCGGATCGGCGCGTTCGTGCACAACAACGACCTGCGGCACCCGGCGGTCCTCGCGCAGGAGCTGGCGACGCTCGACGTGCTGTCCGGCGGGCGGCTGGACGTCGCGGTCGGCGCCGGGTGGAACGAGGCGGAGTACACCGCGATCGGGCTGCGGTTCGACCCGATCCGGGTGCGGCAGGCCCGGCTCGCCGAGGCGGTACGGGTACTCAAGGGCTGCTTCGGCGACGGCCCGTTCTCGTTCTCCGGCGAGCACTACACGGTCACCGACTACGACGCCCGACCGAAGCCGGCGCAGCGACCGCACCCGCCGTTCTTCATCGGCGGCGGTGGTCGCACCACCCTGGAGCTCGCCGCGCGCGAGGCGCAGACCGTCGGGCTGGCCCCGCGCATCCTGCGGGGCGGGCGACCCGACCCGCGCTCCTTCACCTGGGCCGCCGCCGAGGAGAAGATCGGCTGGGTCCGGGAGGCCGCCGGCGACCGGTTCGGCTCGCTGACGCTGAACGTCTACCCCTCGACGTGGCCGGTCACGGTGACCGACGACCTGTACGGCGAGGCCGCCAAGGTGTCGGCCGCGCTGGCGGCCCGCAGCGGCATCGAGCTGACCGTGCAGGAGGTCGTCGACTCCCCGCACCTGTTCATCGGCTCGGTCGACCGGCTGGTCGAGAAGATCACCGAGCTGCGCGAGCGGCTCGGCATCACCTCGGTGCTGGTCGGCGACCTGCGGCGGATGACGCCGGTGGTGGAGCGGCTCGTCGGCAGCTGATCGCCCGGGCCGGCGGCCCCGCGGTCAGACCTCGACGCGCGCCCGGTCCCCGGCCACGAACGACAGGCCCAGCCCGGGCAGCCCCCGCGGCGCCGCCCAGCCGGGCCCGAACTCGACCGGCCCGTCGTCGCAGAGCAGCCCGAGCGCCCCGAAGGACGCGCGGTGGATGTCCTCCACCAGAACGGGTTCCGGCAGGGTCAGGGCGAGCTGGGCGGACAGGTCCGGCAGCAGGTGCGGGGCGACGGCGACGCCGTGCGCCCGGGCCAGCGTCACGATCCTCCGGAACGGGGTGATGCCGCCGACCCGGACGGCGTTGGGCTGCAGCACGTCCACCGCCCCGGCCCGCAGGAACTCCGCGACCCGGTAGGCGGTGTGCACGTTCTCCCCCAACGCGATCGGGGTCCCGGTGGTCTCCCGGAGCCGGCGGTGGCCCTGCAGGTCGTCGGCCCGCAGCGGCTCCTCTACCCAGTGCAGGTCGAAGCGCTCCAGGGCCCGGACGGCGCGCACCGCGGCCGGCAGGTCCCAGCGCTGGTTGGCGTCCACCATCAGCAGCCGGTCCGGGCCGAGCACCTCGCGGACAGCGGCGACCCGGGCGACGTCGTCGGCCAGCGCCGGGCTGCCCACCTTGATCTTCACCGCGGAGTGGCCGGCGTCCACCATCTGCCGCACCTGCCCGGCCAGCTCGTCCACGCCGTAGTGCAGGTTCACCCCGCTGCCGTAGGTCCGCACCCGCTGGTGGCAGCGGCCCAGCAGCTGGTCCACGGACACCCCGCGGCGGCGGGCGGCCAGGTCCCACAGCGCCAGGTCGACGCCGGCCAGCGCCACCGTGGTCAGCCCCTGACCGCCCTCGTGCAGGTGCTTCCACAGCCCGTCCCAGACCGCCTCCGGCTCCTCCGGCAGCCCGGGCAGCACCGGCGCCAGGTCGTCCCGCAGCAGCGAGAGCACCGCCCGGGCACCGATCTGCGGGGTCCAGGAGAAGCCGGTGCCGGTCGCGCCGTCCTCGGCGGTGACGGTGGTGACCACGACGTGGTTCGCCGTCACCCCCGGGCCCCAGGACCGGTGCAGGTCGGCGGTCAGCAGCCGCGCGGACAGCGAGGCGATGGTCATGCCGGCGCCCGCTCCTCGTCGCCGGCGCCGTCCAGGGGCCGGAGCTCGGTGCGCCAGCTGCGGGACGGCTGCCAGCCCAGCACCTCGGCGGCCTTGGCGGTGCTGAACGCCGGCTCGGTGCCGGTCAGGTGCGCGGTGAGCCGCTCGCTGCCGGGCACGAACCGCGGCAGCAGCTCGGCCAGCGGGCGCCGGGCCAGCGCGTCCGGGGCGCCGACGAAGAAGGTCTCGCCGTTGCTGATCCGACCCATCCCCTCCAGCAGGACGTCGAGGAAGTCCGCGACGTCCCGGGCGTCCACGTAGTTGAACAGCGCCGGCGCCGACAGCGCCGGGTCGTCCAGCCGCTCGTGCACCGTGTGGCCCTGCTGGGTGGGCGCGCCGGCCCACTCGTCGGGCGCGATGACGTAGCAGGGCCGGAAGCTGGCGAACCGGACGTCGTCCCCGAGCGCCGCGGCGTGCATCGCCGCGACCTGCTCGGCGGCGTACTTGCTCAGCCCGTAGCCGTGCCAGGGCCGCGGCGGGGTCGTCTCGTCCAGCGGGAAGCGCGGCGGCAGCCAGCCGGCCGGCGAGCCGTAGCCCAGGACGGTCGGGCTGCTGGCGACCACGACCCGGCGCACGCCGGCGGCGACCGCTGCGGCACAGACGTTCTGGGCGATCGCGACGTTGGTGGTGAGGATCTCGGTCTCGGGGCGGCTGAACGGCACCGCGATCGCGGCCAGGTTCACCACGGCGTCCGGGCGCACCCCGGCCAGCAGCGCGAGGGTGCCCACGTCGTCGGTCAGGTCCGCGGCCACCGCCTCGACGCCGGGCCGGTCCCGGGAGGGGTCCTGCGTACCCGGGCGGTCGACGCTGGTGACCCGGTAGCCGCGGGCCGCCAGCCCCTGCACGACGCTCACCCCGAGCCGGCCGGCGCCGCCGGTGACCAGGACGTGGGTCATGCCGCACCCCCGGTCAGCCCGGGCAGGCCGAGCGAGGCGACGTCGACCGGGCCGCGGGTGCGCAGCGACTCGTTGCCGGCCGCGCCGACGGCCACCGAGCGGATGCCGTCCGCCAGCCGGGCCGGGCGGCCGAGCGGGTCGTGGTCGTTGCCGCGGAAGATGTCCGCCAGCAGCAGCTTGTCCCCACCGCCGTGGCTGCCCGCGCCGTTGACGATCGGCACCTCCCGGGCCGCCTCCCAGTGCCGCTGCACCAGCAGCCGCTCACCGCGGCGGCGCAGCAGCGAGGCCTGGTCGTCCTCGGTGACCGAGGGGTCGACCGGGCGGCCACCGTGGGCCGGCTGCACGGCGGCGCGCTCCACCACCTCGAGCTCGACCCGGCCCTCGGTGCCGTTCACCGCGACCGAGTAGCCCTCCCACGGGGAGTGCGCGTTCAGGCTGTAGCTCAGGGTCGCGCCGCGGCCGTAGTCGACGAGCACCGCCAGGTTGTCCTCGATGTCGATGCCGTCGGTGAACACGCCCTGGTCGCGGCGGTAGCCGTCCCGGTGCTCCTGGTCCAGGTACAGCGCCTTGAGCCGGTCGTCGCTGCGCAGGTCGAGGGAGAACGGGTCGTCGGCGGTGCCGTCGGCGGTGCCCCGCTCGG
>Ga0307505_10002164_pt1 | contig 14099 bp, 9 predicted proteins | sample 23_S_MG_FD_202183 | JGI IMG/M metagenome (GOLD analysis project Ga0307505, IMG submission 202183) | Soil microbial communities from Populus trichocarpa stands in riparian zone in the Pacific Northwest, United States - 23_S | ecosystem: Environmental > Terrestrial > Soil > Riparian zone > Trees...
TGGGCGCCGCCGGCGCGCTGCTGCGCTACCTGAAGGAGCTGCAGCCTGCGGGGGTGTCGCTCGCGCGTCCCATCGTGGAGCGCGCCGAGGGAATCCTGCCGCTCGACGAGATGACGAGGCGGAACCTCGAGCTCGTGGAGTCGCTGCGCGGCGGCACCGGCACCGCCGGCACGCTCGTGGACGTGCTCGACCGGACCGCGACGCCGATGGGCGCGCGCCTCCTGCGCCAGTGGGTGCTGGCGCCGCTGGCCCGCCGCGATGCGATCGAGGAGCGGCTCGACGCGGTGGAGTGCTTCTCGCGCGCGCCGGTGGCGCGAGAACAGGTGCGCTCGGCGCTGGACGGCGTGCGCGATCTCGAGCGGCTGGCCACGAAGGCCGCGCTCAACCGCAGCACGCCGCGCGAGCTGTGCGCGCTCGGCGTATCGCTCTCGCGGCTGCCGGCGGTGAAGGCCGCGATCGCCGGCGCGGCGTCGGCGCGTCCGTCCGTGCTGCTCGACACGATCATCCGCGAGTGGCCGGAGTGTGCCGACATCGCCGCCGACATCGCGCGAACGATCGTCCCCGAGGCGCCCATCGCGGTGGGCGAGGAACCGGTGATCGCCACCGGTGTGGACGCGGAGCTCGACGAGCTGCGCTCGCTGCGCGACGGCGGGCGTGACGCGATCGCGCGGATCCAGGCGCACGAGCGCGAGCGCACGGGGATCCAGTCGCTCAAGGTGGGCTTCAACCGCGTGTTCGGGTACTACATCGAGGTCACGAAAGCGAACCTGCACCTCGTTCCCCCCGACTTCCAGCGGCGGCAGACCATCACCAACGGCGAGCGGTTCGTGACTCCCGCGCTCAAGGAGTACGAGGAGAAGGTGCTCTCGGCCACGGAGCGCATCGAGGCGCGCGAGCGGGAGCTGTTCGACGCCGCGCGGTCGCGGGCGGGAGCACAGGTGGGGCGCATGCACGCGGTGGCGCGCGCGACGGCCACGGTGGACGTGCTGGCGTCGCTCGCCGAGGTGGCGGCGCGCGAGAACTACGCGAGGCCGCGCATGACAGACGGCTTCACGCTCCGGATCAGCGGCGGCCGGCACCCGGTGGTGGAGCGGATGATGCCGCGGGACAAATTCGTCCCGAACGACGTGCACCTCAGTGAGGACGCGCGCATCGTGATCCTCACCGGGCCCAACATGGCGGGCAAGTCCACGATCCTGCGGCAGGTGGGGCTCATCGCGCTCATGGCGCACGCGGGGAGCTTCGTGCCGGCGTCCGACGCGGAGATCGGCGTGATGGACCGGCTGTTCACGCGCGTGGGAGCGAGCGACAACCTGGCCCGCGGCCAGTCCACGTTCATGGTGGAGATGGCGGAGACGAGCGCGATCCTGCACACCGCCACGTCGCGGAGCCTCGTGCTCCTCGACGAGATCGGCCGCGGCACCTCGACGTACGACGGCGTGTCCATCGCGTGGGCGGTGACGGAGCACCTGCACAACCAGACCGGGTGCAAGACCATCTTCGCCACGCACTACCACGAGCTGACGCAGCTGGCCGACGAGCTGCCGGCGCTGCGCAACTTCAACGTGGCGGTGCGCGAAGTGGGGGACCGGATCCTGTTCGTGCACCGGCTGGAGCCGGGCGGGGCCGACCGCTCGTACGGCATCGAGGTCGGACGTCTGGCCGGGCTGCCGGCGGCGGTGCTCGACCGCGCGAAGCACCTGCTGCGGCTGCTCGAGAGCGAACAGCTCGCGCAGGGAATGAAGGGCGCGCCGCGGTCAGAGCCGGTGCAACAGCTCGGGCTCTTCGGTGGCGCGCCGCACCCCGTTCTGGAGAAGCTCGCGGCGATCGATGTCAACGCGCTCACGCCCGTGCAGGCACTGGCGCTCCTGGACGAGCTCTCGCGTCTCGCGCGAGAGAAAGAGTGAACCGCAGAGACGGGCAGGACGAACTACTGGACGCGGAAAGGAACGGATCAGCGGTAAGGAACTGATCAAGAAGAAGGGGCCCGCCAAGGCAGTTGATCCGTTCGGTTCCGTGGATCCGTTGGTTTCCGCGTCTCAGCAGTTCCGCCTAGATTCTGACCATGCATCTGCGGCTCGCCACGGCAGCGCTCGCCCTGGGACTCATGGGCTGCAAGGACGCCTCCGGAGAGCGGATCGGGCTGCGCGGCCTGCGCGGTCCGGAGCGTCCGGACGAGCACCCGGTGATGGTGAACGCCGAGCTTCCATTCCGGTACCCGCCGGCGCTGTACACCAGGAAGGTGCAGGGCAACGTGACGCTGCGGCTGTACGTCGACCGCGACGGCCAGGTCCTTGCCGATTCGACGCGCGTTGAGGAATCGAGCGGGTACAGCGCGCTGGACTCTGCCGCGGTTCGTGGCTCACAGGAGCTGCATTTCGTTCCCGCGAAGCTGCGCGGTGATCCGATGGGGGTGAGCGTGCTCTTCCCCGTGTACTTCCGTCATCCCGAGGCAGCGCCGCTGCCGGGCGATACGATCCTGCGAGAGCGGGGCGAGAGACCGGAGGCTGGGGACTCGGGCACAACGCCGGCCGGCCAGACCCCAGCCCCGAGACCCTAGTCTCACGTCCCGACAATGAACAATCGCTCCCCATACGAGAACGTCCTCGACACCATCGGCTGGACGCCGCTGATCCGGCTGAACCGTGTCACGCGCGGTATTCGCACCCCGGTGTTCGCGAAGGCCGAGTTCTACAATCCCGGCGGATCGATCAAGGACCGGATCGGCCTGCCGATCATCCTCGCGGCGGAGAAGGACGGGTCGCTGAAGCCGGGGGGAACGGTGGTGGAAGCGACGAGCGGCAACACGGGGATCGGGCTCGCGCTTGCGGCGGCGCTGCGCGGATACCGCTGCATCTTCACGATGCCGGACAAGATGTCCCAGGAGAAGGTGCGGCTCCTCAAGGCCTTCGGCGCCGAGGTGATCATCACCCCCACCGCCGTGCCGCCCGACCATCCCGACAACTACCTGATGACCGCGAAGCGCATCGCGAAGGAAACGAAGGGCGCGATCTTCGCCAACCAGTTCTACAACGACGCGAACCCGGCGGCGCACTACGCCACCACCGGCCCCGAGATCTGGGAGCAGACGGAGGGGAAGGTGACGCACTTCGTCTATGCCGCGGGCACCGGGGGAACAATCACCGGGGTGGGCCGCTACCTGAAGGAGCGCAACCCGAAGGTGAAGATCGTGGCCGGGGATCCGGTGGGCTCGATCCTCGCGGAGACCTGGCGCACGAAGGGGAAGGCCCAGGTCGAGGGGGTGCCGTACAAGGTGGAAGGGATCGGACAGGACAAGGTGCCGGGCACGCTGGACATGTCCGTCGTGGACGACTTCGTCACGGTGACGGACCGCGAGTCGTTCTCCATGGCGCGCCGGCTCACCCGCGAGGAGGGGCTTTTCGTGGGCGGCTCCAGCGGGCTCATCGTCCACGTCGCGCTCCAGCTGGCGCAGAAAGTGAACGACCCGAAGGCGCTCATCGTGGCCGCGCTCCCGGACACCGGGGAGCGCTACCTGTCCAAGCTCTACAGCGACGAGTGGATGCGGGAGAACCAGCTGCTGGAGGCGGACCACACGTCGCTCGGCCAGGTGCTGCGCGGGAAGTCGGACCCCAGGGGCGACATCGTGTCGTGCACCGGGGGGCAGACCGTACGGCAGGCGCTGCGGCTCATGCACCTGCACGACGTGTCGCAGCTGCCGGTGATGGAGAACGGAAACTGCGTTGGCTCGGTGAGCGACTGGTCGCTCTCGGTGCGCAGCCTCGAGGACACGAAGGCGCTGGACCTGACGCTCTCGCAGGTGATGGACCCGCCGTTCCCCGTGGTGGACGACCAGCACTCGGCGGACAGCGTCGCGAAGCTGCTGTCGAAGTCGAACCCCGCGGTGCTGGTGCGCACGGATGGCAAGCTCACGGGGATCGTCACCCGGTCGGACCTGCTTTCGTACCTGATGTCGCGATGACTGGCTCTCGGCTGTGGGCTCTCGGCTCCCGGCCTCAAAGCCCAAAGCCCAAAGCCGCTTTTCAATGAAAATCACCGTATTGATGGGCGGTACTTCCGCCGAGCGGGACGTATCGATCGCGACGTCGCTGCGCGTGGCCGAGGCGCTGCGCACGCGCGAGCACGAGGTGGTCACGCTGGACACCGCGCGCGGGCCGCTGACGCTGAACGAGGAGAAGGCGCTGCTCGCGAAGGGGGCGATCGTGAAGACGACGCCGCCGTCGCAGGCGGAGCTGGCGGAGATGGCGGCGCAGACGCTGCCGCAGATGCTCCGCGCCATTCCGCAGCTCCAGAAGGCTGACTGCGTCTTCCTCGGGCTCCACGGCGGCTTTGGCGAGGACGGCTCCATCCAGGCGCTGCTCGACATGGCCGGCATCCGCTATACGGGCAGCGGCCACCTGGCCAGCGCGCTGGCCATGGACAAGGACCTGTCCAAGCACCTGTTCCGGCGCGCGGGGGTACAGACCGCGAGCTGGGCCATGGCTCGCCGGGACGACCAGCCCGACGAATTGCTCAAGGGGCTGCTGCTCCCGGTGGTCGTGAAGCCCTCCAAGCAGGGCTCCACGGTGGGGCTGTCGGTGGTGCGGAAGAGGGAGGAGCTGGCTGCCGCGGTGGCCGAAGCGTTCCAGTACGACGACGAAGTGATGGTCGAGCAGTTCGTGGCCGGCCGCGAGCTCACCGTGGGGATCATCGACGGGGAGGCGCTTCCCGTGGGGGAGATCATCCCGAAGCACGAGATCTACGACTACGAATGCAAGTACACGCCGGGGATGGCCGAAGAGGTGTTTCCGGCACAGATTCCATCCGACCGCGCGCGCGAGGCGCAGGAGCTGGCCCGGAAGGCGTTCCAGGCACTCAAGCTCCGTGGCTGCGCGCGGATCGACTTCCGCATGACCGAGGATGGCAGCTTGTTCTGTCTCGAGGCCAACACCCTTCCCGGAATGACCGGCACCAGCCTGATCCCGCAGGGCGCTGCGGCCGCCGGCATCTCGTTTCCGGAGCTCTGCGAGCGCATCGTGCAATCCGCGCTCCGCGAGGTCCCGCGCTGATGGTGGCCACCACGGGTCCCACCGCGGCGCTCGCGGGCGTGCCCACCGGGCTTCAGGCGCAGGGCGTCTGGACGGGCCGGCGACAGCTGTTCATCCGGTTCGCCGCGGAGGCCGAGACGGCGACGATGTACACCGCGCAGGCCATCGCGCAGGAGCTCAAGCGCTCCGCGGGCCGCTCGGTGTTCCACTCGATCTCGATCGGCGGGCGCGACCCGCTCTCGAACCTCGAGTTCCTGGTGGCCGCGCTCGACACGGGGCCGCTCCCGCTGCCGGTGATGCTGGACGTGGACGGCCAGCGCCCCGACGGGGTGAAGGCGCTGGCGAAGCACCTGGCGCTCGCGCAGATCACGCTCGACGGCGGGCTGTCGGACGCGCTGCTGGAGCGCGCGGTGGAGTCGCTGGGTGAGGCGGCCCGCGCCGGGATCGAGCATGCGATGGTGCTGGCGCCAAGCGACGCGGTGACGGACGGCCAGATGCTGCGCGTCATCGAGCAGGCGCACCGCGCCAGCGAGAAGGCGATCGTCGTGATCCACCCGCCGCTGGCGCTGCCGGTGGACCGCGACCGCCGCTGGGTGATGCTGATGGAGAAGGCGAGCGCGCTGCACAAGGACACCCGGTTCGTGCTGCGGCTCCCGCCCCCCACGGGCACCCGATGAGCTGGCAGGCGGCGGACGACACCGAGTACCCGCGCATGACGCGGACCGTGCAGGCGCTGATCGTGATCAACGTCGCGGTGGCGTTCCTCACGGCCACGATCGTGCCCGGGGAGCTCGCCGCGCGGTTCGCGTTCCGCGCCGGCTCGTTCGGCGACGTCTGGTGGTCCGCCGTCACGTACATGTTCCTGCACGCGGGGCTGCTGCACCTCGCGTTCAACCTGTACACGCTCTGGATCTTCGGGCCGCGGCTGGAGCACGTGTGGGGCACGCGGAGCTTCGCGCTCTTCTTCCTCTGGTGCGGCCTTGGCGGCGCGGCGTTCCACGCGCTCCTCGGCGGCGGGGCGAGCATGGTGGGCGCGTCGGCGGGGGTGTTCGGCGTCATGACGGCATACGCCAGGCACTGGCCGCGGGAGGAGATCTACCTGTTCGGCGTGCTGCCGATGCGCGTGGCGACGATGGTGGGAATGTTCGTCGCGTTCGACCTCGTGCGCGGGCTGACGGGAGCCAGCGGGGTGGCGTACTTCGCGCACCTCGGCGGCGTCGTGTTCGCGCTGCTGTTCCTCAAGCGCCCGCAGCACGTGAGCATCGAGCAGCTGCGGCAGCGCGTGTCGGCGGCGCCGGACATCAGCGACGACATGACCCCGCGCGCGACGCCCAAGTCGCCGCAGCGCACGCGCCAGCGCGACGAGGTGGACGAGATCGTGGCGCAGAGCAAGGCGGCGGTGGCCAAGAGCGCGGCTCGCGGCACGGTGGAGAAGCCAGCAACCCGGCGCGAGGCCCTGGCGGAGGAGATGGACCGGGTGCTCGACAAGATCGCGCGCACCGGGCTGGAGAGCCTCACGCCGGCCGAGCGGAAGGTGCTCGAGGACGCCAGCCGCGAACTGCGGGATCAGTAAAGGTCATTCCGAGCGCAGCGAGGAATCTGCAGTTCCAGGCGACTGGAACTGCAACTGCAGATCCCTCGCTTCGCTCGGGACAAGAAAAGAGCCCCCGGGGAGGTCCCCGGGGGCATTGCCATCAGGCCGTTCTCCCGATGGCGATGGTCGTCGCAGAGAGCGAGCGACCTGATTCATAATATGACGCGATCCCGCATCGCGCCAGACGAAGAAAACACGACAAAAGCGAGCACGAGCACACCGCATGCCACGAGCCGACCTGCTGGAGACGTTCGACAATCCCTACCCGGGACGGGAGTACGAGATCCGGATGGAATGCGACGAGTTCACGTCGCTGTGCCCCGTGGGCGGGATCGAGACGGACGCGGAGGAGCTGAAGCAGCTGGAGGGCGGCGCGCCGGATTTCGGTGTCATTCACATTGCGTACGCGCCGAAACAGAAGTGCCTCGAGCTCAAGAGCCTGAAGCTCTACCTGTGGAGCTTCCGCAACGACGGGATCTTCTACGAGCGCGCGGTGAACCGGATCCTCGACGACCTGGCGAAGGCGTGCGAGCCGGCGTGGATGGAGGTGGTGGGCGACTTCAACGTGCGCGGGGGGATCAAGAGCGTGATCACGGCGCGGGTGGGGGCGCGGAAGTAGCCGTCATTCGAGCGCCAGCGAGGAAGCCGCAGTGGCCCCTGTCATTCCGAGCGTCAGCGAGGAATCTGCAGTGGCCCCTGTCATTCCGAGCGTCAGCGAGGAATCTGCAGTTCATCAGCCAGGTCATTCCATGCCGGATTCGCGCTCGCGATGAGCGCAACCTTCTTCGCCCGGCGCCACGCCTTGATTTCCTTCTCCCTGGCGATGGCCGAGCGGACGTCGGTCGTCACGTCATAGTACACGAGCCGACTGATCCGGTATCGCGAGGAGAAAGCACTCTCGCCCGTCCGATGCTGATGGAGGCGTCGCGCCAGGTCGCCGGTGACCCCCACATACAGTGTTCGGGAGCGACTGGAAAGGATATAGACGTAGTACTGGCGCACGCCTCATGATGCGGCGCGGCTGTGGCCGGGCAGGATCGTATTCGTGCAGGAACTGCAGATTCCTCGCTTCGCTCGGAATGACAGCCTGCCGAATGACAAGGAAATGAAACGGCCACGGATCGCTCCGTGGCCGTTTCGTTTACTGCCTTCCCTCGCTTGCGCTCGGGATGACCCCAGGGGTCAGTTGAAGGTGTACCGCACCTGCAGCTGCACGCGGTACACGTCGTTCAGGCCAGCCGTCTTCTCGAACGAGTTCGTGATCAGCTGGTTGCCGATGGCGCGCAGGCGGTACAGGGCGCGACCGTCGACGCCCGGGGTCTGCGGGATGAGCGGCGCGTTCGTCACCAGCCGCTGGCCCACGCCCCAGTCGTTGTTCAGCATGTTGAAGAAGTTCAGGAAGTCGAGGCGCAGCTCCAGCGCGTTGCGCTTGCCACCGATGTTCTGCGCGACCTCCTGCGAGAGGCTGAAATCCGCCCGGTGCACCATCGGGACGAACACCGCGCCACGCTCCGCGATCTGGCCGCGGCGGGAGCTGAGGTATGGATCCTGGATGATGAACGCCTCCCACGCATCGGCCTGCTGCTGCGCGGTGAAGTTCGTGGTGACGCCCTGGATCGTGACCGAGTACGGCTGGAAGTTCATCTCGCTCTGGCCGAGCGGGATGTAGAGCAGGTCGTTGCTGGTGCCACCGTCGCCGTTCAGGTCACCGCCGTAGATGTAGCTCGTGCTGCCGTTGTTGCGCATCTCCCAGAAGATGCCGGCGGTGGTGCCGCCGAAGCGGATGAGGTCGCGGCGAATGGAGCCCGCGACGAACAACCGGTGGCCCGGCGAGGTGGACGCGAAGCCGAGGCCCGGGTTGTTCGGGTTGCCCGGGTGCTGGTTGTTGTTCCAGGAACCGAACGCGATCGAGCCCGGGTCCACCGTGTTCTTCGAGACGCCGTAGCTGTACGCCGCCTTCACGAACGTGCCGAGACCGAACGGCTTCTCGAGCGACGCGGCGCCGTTCCACGAGTACCCCACGTCCTGGTTCTTCAGGACGATGGCGTTCGGGACGCGGCAGTTGATCATGTTCGTCTGCGTGCCGGCATTGATGGTGACGCCTCCGACGACTTCCGTCGGGCACTTGTCGGTGGTCCATCGCGGACGCGTCTCGCCAGGGCCCGTGAAGTTCACATCGGCGTTCGGCAGGTTCGCGTTGATGTAGTACGTGCCGTTGATGTCCTTGCTGTACAGGAACTCGCCGGTGGCGACAAGGCCCCAGGGGATGCGCTTGTCCACGGCGATGTTCGTGCGCCACAGCTGCGGGAACTTGTAGTTGGGATCCGTGACCGCGAGCGCATAGGTCGTGGCCGGCGCGCCGGTGATGGCCGTCGCGGCGGGCTTGTAGTGGTTCGGGTCCGGATGGAACGGGCGCGCCGTGGTGTTGTCGAGCTGCTGGAATCCGGTCAGCACGCCGTTCTCGCCGATCTGGTTCGACACCCACACGTACGCGGGGCGGCCGGAGAAGAGCCCCGTGCCACCGCGCACCTGGAAGGTGCGATCGCCCGCCACGTCATAGTTGAAGCCAAACCGCGGCGAGAAGAGGATCTTCGAGTCGGGCAGCCGCTCCGTCCGGTACTGCACGCTGGCGCCGGTCTCATCGCGGAAGGTGAGCGCATTCGCGGCGTCGTTCCGGAAACCGGTGGCGCCAAAGGCAGAACGATCGAGTCGCAGTCCCGCGGTGAAGCGAAGACGATCGCTGAAGCGCCACTGATCCTGGGCGTAGAAGCTCAGGGTGTTGACCTCGAGCGGCTGGACCGGCTTCTCCATGCCAGGCTGGTTGGCCCACCGCACCTGGAAGCGGCGGAGGCTGAGCCCCGGCACCGCGCTGCGCGTGCAGGTGGACCACGTCGCCTGATTGGTGCCGCAGTCCGCCAGGAAGTCGTTGGCGTCGGTGTAGAAGTCCGCGAGGGAGTTGTACACGTACGCGCTCTGCGAGCCCGGGAAGAACACGTTCTCGCTCTCGTAGAACTCGGCGCTGCCGCCCACCGTGATCTCGTGCTTGTTGCCGAACCAGGTGAGGTTGTTGGCCAGCTGCCACGAGCCGTAGCGGAGCTCATTGTTCGGCGTGAAGGGCTCGAAGCCGAAGGTCGTATAGGTGCTTCCGGCGTTCAGCACGTCCACCATCGGGAAGAACGTGCCCCGCGACGCGCGGCTCTCGTCGTGGTGCGAGTAGGTCAGGATCAGGTTGTTCGCCATCTGGGCGCCAACGGTCGAGTTGAGCTCCGTGGCGAACGACTTGATGTTCTCGAGGATCTGGTAGTTCGAGTTCTGGAAGTTCAGCGCCAGGGTGGAGCCGTTGCGGCCGCCGAAGCCCAGGGAGGACGACGTGGACGCCAGAACGTCGGTGTAGGAATCCAGCTGGCTGTACCGCAGGCTCAGCTTGTGGCGCGGGTTCACGTTGTAATCGAGCCGCCCGAGATACCGGGTGGCCGGGGTCTCGCGGCTGTATCCCTGATACGGTCCCGTCTCGTAGCCGAAGTTGCTGGCGAGATAGGTGCTCAGCCCGTCGAGGTCCGACTGGAGCACGCGCGTCGTGGTCCCGGCCGGAGCCTCACCGCCGAGGTTTGCGCGGAACAGGGTGGCGGGGCGCTCATCCGCATCGGTCTCGTAGTTCGCGAAGAAGAAGAGCTTGTTCTGGATGATCGGGCCGCCCACGCTGACGCCGAGCTTCGAGAACTCGAAGGTGCCCGGGTTCACGCGCACGTCGCCGGCCATGCGGCCGTGCATCGGGCCGCGGTGGTCGCGGAAGGCATAGAGCGCCGAGCCGCGGAACTCGTTGGTGCCGGAGCGGGTGACGGTGTTGACGCCAGCGCCGACGAAGTTGCCCTGGCGCACGTCGTACGGCGCCACCTGCACCTGGAGCTGCTCGATGGCGTCCATCGAGATCGGCGCCACCTGCGTGCGGTCGCCAGGCTGGCCGGCGAGACCGAACGAGTTGTTGAACTGCGCGCCGTCAACCGTGACGTTGTTGAGGCGGTTGTCCTGGCCGGCGAAGGAGAAGCCGAAGCCGGCGCCGCTGTACTGCGGGGTGAGGCGGACGAAGTCCTCGATCCGGCCGGTGATGGTCGGGAGGCTGGCAATGACGTCGCGCTGCACCGCCGTGGCCGCGCCGGTGCGGTCGGAGCTGAACACCGTCTCCGATTCGCCGGTGACGCGCACTTCCGCGAGCTGCACGGCCGCGGTGCGGAGGTTGAACACGATCTCCGTCGCGACGCCGAGCGTCAGGAACACCGCGTCCTTCACATCGGGCTCGAAGCCCAGGGCGAGGGCGCGGACCGTGTACGGACCACCAACGCGCATGCCGGGCATCGTGAACCGGCCGTCGGCGCGCGAGACCGCCTGGTAGGTGGTGCCTGAGGGGTTGTGAACCGCGACCACGCGCGCGTCCGCCTTGGGCGCGCCGGCGGCGTCACGAACGACACCGGTCACCGCGGCAGTCGTGATGCCTTGCGCAGACAGGGTCGACGTGGACGCCGGGATCGCGAGCAGGGCAACTGCCGGCAGTATCCAACGAGACATCTTCATAGTGGGATGAGTCCCCAGGGAGGTGGGTTCGTGCCGGCAACGCGAGTGCGGCCAGCTTCCGAATGTCGAGGGAATCGACGGGGATAATGTAGGGATTTTCGACCCGCGCCGCGAGCATGAAAATGTCTCGAGATCGACACGGTTTTCAGGCTCGAGGATCGAGGCTCGAGGCTTGGGGATCGAGGCTCGAGGATTGAGGCTTGGGGATCGAGGCTTGAGGACTGAGGCTCGGGGCTTGTGGGTGAAGGATCGGGATCGAGGCCTTGGGCGGCTTGTCGTCAAGCGTTCATCCTCGAGCCTCAATCCTCCAGCAGACATTCCCCAAAGCTCCGTCCCGCTTGAGCTTGCACCGCCACTCGGGCTAGATTTCCTGACTCGTTTCCGGCCAGGTAGCTCAGTTGGTAGAGCAGCGGACTGAAAATCCGCGTGTCGGCAGTTCGATTCTGCCCCTGGCCACTTCGCCCTAAGTGCGGTCAGCGCGCAGAGATCGGTGCCGTCGGGCATACGATCCTTGCGCGCGTTCGTTTTCCGGGCTGGCGGGGAATCTGGCGGGACCAGAACCCGATTCCTGCCCCGCTCGCCGAGCTCAGGGAAGCCGCTGACGCGGGCTACATCGTCGCCCTCGCGGGCGTCTGCTATGGCGCCGCCTGCGCGCTCGTCCTGGTCGTCGCACTGGCCATCATCGCGGCAGGTGGGCGATGAGTCCCCGCGCGTTTGCCCCGCTCGGCGATCGCTCGCACCGGACCGCGAAGGAGTCGCGCGCGCGCCGTCGCAAGCCCGAAGGCGTCGCCCTGAGATGGGTAACCGACGCCGATGAGCGAGTCAAAGAGCTGCGAGCGGCCAGCGTCGCGCTGCTGAAGCTGCTCGAGCGCCCACAGCCCGCAACCATCGCTTGGCACGACAAGGTCCGCGCCGCCGTCGAGCGGGTGAACGCGCTGTATCCGGTCGGGATGGTGTTGCGATGAGAGGCCGCACCGAGCCCTGGTCGCCGGCCGAAGCACTCAGCGCGCTCAGGGCAGAGAGCCTGCGCTTGGGCCGGACCCCGACCTTCAAGGACATGAATCAGCCTGGGCGCACATGCGCCAGCAGCACGACATACGTCAAGCTGTTTGGCTCCGTCGTGGCCGCGCAGCGGGCTGCGGGCCTCTCTCCCAATGACAAGGGCTCAGGCAGCAGACGCTGGACGCGCGATCTCGCAGTCGCCGCACTGCAAGAATCCGCTCGAGTGCTCGGCCGCGCCCCGCGCGCCCAGGAGTCACCGTTGCACTGGACTACGTGTCGCCGATTGTTTGGCACCCATGGCGGAGCTCTCGCCGCGGCCGGTCTGTCGCGTCAGTCGCGACGAATCCCAGTGCCGGCGTCGGTCTCGAAGCCGCGGGGCCACGAGGGCAGAATCCAGCACCACGCCGCCGGGTGGGGGATCGCATGACCACACCTGCCCTGCGGGAGTACCGCGCGTTCCTCGAGGCTAAGGCGCTTGTAGCCAAGCCCCTCGGCGTCACCGTTACTCCAGGTGCAATTTCGCCACTGGCGAAGCCACACCAGGCCGCGATCGCGCGCTGGATGGTGGAGGGTGGCCGGCGCGCGTGCTTCGCCTCGTTCGGCCTGGGTAAGGGCCTGATTCAACAAGAGGTCGTGCGTCTCGTGCTCGAGCGCGTCGCCGGCATCGGGCTCATCATCTGTCCGCTCGGCGTGCACCAGGAGTTTCTCCGTGACGCCAAGATGCTGGGCAACGACCTCCGGTTCGTGCGCTCGGACGAGGAGATCACGGGCCCGGGCATGTACCTCACGAACTACGAGTCCGTTCGCGAGGGGAAGTTCGACATGACGCGCGTCACGGTCGTGTCGCTCGACGAGGCCGCAGTGCTGACCGCGTTCGGCGGCAACAAGGTGTTCCGTGAGTTCATGGCAAAGATCGCCGGCGACGACCGCGCGTCAGGGATTCGCACCGACGGCGTGCCATACCGCTTCGTGGCCACGGCCACGCCGGCGCCCAACGAATACATCGAGATCCTCGCGTACGCCGCGTTCCTCGGCATCATGGACGTGGGCGAGGCCAAGACCCGGTTCTTCAAGCGGAATCCGGAGAAGGCCGACGAGCTCACGATCTATCCGCACAAGGAAGAGGAGTTCTGGCTCTGGGTGAGCACGTGGGCCGTGTTCTGCCAGAAGCCCAGTGACCTCGGATTCAGCGATGAGGGCTACGAGCTGCCGCCGCTCGACGTCGAGTTCGTCGAGATCCCGGACATGGATGGCAAGCTGCCGACCGGGAAGGATGGCGACGTCCAGTTCTTCGCCGACGAGTCGCTGGGCGTCGTCCAGGAGGCGGCGGTGCGCCGGCGCTCGATACCCGCGCGGATCGCGAAGGCCCGCGAGCTCGTCGAGGCCGAGCCGGACGAACACTTCCTGCTGTGGCACGACCTCGAGGACGAGCGGCACCTGCTGGAGCGCGAGGTTGGAGCCGTCACCGTCTATGGCTCGCAGGATCTCGAGGAGCGCGTCCGGCGCATCATGGAGTTCGCCGATGGCGGCATTCGGCTCTTCGGAGCGAAGCCCGTCATGCTCGGCGCAGGCGTCAACCTGCAGCGGCACTGCGCGCGCGCGGTGTTCGTCGGCCCGAGCTACAAGTTCCGCGACTTCATTCAGGCGGTCCACCGCATCTGGCGCTATCTGCAGTCGAAGCGCGTCATGATCTACGTGCTGTTCACGACGTCGCAGAAGCCGATCGTCGACCGGCTGAAAGAGAAGTGGGCCCAGCACGATGTGATGGTGGCGCGGATGACCGAGATCATCCGCACGTACGGCCTCAACACGCTGCGCGCCGCGGAGAAGCTGCAGCGGACCATCGGCGTCGAACGTCGTGAGGTGACCGGCGATCGCTTCGTGGCGGTCAACAATGACTGCATCGA
>Ga0307505_10002165_pt1 | contig 14099 bp, 14 predicted proteins | sample 23_S_MG_FD_202183 | JGI IMG/M metagenome (GOLD analysis project Ga0307505, IMG submission 202183) | Soil microbial communities from Populus trichocarpa stands in riparian zone in the Pacific Northwest, United States - 23_S | ecosystem: Environmental > Terrestrial > Soil > Riparian zone > Trees...
GCGAAAATGAAATCGAACAGGTTCCAATTCCATTCATCGCTGAACTGCATCGCGATCAACGGAATGAGCAATATGAGCGCCACGCCCGCAGCCAGAACCGCTATCCGCAAACGGCTTGGCAGGCGCCCACTGGCATCAATTGAATTTCCTTCCATCATCCTGCTGTCGCGCATGAGTGAGGCCGCCGAGTGGCATGGTTCGCCGCTTGAGCGCCCCGATACAGCAAGGTAAAGCGGACCAAGTCATTCGCCGGGAACGGGACGCATGGAGCCATTCGTTTATGACGGCCTGCCGTGCCGCGTGATCTTCGGGTCCGGCACGCTCGATCAAGTCGCGGACGAGATCGGCCGGCTCGTCGCCAAGGCAGCGCTCGTTCTCTCAACGCCCGAGCAGGAAAGCGCCGCGCGGGCGCTTGCGACTTCGCTCGGAAGCCGCGCGGCCGGTGTCTTTCCCGGGGCCACCATGCACACGCCCGTCGATGTGACGGAAACCGCGCTGAAGACAATGAAAGCGAGCGGGGCGGACTGCACGGTCGCGCTTGGTGGAGGCTCGACGATCGGACTCGGCAAGGCGATCGCGCTGCGCACGGGCGCGCCGCAACTCGCCATACCGACGACCTATGCCGGGTCCGAGATGACACCGATCATCGGCGAAACCGAGGGCGGGAAGAAAACCACCCAGCGGACGCTCAAGGTGCTGCCGCGAACCGTCATCTATGATGTCGATCTGACGCTCTCCTTGCCCGTCGCCCTTTCCGTGACGTCGGGGATGAACTCGATCGCGCATGCGGTCGAGGCGCTGTACGCAGAGAACCGAAATCCCATCATTTCGATGATGGCGGAGGAATGCGTGCGGGCTTTCGCCCGTGCGCTGCCCAACATCGTCGCCGATCCGAAGAACCGCGAAGCCCGTTCAGACGCGCTCTACGGCGCGTGGCTCGGCGGTGCTTGCCTCGGTGCGGTTGGCATGGCGTTGCATCACAAGCTCTGTCATGTGCTCGGAGGCTCGTTCAACCTGCCGCATGCGGAAACCCACACGGTCGTGCTGCCCCACGCGCTCGCATACAACGCACCGGCGGCGGTCCATGCTGCAGCGGCAATCGCGCGGGCGATGGGAACGGGCGATGCGGCGCTGGGCCTCCATGAATTCGCAAAGCAGCTCGGCGCCCCGACCAGCCTGCGGGAACTCGGGATGCCGCAGGACGGGATCGAGCGCGCGGCCGATATCGCCATGCAAAATCCCTACTGGAATCCGAGGCCGCTCGAACGCGGAGCGATCCGCGATCTGATCGCGCGCGCGTGGGCGGGCGACCCGCCGACCGCCTGAGCGGTGGGCAATCGCGGAAAAGCGGGAAAGCCCAAGCTTTTCATGTTCTTGCCGCGCATTAAGCGGCAAATCGCAAAAGGTGCTTTTGCGAAATCATGCATTCGTCGCGATTCCGAAACAGGCATAGTCGAGTCGGGGAAACGCACAACAACATCGGGCCGGCGCCCAAGCCGGTCAATTCGCCCGACGACTTCGCCGGGCATCAGGGAGGACGTGAAATGCGCAAGCGTTTGATCGGCCTGTATGCGGCGAGCGTGTTGCTCGCGCTTACGGGTGCCGCGGCGGCCGAGACCGTGAAGGTCGGTGTGCTCGGTGTATTCTCCGGCGGATTCTCGCGCTGGGGACAGCAATTCCAACAGGCCATCGCCGTCTATCAGAAACACAACGGCGATACCGTGAACGGCCACAAGATCGAAATCGTGTACCGCGATGTGGGCGGACCGGATCCCGCCAAGGCGCGGCAACTCACCGAAGAACTGATCCTGCGCGAAAAGGTGCAGTTCCTCGCGGGGTATGTGTTCACGCCGAATGCGCTCGCGGTGGCCGACCTCATCACCGAAGCGAAAGTTCCGACGGTGATTTTCAACGCGGCCACGTCCGTGATTACGCGCCGCTCGCCGATGTTCGTGCGTACGAGCTTCACGCTGCCGCAGGCCACGGTGCCGCTCGCCGCATGGATGCCGAAGAACAAGATGAAGCGGGCGGTTACGGTGGTTTCGGATTATGCGCCGGGCCATGACGGCGAGGCGGCCTTCATCAAGGTGTTCAAGGAGAGCGGCGGCGAAGTGCTGGAGTCGATCCGCATCCCGCTCTCGACGACGGACTTCGCACCCTTCTTCGAGCGCATCCTCCAGCAGAAGCCGGACGCGATCTTCCTGTTCGGTCCGGGCGGACCGGCCTCGGTCGGCATGATCAATACTTGGGCGTCGCGCCTGAAGCCCGCGGGTATCGAACTCACGACGACGAACGAGACGCAGGAGATAGACCTGCCGAAGATCGGCAAGGCGGCGCTCGATTCGATCGGTTCGTCCCACTACACCGAGACGATCGATAATCCGCTGAACAAGAAGTTGCGCGCGGATCTCGAGGCCATGTTCGGCAAGGATACGATTCCCGACACGGCGACCGTGTCCACCTACGACGGCATGCACGTCATCTACCAGACCGTGGCCAAGCTCGGACCCCGTCCGAACCCGGAAGAGGCGGTGAAGTTTATGGCCTCGATGAAGTTCGACAGCCCGCGCGGTCCGGTCCAGATGGATCCGGCGACCCGCGACATCATCCAGAACATCTATCTCCGCCGCGTGGTCGACAATAACGGCCGATTGCAGAACCGGAATTTCGAGACGGTTCCTATGGTCAAGGATCCGTGGAAGGAGTGGAATCCGGAGAAGAAGTAGCGAGCGTTCTCGGGCTCGCCCTACCAGAAACCGCTCATGCAAACTGCGGTCGTCATCCTGCTCGATGGCCTGGCCTACGGAATGGTGTTGTTCATCATCTCCGTAGGCCTGACCGTCACGATGGGGCTCATGCGCGTGGTCAATCTCGCGCATGGCGCCTTTGCGATGGCTGGCGGCTACGTGGCCGCGGTGCTGGTTGGGGCGGGCATGCCGTTCTTCGCGGCTCTCGCGGTCGGAACGGTCGCAGCCGGCTTGCTCGGCGGGCTCTCTGAAATCGTCATCTTCCGCCCGCTCTATCGCAAGGGCGAACTCGCGCAGGTGCTGATGACATTCGGCATGGTGTTCGTAACCATTGCCGGACTCACTTTCTTTTTCGGAACAGACATCAAGCGCTTGCCGACGCCGGACTATCTCAGCGGCCTGGTCGATCTCGGCTTCCGCATGTATCCGGCCTACCGCCTGTTCCTGATCGCGGTCGGGGCGCTGCTTGCCATCGGCCTTTGGTATCTGATCGAAGGTTCGCTTTACGGCGCGCGGCTGCGCGCGGCAGTCGACAATCCGCGTATGGCGCGCGCGGTGGGGATCGACGTGAACCGGCTGTTCACGATCACCTTCATCGGCGGCTGCGCGCTTGCGGGCTTCGGCGGAATCATCGGCGCCGACATGCTGCCGCTCGAACCGTTCTATGCGTTGCGTTACCTCGTGCCGTTTCTCGTGATTGTCGCAGTCGGCGGCAATGGAAGTTTCAAGGGTTCGTTCGTCGCCGCAATCACGCTCGGGGTGCTGGACACGGCCGGCAAATTCCTTGTGCCGGGGATCGCGCCCTATCTCTTCTTCGGGCTCGTATTCATCATTCTGTTGCTGCGGCCGCACGGTCTGTGGCCCGCAAAGGGCGCCGGATGAAACCGGCCGACAATCCCGCGCTTGCGGACGACCGCGTTAGCCCGCTCTGGCACGCGGTGCCGTGGTTGCTCGCGATCGCCTTCTATTTCATGGCGGCGGGCTATCACAGCCTGGGTACCAGCATCCTCGTCTACATCCTGCTGACGCTCTCGCTGGACCTTGCGCTCGGCTATGCCGGCATCATCACCCTCGGTCACGCGGCATTTTTCGGCTTCGGCGCCTATGCGGCTGCTCTGTTCGCGATCCACGTCTACAGCGAGCCGGTGACGGGCATCATCGTCGCCACGGTTGCGACAGGCATTTTCGCGGCACTTACGGGAATGCTGATCCTGCACACGCAGGGGGTCACGCTACTGATGCTGACGCTCGCGATCTCCATCCTGCTCGCCGAATGGGCCAACCGCGCTCACACGATCACCGGCGGCGAGGACGGCCTGCGCGTCACGATGGGTTACGTGCTCGGGCTTTTCCGATTCGATCTCTGGGGGCGCGTCGCTTATCTCTACGCGCTTGCGGTTCTGTTCGTATGGTTCCTCGCGGCCTGGAGCATTGTGCACTCTCCCTTCGGACGCTCGCTCGACGGCATTCGCCAGAGCCCGGCGCGCATGCGTGCGATCGGCACACCTGTTTGGTGGCGGCTGGTTGCGATCTACGCGCTCTCGGGAGCGATGGCCGGCACCGCCGGCGCGCTATCGGCCCAGACGACACGCTTCGTCGGCCTGAACACCTTGCACGTGCTGATCTCGGGAATTGCCGTCGTCATGCTCGTCCTCGGCGGCACGAAGCGGCTCTATGGCGCGTTCATCGGCGCGACGATCTACGTGGTCGTCCAGGACATCGCAGCGAAGATCAACCCCTTCTACTGGATGTTCGTGATCGGCGGACTCCTCATGGCGACCGTCATGTTCCTGGAAGGCGGCCTGATGGAAGTGCTCGACATCGTGCGCCGCCGGTTCCGCCAGCTGTTCGCGCGGGTGAAATCATGAGTGCCGCACCCGGCAGCGCCCTCCAGGTTCGCGGGCTCAGCAAGAACTTCGGCGCGCTCGCTGTCGCGCAGTCGATCGATCTCGATCTTGCTCCGGGCGCGCGCATGGGCCTGATCGGCCCGAATGGCGCGGGCAAGACGACGTTCATCAATCTTCTCACTGGCATGCTTTCGCCGGATGCGGGCTCGATCCATCTCAACGGCGAAGCGATCGATCGCATGAAGCCGGAAGACCGCGTACGGCGCGGCCTCGCGCGCACGCACCAGATCAACACGCTCCTGAACGAAACGAATGTCCGCGACAACGTCGCGATCGCGGTCGCCGAGCGCGAAAAGATCGCCTGGCGCACCTTGCGCTTCCGTCCGCAATGGCGCGCCTGCCTCGATGAAGCCGACGAACGCTTGCGCGAGATCGGCATCGCCGAGGTCGCCGACCGTCGCGTGTCGGAGCTGCCATACGGGCGGCAGCGGCTTCTGGAGATCGCGATTGCGCTCGCGCTCAAGCCGCGCGTGCTGCTCCTCGATGAACCGGCGGCCGGAGTGCCCTCGGCGGAGTCGCATATCATCCACGACGTCCTCGACAGGCTGCCGAAGGATATCGCGATCCTCATCATCGAACACGACATGGACGTCGTGTTTCGCTTCGCGAAGGAGATCACGGTGCTGGTGCAGGGCCGCATTCTCACGCGCGGCGTGCCGCAACAGATCGCGGCCGATCCCGAAGTGCGCGCGGTCTATCTCGGGCGGAGCGTGAAATGAGCCTTGCCCTCGAGGTGCGAGACTTGCGCGCGGGCTACGGGCCGACCGTCGTACTGGACGGTATTTCCCTCTCCGTTCCCGCCGGCGGCACGCTTGCGGTGCTCGGACGCAACGGTGTCGGCAAGACCACGCTGCTCGCGACCTTGATGGGTCTCACCACGCTGCATGGCGGTGAAATCAAGCTCGGCGATGCGCGCATCGAGGCCCTGCCGACGCACGTGCGCAATCAGCGCGGACTTGGCTACGTGCCGCAGGAGCGCGAGATTTTCCCGTCGCTGACCGCGGAAGAGAATCTTGCCGTGTCCTGGCGCGAGGGCGGCTGGGCGATCGAAGCGGTGTTCGATCTTTTCCCGTCGCTCAAGGCGCGGCGCGGCAATACCGGCAACCGCCTTTCGGGCGGCGAACAGCAGATGCTCGCAATCGGGCGCGCGCTTGTCGGCGCGCCGAAGGTGCTGCTGCTCGACGAGCCGCTCGAGGGGCTCGCGCCGGTCGTCATCGAAACCCTGATCGACGCGCTCGCGCGCATCCAGCGCGAATCGAACGTCACGATGCTGCTGGTCGAGCAGAAGGCGGAGCTGGCGCTTTCGCTGACGCAGGAGGCGGTCATCCTCGACCGCGGCCGCATTGTCTTTCAGGGAGCGAGTGCTGCGCTGAAGGCCGATGAGGCCACTCAGGCCAAGCACCTCGGCGTCGCGGGTAAGCATTGAAATAGCGGCCATCCGTTCGTCCCCGCGGAAGCGGGGATCCAGCAACACAATCTGGATTCCCGCTTGCGCGGGAATGAACGGATAAAGCTCAGCCGCCGAGCACCCGCACCGGCTTGCCATCAAGCCACGCGATGATGTTCTCGACGGACTGGCCGTAGAAGAACCGGTAGGCCTCCTCGGTGACGTAGCCGAGATGCGGCGTTGCCACGACGTTGGCGAGACTACGCAGCGGATGATCGTCGGGCAGGGGCTCCCTGTCATAGACGTCGAGCCCCGCGCCGGCGATGCGCCCATCTTTCAATGCGGCGACAAGCGCGCGCTCGTCGACGATCGGTCCGCGCGACGTGTTGATGAGCAGCGCGTCGCGTTTCAAAAGGCCGAGCTGACGTGCATCGAGGAGCCCGCGCGTACGATCGCTCAACACAAGATGAATCGTGACGATATCGGACGACTGCAGCAGTGCCTCGATCGAATCGGCGCGTTCGACGCCGATCTCGTCGCATCGCTCGGTCGTGAGGTTCTGACTCCAGGCGGACACCTTCATGCCGAAGGCGAGACCCGCGCGCGCGACGCGCGAGCCGAGCTTGCCAAGGCCGATCACGCCGAGGCGGCGGCCGTGCACTTCGCGGCCGACCGTTCGCTGCCATCCACCCTTGCGGAAATTCTGCACTTCGTCGGGGATATGGCGCATGAGCGCGAAGATGAGGCCCCAGGTGAGTTCGGCGGTCGCGACCGCGGAGCTTTCCGTGCCGCAGACGGGAATACCGCGATCGGCAGCCGCCTTCACGTCGATCGCGGCGTTGCGCATTCCGGTGGTGAGCAGCAGCTTGAGGTTCGGCAGGCGCTCCAGAAGAGCGCGGTCGAACGGCGTACGTTCGCGCATCGCGATCACGATTGCCGCGTCGGCAAGTGTGCTTACGAGCCTCTCCCGATCTGGGATGTATTCCGTGACGGAGTGGAGTTCCACCCGTCCGGCGAGTTTCTCCCAGTCGCCGAATTTCCGGGCAACGTTCTGATAGTCGTCTAGCGCGACACAGCGCAGCATTTCGATCTCCCGCAGCGGAGGCGGACCATAGCTGCATAAGGAGGGGGCGCGCCACAGTGTCCGGATACGCCAGCACTTCAGTTGAACCGCTGGCACAGGCCTATCTCGCGTCCTATATCGGGGTCTCAATCACTTGGGCCGCCTCGGGAATTTGCTAGGCTCCCGGCAGAATGGAATCAGGCATGCTGCGTTCGATCGGCGATTTCATCAGCGAGATCACGGGCGGCGCGCGCCAGCCGGCCAATTTTGACGATTCGGATTACCGTCTCGCCGCGGCGGCCCTTCTCGTGCATGTCGCCACGACCGACAACAATTTTGACGCGGAGGAGCGGGCAAAGTTGCGTGCCGTCCTTTCGGAGCGGTTCGAGATGGGCGCTGACGCCGCAGATGACCTGATCGAATCGGCGATTGCCGCCGATCGTGAAGCGGTCGACCTCTATCAGTTCACGAGTACACTGAACCGTTCGTGCGACGATGAAGGCCGCCGCCGTGTCGTCGAGATGATGTTCGAAGTGGCTTACGCCGACGGCCAGCTGAGCGAGTTCGAGGACAATATCGTCTGGCGGGCGGCAGATCTTTTGCATGTACCCTCGCGCGATCGCGTGACGATCCGGCGCCAGGTGCGGGACGAAGCCGCGGGGGAAGAGAACTGAGGACAATGAACAGGAAGATCCTCGTCATCTTGCATCAGGAGCATTCGACTCCGGGGCGGCTTGCGCACCGGCTGATCGAGCGAGGCTTCCAGCTCGACGCGAGGCGGCCGCGTTTCGGCGATCCGTTGCCGGAAACGATGGACGAGCATGACGGCGTGATCGTCTTCGGCGGTCCCATGAGCGCGAACGACAGCGACGATTACGTGAAGCAGGAGATCGACTGGACCGAGGTACCGCTGCGCGAGCAGAAGCCGTTTCTTGGGATCTGTCTCGGTGCACAGATTCTCGCGCGAAAGCTCGGTGCGCGCGTGGACTTCCATCCCGAGGGGCTCGTCGAGGTCGGCTACTATCCGCTGCGCGCGACGCCCGAAGGGGCGAAGCTGATGGACTGGCCGGACCATATCTACCAGTGGCACCGGGAGGGTTTCGACCTGCCGAGCGGTGCGGTGCGGCTCGCCGAAAGCGACGCTTTCCAGAACCAGGCGATCCAGTATGGCCCCGCCGCGTTCGGCGTTCAGTTCCACCCGGAGCTCACGACGAAGATGGTCTATCGCTGGACCACGCTCGGCCATGAACGGCTTGCGTTGCCCAACGCGAGGCCCAGGCACGAACATTTCGAAGGACGCGCGCTGCACGACGTGCAGACCCGCGCGTGGCTCGATCGTTTCCTCGATCTGTGGACCGGACTTATGGAGCGGCCAAAGAGAGAACCGGTCCCGTCGCAAAATGCGAAAGCCGTCGCAAAATGAGACGCTGCCTGCGGGGCCGTCTCCAGGACTATCCCTAGATATTGGGATTAGTCGACCTCAGGCCGCTAGATACGGTGATTTTGCGCATTCCAAGCGGTGGCAGCCGCCTTGCTGACTGAAGGGCAAGCCGGCATCAGGTTCTTTGCGTAGCCGGCGGATTAAAGCGACGGGAGATGGCTGGGAGCGACCCCTCCGGCCGTCTCCCGTTTTGCTTTGAAGGGGTTTTTGGCTGGTGGACTGGTGGAGCCGAGGGGAGTTGAACCCCTGACCTCCGCATTGCGAACGCGGCGCTCTCCCAACTGAGCTACGGCCCCGGTCCAGAGGGGTTGGATGTAGGCCGCGGCTCGAAGAAGTGTCAAGAACACCTGTTCGGGCCACGAGCCGCGCACTTCCCTCGTGCGTCGCGCACGGTTATTCAGAGAATCGAAGGCTGCGCGGGAGCGATCGATGAACCCCTTTCTCTGGCTCATTCACACTCTGATCACGCTTTACATCTGGATCCTGATTGCGAATGCCGTGCTCTCTTGGCTCATCGCGTTCAATGTCGTGAACGTCCACAACAACGTCGTGCGCACGATCGGCGAGACGCTCTATCGTCTGACAGAACCGGCGTTGCGGCCGATCCGCAGCATCCTGCCGAGCCTCGGTGGCCTCGATATCTCGCCGGTCATCCTCATCATCCTGCTGATGTTCGTCGACCAGTTCCTGTTCTGGGTGTTCGCCTGAGTGGCAGCCGCATCGGAGCGCCCCTGGAAGGCGCTTGGCGGTGCGCTTTCGGTGCAGGTGCGGGCGACCCCGAAAGGTGGGCGCGATGCCATCGACGGGATCTTTACACTCGCTGACGGACAACCCGTGTTGAAGGTTCGCGTGCGCACAGCGCCCGCCGACGGCGAAGCGAATGACGCGCTCGCGCGCGTGCTCGCGAAATCGGTGGGCGTCCCACCGTCATCCGTTTCGCTGCTTCAGGGTGCCGCAGGACGGTTGAAGACCTTCCGTATCACCGGCGATCCGGCCACATTGGCCGCCGCGTTCGAGCGGGTGCTGGCGAGGGGAACGAAGAAATGACGGCGAAGATTCTCGACGGCAAAGCGCTTGCCGAAGAAGTGCGCGGCAAGGTGGCGATCGAAGCGGCGCGCATCGGCGCGCAGCTCGGCCGCAAGCCGGGGCTCGCGGTCGTGCTCGTCGGGGAGAATCCCGCAAGCCAGGTGTATGTGAAGAACAAGGCACGCTCGACGGTCGAAGCGGGCATGGAGTCGTTCGAGCACAAACTGCCGGTCACGACTTCGGAAGCCGATCTCCTTGCGCTCGTCGAGAAACTCAATCGCGACCCGAAGGTGGACGGCATTCTGGTGCAGTTGCCGCTGCCGGAACAAATCGATTCCGCGCGCGTCCTGAACGCCGTTGATCCTTCCAAGGACGTTGACGGCTTTCACCCAATGAACGCGGGAAAACTCGCGACGGGTCTGCCCGCGCTCGCGCCGTGCACGCCGGTCGGCTGCATCATGCTGGCGAAGAAGGCGCACGCGTCGCTCGCCGGACTCGAGGCGGTCGTGCTCGGCCGCTCCAACATCGTCGGCAAGCCGCTCGCGCAATTGCTGCTGCAGGAGAATGCGACGGTGACGATCGCGCATTCGCGCACCAAGGATCTCGCGGAGGTCTCGAGGCGCGCGGACATTCTCTGCGTCGCGATCGGCAAGCCGGAGTTCGTGCGCGGCGACTGGGTCAAGCCGGGCGCGACGGTGATCGACGTCGGGATCAACCGGGTTCCGGGCAAGGAAGGAAAGACGCGGCTGGTCGGCGACGTGGCTTATGACGAAGCGGCGAAGGTCGCGGGCGCGATCACCCCGGTGCCCGGCGGAGTTGGGCCGATGACGATCGCTTGTCTGCTGGTCAATACGCTGCGCGCGGCGTGCGCGCGCGAGGGGCTCACGCCGCCGTCGATCTAGTTCTTCCAGGCGAAGGCGACTTTATCCAGGACCTTGGTGCCGAAACGCTCGGTCGAGCGAGCGACGGCGCGTCCGCCGAGCGAGCGATAGAAATTCACCGCAGGCTCGTTGTCGGACAACGCCCAGACCACGAGCCCGGTGTTGCCGGCTTCGCGCAAATCGCGCTTCGCCATCACGAACAGCCGGCGGCCGAAGCCGAGGCCCTGGTATTCGGGCTTGAGGTACAGCTCATAAATCTCACCGCCATACTGCAGGCTCTTGGCGCGGTTCCGGCCGAAGTTCGAATAGCCGGCGATCTCGTCCCCGAAGGTCAGGAGCGCGATGCGCGAGCCGCGGCGAACCGCGGCATCCCACCAGGAGGGCCCGCGGCGCTGGACAAGCTTTTCGAGTTCCGGTCCCGGGATGAGACCGCGATAAGCCGTCCGCCAGGCCTCATCATGGACCTCGGCGAGGGCGACTGCGTCGTCGGGCTTGGCCCGGCGGATGTCGATCAGGACCGTGCTCATGACCTGATCGAAGCAAACGAGGTCCGCCGCTTCAAGAGTTTCGTTAACGGCTGGTTAATCCAGCGGCGGGGTGCGGCCTTTCGGTAACACCTGCCGCCGGGAGCCGATCAGACGTTTTCGGCCTCGCGCGTGCGCTCTTCGCGCTTGCGGTCATTCGGATCGAGCAGTTTCTTGCGCAGGCGGATCGATTTCGGCGTCACCTCGACGAGCTCGTCGTCGGCGATATAGGCCAGCGCTTTCTCGAGAGTCATTCTGATTGGCGGCGTGAGACGCACCGCTTCGTCTTTCGACGTCGTGCGAATGTTGGTGAGCTTCTTGCCCTTCAGCACGTTCACTTCGAGATCGTTGCCGCGCGTATGCTCGCCGACGATCATCCCGCGATATACCTTCCAGCCCGGTTCAATCATCATCGGTCCGCGCGCTTCGAGGTTCCACAGCGCGTAGGCGACGGCGTCACCCTGATCGGTGGAGATCAACACGCCGTTGCGACGTCCGGGAATTTCACCCTTGTACGGCGCGTAGGCGTGGAACAGCCGGTTCATCACGGCGGTGCCGCGCGTGTCGGTCAACAGCTCGCTCTGGTAGCCGAGCAGGCCGCGCGTGGGCACGTGAAAGACAAGACGCTGACGGCCGCCGCCCGACGGGCGCATTTCCATCATGTCGCCGCGCCGCTCGGAAAGCTTTTGCACCACTACGCCGGAGTGTTCTTCATCGACGTCGATCACGACTTCTTCGATCGGCTCAAGAATTTCGCCGGACTTGTCGCGTGACATCACGACCTTGGGACGCGAAACCGAAACTTCGAAACCTTCGCGGCGCATCGTTTCAATCAGGATGCCGAGCTGCAGCTCGCCGCGGCCGGCGACCTCGTAAGCATCCTTCTCGTCGCTTTCCTTGATGCGCAGTGCAATGTTCCCCTCGGCCTCGCGGAACAGGCGGTCGCGGATCATGCGGCTCGTGACCTTGTCGCCTTCGGTGCCCGCAAGCGGCGAGTCGTTGACGCGAAACGTCATCGCGAGTGTCGGCGGATCGATCGGCGCGGCCGCAATCGGCTGCTCGGCCTCGGGGTCTGCGATCGTGTCGGAAACGTTCGCTTTCTCAAGCCCGGCGATGGCGACGATGTCGCCCGCACCGGCTTCCTCGACGCTTGTGCGCTCAAGGCCGCGGAATGCGAGAATCTTCGTGATGCGCCCTTGCTCGATCACGGCGCCCTCGCGCGACAGCACCTTGACGTTCTGGTTCGGCTTGACGGTGCCCGACGTGATGCGACCCGTGAGGATGCGTCCGAGATAGGGATCGGCTTCGAGGATCGTCGCGAGCAGACGGAATGGACCGTCATCGATCTGCGGCGCCGGCACGTGGCGCGTGACGAGATCGAACAGGGGGGTCATCCCCTGGTCGTTCGGGCCCTCGGGCTTGTCCGCCATCCAGCCCTGCTTTGCCGAGCCGTAGAGGATCGGAAAGTCGAGCTGCTCGTCGGTGGCGTCGAGGGCTGCGAAGAGATCGAACACTTCGTTGACGACCTGGGTAGGGCGAGCGTCAGAACGGTCGACCTTGTTGATCACCACGATCGGGCGCAGGCCGCGCTTCAGCGCCTTGGCCACCACGAACTTCGTCTGCGGCAACGGGCCTTCGGCGGCATCGACGAGCACGAGCACGCCATCGACCATATTGAGGATGCGCTCGACCTCACCGCCGAAATCGGCGTGGCCCGGCGTGTCGACGATGTTGATGCGGATGTCCTTCCACAGGACCGACGTCGCCTTCGCGAGGATCGTGATGCCGCGTTCGCGCTCGAGGTCGTTCGAATCCATCGCGCGCTCGGTCAATTTCTCGTTCAGACGGAACGTGCCGGACTGCTGAAGGAGACGATCGACGAGCGTGGTCTTGCCGTGGTCGACGTGGGCGATGATTGCGACGTTGCGAAGCTGCATGGACAATGGTTCCGGCCCGGCCGGCGGCGGCGTGAGCGAGTGGATTGCTGGATTCGGCGTGGGTCTACAGGCTTCGCGCGGAATCCTCAAGCGCTGGCGGGCCGGCGGGTACCTGCGTTGCGTGGCGGGGTCGCGGCCTGAATCATGACCATTTCACCAAGGTTTTCAGCGGTCAGGAGACCCACGAGGCGGCCCGCGGGGTCGGTTACGCCGACCACCGGCTTGCCCAGCTCGGTTAACGCTTTCACCGCGGCATCCAGCGAGGAGCGGCTTGCCACCGTCGGAACGTCCGCCTCCATGATTTCGAGCACCGGTGCATTCGGCCCGCGATCCTTGAGCGCCTTGATCATGACGTCGCGCGTGACGACGCCCCGCAGGCGGCCGCCGCCATCGACGACGGGAAACTCCCGCTGTGTCGTTCGGATCAGCAACTCGACCGCGTCGTTGACCGTCGATTGCGTGCCGAGCGACTCAAATTTCGTGATCATTGCGTCGTCCACGAGATTGCCACGGGTGACGGCACGCAGCTGCGCGTAACCCGCCTCGCCGGAGGCGGCGAGGAAGACGAACACGGCAATCACGATCAGCATGAAGTTGCCGGTGAAGATACCGAGCACACCGAAAAACACGGCAAACGCCTGTCCGATCGTGGCCGCCCATTGGGTCGCCTGTGCATGCGGCATGCGGAGCGCGAGCAGCGAACGTAACACGCGGCCGCCGTCCATCGGGAAAGCGGGGATCAGGTTGAACAGGACGAGGAAGATGTTCGCGGCGGCGAGCTTGGCCGCCATGGACACGGTCGGGTCCTGCAGGCGCTCAAGATTATCGGGGTCGAGCTGGGCGCCGAGAACCAGAACGAGTACGGCCGCGATCACCACGTTCACGAGCGGGCCGGCGATGGCGATGAAAAATTCCTGGCTCGGCTTTTCGGGAATGCGTTCGAGGCTCGCAATGCCGCCGAAGAACCAGAGCGTCACGTCCTTGGTATCCACGCCGAAATACTTGGCGGCGAAGACGTGACCGAGTTCATGCAGGAGGACGCAGAAGAACAGGAGCGCGATGAAGACGACGCCCTCGATCGCCTGCTCGGGCCCGCCGCGCTGGTAATAGATTGCGCCGATCCAGACGAGCAGCAGCAGGAAGGTGATGTGGATGCGGATATACGTGCCGGCGAGTCGCCCAACCG
>Ga0307505_10002166_pt1 | contig 14090 bp, 12 predicted proteins | sample 23_S_MG_FD_202183 | JGI IMG/M metagenome (GOLD analysis project Ga0307505, IMG submission 202183) | Soil microbial communities from Populus trichocarpa stands in riparian zone in the Pacific Northwest, United States - 23_S | ecosystem: Environmental > Terrestrial > Soil > Riparian zone > Trees...
TGGAACCGACGACCTCGGCCGCGACGTGCTCTCACGGGTTCTCGCCGGTGCCCGTCAGGTGCTCACCATCGCATTGGGCGCCACCATCATCGGGACCATTCTGGGGACTGCCATCGGCCTCGTCGTCGGCTACTACGGCGGCTTCGTCGACGACGCCGTCAGCAGAGTGCTCGACGCCTTCCTGTCCATCCCCCTGGTCATCACGGGGATGCTGGCGCTCGCCGCATTGGGGCCGAACACGGTCGGCGTGATCATCGTCATTGGCCTGGTCTTCACACCGATCATCGCCAAGACCGTCCGGGCGGCCGTGCTCGGGGAGCGCCAGCTCGACTATGTGACCGCGGCGCAACTACGGAAGGAGAACTCCTTCTACATCCTCTTCGTCGAGATCCTGCCCAACGTGATGAGTGTCGTGATGGTGGAGTTCACCGTACGGCTCGGATACGCCATCTTCACGGTTCTCGCCCTCTCCTTCCTCGGATTCGGGGTGAACCCGGCAGTGCCCGACTGGGGCGTCGACATCTATCGCAACTACGGGTTCCTGGCCGGCTCCATCTGGTGGCCGGTCTTGTTCCCGTCTCTCGCCATCGCCTCGCTGGTGGTGGGCGTGAACCTGTTGGCCGACTCGATCGGGCAGGCATTCGAATGACAGGAGCAGCCATCACAGGCCGAGCAGTTCTGGAGGTAGAGGATCTCGCAATCGAGTACCGCCTCGGCACCGAATGGAAGACCGCCGTCCGCGGGATCAACTTCTCCATCGGTCACGGCGAGTCCTACGGGCTGGTCGGGGAGTCGGGCTGTGGGAAGAGCACCATCGCCATGGCGATCATGCACTACCTGCCTCGCAACGGTCGGATAAGCGGTGGCTCCATCCGACTCAACGGCCGCGACTTCACCGACTTGAGTGGCCGCGAGCTGAGACAGGCACGGGTGAACGACATCTCGATGGTCTATCAGGACCCGGGATCTTCTTTGAACCCCTCGATCAAGATCGGGACTCAGGTTGCGGACGTCTTCGATTTACTCGGGGTACCCAAGCGTGAGCACCGCGACCGGGTGCTGGCGATCCTGAGGAAGGTGCAGATCGCCGATCCGGCCCGGGTCGTCGACCGTTTCCCCCACCAGCTCTCCGGGGGGATGCTGCAACGGGTGGTGATTGCCATGGCCATCGCCTCCGAGCCGGCGCTCCTCGTTCTCGATGAGCCCACCACCGGTCTCGACGCCACTGTCGAGGCCGAGGTCCTCGACCTCGTCGCCGGGTTGCGAGACGAGATCGGGACCTCGGTCCTGTTCATCAGTCACAGTCTCTCGGTCATTCGCAAGATGTGTGACCGCACCGCCATCCTCTACGCCGGGCGGATGATGGCGGAAGGCCCGACAGAGGAGATCTTCACCTCGCCCCGACACCCGTACACGGTCGGTCTGCTTCGTTGTCTCCCCGACCCCATGACGGGCAGCACAGACAGGACGGCCCTCGACACCATCCCAGGTGTGCTCCCTCCTCTCGGCGCCGAAATCGTGGGGTGTGTCTACGCCGAGCGATGTGCCATGTCGGAGGACATCTGCATCGAGGTCGAGCCCGAACTCAATGATCTCGGTGGCGGGCGGGTCAGCCGCTGTCACTTCCCCGAGGAGGCCCCCAACCTCCCGCGTGCGGTGGCCCCCGAGCCGGTGCCCCGCCGCGTCCATGACCAGACCCTTGTCGAAATCAAGGGGGCCTCCAAGACCTTCATGCAGGACGGGCACCCGGTCTACGCCCTCTCCAACATCGATCTGGAGATCATGGTGGGAGAGACGGTCGGGTTGGTCGGGGAGTCGGGTTCCGGGAAGTCCACCCTGGCCAAGGTCTTGCTCGGGATCCATGCTCCCGACGAGGGATCAGTGATCACCCTGAGCGGGGGTGAGCTGGCCGCTGAACTGGAGAAACGTGGCCAGGAGGAGATCGGCGCCGTCCAGATGGTGTTCCAGAACCCGGACAGCGCGTTGAACCGCCGCCACAGTGTGCATCGCATCATCGGGCGTGCGGTGCAGCTCCTCCGCGGCGGGCAGCGGACTGAGCGGGAGGAGCGGATCAAGACGCTTCTGCGCGAAGTTCGTATGGGGATGCAGCACTACAACTCGAAGCCACGGCAGCTCTCGGGAGGCCTCAAGCAGCGTGTTGCCATCGCCCGTGCCTTCGCCGGCTCACCAGCCCTGGTGGTCTGTGACGAGCCCACGTCGGCGCTCGACGTGTCGGTGCAGGCGGCGATCATCAACCTGCTCGCCGAGCTCCAGGTCGAGGAGAACGTGGCGTATCTCTTCATCTCCCACGACCTCAATGTCGTCCGCTACATCGCCGACCGGGTGGCGGTGATGTACTTGGGCAGGCTGATGGAAGTTGGTACCGCCGATCGTGTCTTTGCCGGCCCGAACCATCCCTACACCGAGGCCCTTTTGTCAGCATCGCCGGAACTCTCCGACGACAAGAGGATTCGTCTCGAGGGGGAGATACCGGAACCTTCAAATCCACCTTCAGGGTGTGTCTTCCAGACCCGTTGCCCACGGAAAATCGGTGAGATATGCGAGACGGTGGAGCCGGAGCTGGAGGAGGCTGAGCCGGGCTGGTTCAAGCGTTGCCACATCCCTGTGGAGGAGCTCCGCGCCATGCAGATCGGCATTTCCGCCTGACGAAACCCCTGTTGCCGAGCGCTACCTGAAACCCAAGGGCATCTGATACCACGAACCCAGGGTTCACAGCACCGCTCAGCGCGGTCTAGCGCCCTAGGTTCGCTCGATGGGCGCCCCTCGGTTCGCCGGATTGTTCTGATAACCTGACAGACAACCGAACAGCGCCAATTTGATCGACCAGCTTGCGGGCGCTTTATAAGACCAGCTAAAGCGGCAACCGGCCGCTCGGTCCTCCCGACACGAGCAGCCTCTTGTCACCCGGTTGGTCCCTGCTCCGGTCGATCCGAAGGATGGTCGACATGAGCAACAGAATCGCCGAAGCCCTCGCCACCAAGGGTCGTCTGGTCGCCGACGGGGGAATGGGCACTTCCTTGTTCGAACTGGGCCTCCAGGCCGGCTCCACTCCCGAGCTGTGGAACGTCGAGCACCCGGACCTTGTGGCCAAGGTGCACACCGGATTCATCGAGGCCGGGTCCGACATCATCCTCACCAACACGTTCGGGGGGACCCGAGCCCGTCTCGACCTCGACCGCCTCGGGGATCGAGTGGCAGAGCTCAACGAGGCCGGTGTGAAAGTGGCTCGTGAAGCGGCTGCCCACGCGGGCCGCGACGTGATCGTCGCCGGGTCGGTCGGCCCCACCGGCCAGCTCTTCGAGCCCCTCGGCGCGCTCACCCATGAGCGCGGCGTCGAATTGTTCTCCGAGCAGGTGACTGCCCTCGCCAACGCCGGCGCCGACGCCATCTGGATCGAGACGCTCTCGGCGACCGAAGAGCTTGCGGCTGCTGTCGAGGCGGCTGAAGCCACTGGCCTGCCGATCGTCTCGACGATGAGCTTCGACACACACGGCAAGACGATGATGGGCCTTCCCCCTGCCGAGCTTGCCCAATGGTGGCAACGATCTGGTCTCTCACCGACGGCCATCGGGGCTAACTGCGGCATCGGGCCGTCAGACGTCGTCGTGGCCGTCGACGACCTGCGTACCGCCGATCCCGACGTGGTCATCGTCGCCAAGGCGAACTGTGGCATCCCACAGATGATCGATGGCACTCTCTGGTACCCGACGGCAACGGACGACATGTCGACGTATGCAGAGCTGGCTCTCGACGCCGGGGCCCACATCGTCGGGGCATGCTGCGGGTCGATCCCGGACCACATCGCACAGATCAGATCGGTCATCGACAGCTACGAGTCACGCAGTGGGATCGACCGGACCGATGTGGCGACACGTCTCGGAGGCACCGTGCGTAGCGACGTCGCGCCGGAGCGAGCACGACGACCGCGTCGGCGCTCGGCGTGACAGGGGCGGAGCGCGCCCCTGACTGAGGTCACCCGGCACCCCGAACGGCATGTCTCAGCCGATGAGCTCGCGGCTGACCCCCACCCCGTCTTGGCGTCCCTTCGGGGCGATGCGCCGGTGTCGTGGATCCCGGATCTCGAGGCGTGGCTGGTCACCAGTCATGCCATGTGCACCGAAGTCATGCTCGATGCCGACACCTTCACGGTCGACGATCCGAGGTTCTCGACTCAGCAGGTCATCGGTCCCAGCATGCTGTCTCTCGATGGTGCGGACCACCGTCGACACCGTGATCCGTTCTCCACGCCGTTCCGTGGAGCCGCGATCGCCGAGCTTCGAAACGAGATCTTGGACAAGTCGAGGAGACTCATCGCAGAGGTCGCCGCTGAAGGTGGCGGCGACCTCCGTTCCAGAGTGGCCGCGCCGTTGGCGGTAGGCGTCATGGCCGGTGTCCTCGATCTCGACGAGGTGCCCGTGTCCGACGTGCTCGGTTGGTACGAAGACATTGTCGACGCGGTCCATGTGGTCACTGCTGGGGGCACCGTCCCCGAGTCGGGTCTTGATGCCTATGAGAGTCTCAAGACAGCGGTCGCCGCCAACCTGTCCTCCAGCCGGCTCCTCGGCCCGGTGGATGACGGTGGCTCTCTCGATGTCGACGAGATCGTCTCGAACGTGGCCGTCCTCCTCTTCGGGGGCATCGTCACCTCGGAGAGCAGCACCGCCATCGCCTTCCACTATCTGCTGGCCGACCCTCAGGCACAGGATGCGTTGCGCGCCGATGGGTCGTTGGCGAGGGCGTTTGTGGAGGAGACCTTTCGGATAGAGCCTTCCGCAGCCGCCGTGGACCGATACGCCACGCGGGACGTTCGATTGGCGGGAGCGGAGATCGCCAAGGGCGACCTGGTCCGGGTCTCTCTGAGTGCAGCGAACCGCGATCCAGCAGTGTTCCCCGACCCAGATCGGCTCGACTGGGCCCGGGACAACCTGGGTCGAAGCCTCACATTCGCCCGGGGCCCGCACGCCTGTCTCGGCATCCACCTGGCACGTATGGAGACGACTGCCGCCGTCGAGGCGTTGCTCGGGGAGCCGGGACCGCTCAACTCATCCGGCCTGGATCCGATAGGAGGGTTGGTGTTCCGGGTGCCGGCCACGGTCGAGGTGACATGGCCCGGATCGACGCCTTCCCGTAACTAGAATTCACCCCGAGTAGGAAGTCGGTGGGATGGTGCCAGTAACGGTCAGTTTGGGCCCTAGGGACGTCATCTCGGATAGGCCATTCACGGCTACCGAGCTGACGATCCGTGATCTCGGGATCCTTCACGGGATCCTCGCAGATGTCAGGTCGGTCGTCGTCGAGGCCGAAGAGGGCTCCCGGGCGTTCGAGCCCTATCAGAAGCTGGCGTGGCGGGTCGGCGGGTTGACCCATCGTCTCCTGATCTGCGATCGCGAGCGACTTCGCGACCACGCGTCCCTCTGTGCCGTGGGGTTCTTCGGAGAGAAACGCCCGACTATGGACCCCTGGCCTCTCGAGGACGCCAACACCGAGATCGTGGCCGAGTTCGCCAAGTACCCCGGGATCCTCTCTTACGCCTCGGTCGAGCTTCCGGATGGGCATTGGGCCAATCTCGTGCTCCACGACGACCCGGTCGACGTCCAGTTCTGGCGAAGCTCTCAGATGCACCAACGTGCCGTGGACACACTCACCCCGGAGCACTATTTCAACGTCCGCATCCACAATGGCAGACTCACCTCCGGCATCTTCGACCGGCCCCAGATCGTCATCACCAAGACCAAGTACTTCGATTACACGGGTCCGGAGGCGTGGCGGGCCGAGCGCACTCTCCTGTCCACGTGACGCTTTCCTTCGAGGTGGCAGGTCCGGGCGATTGGCCTGCGATCTGGGACATCATGCGGGGGGTGGTCGCCACCGGCGACACCTATCCCTATCCACCTGACATCACCGAAGAAGCCGCCCAAGCCATCTGGATGAAATCCGGCGGTCGCGAGGTCACCTACGTTGCCCGGCGCGACGGCGACGTCGTGGGCACCGCCTACATCAGGGCCAATGGGGTGGGACTCAGCGACCACATAGCGAATGCCGGCTGGATGATCGACCCGCGGGTGCAGGGACAGGGCATCGGGCGGCCGTTCGCCGAGCACGTCATCGAAGAGGCCCGCCGTCTCGGATATCACGGGATGCAATTCAACGGTGTCGTGGCCACCAACACCAAGGCAGTCGGCCTTTGGGAGTCGTTGGATTTCACCATCGTCGGAACCGTTCCCGACGCCTTCCGCCTCCCCGGTGGGGACATGGTCCCCGTCCACATCATGTACCGGCATCTCTGACTCCGTAGTCTGCCGACATGAAGATCGCCGAGGTCGAGACTTTCGTCGTGGCCAACCCGCCGCCCTCCCTCGGCGGCCGCTACTTCACATTCGTCAAGCTCACTTCGAGTGACGGCGTCGTCGGCTACGGGGAGGCCTACGCAGGGTCGGTGCACCCCGATGTCGTCGCCCGGGCGTTGGTCGATGTTGCGGAGCGTCATCTCATCGGACAGGACCCCTTTGACATCGAGTCCTTCTGGAGGAGGGCATATGGCCAGGGGTTCACCTCTCGGCCCGACGTCACCCTCCAAGGGGTGATGAGTGCGTTGGAGATGGCCTGCTGGGACATAGTGGGCAAGACGGTTGGCCAACCCGTCCACCGACTCCTTGGCGGCCAGGTCCACCAGCGGCTGCGCACCTACACCTATCTCTATCCGGAAGTCGATGACACTTCCGACGTCTACACCGACCCCGACCTGGCGGCGGCGCGCGCCTCGGAGTACGTCGCCCTTGGGTTCACCGCAGTCAAGTTCGACCCGGCCGGGCCTTACACCGTGTTCGGGGGGCATCAGCCCTCGTTACGGCGGGTCGAGCTCTCGGTCGAGATGGTGCGCAGGGTCCGGGAGTCGGTGGGCACGGCAGCCGACCTCCTCTTCGGGACCCATGGTCAGTTCACCGCGTCGGGTGCGATTCGCCTGGCGTCGCGTCTCGAGCCATACGACCCGCTGTGGTTCGAGGAGCCGGTCCCGCCCGACGACTTCGCCGGCATGGCCCGGGTGGTGGCAGCCACCACCATCCCGGTGGCAGCGGGGGAGCGTCTCACCACGAAGATCGAGTTTGCCCGTCTCCTCGACGCGGGTGTCGGAATCGTCCAACCCAACCTGGGCCGGGCCGGGGGCATCCTCGAGGGAAAGAAGATCGCCGCCCTCGCCGAGGCCCACAACGCCCAGATCGCCCCGCATCTGTACTGCGGCCCCATCGTTGGCGCCGCCAACATCCAGCTCGCCACCTGCTCACCCAACTTCCTGATCCTGGAGGGAATTCGTGACTGGGGCGGCTTCCACGCCGACCTGCTGAAGACTCCGCTCCACTGGGAGGACGGCTACATCATCCCGCCCACCGCCCCCGGTCTCGGCGTCGAGCTCGACGAGGACGTCGCCCGCGCACACCCCTACACCGAGGACGGTCTCCACCTCGACGTGACCGAGCACCCAATCCAAGTCGATGATTGACCTCTGTTGTGCATCGATGTGCGCTGACGGTTGTCCAGCGTCCAAACAAGGGGGTTGATCCGGCGGCCATGCTCGACCCAAGCTCGGGTCCATGGAAGCCGATCGGCGGCTCGACGAGTACGCCGCCCACCAGTACGGAGTCTTCTCGAGGAAGCAGGCGAGAACGGTCGGTCTGAGTCCGCGGATGATCCAGTCGAGAGTCGAGACCGGTGCGTGGATCCGTCTGGCTCCGTCGGTGTATGCCCTGGCCCGGCGCCACCGAAGTGGGAGCGGCAGGTGGCTGCTGCCCTCTTGACGAAGGAGGGAGCGATAGTTGCCGGTCGATCAGCTGCCCTTCTCCACGACTTTCCCGGATTCGGCGTATCCCGGCCCGTGATCATGATTGGTCTGAATGGAAACGCCAGATCACCGCTGGCCCGTGTCATCAGGAGCCAGAGGTTCGAGTCCGTTGGGACAGTTCGACGACGTGGCTTCACCTCGACCAATGAGGCGGAGACGGTGATGAGCCTGGCGCGCGATCTCGACGAGGCGACGATCGAATCGTTGGTCGATGCCTTGCTTGCCCGAAAGAGCGTCTCCGTTGCCGAGCTGGTCGATGTGGTGAGGCGGAGTGACGACGTCCCCGGGGTGCCCAAGCTTCGGAGAGTCGTGCAGCACCGGACTCCGGATGCATATCAGCCTCCTACCAGCGAGCTCGAGCGTCTCCTCTACCGGCTGCTCGATGATCCGAGGCTGCCCGCTCACACGCGCCAGATGCCGATGTCGTATCAAAAGGTCGATGCGACCGTCGATGCCTACGTCGACCTTTGGCGACTCATCGTGGAAGGTGACGGTCGGCGATGGCATACCCGGCGGGCCGACATGGCTCGCGACCGCTTGCGCGACAACGAGGCCACCGCACACGGCTACGCCGTGCTTCGATTCACCTACGAGCAACTTCGCGACGAGCCCGCCATGTGTCTCGACACATTGCTTCGCACGGGTCGTGTCCGTCAGGCCTCTTGATCTGTTGGACGACTAGTAACCGTCAGCGCACATAGATGCACAACAGACGGGCGGTGACCGCTACACCCAGGGGGAGTGGGTGGTGCCTGTCCCGTAGGCGGTGCCGTCGGCGTAACGGGCGAAGCGGAAGCCGGCGAGACCGTCGACGTGGCCCGACCCGGCGAGGTCGCGGGCGACGAGTTTGCCGATTCCGGTCATCTTGAAGCCGTGGTTGGAGTCGGCGATCATGTAGACGTTGGGGAGGATCCAGTCGATCACCGGGATGTTGTCCGGGGTGAATGCACCGATCCCGCCGTTGCGCCGCTCCTTGAAGTCGGGGCGGATCCCCTCGAAGCGGGTCATGAACATCCCCATGCACGCGGCGAAGTAGTCGGCGAACTCTGCATCGGCCTGGTACTCGTCGTTGGCGTGCCCGTAGGGCTCCACGTTGGCTTTGGGCCCGATCTTCTTGGGTAGCCCGCCCCCCTGGATCCCGGGGCGCTCCATCCGCTCTGTCCCGTTCTTCCAGTAGACGTAGACGTGGTCGTCGAGCTCCTTGCCGGTCTCGGGATCGAGCACCGGAGTGCTCATCAACTCGATGTGGAGCACCGGCGGGTTGAGGTTGTCGGCGGTGTAATACGGCTCGTCGAAGTAGACCTCGCCTTCCTCGAGACGCCAGTAGGTCCACATGTCCTTGGCCTCGACGAAGGAGCCGTCCTGATAGCCGACATCCAGGGTCATCGGCTTGCCCAACATTTCCCAGTGATGGGGGATCCACGCACCCATGCAGAGGACGACGACATCGGCGCTGATGGTGCCGGCCGATGTCTCCACGGCTCTCACCTCATTGCCCTGTAACTCGTAGCCGGTGACCTCGACACCGGTGACGATGTTCACTCCGTACCGCGCACACATCTTGGCCAGTCCCTCGACTGCCTGAGCGGTCCCGGCATAGCCGGAGAGCTTCTCGTGGAGCACCACCTCGGTGGAATGTGGCTGGAAGTCGGGCCAAATCCCGGTGAGGAAGTCGCGCGCCTCTTGGCCGACGTACATGTCTGAGTTGTATCCCACCGAGTTCTGGCTGGCGTGGATCTTCTCGTACTCGGCGATCTGGTTTTCCTCGCCACACGACACATACCCGACCTGTTGGAACCCGAACAGCACCGGGTCGTAGTTCCAGACGTCGACCGACTCCCTGATGAGCCCGTGGAGAGGCTCGGTTATGTAGAAGTTGCGCACGCAGCCGCAGGCGATGCCGGTGGCGCCCGCTCCGGGGCGTGTCTTGTCGACGAGGACGATGTCCTCGCCACTTCCGAGCTCCATCGCCAGATGCCATGCGGTGCTCATCCCGTGGACACCCGATCCAACGATCAGGTACTTGGTGGATTTGGGGAGTTCTGCCATGAGTGAGGGCGAGACTAACGACATGGTCGACGTGGGGCCGGATGCGTATCGTGGCCGAATGAGCGTCCCATTCCTCTTGCCAAGCCTGCTCGCCGATCCGCCGCCGGCGAAGGGCACCACGGTGCTGCTCAACGCCAGGCTCTTCGATGGCACCGGGTCGCCGGTTCGCGACAACGTCTCGGTGACGATCACCGACGGTCAGATAGAGACGATCGGCTCGGCCAATGGCGGTCCCGAGGGATCCCGGGTGATCGACCTCGAGGGGCGGTTTCTCATGCCGGGGCTCATCGACTGCCACACCCATCTCACCATCCACACCGAGCCCGACCTCGCAGAGGGGGAGGAGGCGCTCAGACCCGGTGTCGTGGGACACATCGTCGCCGCCAATCTCCGCGACGCGCTGCGCATGGGGATCACCACGGTTCGCGAGGTGGGAGCCCATGGCGACACCATGTTCGAGGTTCGTCAGGCCGCCCGTCACGGGGCGTTCCGCATCCCCCGCCTCCTCATCTCGGGTCGTCTCGTCTCGGCCACCTCACCGCAGGCGAGCCACTTCCACGACATGTACCGGGAAGCCGACGGGCCCGACGAGATGCGCAAGGCGGCGAGGGAGCAGATCCGCTCGGGGGCGGATTTCGTGAAGATCATGACGACGGGGGCGCGCTCGGTGGAGTGGGAGAACCCGGGCCCGGCGCAGATGACTCGAGAGGAGGTGGCGGCCGTCGTCGAAGAGGTGCATCGGCTCGGCTTCCGCGTCGCAGCCCATTGTGAGGGGCTCGAGGGGACCCGGCTCGCCATCGAGGAGGGGGTCGACACCATCGAGCATGGGTTCTATCTCCATCAGGAGCCAGCCCTGCTCGAGCAGCTGGCCGCCCGTGGCGGGGTCCTGGTCCCCACCCTCACCTTCCTCCACGACGTGGCGGAGACCAAGGCCGATGAGTGGAGCACCCATCTCGTCGAGCGGGGCGCTTACAACGTCGAGGAAGCCAATCGCACTCTTGCCGCTGCGATCGAAGCCGGTGTCCCGATTGCGATGGGTTACGACAGCGCGCCGGAGCGGCTCGCCGCCACCGAGCTCGGATTCATGGTGGAGGCCGGCATGTCGACGGCGGAGGCCCTGACGTCGGCCACGGCAACAGCGGCTTATGCCCTGGGCATCGACGACCTTGTTGGGACGGTGGAGCCGGGCAAGCTCGCCGATCTCGTCGTGATCGACGGCGACCCCATCGAGGACATTGGCGTACTCGTCGACGAGGACCGAATCCACCTCGTCCTCCAGAGCGGCGAGCCTGTGGCAGGCACGGCGCTGGAAGTCGCAGTTTGAGCAGAAGAGGAAAGGCGGCGGCGGGAAGTCTCGTCTTCTTCGTCGTCGCTCCGGTCCTGGTCGCCGGTGTCGTCCCCTGGCTCATCGGGGGATGGGAGCCTGTCGGCGTGTGGTGGCTCCCGTTGCGTGTGCTTGGGGTTGTCTTGATCCTGACCGGTGGAGGCGTGCTGATCCACTCCTTCATTCGATTCGTCACGGAGGGGATCGGGACACCGGCGCCGGTCGCCCCGACAGAGCATCTGGTCGTGGGCGGGATCTATCGACATGTCCGCAATCCCATGTATCTGGCTGTTGTCGCCGTGGTCGCGGGTCAGGCCCTTTTGTTCGGTGACATGGTCCTCATGGCATACGCCGGTGCCGTCGGTCTGGCGATGGCCGCGTTCGTCCGTTGGCACGAAGAGCCCGTGTTGACCAGGAGGTTTGGAGACGAGTACACCGCCTACCGGGCAAATGTGCCGGGATGGTTGCCCCGGGTCCGACCATGGGAACCCGGGACGCCCGGTTAGCTGTCCTGCAGGCTCCTCCAGGCTCGGTAGCCGCCGACGAGGTCGGTGGCGCCATCGACGCCGAGGTCGAGGAGGGTGGCGGCGGCGAGGCTGGACTGGTAGCCGTCGTTGCAGAAGAGGATGACGTGTTGACCAGGTTCGAGGTTGACGATCCGGGCGTCACTCGACGGCGCAAGCCTCCATTCCAGGACCACCCGGTCGATTACCAGTGCCCCCGGCATGTCACCTTCGTCCGCCCGATTGTGCGGCGGCCGGATGTCGACGAGCAATGCGCCGTCGGCGACCGCCGCCTCGACCTGCTCCGGGCTGATCCTGTTCAGGCGGGAGCGGGCATTCTCCAGGTACTCGTCGATGGTGGTCACCTCGCCCAGGTTACGGAATCTCGCGCCCGGCACATGCCGACTGCAACCTGAATATGGTCCGACGATGACGGACACACAGGAGGGGGGGCGACGGGGGAGACGCACCCGCGAGGCCGCGAGAGAGACGGGCCACCCTCATCACAGACATCTCACCAACCCGTATCGGCCCCTGGAGATCCTCCGCGAAGACCAAGTGGAGGCGATCCATCGGGCTGCGCTCCAGTTGCTCTCGGACACCGGGGTCAGGGTGATGCTCCCCGAGGCCCGTGAGATCCTCGGGGAGTCGGAGACCCGGATCGACGGGGAAACTGAGATCGTTCGGTTCGATCCCGAGTTGGTCGAGTCCTGTTTGCAGGCTGCTCCCTCCTCGATAGAGATGGTCTCACGCACCGGAGGACGCAACATGGTCCTGGGCGGGACTTCGGTGTCCCTCCTGCCGGTGGCCGGGCCGCCAAACGCCACCGACCTCGACAGGGGGCGTCGCGCCGGAACGCTCCAGGACTTCGAGGACTTCGTCAAGCTCACCCAGTCGTTCGACGTCTTACACAGCCTCTGCCCGTCGGTGGAGCCCCAGGACGTCGAGCTCTCGGTGCGTCATCTGCAGATGACACTCTCCCAGTTGCAGCTCAGCGACAAGGTCCCCTTCATCTACGCCAGGGGGCGGGCCCAGGTCGCCGATTGCATGGAGGTCATCCGCATCGGGTCCGGGGACGACGAGACCTCTTTCGGCGAAACCCCTCGGTGCTGGACGGTGATCAACACCAACTCGCCACGTCAGATCGATCTCCCCATGTGTGAGGGGATCATCGACTTCGCCCGGACTGGCCAGGTCTCCCTGATCACTCCGTTCACCCTGGCCGGGGCCATGGCACCGGTGTCGTTGGCCGGGGCGCTGACCCAACAACACGCCGAGGCGCTGGCCGGGATCACACTGGCCCAACTCGCCCGCCGTGGTGCCCCCGTGGTCTACGGGGCGTTCACGTCCAACGTCGACATGCGGTCGGGGGCTCCGGCGTTCGGGACGCCCGAGGCCTTCAAGGCAGCAGTGGCCAGCGGTCAGCTCGCCCGCCACATCGGACTCCCCTGGCGGTCGTCAGGGGTGAGCACCTCCAACACGCCGGACGCCCAAGGTGGCTACGAGACCATGATGAATCTGTTTGGGGCGCTCCTTGGCGGCGCCAACATGATCGTCCACGCCGCCGGTTGGCTGGAGTCAGGCCTGTCGGCCTCGTACGAGAAGTTCATCCTCGATGTCGAGATGCTGCAGATGATCGCCGAGTCGCTCCAGCCGATCGACACATCACCGGCGGAGATCGGTCTCGATGCCATCGCCGCGGTCAGCCCCGGTGGCCACTTCTTCGGGACCGAGCACACCCTGGAGCGCTACCGCGATGCCTTCTACGAGCCAATCGTCTTCGGCCGCTCCAACTTCGAGCAGTGGGTCGAGGCCGGGTCCCTCGATGCAATGCAGCGGGCCAACACCGTCTGGAAGCGGGTCCTGGCCGATTTCGAGCCGCCGGCGCTCGACGACGCCGTGGCCGCCGAGCTGGCCGACTACATCGGGCGGCGGACGATGGAAGGCGGAGCCTTGCCGCGCAGCTGATCCCGGGCAAGACAGAGATAGTGTGCCCGTCGTGAGAGCAGCCATGATGCGGGCGGTCGGCAGGCCCCTGACCATCGAGGATGTCGATATCGACACCCCGCAGGACCATGAGGTCCTCGTCGAGGTTGCTGCGTCCGGGCTCTGTCACAGCGACCTCAGGTTCCTGGAGGGCTCCTTCGACCACCCCCTTCCCACCGTCCTTGGCCATGAGGTGGCCGGGACCGTGACCGCGATCGGCGACGCAGTGACCGAAGTGGGTGTTGGCGACCACGTGGTGATGTCGATCTCGGTCTTCTGCGGGGTGTGCCCGTTGTGTCTGTCCGGGCGGTCCCATCTCTGTGTCGACAAGGAATCCACCCGGCGCCCGGGGGGCGAGCCGCCCCGTCTC
>Ga0307505_10002167_pt1 | contig 14078 bp, 15 predicted proteins | sample 23_S_MG_FD_202183 | JGI IMG/M metagenome (GOLD analysis project Ga0307505, IMG submission 202183) | Soil microbial communities from Populus trichocarpa stands in riparian zone in the Pacific Northwest, United States - 23_S | ecosystem: Environmental > Terrestrial > Soil > Riparian zone > Trees...
ATCGGGAATCATCCACATCAACGACCAGACGGTGTCGGATGAACCCTGGGTCCCCTTCGGCGGGCGCGGCGCTTCCGGCAATGGCGGGCGCCATGGCGGTGTGGCCAACTGGGAGGAGTTCACCCAGTGGCAGTGGGTGACGATCCAGGACAGGGCGACGCCGTATCCGTTCTGAATGCGCGCACGCCCAATGCGTTCTTGGTACGGCTGATCCGCTGGGGTACGAAGCCCGTCCTCTCGAACGTCCGGAATGAGGCGTATGCTGGGCCAGTCTATCCGGGGGAGGGGTGAAGGTCCGTCGATCACGAAAGCTCGGGGCGTCGCGTTCCGGCAGTGCAGCCAGCGTGCTGCAGCGGCTGCGCCAGCTCGAGAAGCGCTACGAGATCGCGATGGGGGCGATCAACGAGAGTGTGTATGACTGGAACATCGTAGAGGACAGCGTCTACTTCTCGGGCGGTATGGAACGCGTGCTCGGGCTGCCGCCCAAGGCCCTGAGGAGCTACAAGGACTGGAACGAGCGCATTCATCCGGACGATTTCCCACGCTACCGCGAAGCCACCGTCGCGCACCTGAAGGGGCAGACCAAGCGCCTCGAATGTGACTATCGGTACCGCGCGCTCGACGGGACCTGGCACTGGGCGAGACAGCACGGGCTCGCGATCCGCAACCGGCAGGGCCGCGCGATCCGAATGATCGGGTCGACCGGCGACATCAGCGAGCTGAAGACGAGCGAAGAGCGCTATGCGCTCGCCACCGCGGCCGCCGTAGAGGGAATCTACGAATGGGATGTGCAGACGGGCGAGCTCTTTCTGAGCGATCGGGCAAAAGACTTCTTTGCCTTTCCTGCCGAAGAGCTCACTCCAGCCGTGTGGAACCGGCGCATCCACGGCGACGATTTTCCGGTGTATCGCGCTGCAATCATCGATCACTTCAAGGGCGCCACGCCCCACATCGAACGTGAGTACCGCGTCATGGATGGCCGGGGCGGCTACAGATGGGTCCTGGATCGCGGCATTGGCGTGCGGGACACGGACGGCCGCGTCACCAAGCTCGTTGGGGCGCTGAGCGACATCACGCCGCGCAAGCAGGCGGAGATCGAGCTCCGCCGGGCGCGCGACCAGGCTGAGGAGGCGCTCGAGCAGCAGACAGCCACCGCGGAGATCCTGAAGGCGACGCTCGGCTCGCCGCACGACGTCCAGCAGGTATTCCAGGCGATCCTCACGAACGCCTCGCGGCTGTGCGAGGCGAGCTTCGCGGGGTTGTTCCTTTACGACGATGGCCTCCTGCGCAACGTGGCGCAACAGAACGCGTCGGCGGAGTTCGCACAGGTCCTGCAACGCATGCGTGCCGGCCCGAGCCGGGAGACCACGACGCGGCGCTGCGCGCTGGAGCGCCGCTCCATCCACACGGCGGATCTGCTTAACGATCTCGAGTTCTCGCCTCCCGAGCCTCAGCGTCGCGAGAATGTCCGTACCGCGCTTTCCGTGCCGATGCTGCGCGAGGGCGTGCTGTTCGGCGTCATCACGCTTTGGCGGGCCGAGGTGAAGCCCTTCACCGACAGGCAGATCGCGCTGGTGGAGACCTTCGCCGACCAGGCTGTCATCGCGATCGAGAACGTAAGGCTGTTCAACGAGACGAAGGAAGCGCTCGAGCGGCAAACGGCGACGGCCGAGATCCTGAGAGTGATCAGCAGCTCGCCGACCGACACTCAGCCGGTGTTCGACGCCATCGTGCAAAGCGGGCTGACGCTCTTTTCGGGTGCGGCGATAAGCGTAGCGCTGCCGGACGGGGACATGGTGCGGGCCGCGGCCGTCGCCGAGTCGGACCCCGGGCGCGCGCAAGCCTGGCGCAACAGGTTCCCTTTTCCCTTGACGCGCGACTACATGCACGGCGTCGCCATTCTCGATCGCCGGCTCGTGGACGTTCCCGACGTGCAGAATGTGCCCGCAGAGTGGGCAGCCGGCAGCAGGAACTTCTTGGCGAGCGGCTACCGTGCGATCACGATCATGCCCATGATGCGGGGCGAGACCGCGATCGGCGCTCTCAGCGTCGTGCGCCTCGCGCCTGGGCCGCTCTCCGAAAAGCAGCTGGCGGCACTGAAGACCTTTGCCGACCAGGCGGTCATCGCGATCGAAAACGTCAGGCTGGTCAACGAGACGAAGGAGTCGCTCGAGCAGCAGAAAGCCTCCGCGGAGGTGCTGGGGGCGATCAGCAGCTCGATCGCGGACACCGCGCCGGTCTTCGATAAGATCCTCGAGAGCTGCGAGCGCCTGTTCGCGGGCCGCATCGTGGGACTGAACCTGGTGGGCGAGGACGGCATGCTGCGCATCGGCGCCTTCCACGGCACCCGCCGGGAGGAATTCGAGCGCAGCTTTCCCCTGCCGCTCACCTCCGAGTCCGGATCTGGACTGTCCATCGCTGAGCGGCGCGTGGTCCACTATCCCGACGCCGAGCACGGCGCAGGCGTGCCCGCGCGGACCCGCCAAGGCTGCAAGGCGATCGGCATCAAGTCCGTGATCTTCGCGCCGATGCTCTGGGAAGGACGCGGCATGGGCGCCATCTTCGTCGGCCGCGATTACGTCAGCTCCTTCTCCGGGAAGGAGATCGCGTTGCTGAAGACTTTCGCCGACCAGGCCGTGATCGCTGTCCAGAACGCGCGGCTTTTCCGTGAGATCCACGAGAAGAGCCTCCAGTTGGAGATCGCCAGCCGTCACAAGACGGAGTTCCTCGCCAACATGTCGCACGAGCTGCGCACGCCGCTCAACGCGATCATCGGTTTCACGCGCATCGTCATGCGCCGCTCGCAGGAGCAGCTCGAGCCGAAGCAGTACGAGAACCTGGAGAAGATCCTTGTCAGCGGACAGAACCTGCTCGCGCTGATCAATGCGATCCTCGATCTGTCCAAGGTCGAGGCTGGTCGCGTCGAGGTCAACCCCGCCGAAGTTGCGCTCGCGCCGGTGCTCGAGCAATGCCTGCGCACCGTCGAACCGCTGGTCACGGGCGATGCCGTGATGCTGGTCAAGGAGCTCGACGGCGCTCCGCCTCAGATGTACGTCGATGAGGGAAAGCTGCGCCAGATCGTGATCAATCTGCTGAGCAATGCCGCCAAGTTCACCATGCGCGGCAGCATCCGGCTCGAAGCCCGGGCGGCGAACGGCTCGGTCACCATCGCGGTCGCCGACACGGGCATCGGCATCGCCGCCGACAAGCTGGAGGTGATCTTCGAGGAGTTCGAGCAGGCGGATGCGAGCAGCACGCGGGTTCACGGCGGCACCGGGCTGGGACTCACCATCGCCCGGCGCCTTGCCCGGCTGATGGGCGGAGACATCAACGCCGAGAGCACCCTGGGCAACGGCTCGAGGTTTACGCTGATGCTGCCGGTGCGCTACCCGACGTGAAGACCGTCCTCATCGTCGAAGACGTCGAGCTCAACCGCGACCTGCTGGTGCAGTTGCTGGAAGACGACTACCGTCTCGTGCTTGCCGAAGACGGCGTCAGCGCTCTTGAGCGCGCAGCCGAGGCGAAGCCTGACCTGATCCTGATGGATCTGTCGCTGCCGCGCATGGACGGCTGGGAGGCGACGCGCCGGTTGAAGGCGGACGAGCGCTTTGCGCGCATCCCCGTGATCGTGCTTTCGGCGCACGCCATGCGCGGCGACGAGGAGCGGGCGAGGGCGAGCGGCTGCGACGATTTCCTTACCAAGCCGATCGACGAGACGTTGCTGATGCAGAGCCTGGCGAGGCACCTTGGGAACTGAAGCCGGGACCGTCCTGATCGTCGACGACGAGCCGTTGAACGTCGATCTGCTCGAGCAGGAGCTCGGCGCGGCGGGCTATCGGACAGTCTCGGCGGCGAGCGGCGAGGAGGCGCTCGCCGCAGCCGCCAAGCATGCGCCGGACCTGATCCTGCTGGACGTCATGATGGGTGGAATCGACGGCTACGAAACCTGCCGACGGTTGAAAGCGAGCGAGGCGACGCGCACGACACCCGTCATCTTCCTCACGGCACGCGCCGAGACGTTCGAGAAGGTTCGCGCCTTCGGCTGCGGGGGGGTCGATTACGTCACCAAGCCGTTCGAGACCGAGGAGCTGCTGGCGCGCGTCGGCACTCACATTGCGTTGCAGCGCGAGATCGAGGCGCATCGCAAGTCGCGGGCGACCATCCACCTGCTCGTCGAGGAAAACCGCACCGAGCGCGATTCTATCGTCGGCGACTCGCCGGCTCTCGCGCGCGTACGCGAGCAGATCGCGCAGGTCGCGCCGACCGACAGCACGGTGCTGATCCTGGGCGAGACCGGCACCGGCAAGGAGCTCGTGGCGCGGGCGATTCACGAGCTCAGCGCGCGGCGCGAGCGGCCGCTGGTCAGGATCAACTGCGCCGCGCTGCCGCGCGAGCTCGTCGAAAGCGAGTTGTTCGGCCACGAGAAGGGGGCTTTCACCGGCGCGATGCAGCAGCGCCGCGGCCGCTTCGAGCTTGCCGACGGCGGCACGCTGCTGCTGGACGAAGTGGGCGAACTGCCGCTGGAAGCCCAGGCCAAGCTTCTGCGCGTGCTGCAGGAGCGCGAATTTGAGCGCGTCGGCGGCACGCGCAGCCTGCGCACCGACGTGCGCATGATCGCGGCGACGAATCGGGACCTGCAGGCGCAGGTCGCGCGCGGAGCCTTCCGCTCCGACCTCTACTACCGTCTGAATGTATTTCCGATCTCCGTGCCGCCGCTGCGCGAGCGCCGCGGCGACATTCCCCGCCTGCTGCGGCACTTCGCGGCCAAGTCCGCGCGCAAGCTCGGCCGGCCGCTGGATGGCATCGCGGCGGAATTCATCGAGCGCGCGAGCGCCTACGACTGGCCCGGCAACATCCGCGAGCTCGAGAACGTCGTCGAGCGCGCGACGATCGTGCAGCAGGGCCCCGTGCTCGACGGCAGCAGCCTGCTCGCAGCGCCTGCGACGCCAAGCGCCGTGGCTGCCGCCAGGCCCGCGGGCGAAACGCTCGAGGAAGTCGAGCGCGCCCATATCCTCAGCGTCCTCGCCTCGACCCGCTGGACGATCGAAGGCGAGCGCGGTGCGGCGCGCCTGCTCGGGCTGAATGCCAGCACGTTGCGCGGCCGCCTGCGCAAGCTCCGCATCCGCAAGCCCTCCTAGCCGTCGCATTGAACCGCCGTATTTGACGGCCCCGCCGCATTGGACGGCGCGGGCGCCGCTAACTATTTGATTTTCTGGGAAGGAGGTCTTGGCACGGCTCCTGCGATGAAAGGAATGCCGAACGGGAATTCGATCCCGGGCAACCAGGAGCCGAGATGAAAAACCTGACCTACGAGATGTACGTGGCAAATCCAGGGATCCGTGAGCAGTTCGAGCTGGAAGCGCGCCGCGCGCGGTCCGAAGCGGTGCACGTCTGCATCGCCGAATTGGTCCGGCAGACGCTCAGCCGCATGCATGCGCCGCAACTGAAGTCCGTCTGATCTGGTGCCCGACATGTCCGCGATCGACATCGGCGGCGCCCGCGTCGAGTACTCCGAGCAGGGTAGCGGCGAGCCCGTCCTGCTGCTGCACAGTTCCGGTAGCTCGAGCGGCCAGTGGCGCACGCTCATCGAGCGCCTGAGCGCCCGTTTTCGAGTGATCGCGCCGGACCTCTACGGCTGCGGCGGCACCGCGCCCTGGCCGGGCCGCGGTGCCTTCCAGCTCGCGCACGAGGCGGAAATCGCATGTGCCCTGCTCGGGAAAATCGGCGAGCCGGCGCATGTCGTAGGCTATTCGTACGGCGGTGCGACCGCGCTGCATCTCGCGCGAATGCGCAGCGACCTCCTGTGCAGCCTGGCGGTCATCGAGCCGGTGGCCTTTCATCTGCTGCGGGGCGGCGACGAGACCGACGCGCTCGCCCTGGGCGAGATCGCGGGCGTCGCCGCGATGGTGGCGAGCTCGCTCGCCTGCGGCGATTACCTGGGCGGTTTCGGCCGGTTCAACGACTACTGGAGCGGCGCGGGCGCATGGGCCGGCCTCCCCGCCGCGAAACGCGACGCCCTGGCGCCGCGCCTCACGAAGGTGGCGCTCGACTTTCACGCCACGCTCAGCGAGCCGGCGCGGCCCGAGGACTTCCGCATGCTGGCGCTGCAGACCCTGATCGTGCAGGGCTCCCGCTCGCCGCTGCCGACGCGGCGTATCTGCGAGCTGCTGGCCCGCGCTTTGCCCGAAGCCTGCATGAAAACGATCGACGGCGCGGGACACATGGCGCCGCTGACGCATCGCGACGAAGTCAACGATCTGGTCGTCGCGCACCTGGATGCGAATCGGGTGCCGCGCCGCAGTACCGGCGCGGTGTTCGAAGTCGCCTAACCCGCCACAAGGAGAGAGCCATGGAAACGACGCAACAGAGCCAGGCAAGCGATCGCTACGCGAAATGCGTGGAAGTCTCGAAACGTATCCGCTGGGAAATCGACCGCGACGTGATTCGCGGTCGCACGTTCGACGTGACGAAGAAGTTCCTGCCCGACGGCCTGTCCAAGATCGAGCGCCTGCCGTTCCTGGGCGCCGGCGAGAAGCGCCTGGTGAGCCAGATCCAGGGCCGCACCTACGCCAACCTCTTCGGTCTGGTCGAGCGTTTCATCGGCGCCAAGATGCTGGAGGTCAGCCGCGAGCACTGGCTGGGCGACCAGACCGCGCTCGAAGCGCTGGTGCGCTTCACCGACGAGGAGCTCAAGCACCAGGAACTGTTCCGCCGCGTCGAGGCGATGATCGCCGCCGACATGCCGGCCGGCTACGCCTTCATGCCGCAGCCGAACGATGTCGCGACGGCGGTGCTGAGCAAGTCGACCTGGGCGGTGCTCGCGCTCACCTGCCACATCGAGCTCTTCACGCAGGCGCACTACCGCCAGAGCATCGAGCCCGATGCGGCGCTGTCCGAGGTGTGGAAGGACGTGTTCCTGTTCCATTGGAAGGAAGAGTCCCAGCACGCCATCCTCGACGAGCTGGAGTGGGCGCGCGAGAACGCCAGGCTGACGCCGGAGTTGCGCGACCGCTCGGTCACCGATCTCATCGAGCTGGTCGGCGCAGTGGACGGCATCCTGCAGATGCAGGCGGCGTCCGACGCCGACTACTTCCTGCGAGTATGTGGCAGGACGTTCGACAAGGCGCAGGTCGGGCAGCTGCGCGATACGATGCTGCACGCGTATCGCTGGCAGTACATCGTCTCGGGGGTGCAGGACGAGCGCTTCCAGAAGGTTCTGGGCGGCATGATCACCGAGGCGCAGATGCGGCGCATCGGGAGCGCGCTGGCGCCGATCATGAGCTGACAGCGCCGCGGAGAACGGGGTCAGACGAGGTCTTCTGGCCCCGTTCTAGAACGTGCCGGGAAACGCCCCGCCGTCCATCAGCACGTTCTGGCCGGTGATGTAGCCGGCGTGCACGCTGGCGAGGAAGGCGCAGGCGGCGCCGAACTCCTCGATGGTGCCGAAGCGCTTCGCCGGATTCGCGTCGGCGCGGGTCTTCGCCAGCTCGGCCGCTGTCTTGCCGAGTTTTTTCGCGTTGAACTCCATGTTGCCGCGCAGCCGGTCGGTGTCGAACGGTCCCGGCAGCAGGCCGTTGATAGTCACGTTGTGCTGCGCCACCTGGCGCGAGAGGCCGGCGACGAAACCCGTGAGGCCGGTGCGCGCGCCGTTCGACAGGCCAAGCTCGGGGATCGGCATCTTCACTGCGCCGGAAGTGATGTTGATGATGCGGCCGAACTTCCTCGCGATCATGGCGTCGATCGTCGCCTTGATGAGCTCGATCGGCGTCAGCATGTTGGCGTCCACCGCCTTGATCCAGTCCTCGCGCGTCCAGTTGCGGAAGTCTCCCGGCGGCGGGCCGCCGGCGTTGTTCACCAGGATGTCCGGGCTCGGGCAGGCGGCGAGCGCCTGCGCGCGTCCCTCCGCCGTGGTGATGTCGCCCGCGACGGCGACGACCTTCGCGCCGGTGGCTTTCCTGATCTCCTCGGCGGTGGCTTCGAGCGCTTCCCTGCCGCGCGCGGTGATGACGAGATTCACGCCTTCGCGCGCCAACGCCAGCGCGCAGCCCTTGCCCAGGCCCTTCGATGCCGCGCAGACCAGCGCGTTCCTGCCTTTGATCCCGAGATCCATGGCTTCAGCCTTTCTTTAGTGTGACGAGCAATACGCCGCCGATGACCAGGGCGCCGCCGAGCAGTTGCAGCACGGACAGCGAGCCCTCGAGCAGCACGAAATCGGCAAGCACGGTGGTCACCGGCCCGAGGCCGCCGATGAGGGCGAACTGGCTGGCGCCGATGCGCTTGAGCGATTCGGCGACCAGGAACACCGGCAGCACGGTGCACACCGTCGCCAGGACGATGGCGTAGACCCAGACGATACCCGGCAACGAGAGCGATGCCGGGCTCTCCAGCACGCCGAACTGCAGCACCGCCGGAACCGTGGACACCATCATGGTGTAGGCGGTAAAGCGCATCGAGCCGACGCGCTTGATCAGCTGACTGCCGGTGACCAGGTACACCGCGTAGCACATCGCGGAGCCGAAGACGAGCGCCGCGCCGAAGAAGAACAGGCGGTTCTCGGCCGGGGCGCCGAGCTGGTGCGAGAACACCAGCGCGATGCCGGTGTAGGTCACGGCGAGCGCGGCGAGTTCGCGCGCCGTGGGGCGCTTGGCGAGGAACAGCGCCGACAGGATCACCACCAGCGTCGGGTAGAGGAACATGATCAGGCGCCCGTGCCCCGCCGGGACGTATTGCAGCCCGAGGAAATCGAGCAGGCTGGCGAGGTAGTAGCCGAGGAACCCCAGGCCGACGATCCCCAGCCAGTCGCGGCGCGCGAGCGGCGGTTCGCGGCGCAGCCACCAGGCCGCCGCGGCGAAGAACGGCAGCGACAGCACCATGCGCAGGAACAGCAGCGTCGTCGCGCTGACCGGCGCCGCCTCGTAGCCCAGCTTGATCAGCACCGGGCGGAAGGCGAACGCGATAGTGCCCGCGAGCGCGAACAGCATTCCCATCCAGCGATACGCGCCCATGACGGTAAAATTATCACATGGCGGGTCACAGCAAATGGGCGAACATCAAGCACCGCAAGGCCGCGGCCGACGCGAAAAAAGGCAAGGTGTTCACGCGCCTGATCAAGGAAATCACCGTCGCGGCGAAGATGGGCGGCGGCGACCCGAACATGAACCCGCGGCTGCGCCTGGCGATGGACAAGGGCCGCGAGGCCAACATGGCCAAGGACAGCGTGCAGAACGCCATCAAGCGCGGCACCGGCCAGCTGGAGGGCGTGTCCTACGAGGAAGTGCGCTACGAGGGCTACGGCCCCGGCGGCGCCGCGGTGATCGCGGATTGCCTCACCGACAACCGCACGCGAACGGTGGCCGAAGTGCGCCACGCCTTCACCAAGAACGGCGGCAACCTCGGCTCGGACGGCTCGGTGGCGTTCCTGTTCAAGCACTGCGGCCTGTTCGTGTTCGCCCCGGGCGCGAGCGAGGAAAAGGCGATGGAGGCGGCGCTCGATGCGGGCGCCGAAGACGTGGTGGCGAACGACGACGGCTCGCTCGAGGTGCTGTGCGCGCCGAACGACTTCCACCAGGTGCAGGCGGCGCTGGAGAAGGCGGGGCTGAAGCCGGAACTCGCCGAAGTGACCATGAAGCCGGTCAACGACAGCGCGCTCGCGGGCGGCGATGCGCAGCGCATGCGCAGCCTGCTCGATGCGCTGGAAGGGCTGGACGACGTGCAGGACGTCTACACCACCGCGGCGTTCGAGGACGCGTGAGGATCCTGGGCATCGATCCCGGGCTGCAGATCACGGGTTTCGGTGTCATCGAGCAGGACGGCCAGCGCCTCGCCTACGTCGCCAGCGGCTGCGTGAAGTCCGGCCGCGGCGAGCTCGCCGGGCGGCTGAAGGTCCTGCTCGAGGGCCTGGCCGAAGTGATCGCGGCGCACCGCCCGGCCCAGGTGGCGGTCGAGAAGGTGTTCGTCAACGTCAACCCGCAGTCGACGCTCGCGCTCGGCCAGGCGCGCGGCACCGCGATCTGCGCCGCGGTGCTCGCCGGGCTGCCGGTCGCCGAGTACACTGCGCTGCAGGTCAAGCAGGCGGTGGTCGGCAACGGACACGCCAAGAAGGAGCAGGTCCAGCACATGGTGAAGCGGCTGCTCGCCTTGCCCGCGTCTCCCGGCGCGGACGCGGCCGATGCGCTCGCCTGCGCCATCTGCCATGCGCACGGCGGGCGCCTGGGCGCCCTGCCGATGCGCGGGCTGCGCATGAAGCGCGGGCGGCTGGCATGATCGGCCGTCTCTCGGGCACGCTCGTCGCCAAGCACCCGCCGCAGGTGATGGTGGACTGCCACGGCGTCGCCTACGAACTCGACGTGCCGATGAGCACCTTCTACAACCTGCCGGCCACCGGGCAGCCGGTGGTCCTGCTCACCCACCTGGTGGTGCGCGAGGACGTGCAGGCGCTCTACGGCTTCGGCACGCCGGAGGAGCGCGCCGCGTTCCGCCTGCTGCTCAAGATCTCCGGGGTGGGGGCGCGCACCGCGCTCTCCGTGCTCTCGGGCATGTCGGTCCCGGAGCTCGCGCAGGCGGTGGCGCTGCAGGAGCCGGCGCGGCTCACCAAGGTCCCCGGCATCGGCAAGAAGACCGCGGAGCGCCTGCTGCTCGAACTCAAGGGCAAGCTCGCCGACGCGAAGCCGGCGGCCGGCGGCGGCGCCTCGGACGTGCTCAATGCCCTGCTGGGGCTGGGCTACAGCGAGAAGGAGGCCGCCGCGGCGCTGAAGGGACTGGCGCCGGGGCTGCCGGTCGCCGACGGTATCCGCGCGGCGCTCAAGGCGCTGGCGAAGTCCTAGAAGCGAACCACCGCGTTGATCGACCAGAGGTCGGTGCGCGAGCGGCTGTAGCCCGTGTCGTCCGCGTAGCGGCTGTTGTAGTCCATGCGCAGGCCGACAGTGGGGCTCACCTCGTACTGCCCCCCGATCCCCCACAGCATGTTCATCCGGTTGCGGGAGCTTTCGCTCCCCAGCGACGACAGGCTGCCCGCCGCCGAGGAGAGCGAGAACTCGGCCGTGGGCATGGCGACGCCCAGGCGCCCCTGCAGCGAGAACGACCGGGTGATCGGCAGCAGGCCCGTGCCGGAGAAGGTCCACGCGTTGGCGTGGATCGAGCTGTCGCCCGCCGCCGGCCGATTGCCGCCGGCGTAGCCGATGTCGAGGCTCCAGGTGCGCGTGAAGCGGAACCCCCCGAACTGCTGGTAGCCGGGCTCGGCGGCCTCGCGCGGCTCGCCGGCGATCGCCGGCCCCGCGGGCAGGACGCGGGGCTTCACCGGGAGCAGGCCCGAGCCGAGGTACCAGCCGCTGTTGTCCGCCGGTGCGGGCGCCTGGGCGAAGGCGCCGGGCGTGCAGAAGGCGGCCAACAGCGCTGCGAGGAGGGTTCGGGTCGTCACCAGGAGGGAAATCGTATGCCTGTGGAGGGCGATCTTCAAGGGGAAACGGCCCGGCTCTGGCAGAATTCCACAATGTCCGTCGAGACCGATCGCCTGATCGCCGCCGCCCCGGCCTCGGCGCAGGAGGAGCAGTTCGAGCGCTCGCTCAGGCCGGTGCGCCTCGCCGACTACGTCGGCCAGGCCAAGGTGCGCGACCAGCTGGGGATCTTCATCCAGGCGGCCCGCGGCCGGAACGAGGCGCTGGACCACGTCCTGCTGTTCGGCCCCCCGGGCCTCGGGAAGACCACGCTCGCGCACATCATCGCCCGGGAGATGGGGGTCAACCTGCGCCAGACCTCCGGGCCGGTGCTGGAGCGCCCGGGCGACCTGGCAGCGCTGCTGACCAACCTCGAGCCGCGCGACGTCCTGTTCATCGACGAGATCCATCGCCTGTCGCCGGTGGTCGAGGAGATCCTGTACCCGGCGCTGGAGGACTACCAGATCGACATCATGATCGGCGAGGGGCCGGCGGCGCGCTCGATCAAGCTCGACCTGCCCCCGTTCACGCTGGTCGGCGCCACCACGCGCGCCGGCATGCTCACCAACCCGCTGCGCGACCGCTTCGGCATCGTCGCGCGCCTGGAGTTCTACAGCGAGCCCGAGCTCGGCGCGATCGTGCGCCGCTCGGCGGGGCTGCTGGAGGTGACGCTGGCCGCCGAGGGCGGCGCCGAGATCGCGCGCCGCGCGCGCGGCACGCCGCGCGTCGCCAACCGCCTGCTGCGCCGCGTGCGCGACTACGCGCAGGTGAAGGCCGAGGGGGCGGTGACCAAGGCCGTCGCCGACGCGGCGCTCAAGATGCTGGACGTGGATTCGCTCGGCCTGGACGTGATGGACCGGAAGCTCCTGCTCGCCGTGATCGAGCGCTTCGGCGGCGGCCCGGTGGGCGTGGAGAACCTGGCGCACGCCATCGGCGAGGAGTCCGACACCATCGAGGACGTGCTCGAGCCCTACCTGATCCAGCAGGGCTACCTGCAGCGCACCGCGCGCGGGCGCGTGGCGACGCTCGCCGCCTACCGCCATTTCGGCCTGGTCGCGCCGTCGGGCGCCCACGACTTGCTCGGTCCCGACGGGCGCGCCTGAGCGGCGCGGACTACAATCCGGCGGTGCAGCGACAGGGCGCCAGCGTCTTTTCCTGGCCGGTGCGGGTCTACTACGAGGACACCGACTTCGGCGGCGTGGTGTACTACGCCAACTATCTGCGCTTTTTCGAGCGCGCGCGCACCGAGTGGCTGCGCGCCCTCGGCATCGACCACCAGGGCCTGGCGCGCGACGCGGGGCTGCAGTTCGTGGTGCGCCGCGCCGAGATCGACTTCCTGCGCGGCGCGCGGCTCGACGACCAACTGGAGATCACGGTGGAAATTGCGGAGCGCAAGCGCACCTACCTGATGCTGAAGCAGCGCGCGCTGCGCGGCGCGGAACCGATGGCCGAGGCCCTGGTCCAAGCGGCGTGCGTGCGGCGCGAGGACCTGAAGCCCGCCGCGATCCCCGCCGCCCTCGCCGCGCAACTGGACTGAACCCATGAACGTCACCACCGACCTCGACATCTGGACCCTGATCCTCGGCGCCAGCCTGGTGGTGAAGGCGGTGATACTGCTGCTGCTGGCGGTGTCGTTCCTGTCCTGGATGTTCATCTTCAGCAAGTGGTTCGCGATCCGCCGCGCGCGCGCGCAGACCGAGCAGTTCGAGCGCGAGTTCTGGGGCGGCAAGGACCTGAACCTCATCTACCAGGGCGCGGTGAACAACCGCCACACCATCGGCAGCCAGGAGCGCATCTTCGAGGCGGGCTTTCGCGAGTACGCCAAGCTGAGGAACCAGAGGAGCACCACCGATCCGAGCGTGATGGTGGACGGGGCCCGGCGTGCCATGCGCGCCACCTACCATCGCGAGATGGACCACCTCGAGCGCCATCTGGCGTTCCTCGCCTCCACCGGCTCGGTGAGCCCCTACGTGGGCCTCTTCGGCACGGTGTGGGGCATCATGCACGCCTTCAGGAGCCTGGCGAACGTGCAGCAGGCGACGCTGGCGCAGGTCGCCCCCGGCATCGCCGAGGCGCTGGTGGCCACCGCCATCGGCCTCTTTGCGGCGATCCCCGCGGTGGTGGCCTACAACCGCTACTCGCACCAGATCGACCGCCTCGCCATCCGCTTCGAGAGCTTCATGGAGGAGTTCTCCAACATCCTGCAGCGCCAAGCCGTGAAATAGGAACAGGGGAACCCTACGGTTCCCCCGTTACCCCCTCCCCAACCACATGCCCATCCGCCACCGTAGAGCCCCGATGCACGAGATCAACATCGTGCCCTACGTGGATGTGATGCTGGTGCTGCTGGTGATCTTCATGGTCACCGCGCCGCTGGTGACCCCCGGCGTGATCGACCTGCCTTCGGTGTCCAAGGCCTCCAACGCGCCGGTGTCGCCGCTCGAAGTGGTGATCCGCGCCGACCGCTCGATCCTGCTGCGCAGTCGCGACGCCAAAGGAGCCCTCGGCGAGGAGCGGCGCGTGCCGCGCGCCGACCTCGCGCGCGTGATCCGCGAGCGCCTGGCGAAGAACCCGCAGCTGCCGGTGCTGATCGCCGGCGACAAGGACGTGCGCTACGAGGCGGTGCTGCAGGTGATGGACGAACTG